>Ga0209083_1000295_pt1 | contig 78349 bp, 56 predicted proteins | sample AM7aDNAmetaG_FD_184132 | JGI IMG/M metagenome (GOLD analysis project Ga0209083, IMG submission 184132) | Freshwater microbial communities from Finland to study Microbial Dark Matter (Phase II) - AM7a DNA metaG (SPAdes) (version 3) | ecosystem: Environmental > Aquatic > Freshwater > Lake ... | reverse complement strand
TCAGGACCTTAACTTCATTTATTTAGAGTTTTTATAAACAAGATATTAACATTAACAAATTGATTTACAGATAGATAAAAAATTATCTCAACCTCATTTTTCATCTTCTCAATCTACCAAAGTAGAACTAATCACTCCCGGTAAATTCTCCGCCCCTCTGGGGCGGAACCCGGGTCCAGGGTTCTGCCCTGGGGTTAATACCGGTTTATTACCAGTTGGCTGAAAAATTTTGGGGAAATTACACCTGCTGTCAGCCCCGTTCTATTCCAAAAACAGACCTTCTGATTTCAAAACAGGACTTTCTGCACTTGAAGCTCGGGAGGTTTATTTCAAAAGAGAACTTTAAATTTTCAAAAGAGAACTTTTACGCATTTAGCAAAATGGCAATTGCTGTTTTTTCGGGAATCCAATAAATTTAAATTCAACATCTTGTGATTTTTCTGTAGGCGTTTTTCGGAAAAAATCACTGTTTATAACAATTGAAAAAGTTGAACTACCTTGCAGTTGAATTCAATTGATGAAAATGGAAAGATCGCACACTGGCAGATCCTTTTTTATAATCATCCTATCCTTACTAAGCTGCACGGCTCTTTTTTCGAATGCTGCGCAAACCTTTAAGGATACCCTGGTGGTAAGGCTTATGCAGACATCTCATTACCACGATGCTGCCGGTTATATTGCTTCAAGGCTGGCAAAAGACGATCGAAGAATAAGTTCCGATGAGAAGCTGTATTATTACAACTCAATGAGCATGACCCAGCTCAGGCTTAATAACTTCGACTCGGCAAAGATCTCTTCCAGGTATGCACTAAAACTTGCTTCCCAATCGAAAGATTCTGTTCTGATCAGTGATTCCTGGAAGATGATGGCTTTTGCTTTCAATAATTCCGGGTTGCTCGACAGCGCCGCATATTTTACCCGGAAGTTGTTACATTATTCGGAACGGACGGGCGATAAAAGGCAGTACAGGAGCGCATTAACATCCATGGCTACTATCCTGATACAGAGCAAGAGGCCGCTTGAAGCCCTTGCTTATTATCGTGAAGCTACTCTGATCACCGAGCAGTTAGGTGATACGTCCAATTTTGTTCGTTCTTATTATAACCTGGGTGGTTGCCTGATCAATCTGAAGAAATTTGACAGCGCCCGCATCTATCTCGACAAAGCGTCGATGCTGGCCGAACGACTTAAACAACCCGACCTGCTTATGCTGGTATATGGTGAATTGTCGGAATGTTTTCTCGCAATGGGCCGTAAAGAGGACTGGAAAACATACCAGCTGAAAGCCTACAAGATAGCCGAACAGCTAGGCAATAAGTTATTCCTGGCCATATGCAACAGCAGCCTTGCCCAGGCTGCACTGTCTGATCATGATTTGAAAAATGCCCTGAAATATGGGGGCAGGGCCGATTCTCTGATGCGAAGCACACCTTATCCTGAAATTCAGAGGAAGGTCGACAGTACGATGTACGTTGCAAATAAAAAACTGGATAATTATGCTGCATCCCTCGAATGGTACGAGTCCTTTACCAAACTCAAAGAGCGGATGACGAACGACAACCAGGCCAGTCTTCTTAACCGCATGATGGTTGAACTTGGCATGAAGGAGAAGAACCTCACGATTGAAAAACAGGACCTGGATATCCGCAGTAAAAAAAGACAATTACAGCTGCTTGTACTCTTACTTTTTATGACCAGCATATTCATCACTGTGCTTATCAATTATTTTATTAAAACAAGAAGGTTCAGGGAAACCCTGTACCGTAAGGAAAAGTACCTCGATAAACAAATTGTCGAGATGTTACAGTATAAATTTCCTGCTCTGAGGGAAAATCGGGCACCTTCCGGGAATGCTGAGATCCAGCCAGACCTTAGTGAAACTGATGCAAGCATGCCCGAAGATCCTATCCAGCAGGAAGCTCTTTATGGACGTTTAATTGAGGCTATGGAAAAGGAAAAGCTTTACCTTGACCCTGATCTGAATCTCAAAACCCTGATCAACCTTCTGGGAACGAATAAAAAATATCTTTACCTGGCTATCAGCGGGAATACAGCGGAGAACTTCAGGGGCATGATCAACCGATACCGTGTGAATGAAGCCAAACGGATCATCGAAATGAATATCAGTAATTCAGTAATTATCGATACAGAAACGATCTATTCGGCCGCCGGTTTTAATTCAGCCGTGTCGTTCTACCGGGCGTTTAAACTCCAAACCGGGCTTACTCCAAAGGAATATGCTAACGAAACAAGGAAGGAACTGAAAAACAGCGGAACGCGTTCTGCCGATCTTTTTCTATGATATAAACCGGATAAAAGGCATTTCAGGAGCGAGAGCAGCTCATAGCAAGCCTGCATTTTTAAGGATTTCGCGAAGCTTCGGCTGATGTTCGGCATAGTCGCGAAGGGCATTGAACGTTTTCACATTCTCTCTTTTCAAAGGCTCCAGTGACAGTTTCCGGTTCATCCCCTTGATTATTTGATATCGCTTCCGTTTTGGGCTCCCTCATCCGCAGTAACAAAAAATAAAGTTCCATCGGGATTTTCGGCCATCAGTATCATTCCCTGCGACTCGATACCCTTGAGTTTGCGGGGAGCCAGGTTGACCAGGATGCTTACCCGCCTGCCAATGATCTCCGAGGGTTTGAAATAGGCTGCAATGCCGCTGACCACGGTTCTCTGGTCAATGCCCGTATCGATTTTCAGTTTCAGGAGTTTGTCGGTCTTGGGCACTTTCTCGGCTTCCAGTATGGTGCCGCTGCGGATATCCATTTTTGTAAAATCATCGTAAACGATCTCGGGTTTTGCCGGCTTAAAGCTGGTCACAACCTGGGCTGCTTCATTGGCTGCTTTCGTATCCATAAGCTTCTGCACCTGTTTCTGAATGGCTTCGTCCTCGATTTTTTCAAATAATAATGACTGCGGATTTATGCTCTGCCCGGTCTCCATCCAGTTGCATAGCAAGGCATCTTTCCAGCCGTAGGATCCCAGGTTCAGGGTATGCCTGATCTTTGCCGCTGAGAAAGGCAGGAAAGGTTCGGCAACAATGGATAATTGGGCACAGATCTGCAGGGAAATATTCAGGACAGTTGCCACCCTTTCTTCGTCGTTTGGCCAAAGTTTCCATGGCTCATTTTCGGTAAGGTATTTATTCCCCAACCTTGCGAGGTTCATCATTTCGGCAAGGGCTTCACGGAAATGGTAGGTGTAAAGGCTGATCGCTATCCTTGAGGGGAAGAGTTTCATCTCCTCCAGGGCTGCTGTATCTACCGGCCTGAGTTCGCCCTGCCGGGGAACGCGGCCTTCAAAATATTTATGGGTGAGTACGATGGTGCGGTTCACGAAATTCCCCAGAACGGCTACCAGTTCATTGTTGTTCCTGGCCTGGAAATCCTTCCAGGTAAAATCATTGTCCTTGGTCTCGGGGGCGTTGGAAGTGAGCACATACCTGAGCACATCCTGCTTGCCGGGAAAATCCTGTAAATATTCATGCAGCCACACAGCCCAGTTCCTGGAAGTGGAGATCTTGTCGCCTTCGAGGTTTAAGAACTCATTGGCCGGTACATTATCGGGGAGTATATAGCTCCCCTCGGCCTTCAGCATGGAAGGGAAGATGATGCAATGGAACACGATATTGTCCTTGCCTATGAAATGCACCAGCTTGGTTTGCGGATCTTTCCAGTACTTTTCCCAGTCGGGCCTCAGTTCGCGGGTTGCGGAGATGTACCCGATAGGGGCGTCGAACCATACATAAAGCACCTTTCCTTCGGCACCGGGTACAGGGACTTTCACTCCCCAGTCCAGGTCGCGGGTGACGGCACGGGGCTGGAGGCCCTGTTCGATCCATGATTTGCACTGCCCGTAAACATTGGTTTTCCAGTCATCCTGATGGCCTTCAAGTATCCATTCCCTGAGCCAGGGTTCATACTGGTCGAGGGGAAGGAACCAGTGTTTTGTTTCGCGCATTACAGGGGCATTGCCGCTGAGGACCGATTTCGGGTTGATGAGGTCGGTGGCGTTGAGCGAGGAACCGCATTTCTCACACTGGTCCCCGTAGGCTTTTTCGAAACCGCAATTCGGACATGTTCCGGTGATATAACGGTCGGCAAGGAAATGACCGCTGGCTTCGTCATAATACTGCTGGGAAATCTTTTCGACAAACTGGCCTGCATCGTACATCTTTTTGAAAAATGCCGATGCGGTTTCATGATGTATGGGGTTGGATGTACGGGAATAGATGTCGAAAGAGATCCCGAATTCTTCAAAGGATTTTTTGATCATACCGTGGTATTTATCCACGATTTGCTGGGGGGAGACTCCCTGCTGCAGGGCCTTGATGGTTATGGGAACACCGTGTTCATCGGAACCCCCGATAAAGATAACATCCTCACCATTCATGCGCAGAAAGCGCACAAAGATATCAGCTGGAACGTAAACCCCGGCCAGGTGCCCGATATGGATAGGCCCGTTGGCGTAGGGAAGCGCAGAAGTTACAGTATAGCGTTTATACTCCGGTCTTTCCATAATAAACATAACAAGAGGCAAAGATACGAATCAATTTTTTACTTTTGTGAATATGATTCAGCCCCCCTTCCTGAAGAAAGGCGACAAGATCGCCATACTTGCCCCTGCCCGCAGCATCTCGTTCGACGAGGTGCATCCTGCCATGAAATTATTCCAGAGATGGGGGCTTGAAGTGATCCTCGGATCTTATGTATTCAACATTGATAACCAGTTCGCAGGTACCGATGCCCAGAGGTTGAAAGATTTCCAGCTGATGCTGGATGATGCTTCGATCAGGGCGGTCATCTGTGCCAGGGGAGGTTACGGCTCGGTGAGGATCATCGATAAACTGGATTTTACCAGGTTCATGAAAAATCCCAAGTGGATAGTGGGTTACAGCGATATTACCGTGATGCATTCCCATATTCACAGGCATTTCGGGCTTGAAACCCTGCATGCCACCATGCCCGTGAATATGCCCGCGAACCGGCTTGGGAACAAATCCGTTGAATCCCTCAGGAAAGCCCTGTTCGGTGAAGAACTTGCCTATGCCAAGCGGATTGGTCCCCTCGACCGCAGCGGCTCAGGGGAAGGCTTCCTGGTTGGAGGGAACCTGTCGATACTTTACAGCCTTATGGGGTCGCATTCCCAGATCGACACCAAAGGGAAAATATTGCTGCTGGAGGATGTTGATGAGTATCTCTACCATATCGACCGCATGATGATGAACCTGAAGCGGGCCGGTATGCTTAAAGAGCTGAAGGGCCTGATTGTGGGCAGCATGCAGGATATGAAGGACAATACGATCCCGTTCGGTAAAACTGCCTCGCAAATCATAGTGGGAGCCGTGAAGGAATATAAATACCCTGTTTGCTTTGATTTCCCGGCAGGACACGGTCCCGAAAATATGGCGATGATCCTCGGCCGCAGGGTGAAATTTATTGTGGATGAGGAGGTGGAGCTGGGGTTCTGAAAATTAGAATATCGAATATTGAACATTGATTGTTGAATGTCGAATTAAGTATTAATTACTATAACGATAAATCAGATCATTTCATCTCTCAGTTCATCAATCATAATTCAATGTTCAATATTCGATATTCAAGAGATTCTTAAATGTCAGATTCCTACGACCTCGGTAAAAAAGGTGAATCCCTGGCAGCAGAATACCTCGCTGCAAAAGGGTTCAGGATACTGGCAAGAAATTTCCGTGCAGGTAAAGCCGAGCTCGACATAGTTGCTTTGGATCAGGGAGTGCTTGTGGTGGTTGAAGTCAAGACCCGGAATACACGGTATTTCGGCGAACCGGAGGAAGCTGTCACAAAATCAAAACAGAAACTGCTGGTAAGAGCCGCAAACGCTTATGTGAGATACAAGGCTTTTAAAGGAGAAGTCAGGTTTGATGTGGTCTCGGTGATCCTTGATGAACAGGGAACAAGCATCAATCATATACCTGATGCATTTTATCCCACACTTTAGGATGTACATTGTACATTTCTTTATTTTCTCCCGAAATCAGCGGGAATTTCGCCCCAGTATTTGGTTTCCCATTTCAGTACCGGGTTTTTCCAATTGTTATTTTTCAACCAGTTCAGGGCCCTGTCAACGAGACTGAACAAGGCCCGGTTTTTATCCGAAATTTCGAGCTTGGTATTAATGGCTCTTTTTTTTAGCCAGGCAATGGCCGTCCTGGAGTCGGAATATATAGGCCAGTCTGAATTCCTTTGTCCGAGGTACGCCAGGGCATGAATGATGGCAAGGAATTCGCCTATATTCACAGTGCCTTCGGGGAAAGGGCCCACCCTGAAAAGTTCGGCTCCTGAAGCGGTATCAACACCACGGTACTCCAGTACTCCCGGGTTCCCGCTGCAGGCTGCATCAACGCAAATACTGTCGGTTATGGGCTCACCAATTAGGGGATTACTGCAGATTATTTTTTTCGGGACCTGCAGCCCTTTCTCCATATACTTGCGGGGATCGTCGCTGAAGGCGCTCACAGCAAGGTCTTTGGTTGGAAATCCCTTGAACTTTGCACCGTTAAACCCGGCCACCTGCTCCCTGCATCTGTCCCATCCCTCGTAAATTCCGGGCTTACGGCCGTTCCACACGACGTAATATTTTGATTTTGCCATCGTTTCTTTGTCGGGCCAAATTTATGAGTAATTTTGGATTTTAACCATGATTAGTGAATTGTCGTTAGGCACCATTTACCAGGCACTAGGTACTAGGTACTAGGCACTAGGCCTCAGGGACCAGGCACTAATCACCAGTCACCAAGAGAATGGCATCAATCAAGCGTCTTGCCTCCCAAACTGCAGTTTACGGGATCCCGACTATCCTGGGACGATTCCTGCAGTACCTGCTGGTTATTTTGCTTACGAGGATATTCTCAAAGGCAGAGTACGGTACTATCAGCGTGTTTTATTCCTATGCCTCTTTCCTGATGGTGGTCCTGCCCTATGGGATGGAAACTGCATTTTTCCGTTTCAGTGAAAAAGAAGAGGATAAGGACAGCGTGTTCAGTACCGGGATGATTTCACTGCTGCTCACTTCAGGTTCTTTCATTTTCCTGGCCAGTTTATTTTCAGGAACCATTGCAGGCTGGATAGATTATCCCCTGCAGTCAAAATATGTTACCTGGTTTGCCTGGATCCTCGGTCTGGACGCCCTGGTTGCCATCCCGTTTGCAAGGCTGCGTTCCCAAAATAAAGCTGCGAGGTTCGCGACTTTGAAAATGATCAACATTTTTACAAATATAGGACTGACCCTGTTCTTCATTGTAGCCTGTCCGTACGCCTGGAAGCATTATCCTAGTGTGCACGATGTTTTGGGCCTGGTTTACCGGCCCGACTGGGGGATAGAATATGTTTTCATAGCAAACCTTGCAGCCAGCATAATCACCCTTGCCTTGCTATTGCCCATGTTGCTGAACATGAGGTGGAAGATGCACAGGGAATTGTGGAAACGAATGCTGTTTTATGCCTTTCCCTTGCTGTTTGCAGGACTTGCCGGGATGGTGAATGAAACTTTCGACCGCCTCATGCTCAGGTATCTCCTTCCGTATTCGAGGGAGCTCACCGAGGCCCAGGTGGGGATTTACAGCGCCTGTTACAAGATTTCCATTCTGATCACCTTATTCGTACAGGCATACCGTTTCGCCGCAGAGCCCTTCTTTTTTGCCCATGCCAGGGAGAAGGATGCCAGGCAAACCTACGCCCGCATCATGGATTATTTCATCATCGCAATTTCCACGGTATTCCTGGTCACCATGTTGTATCTCGACGATATCTTCATCCGCCTTATAGGAAAAGATTTCAGGGAAGGAAAAGCTGTCATCCCCGTTCTGATGTTTGCCAACATCTTTCTCGGCATCTATTACAATCTTTCCATCTGGTACAAGCTTACAGGGAAAACAATCTGGGGCGCCTGGCTTTCATTAATAGGAGCAGTGATCACCCTGGCCCTGAATTTCTGGTGGATCCCGCTCAGCCCCGACCATTTCATTCACGGGTATATCGGCTCGGCCTGGGCTACGTTTATCTGCTACGGGTCTATGATGGTGATCGCTTACCTGCTCGGGCAAAAATACTACCCTGTACCTTACAGTATTTGGAAAGCAGCCGGTTATACAGGCCTTGCACTTCTTCTGTACGCAATCAGTGCTTATGTCAGCATCCCGCATCCGGCATCCCGCATCCTCTTCCGCACAGGACTGCTTCTTGTTTTCCTGCTGACTGCATTCTTCATCGAAAAGCCCGTGCCTTCAAAGGCCCCCGATTGAGATTTTTATTACCTTTGCACATCAAATTTCCTTATGAAAATCAGGATAGTAAACAACTCCCACCATCCTTTGCCTGCCTATGAAACCGCTGCTTCGGCAGGAATGGACCTGAGGGCTTACCTGCCTGCAGCGATCCTTATGAAACCCATGGAAAGGACCCTGGTCCCTACAGGTTTATTTATCGAACTACCTGCCGGGTTTGAAGCCCAGGTACGGCCACGAAGCGGACTGGCCATAAAAAAAGGCATAACGGTGCTGAATACACCGGGCACAATCGATGCCGATTACCGTGGCGAGATCAAGGTCATACTGGTTAATTTATCGAACGAGGATTACGTGGTGAACGACGGGGAAAGGATAGCCCAGATGATCATTGCCGCTCATGAACAGGCCGAATGGATGCAGGTGGAAGAACTTGAAGCAACGGGCCGGGGCGAGGGCGGTTTCGGGTCGACGGGACACAAATAAATAGCGAATAAATAGCGAGTTAATGGGAAACAGAGCATTTATATTTTATCTTCTTTTACTTATCAGCTTTTCGGGAGTATGCGGTGGAATGATTTCACTTCGAGGGGAACCGCCTGATACTACCCATACAAGGCACGGCAAAAAACATTCGGCCGAAGGTAAGCTCCTTGTTGAAGTCGAGAATACCGGGCTGCTGATGGATGCAAAGAAGGAAGCCTTGCTTGGGAATACCGACAGGGCAATCCAGCTGTTTACGTATTATACCGCGCATTATCCCAACGATCCTGCCGGGAAGTTCGAACTCGCACGCCTGATGGCATCCCGCGAGCAATACAACGATGCGTATGACCTGATACAGGAGGCCATCAGCCTTGACCAAAATAATAAGTATTACCAGCTGTTCCTTGCCGAGATATGCCAGCTCAGTAAAAAAGATAAGGAAGCGGTTGGCATTTATGAGAACCTGGTAAAGAAATACCCTGGTGAACTGGATTACTATTTCCAGCTTGCAGCCCTCTACATGATGGTTGGAGATGAAAAAAAGGCCGCTGAAGTGTATGACCAGATCGAAGAAAAAGCAGGGATAAGCGAAGAGATCTCGCTTCAGAAGGAAAAGATCTACCTGCACCTGGGAAAAACCGAAAAAGCTGAAAATGAACTTCAGAGCCTTGTGAAGGCATTCCCCGATGATTCCCGATACCTGTCGATGCTGGCCGAATTTTACATAGCAAACAACCAGCAGGGCAAAGCCCTTGAGATCTATAAACGGGTAGCCGAAACGGATCCCGGGAATCCTTACATCCACATGTCCCTGGCCGATTATTACCGTAAGACAGGCAATAAGGAAAAAGCATTCGAGGAACTCAAACTGGGTTTCGGCAACCCCAACCTGGATGTGGATACCAAAGTTACCATCCTGCTCTCTTTCTATACGGTGAACCAGCTTTACGACCAGCTTAAGGACCAGGCCTTTGAACTTTCAAGGATTATGATCAAAACCCATCCCGACAATCCTAAGGCATGGTCAATTTACGGGGACCTGCTTTCTCAGGACAAGCAGTACAAGGAAGCAGCCGAGGCATTCCTCAAGGTCATAAAAATTGATTCGAGCAAATACGTGGTATGGGAAGAACTATTGCGCATTGAACTCCAGCTCAGCGAATACCAGCCGGTATACGATAACAGCAAAAAAGCCATGGAACTCTTTCCTGAGCAAAGCATGTTATATCTTTTCAACGGGCTGGGATGCATACAATTAAAGAAATATGAGGAGGGGATAAAGATCCTGGAAGCCGGGCTTAAACTGGTGGTGAATAATGACGACCAGCTTGCACAGTTCTATATGTACATAGGCGATGGATGGCATTCACTCAAAAATCCCGCGGAATCGGATAAGGCGTACGAAAATTCCCTGAAAGCAAAAGACGGCAACCCATATGTGCTGAATAACTACGCCTATTACCTTTCGGTAAGGGGGAAAGACCTGGACAAAGCCGAAAAGATGGCAAAGAAAGCTATAGCGCTTGATACCGGGAATTCTTCTTTCGAGGATACTTACGGATGGGTGTTGTATAAGATGGGAAAGCTAAGCGATGCCAGGAAATGGATAGAAAAAGCATTGACCGATAAAGAAAACGTGAGCAGCGAGGTTTTGGAACATTACGGGGATGTGCTTTACAAGCTTGGCGAGCCTGAAAAGGCCCTGGAGTACTGGAATAAAGCCAAAACCAAGGGGGAGGGATCCGAACTGCTGAATAAAAAGATTAGCGAAAAGAAATTAGTTGAACAGAATGGGAAAGAATAAAGTGCTGAGGAACGGATACCTGGGAGGGCTTGTTGCCCTGCTCATTTTATTTTCTGTCTCCTGCAGCCCTTCGAGAAAAGCTATTAAGGCGCCAATCAAGGAGGAGGGAGCGGATTACCTGTTTAAAAAGCTGCAGGAACATCAGTTGAAATATACCTGGTTCATGGCAAAATTCTCGGCCGAATACAAAAACAAGAAAAAAACCACTTCCTTTAACGGGCAGATCAGGATAAGGAAGGATAGCGTTATCTGGCTTTCCCTTACTCCCGGCCTGGGAATAGAAGCCATGAGGCTGATCATTACACAGGATTCGGTTAAACTGATCAACAAGATCAACAACACGTATTTTATTGGCGATTATGAATCGGTGAACCGTTTCCTGAACACCAATATAGACTTCGAGATACTGCAGGCCTACCTGCTCGGGAACGACCTGGATTTTTACGAAGATGGGAAATTCAGGGCCAGCATCGACAAGGATTGCTACAAGCTTTCGACTGCAGCCAGGATTAAACTGAAGAAATATGTAAGGAATAACCAGGAAAGCGTAAGGGCTTTTATCCAGAATATCTGGCTGGATACCGAAACATTCAAGATCAGGGAGGCCGATGTGAAGGAGATCTCCAACGACAAGATCAAGCTGGAAGCCAATTACGGGGATTTTGAGAATATCGGAGGACAGCTTTTCCCCAGGGCCCTGGATGTGACCATCTGGGCGAATAATACGATAAAAGTGAGGGCATCTTTTTCAAAAATCAATGTGGACGTGCCTTTGCAGTTCCCTTTTAAAATACCGTCGGGATACACCCAGGTTAAGTAATCAATTCAAGCGGGATGAATATAGCGAATGCCTGCAGAAAATCAGCCAGCATCGGTTTACAACTGATCCTGGTATTTCTGTTGTCGGTTGCGGCATTCGGGCAGGGCGACAAAGAAAGGCTGCAGAAGACCAAGAAACAGCTTGAAGACGAGATCAGGTATACTAATGACCTCCTGGAGAAGACCAAGCAGTCGAAACAGGTTTCGATGGAAAGGCTGAAGATACTGAACCAGAGGATCCGCAGCCGCGAAGCCCTCATTGCCACCATCAACAAGGAACTCGGTGAGATTGATATGAACATCCAGGTCGACAATGTGCAGCTCGACCATATGTCGAAACAGCTCAAGGCCCTCAAAGACGATTATTCCAGGATGATATACCAGGCATACCGCACCATGAACGGGCGGAACAAGCTGATGTTCATCTTTTCGTCAAAGGACTTCAACCAGGCCTGGCAAAGGATCAAGTATTACCAGCAGTACTCGGCATACCGTCGCAAACAGGCCGAACATATTGAAAACACCACCCAGGCCATCAGCATACAGAGAAAGGATATGGAAGCCAGGAAGCAGGAAAAGCTCAGCTTGTTCGAGACCCAGCAAAAAGAGAAGGTGAAGCTGGACCTTGAAAAACAGGATAAGGCTAAAACGGTAAAAGAACTCTCGGGCAAGGAGAAACAACTGGTTGCCAGCCTTAAAACGAAGCAACAGGCTGCTGCAAGGCTGGAATACGAAATCGAGAAACTTATAGCTACGGAGATCAGGGCCTCGGAAGACAGGATGCGTAAAACCGAAGGAACCGAGAAAAAACCCGCAGGCCATATTGTTTCGGGGCCTGCCACCTATGAAATGACCCCGCGTGAACGGGAACTTTCCAGTTCCTTCGCTTCAAACAGGGGAAGGTTGCCCTGGCCCTGTGAGAAGGGATTCATCTCCGGTACTTTCGGAGAACATCCGCATCCCGTGCTCGACAGGGTAAAAGTGAAAAATAACGGGGTGGACATAACCACCGAACCAAATGCCCAGGTGAAAGCTGTTTTCAATGGTAAAGTGAGCAAAGTCATGTCGTTTCCCAACCTTAACAATGTGGTTATAGTCAGGCATGGAGAATACCTTACGGTTTATTCAAACCTCGAGGTGGTGAGCGTAAGGGAAGGACAGGATGTTACAACCCGGCAGGCTATCGGCAAAGTCCACACCAATGCCGAAGAACAAAAAACAGAATTGCATTTCGAGATTTGGAAGGGCAAGCTGATCCAGAACCCCGAAATCTGGCTCGCGGGTCGTTAACCATAACAGGATATGCACCATATAGGAGAATTTGCCGCCCTGCTTACTGCTTTTTTCTGGACTGTAACAGCGATTACCTTTGAAGCTGCGAGCCGGAAAATCGGCTCCATGGTGGTCAATATCCTCAGGCTTATCATTGGTTTTATCTTTCTCAGCGTTTTTGTTTTTTTTTACCGCGGATATCTTTTCCCCGTCGACGCCAGCCTGCATAATCTGCTCTGGCTTTCACTGTCGGGACTCATTGGGTTTACCTTCGGTGACCTTTGCCTGTTCCAGTCGTTCGTGCTTATAGGAGCGAGAGTCTCTATGCTGGTCATGGCCCTTGCGCCACCCATGACGGCCTTCTTTGCCTGGATCGTACTGGGTGAAAAACTAAGCCTTCAGAGCTGGATGGGAATGGCGGTGACAATGACCGGCATCGCCCTGGTCGTGCTGAAGAGAAACGGAGAGGGTGAAAAGAACGGCATATTCAGCAGTATGAAGTTTTCATACCCTCTATGGGGGCTGCTTCTTGCTTTCGGGGGAGCTCTCGGGCAGGCAGCCGGGCTGGTCCTGAGCAAGGTGGGCATGCAGGGATACGACACCTTTGCTTCCACCCAGATCAGGGTTATGGCAGGCACTGCAGGGTTTATGGTGATCTATTCGTTTATGGGCAAATGGAAAGATGTTTTCAGGGGGATGACCCACTTCAGGCCGATGGCCCTTTTATCCTTGGGAGCTTTCTTTGGCCCCTTCCTCGGGGTTTCATTTTCGCTACTGGCCATTAAATATGCCGATACGGGGATTGCCTCCACTATCATGGCTATAGTGCCGGTTCTTATCATTCCCCCTTCTATCATACTTTACAGGGAAAAAGTGAGCCTGAAAGAAATCATCGGTTCTGTACTTGCTGTTGGCGGAGTTGGGATTTTCTTTTTATAATTGCATTTCAAATGGAAGCGAAACCAGCTTTAAATATAAAAGACCATAATCCCGGGTTCAGGCTTTACCTGGGGGCCGTCATTATTTTCCTGTCGTTCTTCATGGTCCCCACAGGGCTTTTTCTGACCCACCATATGCATAATCATGTATTGAAAGCCCTGATACTTGGCTTTTTCTGGGTAAACGGCCCCTTATGGAAGATCATTGGGATTTCGGTCATGGGAAAGGTATCGTATTATTTCCTCATTGAACATCTCAAGATCCATTATAAAAGAATCATAGAGCCCAGGCCGGTAAGCCGGCTAAGGTATAACATCGGGCTGTTCATGTTCACCCTGCCCTTCGTCCCCTCTTACGTGGTGGCTTATGCCCCCCATCTGCTTCCTGAGCTTGCATCCTGGAGGGTTTATGTAAATATCTTCTTTGACCTGGTCTTCCTATCCAGTCTTTTTGTGCTGGGAGGGGATTTCTGGGATAAATTAAGAGCCCTTTTCACGTATTCGGCTAAAGCAAACTTCCCCGGCGAACCCCCCTGCGAGGAAGATCTGGATACCAGGGCCTGAACCTCCGGGAACAAAAAAAACGCTGCAAAACCAATTGCAGCGTTCCCTATCAGCGTGATATGATCGTCCTTCTACTGAAGGACAACTTTCTTGTTAACAATCCCCGCATCATCACTGATCCTTAGGCAATAAACGCCCATCGGCAGTGAAGAAACATTGATTGTTTTATGGATGCTGCCATTACCTTCGGAAAGTTTTTCGGAATATACCGTAATACCTTCCAGGTTAAGCAGTTCAAAAGTAATATTTGAAGCATGATCCAGGGTGAAATCAACATTGAACAGGCCTGAAGCCGGATTTGGATAAACCCTGAGCGCCGTAAACCCGGGTGTTTCATGGATCCCGACCGTACTCGAATAATTTGCCGACCATCCCTGTCCGCGAACTGAATTATTGCTTGTAAACATCAGGAACACACTGCTTGTGTTGGCTGTGATTGAAGGAGAGGGAGTTGGGTTTCCCGAAAACTGGGCTATCTGCTGGCCCGAAACAAGATCATAAATTGTCATCACATCATTATCCTGTTCAGTATTGAATATGGGGAAATTGATGTTAATGCTGGATACCGGGATAGTTGGCTGGATTTTCCATTTACAATTAATGCTGTTCCTGTATTCAAACCTTCCACTGCCATCAGAAAAAGCGCCGTTAAGATCAGTTAAAACTACGGCTGCCTGTTGACAAAACTCTACAGGAGTTGCAGTATACTGGGCCAGGAATCCCGGTGCAGTAACGGACGAATTGGTGGTCAGGGAAACAAACATCGAAGAACCGGTAGAAACAGCGCTGGGTGGTAATGAAGAACCCGAATAAGTGCCAATCAGGGGAGCCGTTGCAGAATTGCCATCGTATAGCTTCAGTTCATCCCCGCTGGCAAGGTTAAAGCGGTCAAAACTGAGGGTGATTTTCGATACGCTGTCGTCGGGCGCAATCAGCCAGGTACAGGCTGCATTATTCTGATAATCCAGTACAGGCCCGCTCCCGTCTTCTATTGATCCGAAATCATAGGTTGTAACATTGGTATTCCCCTGGCAGTATGCGGGATACAGTGAAGGATCAGGGGTAAGGTTGAATATAGCACCCTGGTTGTTATTAAATGTAGTTCCGCCGGGGTTCAGGTTTGTAATCAGGTAATACCCGTTATCGGACCCGCTCCAGCCCCAGTTTACATGATAATAATCTCCGGTCTCGTAACCGTCGAATACAAAACAATGGCCCTCAGAGGGATTAAAACCGTCATAAATCACAGGATAACCCTTGTCGAGGTTGCTTTGGAGTGAATCGTGCCAGGCATTTCCCGGGTATTGAGTACGATAGGCAAAATGTGAACCGCTGTTGTACTTGAAATACTGGTGCATTGCTCCCGGAGCAATGGCAGCATTTGCACCCGATCCGTCCGGTCCGTAGGCCATATTCACGGCAACACCGGCATGCCATGAAATGAGTGCCATGGGGCTGCATTCACTGCTTGAGATATCTGGCATTCCGCTCCAGTCATAAACCGTGGTGTCAAAATCGGCACACTGGGAGGGATAACCCGGAGGAGTGTAGCAATGAGCGCCCTGCCCCTGGTTTGGCCATCTCCAGTAATACATCACCTGGGCCATTGCCGTGGCAACGCAACCAACCGGCACCCTCCCGAAATACCCACCCGGGCTTGCAGGATCCTTGGGACACATAGCATTGTATGGAAATGTCTGATCCCAGGTACATGTAAGCAAGGGTTGAACATCGGTGGTGTTTTCAGGCTTTAATGGGCTGTGTGCCGAAGAAAAATCTCCTGAAGTATAGTATGCCCATGCTGAACTTATGGCATTGCCGGCCACAAGATTCCCGTTTTTAACGAGATTCACTTCTTCCTGGTAAGCTTTTAACAGGGAAGTCAAACCTTCCGGCTCAGATACCCCTGAATAGACATTGTCAAAAGAATATCCCAGTACAGGAATACAGGCATCATCGGCAGAGACTATTATAAAGCCACGCGTATTGACGTTGAAAATGTAGAATAAAGCAACATCGCCGTTCGAAACGGTTTTAACTAGTTTCAGACTGATGTTGTTATAAGGAAGGTTATGATGCAGGTTTGCCCGTTCAAAGTAGAAATTCTTTGCGGCAAGCATTGCACCCGGCAGTTCAACCTTTTTAGCCAGAGCCGGAAAGGTCAAAACAACGGCAAGGAATAAAATAAAAAATCTAAGTTTCTTCATTGATATTATAAATTTTTAACAAGGTACAAGATACAAATCTTCTTAAATTCTGTAACGGCCAATTGAACTTTAAGAAAGGCCGCCTCCCAAGGGAGGCGGCCGAATCAGCGTTGCAGAATTACCCTTCTGCGAGGGATGTCACAGATTTAAACGCAGGTTAACAAAAAATTCCCTTCCGGGAGCAGGTTGGTACGAATTGTAATCGACCCCGTTGTTGGGTTCGGCAAAACCGAAATACTGGGTATCGAAAATATTCTTTACATATAAACCAAGATCGCCCCTGAGCCATCCGAGTTTCCATTTATAATGCAGGTCAACGTTCCAGAGATTATACCCGCTTACCCATGAACTTCTTACACTTCCCGGCTGGTAATAAGTTTGACCGATAGTGTAGTTGTTATAAATGGAATCATCGACCTGTATACAGTATTTCGACTGCCACTGGCAGGCTACACCTGCACTGAAATTCTTCAGGAAGGTATAGGAGATCTCACCATACAGCATATGCCTCGGCGAGTTCGGCAGCCAATGCCCGGCGGTGGAATCAGGTGAGGTATAGGTGAAATTGGAATACGTATAAGCGGCATCAATGATCAGGTTTTTAACAGGCGAATACGAAACAAAGGTCTCTATACCCCATTTGGTGCTCTTTCCCATATTCCCGTAAAAGGCGGTATTATTGCCTCGTTCGGGAACACTGTAACGGTAAAATTCATTGTTCGACCAGATATCGAAGAAAGTTACATCATAATGGAAAACTTTGCCTACATCACCTCTTGCACCAACATCAACCCCGGTTGAAGTCGAAGGTTTGATCAGGTTGTTGAACCCTCCGTAACTGGCAGGATTGTTGTAGAGTTCATCGCCCGAAGGAGTGAGAAATCCCGTTCCAACGCTGGCGAAAACATTAAAAGGCCTGGTAATATCGTAGGCAAGCCCCACACGCCAGGTTGGTTTGTCGTATGTTTTACTGCCATTGGGATTTAACGAATCCGGAACCGGGATGTTGCTCTGCAGGCTGCTGTAAACATTATCATAACGCAGGTTTACAAGGGCATGCAATTTCGATGAGATATCCAGTTTGTCGATGAGGAAAACACCTATGCTTCTCTGTTTGATGATCTGGTTGATCAGGATCTGGTCCAGGTCGAAACATTCGCGGCTCCAGTGCGAATCAACCCTGTTCGAATCCCTTTGGTATTCGCCGGGAACAGCAAACATATGCTCGTTAATGGTCTGGGTCTGGTAATCTGCTCCAAGACTAAGGAGGTTTTTAACCGTGCCCTTTCCGAGGTGGAGATTATACTGGGCCGAAGCTCCCAGATTGACATAGGGTTTGTAATCATCCCCGTTATTCGAAGTTTCCCTGTAATTATTCATCCTTGCAAAAACTTTCGCGGTAATGTCCTGGTTGCTGCTGAGATCGAATTTGGCAATGAGAGCGCCTGTAAGGCGTTTGGTCTCATGAAATTCATTATAGGGAATGGCATCGGTATTGGCTGCTTTCGGTCCGAAAGTCTCATACCGGTAAAGGTTGATCCCTTCGGGGTTCTGGTTGAAATAACTGGTATACGACAGCAACTGGGTGATCTGGACCTTCTCAGAAGGTTTCCAGTTGATCTTTTCACTGAAATTATCGCCCATAAATGCCTGGTGCTCACGGTAACCGTTACCCTGCATATGGGAATAGGATACGCGGTAGTTGATCTTGTCCTGGGTACCGTCGACCTGGCCAAGGACCTTCCAGAAGCCATTTGAGCCTGCAGAACCCATCAAAGTTGTATTCACCGGTTTGCTCCCACCGTTATCGGTGATGATATTGACCACCCCGCCTGTGGCATTCGCGCCGTACAATGAAGCTGCAAGGCCGCGTACAACCTCAACACTCTTCACCACGCTCCAGTCAACATCATAAAGATCGGGGCAATAACCACCCGGATCATTTACAGGGATGCCGTCGATCAGGACCTGTATCCCCCTGAAACCGCTTTCGGTAAGTATCCCCTGTCCGCGGATATAAAGATGTACCCTTGAACCGTCGGTGCCGTTTTCGACCTTAAGTCCGGGAACCAGGCGCAAGGCCTCATCGGCCGAAATCGTCTTGCTGAATTCCTGTAACTGCGCTTTGTTAACGACAGAGATCGGGGCAGGCAACTCCTTCAGGGGAGTTACCGTACGCATTGCGCTGATCGTAACTTCGTTGAGTTTAATGGTATCACGGGTAAAAAATACCTTATCGCCCGGTGTCGCATTTTTCTGGCTCATCCCCTGGAATGCAAAGGCAAGTAGAAGGAACAAGCTGGTGAGTAATTTTGTTTTCATAGTAAACTTTTTAATGATGTGTGTTATTTAGGTTAATTATCAATTATTCATATAGAAATAATCGCAATCCCTTCGTAAATGCGTGGAACAACATCGAACAGGTTTTAAAGAAAAAAACCTAAGGAATTGAAAATTCAGGATTTTTCGGGAGGAGGGGAAAATGGTATTTCGGCATGATTGGCAAACCTCATGCTGAGCAACGAGTAAACTACTTTTTGGAGTTCCTGTGGATCAGGACAAGAATAGGTTACTGGCAAAGCTATTGTTACAATGTGCTGAAGAAGGTTTTGGGCTTTTTTATTCTGATGCATGCTTTTCATTCCGTCAATAAGGGCCTCTTCCTTGTTGTCATGAATGCAGTAGAACGTGATAATTTTGCCTTTAGGAACTTCCTTTACAATATCATACAGATTTCCATGGTAAACGATCTCCCGAGAATCGACACGGCGGAATGAGGGATCAGCTGCGGGATTGAAAACCGAAAATGTGGAGAGCTCATGGTCAAAACACCCGTGTTCCAACAGACTTGCGACCTCCCGATGGATCAGGTAGCGGTCAAACTCATAAACAATATAATAGCCCGCCGAATTGAAAAGCATTGCAAACAGAACTACTATCGGTAAAATTTTTTTCATTACCTCTTAATTACCAGTTTCCTGGAAATTGTACCTTCCTTTCTATGGATATTTATGATATAAATCCCGGAAGGAAGAACTGCAAAGATAAACGATTTTTTTGTTTTACCTGATACCATAACATTTTTTTCTTCAAATACCGTCTTATGTTCCAGGTCTTCAACAGATATTGTGACAGTTTCTTTTGCAGCCGAAAAGATTTCCAGGCTGATTTCCCCGGGCGAAGGATTAGGGTAAATATTCACCGAAAAACCGGCAGTCTCTTCGGCTATCCCCAGGCAGTTTTTAAAGGTAAGCCATACCGAATCGGATTTATAACAGCCGGCGAAGTTAAAGGTTTTAAGCCTGAAAAGCCTGCTCCCGATACCCCCTGCAAGAGAGGTATCGATAATCACGGTTTGCGAGTTTATGTTGCCGGGCGTCCACAGGTACGACCGAACATTGGTAGTATCGGCTGTAAGCCTGATGGTTTGCCAGTGGCAGACCGTATCGTTTGGAAATACGCTGATTTCGGCCACAGGCAGGCCGGCAATGGTGAGCCCCGTCGACTTTATGCTTCGTCCATAATAGCTGTAGGCTGTAAGCTGAAGCTTTGCCATGCCCAGGATAATGTCCTGGCTGCCAGGGGTATAAACCGGGTCCAGGGCTTTAGGATCACTGAACAGGCCATCGCCGTATGTGATCCAGCGAATGGAGTCGTAGGGTGTTGAAGTGGCGTTCAGTGTATAGTTCATCCCTGCGCAAATGGTATCATGGGGCTTTAAGCTTATTTGGGGGAGCACGGGATCAGGGAAAATGATGAAGTCAAGCCAAACATGATCGGAACCCTGGCTTTCGGCCAGGTCCTTCTGGTAAATCCATTTAAACGTATGAGTACCCGCGGCAACAGGGAAAGCCACACGGGTCCAGCTGTTTTCGCCCGACCACTGCCACTGCAGGGTGTTGTCTATATAAAAGCTGAGAAAATCATAGCCCAGCTCGGTGGAGGTTTTATAGTAAAAACTGATGCTGTCGTCGGTTTCCGAAGTATAAGTGACATAAAGCTGGGTATTCTGGCTGTCGGTTATAGTTCCCGATTCGGCACAGTAACGTCCTTCGAAAGGATTGATACTGCTGAGGGTCCACATATTGTCACCCCCGGTATGCCAGGGAAATTTCTTGAATGAATTGGATTCGAAGTCTTCCACCACCATGCCGATGATTTCATGGAACCTGGCCGTTTGCCTGTAATTGCCGCTGAGGGTGGTAAAATCCAGGTTTGCGCCTGCCGAGGTGGGGGCCGAATCATTCACCGATATGGTGTAATGGAAGTTCACATTCCGGTTCGGCTGTATGGTGTCGAGGAACACCGAATCGTTTTGAATGTTCAGGTACTGTGAACCGGTGACCAGCCTGCCCGAAGTTCCCGGGCAGGGATAATAGCCGGTATTGGCCACGTTGATCACCACATCATCGGTTTCTCCCGGATCGAACCTGTGGTTGTTGTTCCCGCCGGTGGAATCATGGATGCTGAGGCCGGTGATCTTAAGGCCAGGCGCCCGGGCATACAGGGTAAAATGTGAATTCCAGGAAGTGTCGGAATTGCGGACTTTCACGTTGAACCTTACTTTTAAATTATCGGGGATGGTGTCGGAAACTTTGAAAGCAAACCCGTTCTGCACCACTTCGGTTTCCCCGGCAGCAAGATCGGGATAAACTGCCATTGAATCGGTGATCGTGATGTAGGGGGATGGCGAACTCACTTTAACCAGCAGGTTGCCCGCTAAGTGGTCGCCTGTGTTTTTTATGCCCAGGTTGAGATGGAGGGAATCTCCGAATTTCAGCCCTTCAGTAATCCCGGTTTTAATGGAAACAAGTTCGTTGGAGTAATACATTACCCAGGCCTGCCCGGGATTTGGCCCGAGATCAAAGGGCGAAACCCACGACATGGTCTGCCCCCCCGGCAACCGGTTGTCGGTCCATACAGGATACACTTTCATGTTCAGCGACTGTATGCCCAGGTAATCGCCGAAATAATTGAAAGCCAAACCGGGTATAGGTACGGGGGTAAAAGAAACATCACTAACCTTGAAATCCGAAAAGCTGTTCCCCCCGTCATAGGAATAGGAAACCCAGGTTTCGGCTTCGGTTGAAGATACATTCCTGTCGTCATAATAGATCACGCAGATCCCCCCGCTCACCGCGTCGATCGTGATCCAGGGAAAATAATGTTCCTTGCCCAGTCCGGGTGTATCCTGGTTCACCCTGAGCGGGTTTGACCATGTATCTCCGTCATCCGCAGACTTAATAAGATAGACATCGATATCGGAGCCCGTATTCACCCCTGGAGTTCCCACGTTGGCCCACACCAGGTAAATGCTGCCACGGTTAGGGCCGTTGCTGAGGTCGACAGCCATGGAAGGGAAGGAATTAACCCGCATGGCCTTGCCGGTCATGCTGTTGCGTATGCCCTTGATATTGGATATGATGCGCCTGGAATTCTGCCATGTGCTCCCGCCGTCGAACGAGCTGGCGAAACCTATGGCGGTTTCGTCGCTGGGCCAGGAATCGTAGATGCTCCAGGCCAGGTAGACCTGGCCTATTGGGCCTGTTGCAATGTTCACCCCGTGATTCATTTTCCCTGCATTCACAGCGGTGCTCACCGAATACGGGGCAAGCCACTGGATGCCGCCGTCGTTGCTTCTCGAAACCTGCACCTGGTTTTCGTCGGCAGAACCGGTAATGAAATTCGTGAATGCAACATAAACATTGCCCTGGAATGCGCTGGTAGTGGAATTATCAATCCATAAATGGTTTTTGTCGAGAAGGCCGTTAAGGTGCACAGGGCCCGGGGCAACCTGGATGTCATTCCAGCTCAGCCCCTGGTCGTTGCTCCAGGCAACATTCTGCCCGAAGGTGTTGCTGATCTTGCCAATGTACCACCTGCCGTCCCTGCTTATGGCTGTAGTTGGATCGCCGTTGTTCTGAAGGCCAGTGCCCTGGAAACTGCCTCCCCAGCTAAGCCCGTCGTCGGAGGAGGAATAGGAGTCGGCTCCATAGGAATAAGTTACCGTGCCCTGGGTCCAGTTCGTGGAATTGTTTGAGTTCAATACATTGTCCTCATCCATGGGATCAATAAATACCGAGTTCTCGCTTTGGGTAACGGCCGTATTGGTGGTTACGGGCACATCGGGTGAATCCTGGGGCGGAATGCCTGCAGCCCGAATCAGGGATGTGCCTGTTTTTGGGGCAACCCATGGAATGGTCTTCTGGGGCCTTACATAGCCTTGCCTTACCATATATCTCCAGTAGCCAATATTATCGGCATAGGGTACGACTATTCCTTTTCCTGCAGTTGTGATCTCAGGAAGGCTCGACAGCCTCTGGGCATTCGAAAACAAACTGAATACCAGGAATATAAATGCCAGGATATGTGATTTTATCATTTTATTGAATCTCAATAAGTACAAAGGTACGTAACATTTTTGCGCAGGATTGAGTATCTTTGGAAAAAAGAGCGGCGGCCGTGTTGTTTTCATTTTCATCACCATCACGGGCAAAGCGATCATCACTCTCATCACGATTTAAACATATATGGTAACCAAAATAATAATTTTATTTTTCCTTTTTCTCATCAACGGGATTTTCGTGATGACCGAGATCGCCATGGTATCTTCACGAAAAACCAGGCTGGAACTGGATGCGCAGTCGGGACATAAAGGAGCCCGTGCAGCCCTGGAAAATATTAATAAACCCGCCCGGATATTGTCGACTTTCCAGATCGCGGTCACCCTTATAGGAATACTCACCGGGGTTTTCAGCGGGGCAGGGATCTCGGCAGGCATGGCGGCCCTGCTCGTCTCGATGGGAGCCTCACAATCCCTTGCAGGCACCCTGGCGCTTACCATAGTGGTGGTGATCGTCACCCTGGTTTCCATGCTTATAGGCGAGCTGGTGCCCAAACGCATCGGGCTTATCGACCCCGAAGGGATCTCAAAAGTGATGATACGCCCTATAATGGCTATTTCCTATATCCTGAAGCCAGTTACCTGGGTGCTTGAGAAGCTCAGCGACTTCATCATAGGTTTTCTTGGGATAAAGGAATCCGCAGACTCAAAAGTAACGGAAGAAGAAATAAAGGCGATGGTACAGGAGGGGACCGAAGGTGGGGAGGTGCAGGAGATCGAACAGGATATCGTTGCCAGGGTGTTCCACCTGGGCGACCAGAAGATTGCTTCGCTCATGACCCATTATTCCGATATAAGCTGGATCGATATAAGCGAAAGCCTCGAAGAGATATGGAAGAAAATGAGGGAGGAAGTGCATTCGGTTTACCCTGTATGCAGGGATGACCTTGACAATGTTCTCGGGGTGGTCTATATCAAGGACCTGTTTTTACATTCCAAATCCGACTCCGACCTTATCCTTAAAGATTATATCAAAACTGCACAGCTTGTTCTGGAAACCCTTACGGCTTATGAAACGCTTGAGCTGTTCAAGGAGAACAAGATACATTACGGACTGGTGGTGGATGAATACGGAGCCATTGTTGGCATGGTCACCCTGAATGATATCCTTGAAGCCCTCGTGGGTGATTTCAATGAACCTGATGCCGATGAACCCCAGATCCACCAGAGGGACGACGGGAGCTGGCTTACCGACGGGCAAATGTCGTTCTATGAATTCGCCTACGAGTTCAACCTCCAGGGCTTCGATAAATCAAGGATAAAATTCAACACCCTGGCCGGCCTGGCTATCAGTATCCTCAAACACATCCCCAAGCCCGGAGAGAAATTCTGTTTTCTAGGGTTTGAATTCGAAATTGTCGATCTCGACGGTAACCGCATCGACAAGCTGATCATTAAAAAACTTACCTGACGATCAGTTTAATCCTTGCTGTTGCAGAATTGCCATTGACCTCGAGTGTGTAAACCCCGCCCGGAAGGGAAGGCAGGCTTAAGGTGAGGGGCATGGGATCAGAAAGTATCATATTCTCCCAGGTCCTTACAACCTGGCCGTTGACGTTGATCAGGCGGATGCCCGCTTTGGATGAAAGTGCAGAGCCTGTCTTCAGCGTGACCTTACCTGAACAGGGGTTCGGATAGGCGCTTACGCTGAGATCGTTATGCTTATCCTTAATCCCTACGGTCGAATTGGTGGTGAATATCCAAAGGGCGGGATCACCCAGGAGGTTACAGTCATAATGGCACCAGCGCTGGGCTCCTGCTTCAAACTGAAGAGAATCGGGGAGGGTTACCCAGGGGGCTGTTTTAATTTTCGACATAAGGTGTACCGTACCTATTTCGTGAATCTGGTTGCTGAGGGTATCGTTATACAGGGCGCTTACGAATTCCCTGTTCAGGTGGGCCGAAGGGCCTTCGGTCGTTCCCTGGTCGAACCAGCCGTACCTGGAATTGAAAATACCCCCTGCAAGGAAGTTCTTGATGAGCACCATATGTTCGGCAATGCAATCACTCTGATCGAAGCCGCCGCATTCGCAGCCATGGGTGTATAAAAGGGTATAGTCGTGGGTTACACCGTTAAGAGCGTAAAAATTTGCATCGGTGATATCAGAGCTTGAAAGCTTCATCACATAATCATAATTGGCATGCCCGGCATGATGGATGAATGAAGGTCCCTTGTTGATCTTTGCCAGGAGTTCGGGCACCGACCAGTAATAAATATCACCTGTAAGCTGATTCACCAGGGTGTCGTAAATCTTGTCGATGGTATTGCTGGCCGATGGGATTCCATGGGTATAATAACCGTTGTCGGTATGTTCATTGATTAAAAGCTCAAGATAATCCTGGCCGAAGGTCATTGTGGTCGCATCCATAAATTCACCGGCCAGCAGGGGTTGTGCCTGCTCTCCTTCTATCTGGTGTATCCTGTACCAGATGGTCTTATGTATGATGTTCGACTGCTCCTGGGCATTGCTGAACGGCATCCTGCCCACCGAGACCTCGGGCAGGAGATCAGGCTCGTCGGTGAGTTCCCCATAGATCCCGTTGCCGTTTGCATCATAGTTGCCGTCCATTCCCGAATAATACAGGTCGGCAGGTATGCCGGAATCGGTATAATATTGCCCGCCTGAAAAAACCGAGCAGTAAAATCCCCTGAAAGGCACAACGTCAACATCGCCTCCAAGCAATACATATTCAACCCCGTTCTGCTGGTATTCCTGTTTGACCAGGTTCCTGATCTTATCCTGGTTGTCGATGCCGCCGATACTTGAGTAAATATCCTCAACGGTAAATATCTGGGAGCTGATGCCAAGAGAATCGTACATGTTCACAAGATCGGTAAAACCCGAAGTATAGGCCTGTCCCGTGATGATCAGGAGCTGGTAGCCCGAAGCAGAGCTTTTTTTCAAGGGATAGAGGGCAAGGGATTGGGGATTCTGGGCAAACTGCCTTGCCCTGTCAATGACTTTTGCCGAGGGGGAGAGGTTATTCAGAGCTTCCCTTGACCTGGGCGAGGGTTCTGTTGTAATGGTAATGGTGACATCCGACCAGTACCCGGCTTCCTGCAGGGAGGGGTAATAAACCATGGGAGTAAAAGTACAGAGCGCAAAGGCATACCCGTTAAGGAAAGAGGTGGTGAGTTTACCCGTCTTCACCAGGGGATAGGCTGAGGCGGAGCCGTAAACAGCTTCATTTTTAAGGAAGCTGCCGTTATCTCCCTTTGAAATGGGGCTGATATCCTGCTGGGGCAGGATAAGGTATTTCCCCTGAAGTTCCACGAATCCGGAACCCTGCATATGCATTTCTTTTGCCGATTCACCGGGAGGCAGTAAAAGCGATATCGCCTGCCAGGGCATCATGGGTTCTCCCCGGATACCCGACAACAGGGTGTTGTCGAACGAAAGGGTCTGGTAATTTCCCTTGCTCTGAACATTGAGTTTGCCGAAATGGTAAGTTTTGGTAATCGTCCCCGAAAACAGGGTAAGACTGAGCATGCAGTACAGTGCGACAAGTATATTTCTTTTCATAACAGGCTTTATAAAATGACACGGGAGGCTGTTATTCAATGAACAGCCTCCCGTGTTGTTATAATTGAGTAATATTAGTTGATCAGGATCTTCTTGACCAGTTTTGAGTCATTGGTCTTAATATAGAGGAAATATTCCCCTGAAGGCAGACCGTTTGTAACGATTGTTTTGGCAACATCCCTGCTTAAGGTAACATTGCTTTCAGAATAAACAGTAAGGCCGGCTGTGTTCATGATGCTGATGTCGGCAATCTGTGATTTAGTTGCGTCGAATGTAAGCTTAAATGTTCCGTTGCTGGGGTTCGGGGAAACAGTAATCTGGTTTCCTGATACTTCGCTGATGCCAACACCATGGTTTACATAAATGAATGATGTTTTGGTGAGGGTGTCAATTTGCCCGCCCCTGTTAACGATAAGACTAACATTATAATTACCGGACGACTGGTAGACTACACTGGGGTTTGTATCGGTTGATTCTGCAGGAATAGCTCCCGGGAAAAGCCAGTCATAAGTTTGGGGTACATTAATGTAACCTCCGCTGATATTGCTTGTGAACTGAACACTTTCGCTGGGGTTGATGGTGTCTTTATCGGCTGTAAAATCAACAGTCAGGGGAATAACGCCGCTTTTCACAGTCTGTAATTCTTCACGTCTTTTCACACCGCCGCTTGATCCCTGTGAGGCATCCATATTCTGGACAGTTGCAGTAAACTCGCAGTTATTGATGTTCCATGAGGACTGCAGATCGGTTGATAAAGTAAAAGTCAGGGTATCACCCTGTGTGAAATCCACAGTAGTCCCGTTCAGGTCAGGAACCATATTGCGGTTTACAAAATGAAGCTTGGTCTGGCCTTCCCAGTTACAGGCAATGTTAGATTCGGTAACGAATAAGAAGAGTTTTAATGAAGTTGCTGTAATGGTTCCGGCTTTGATCACCGTGATTGTAAAATCATAATGAAGGCCTGAATTGGTAAAGGTCATATTCATTTGCAAAGGTGCAGCGGTGGCAATCCTGGCATTGTATTTCGGCAGGTAGTTGGTGTACATGGATTGGGTATGGCTTCCTCCAACAACAGAACTGTAACCATCGAAAGTGGCAGTAGGGTACCCGGTAATTGCGTAAAGGGTTTCACGGGAACGGGCGCCAACGTTGCTGTAAGTATCGGTTCCAAGTCCGTTGCAATGATTTTCAACAACGGCTACAAGAGCGTTGTTTGCGAGCAGATCTTCGGCACCCATTGCTGCGCCGGGGCAATATGTGCATAAAGTACTGGTTTCAATTTCCACGCATACCATATTGCGGGGAACCTGGGCTACAACAATACTGGCTAATGCAAAAAATGCAAAAAGAGTAAATAGAATTTTTTTCATAATACATCCTGTTTGGTTAAAAATCAAATTGTTAAAGTTTTTCACAAGACAAATATACGGGATTATATAAAAGAAAAACCTCAAACGAAAAAATTGTTTGTAATTTTTATACAATCTTAATAGAATGATTATCAAACGTATTTTAAAGATAATGTTATGAGATTAACCATTCATGGACCCGGGGAGGCCCTGTAATAGCAATTTTAAAGCCTAGACAAGGCGTAGGCATAAGCGCCAAGTGAAACTGCGGCGGAAGTTCCCAGCTTTGATATCCCTATGCCGATTTTCTTACCCGGGTCATACTGTACCGTTGTTTCTGAAAAAGGCACCTGTATCCTTCCCGAACCTGAATAAAGGAATTTCTTTAATTCTTCCTGGTCTTCCAGGTTATACACCTCGACTTCAAGCCGGGGCAGGGGATGGCCGCTCATGGTTGCAAAAGGCAGGTTCATTTCCTCCACAAGTTTTGGAAGGAACAGGGGATAAGCCCCTGATAAACCTCCGCCTATCACCACCAGCCCGTCGACCAGGGTGATCGCATTGGCAATGGTATCGGCTGCATCCGTTGCAAAGGCTTTGAACGCTTTGATGGCAGCATCTTTATTACCGGGTTTCTGCCCCATTCCGATCGAGAATAACTCCTTTGGCTCAGGCACCGAACCTATGTTCAGGCCTGAATAATTTGCATATTCGCGCTTCAGGCCCCTGATGCTTACACTCTCCTCGGCATCCCAGTTTTTATACGTACGGTTGCGTGAACGGTTGATCTCCCCGCCTGCCGAATTATCCCCGAAAAGCAGGCTGTTACGGTTCACTATCCCCCCTCCGAAACCTGTCCCGAAAGTGACGCCGAGCAGGTTCCTGTACTCTTTCGGATTACCCGAAGCGCGTAGCTTTGCATTGATCTGCGGAAGCAGTCCGAACATGGCTTCACCGTATGCAAACAGGTCCCCGTCGTTGAGAATGTACACAGGGATCCCGAACTGCTCATTAAGCATGGGCCCCAGGGCAACTCCCCCACGGAAAAAAGGCAGGTTCTGAAGGTCGCCTATAATGCCGCTTTCATAATCGGCAGGCCCGGGAAATGCAAAACAGATCGCCGAAGCTTTGTCATGGATATTTGCCTGTACAAGCTGGAATCCCTTGATGATGGTTTTAAGTATCTCTTCCAGGGAATTTGCCTTGGAAGGAAGAGTGATAGGTTCGATGATCTCTTTAACGGATTGTACCGCCGAGAATACCAGGTTTGTTCCCCCTGCATCCAGGGTCATGACGATGCGTTTATCGGTTGTATAATTCATACTATTGTAGGTTAGGTTCTGGTTACCAGGCACTGGGCTCTGGGTACTGGGTGCTGGGTGCTGGGCTCTGGGTATTGGGTTTCGGGCACAAGGTTTTTACCCAGAACCCAGCACCCAGCACCCAGAGCCCATCAATGCGCCAGCAGCCAATTTTCCCCCGTATTCATATCAATCTCCACGGGAACATCGAGAGGCATCGCATTTTTCATCCCTTCTGCAACGATCTTTTTAACTTCATCAACTTCAGGTAAATGTACATCAAAAACAAGTTCGTCATGCACCTGCAGAATCATCCTTGACCTGAGTTTCAGCTCTTCAAACTTATTAAAAATCCTGATCATGGCAATTTTAATCATATCGGCAGCCGTTCCCTGCACCGGGGCATTGATGGCATTACGCTCGGCAAAACCCCTCACATTGGCATTGTTCGAATGGATATCCCTCAGGTAACGCCTGCGTTTCATCAGGGTTTCCACGTAGCCGTTAGCCCTTGCAAAAGCAATGGTACTGTCCATGTACTCCCTGATCCCCGGGTACTGCTCAAAGTACTGTCTGATTACGTCCGAAGCTTCCTTTCGCGACATCCCCGACCTCTCAGACAAACCGAAAGAAGAAATCCCGTAAATAATCCCGAAGTTCACCATCTTGGCGTTACGCCTCATATCCTTGCTCACTTCAGCCAGGGGAGTGTTGTAAATTTTAGCTGCCGTAGCCTGGTGTATGTCCTCCCCGTTCTTAAACGCCTCTATCATGTTTTTATCCCCGCTCATCGAAGCGATGATCCTCAGCTCGATCTGGGAATAGTCGGCCGATAACAAGGTGTAATTCTCATTCCTGGGCACGAAAGCCTTGCGGATCTCCCTGCCTTTTTCGGTGCGTATAGGGATGTTCTGAAGGTTGGGATTGTTGGAGCTCAGCCTGCCTGTAGCCGCAACCGCCTGGTTGTAAGAAGTATGTATGCGATGGTCGCGCAAACTCACCAGCCCCGGAAGCACATCCACATACGTCGACTTAAGCTTTGTAAGTGACCGGTATTCCAATATCTTGCTGATGATGGGATGTTTGGCCTCCAGCTTGGTAAGCACATCCTCCGATGTTGAATTCTGCTTGGTCTTGGTCTGCTTTGGCTTGTCAACGATCTTCAGCCTGTCATAAAGGATATCGCCCAGCTGTTTGGGTGAAGAAATATTAAAGCTGGTCCCTGCCTCTTTATAAATTTCCTCCTGTATTATAACTACTTCTTTTTCAAGCTCCAGTGAATATTCATTGAGCACCGCCGAATCGATTTTCACCCCTTCCTTTTCCATGGAAGCAAGCACAGGGATCAGCGGGATCTCGATCTCGTCGAAGAGTTTGCGGGTATCGCTTTCGGCCAGCAAAGGCTCAAACACATTCTTCAGCTGAAGCGTCACATCGGCATCTTCGGCAGCATATTCCTTGACGGTTTCGACATCCACGGTACGCATGCTGAGTTGCCCCGATCCTTTTTTCCCTATCAGGGCTTCAATAGGCACCGGCTTGTATTTCAGGTAGATCTCCGACAGCAGGTCCATATTATGCCTCATGTCGGGCTGAATGAGGTAATGCGCCATCATGGTGTCGAACATAGGCGTTTTCACGTCGATGCCGTACCATTTGAGGATGGCAATGTCGAACTTCATGTTCTGCCCCACCTTCTCGATCTTATCGTCCTCCAGCACCTCCCTGAACTCCTGGACGATCAGCTCGGTTTCATGGTAATTTTCGGGCAAAGGGATGTAGTATGCCTCGTGGGGTTTCACCGAAAACGACATCCCCACCAGTTCCGAATTGTTGGGATCCACGCCCGTGGTCTCGATATCGAAGCAGAATGTTTTACTTTCCTTAAGACTGCGGATGAGGGAGCGTCGGGCCTCGGGAGTGTTGACCAGAATATATTTATGTGGGGTGGTTGAGATGGTGGCTTGATGAAGGTTGTAAGGAAGATCGTTAGGAAGAACGTCAGGGAGTTCGTCAGGAAGGTCGGCGTGAAGAATGTCAGGAAGGTTGCTAAAAAGGTCATGTTGAGGATCGGATTGGAGCTTATCACGCTTTTTACCACGTACCTCATCACGTCCTTCTTTACGATCTTCATTAGGTACCTCATCACGTCCTAATCCCTCCGCCCACTTAAACACCCTTTCTCCCAGAGCACGAAATTCCAGCTCATCAAACAATCGTTTTAGGCGCAACTCGTCGGGCTGGTCCACAACAAGCTTCTCAGGCTCGAAGGCAATGGGCACATCCAGGATAATGGTGGCAAGGCTTTTCGACATCAGGGCCTGGTCCTTGAACTCTATGACCTTTTGCCTCAGCTTCTCGTTAGCTATTTTTTCGGGATGTTCAACCAGGTTCTCAACCGATCCGAATTCAGCCAGCAGCTTGCGGGCCGTGACTTCTCCCACACCGGGGATACCCGGTATATTATCCGAGGCATCTCCCCATAAACCCAGCATATCGATCACCTGCAGGGGGTTGCTGATCCCGAATTTTTCACAAACCTCCTTCACCCCCATGATCTCCACATCCCCCCCGAACTTACCCGGTTTGTACATGAAAGTGGTAGCGCTTACGAGCTGGCCGAAGTCCTTATCCGAAGTCATCATATAAGTGATCCAACCGGCGGCTTCGGCCTGCTTGGCGAGGGTGCCTATCACGTCATCCGCCTCAAAGCCATCTACAAAAAGAACGGGAATATTAAAAGCGTGAAGAAGTTCGTGAATAAGAGGAAGGGATGAAATGATATCCTCGGGGGTTTCCTCCCGATGGGCTTTATAGAATTCGTAGCCCTCATGGCGCACGGTAGGGGCGATGGTATCAAAAGCCACACCCAGATGGCTGGGCTTCTCTTTACGCAAAACATCGAACAGGGTGTTGGCAAATCCGAACACGGCCGAAGTATTTACGCCTTTCGAACTCACCCTGGGGTTGTTTTTGAATGCATAATATGCCCTGTATATCAGGGCCATGGCATCAAGCAGGAACAGTTTATTTTCTGGCAAAACAGGTATTTTCAGCAAAGATAAACCAATTAGGCATAAAAATTTCCCAACAAAACCTTGTTTATATTTTCTTTTTGCGGATGTCATTTCCCCTTGTTTAAACATATACTTTTATGCATACAAAACATCTTCGGTAATGAGTAAGAAATCTGCAGCAAAGAAGATCTTCGTGTTGGATACCTCGGTTATCCTTTACAACCATGACGCGATCAGTAGTTTTGAAGACAACGATGTGGCCATCCCCATAACGGTGCTCGAAGAACTTGACGACTTCAAGAAAGGCAACGATACCATAAACTATGAAGCCAGGGAGTTTATCCGTATTATGGATAAGCTTTCGGCCCGTTCAACACTCACCAAATGGATTTCGCTGGGCGGTTCCAAGGGGGGCAAGTTCAAGGTGGTGATGAACGAGCATAGCGATCTTGACGCCAATACGGTGTTTGGCGAGAACAAACCCGACCACTGGATACTCAATGCAGCCCTGCTGATGATGCAGGAAAACCCCGATAAAAAGGTGGTCCTGGTTTCCAAGGACATCAACCTTCGCCTTAAAGCCAAAGCCCTGAACATTGCTTCTGAGGATTTCCTTACGGGCAAGGTTAAGGATGTGGAGGGACTGTATGCCGGGAAAACCACGGTTGAGGGCCTCGACAAGACGATCATCGACCTGATGTACGAAACCGGGTTTTGCCTTCCCGAAGATATAGGCATTAAAAAGCCCATCCCCAATCATTATTTCATTCTGAAGAACGGCAAGAGTTCGGTACTCGCTTTTTTCAACCCGGCCACCGAGAGGATAGAAAAGATTGAAAAACATTCCTGCTTCAAGATCACCCCCAGGAATGCCGAACAGGTATTTGCTTTTCATGCCATATTGAATCCTGATGTCAAACTGGTTACCCTCCAGGGCATAGCAGGTACGGGCAAGACCCTGCTCGCGCTTTCGGGGGCCCTCGAGCAGAAGAGGAATTACAAGCAGATTTACCTGGCCCGCCCCATAGTTCCCCTCAGCAATAAGGATATAGGTTACCTCCCCGGCGACATCAAGTCGAAGCTCGATCCTTATATGCAGCCTTTATGGGATAACCTCAAGTTCATTCAGAACCAGTACAACGAGAAGGACAAGGAATACAAAGTAATACAGGAAGCCGTGGAAAATGAGAAGCTGGTGATCACACCCCTGGCCTACATCCGCGGCCGCAGTATTTCAAATGTATGTTTCATAGTTGACGAGGCCCAGAACCTTACTCCCCACGAGATCAAGACCATCATCACCCGGGCGGGGGAAAACACCAAGATCATTTTCACCGGCGATATTCACCAGATCGATACGCCTTACCTCGACGCCCAGTCGAACGGTTTGTCAACGCTTATCGACAAGATCAAGCATCATCCCCTGTACGCGCATATCAAGCTGGAAAAGGGCGAGCGTTCCGATCTGGCGAACCTCGCGAATGAGCTGCTGTAGATGTTGTAGCTGATACAGCTCAGCAGATGTTTGTTCTTCTGCTGCGGAACTATGAAGGCCCGCCATCCGTAGCAGCGTTGCAAATATGCAAGCGATCACTTCTCCCCGTAAGAAACCGTAAGCAGGGTCTGCCCAACGGCTTTGAGGGTGTTTGCGTCTATGGATTCGAGATTGTCGTGGGTGGTATGCCAGTACGGATAAAAGCCCGAATCGGTGTTTTTATCAAGGTGGATGAGGTCAATTACGGGTATATTCAAATACTTCATTATGAAAATATGGTCGTCGGTGACCATGCCTCCCCTTTCATAAAGGAAGTATGAAGAATAGCCTATGCGGTTCGCAATATCCCATACTTTTTGCTGAATGTCCCCTGCATTTTGCTGGGAGATCCCTTCGAGCAGGAAAGTGGCGCCGGCGGCCCCAACCATGTCAAGTAAAATACCGTACCTGGCCGAATAGCCTTTAACATGAGGGTTCTGGGCCCAGTACTGGGATCCAAGCCCCCACCATTTGTCGGCTCCGTTGCTCTGGTCCTGGGGCGGACCATAATCTTCCAGGTCGAACAAGACCAGGTCCACGCCTATGGTGGGTTCCTTCATGCTGAACTGCCTTGCAACCTCCATCAATATTCCAACCCCGCTGGCGCCGTCGTTGGCGGCATCCACAGGTTTATTCCTGTTTTTCGGGTCGGGATCATGATCGGCCCAGGGACGCGACTCCCAATGGGTGCAAAGGATTATACGGTTTTTGAGCCCGGGTTTATAGGAAGCTATTATGTTTTTCCCTTCCAGCAGCTTCCCGTTGAACGCTGCCATCCTGCATTTCTGCACAACCACATCCTTGCACCAGGACTTCATCCTTTCGCTAATGTAAGCCGCGCATTTCTCATGCGCCTTGCTGCCGGGAACCCGGGGACCGAAAGAAACCTGGGCCACAACATACGAATAAGCCGAATCCTTGTTGAAGGACGGGACCTCCACCCCGGGTTTTTTTGCTGTTGTATCGGCCGTCGCTGAACCGTTCTTAGGTGCAGTATTGTTGCAGGAAAAAAGAAAAGTGGATATGACTGCAAAAAGGAAATATTTCATGGGATATCTCTTATTATTAGAAAGCAAATTTAATATTTTAAGCGGTGCAAGCTTGCAAGCGACCAGGCGCGACCTTGCGATATATGAGCGTAAGGCTAACCTACGATCGGGAAATCCGCTTTCTTGTAATCCATACCCCAATCGACCCCAGGTAAAGCAAAGCCCCCAGCCACGACAGCCAGTACGCAATATAATCTCCGTAACGTGTATAGAACGTAATCCTGTCATTGGCATTCACCGTCGCCCTGATCACCGCAGGAACCCAGTACTTCGTTTGCTCATGCGCATCACCCCTCTGGTCAATCCATGCCGAAATCCCTGTATTGGCCGACCGCAGGATGCTGCGCCTCGTTTCTATGGCACGCAGATGGGCAAACGCATAATGCTGACGATGCCCTGCAGTGTTGCCCCACCATCCGTCGTTTGTGATGATACACATCAGCTGGGCGCCGTTCCTTACAAATCCTCCGAAAAATTCCCCGAAGATGGATTCGTAACAGATGCAGGCGGCAACGGGAGGCATGTTCAGCCCCCTGTAAACCTTACGTACCGAATCGGTGCCCAGGCTCCCCACTATCCCGCCCAGGTTGATGGCATACTTCTCAAGCCATTCAAACCCTTTATAGGAGGGCAGGACCTCAACCCCGGGGGTGAGCTTTGATTTGTGGTAAATCTGTAATGCCGGATAAGAGTTCACCATGATAGCAGCGTTGTAAACGTTGTACCATCCGTTATCCTTAGTGAATTTCCTCGCTGAATGCGGAATGCGTTCTCCCGGTTTGTATGCATAATACGTTGAGCCGCCTACAATGATGTTCAGCTTCGGGTATTTACTGATGATCTGCCGCACCAGGCCTACGCTTTCGAAGGTTTCCATATTGTTTTCCCACATCTCCTGCTGAAGCGCCGATTCGGGAGTCACCAGGATGTTCGTGGAGGAATCAACCGCTTTACCCGACAGTTCCATGATCCTTCCCACCACCTTCACAGGCGGAAGCACGTATTCCTCAGAATAGGGGTCTATATTGGGCTGGACGATGACGGCCTGGACGGGCCTGGATTTTTCGTGATAAGAGTAATACAGTATATAGGAGAGGAGAATAGGGAGGAGGATAAGTAGGATGCAGGATGCGGGATGCAGGATGCGGGATATCTTGCATCTTGTATCTTGCATCTTGTATCTCGCATCAATTTTCCCGCGCAACAGGGTAAAGATCAGAACATTCACCACCAGCACCCATACTGTTCCCCCGAATGCACCGGTATATTCGTACCATTGAACCCAGCGGTAATATGACGAAAACCCGTTTCCGAGATTAAGCCAGGGCCAGTTCAGGTCCCAGTTCAGGTGAAGGTATTCGAGCATGACCCAGAAGCAGACCAGGGCCAGGTAGGCCGCAGGACTGTTGTTCAGCCTTCGTTTCGTTCCGTGAAAAAACGAAAGGATGATAGACATGAACATTGAATTGAGCATAATCGCCAGTATGGCCCCCTCGCCCGTTGAATTAACGATCCACCATGTAGTAAGCGCATTCCATAGGAGGAAACCGGGATAAGAATAGAAAAACACCGAAAAACGGTTAAAACGATCCCTGTTGGCGCTGATCAGATCCTCCATCCGCAGTAAAGGAATAAATCCTATAAACAGCAGGGCTGGAAATCCCCTCTCGGGCCAGGCTAAGGATAGTATCAGCCCCGAAGCAAGGGATAGCAAAATAATCCGCGGTTTCAGTCTTTTCATAAATCAGCTTACGAAAAACAAAGGTAGGCAACCATTTTCAACCGGCAAAAATCAAATTATACATATCTGCAAATTATTAATAACTTTACAGATTCTGTTAATCCGTTAACAAAATGAATCCTGAAGAGCTTATCAATAACCTTAATATCGTTGAGCATTTTTCGGAGGGCTTCCTGCTGATCAACAGCGAAGGCAGGGTTATTGTATGGAATAAAGCGCTGGAAGAGATTTCATGCCTTAAAAGGGAAGATGTGCTTGGCCGTGAGCATTACAAGGTGATGTTCGACCTGGTCTTACCCGAAAAAAAAACTCCCAAAACACTTGAATACCTGAGAACAACCCTGCAGGATGCAGTTAAAGGAACCCACCCGCTGATAGGTCATGCCTATGAGGGTAAAATTATGACCAGCAAGGGCGACATTAAAACCGTGCTTCAAACGGCTTTTATTTTTAAAACCCCACAGGGGAATAACCTGGGTGCGATATTAAGGGATATCACCGAACGTAAAAAGACTGAAGAAGAACTAAGGCAGAAAGAAAACCGCTACCGCCTGATCTTTGAATCGGCCCATGATTCCATTTTCCTGATGGACAGGGAGATTTTTATCGACTGCAATCCCAAAACCCTTGAAACATTCGGATGCATGCGTGAGGACATTGTAGGGAAGAATCCTTATCTCTTTTCGCCCGAATTCCAGCCCGATGGACGAAAGTCTTTGGAAAAAGCGCTTGAAAAGATAAATCTTGCTCTCAGCGGCCGGGCCCTTACATTTGACTGGGTCCATAAACGCCTCGATGGCCACGAGTTCGATGCCGAAGTAAGCCTGAACTCAGTTTCCCTGGATGGTAAAAACTACCTTCAGGCCATGGTGCGAAACGTGAGCAAAAGAAATAAAGCAAACAGCCAGCTTCGCAAATTCAGCCATTGCCTTCTTAATTTCAAAGCCGACTCGCTCCAGAATATTCAGTCGATGACCGAGGTCTTCGGAGAGATCATCGGGGCCGACACTGCCCTGTACAACCGGCTTGAAGGTGATGTGTTGCATACTGTAGGCAAGTTTGGCACTCCACATGACTATCTCCCCTATGATAAAGCCGATGGGCATCTTTGCAATGAAGTTATCCTCAGGCAGTCAAAAGAGATGTGCCTGGTGAAGAACCTGCCTTCGACGGCCTATTTCGATTCAGACCCTAATGTAAAAAAATACGGACTGAAAACGTATTTAGGCCATCCGGTAAAGTTCGGCGATAAAACGGTGGGATCATTATGTGCCGTTTTCATGCATGATTTTATACCTGATGAGGCGGATAAACTCATTCTTTCAATGGTCGCTTCAGCTATAGGCATGGAAGAAGAGCGGCTCACTGAATTCAGCAAACTCCAGGAAAGCGAGAAAAAGTACCAGGACCTGTTCAGGATATTCAGGCTTCTGGCCGACAGCATGCCCGATATGTTATGGGCCAAGGATCTTGAGAAAAGGTTCTTGTTTTCCAATAAGGCGCATGTTGAAACTATTTTAAATGCTGCAAACACCCAGGAACCTGTTGGAAAAACCGATATGTTCTTTGCCATGAGGGAAAGGCAAAACCATCCCCTGGATCCCAATTATAATACCTTCGGAGAACTTTGCACCGATTCCGACGAGGTCATCCTTCAAACAAGAAAACCTCAGAAATTCGTGGAATCGGGCTATTCCAAAGGCAATTTTGTAAGCCTGGATGTATATAAATCCCCGATTTTCGATGAACAGGGCATAATGATAGGTACCGTGGGTACCGCCAGGGACGTGACCAGGGAAAAGGAAGTCGAACAGAAGATCAGGAAATATACCGAAGAACTCCAGGAACTGAACAATGCCAAGGATAAATTCTTTTCGATCGTCTCACATGATCTCAAAGGACCTTTCAATGCCATTCTTGGTTTTTCGGACATACTTACCAGGGAATGGGATGATTTCTCGGATGAGGAGCGTCAGCATTTTTTAAGAAATATCCATGTTTCGGCCCAGAACACCTTTAAGCTGCTCGAAAACCTTCTTGCATGGTCCATCGCCCAGTCGGGGAAACAGGCATTCAATCCCTACCCTGTCGATATGAGCATTGTCACCAACGACATGGTGATCTTCCTCCGCGACCAGGCTGAAAAGAAGAAGATCAGGATGTTTACTGCCGTGAATTTCGGCACTGTCGTCCTCGCTGATGAGCAGATGGTAAGGACTGTCATTAGGAACCTCATCTCAAATGCCATCAAGTTCACTCCCGAAGGCGGACAGATCAGGATCTATTCCGACACCCTGAAAGAGGAAGGGGAGCAAAAAGAAATGATCAGGATGTGCGTTACCGATACCGGGGTGGGCATCTCCCCTGAGAATCTTGAGCGGCTGTTCAGGATAGACCAGCAGGTAAGATCAACAGGTACGGCGAATGAAAAAGGCACAGGCCTGGGGCTTATCCTCTGCAAAGAGCTGATCGACAAGCATGGCGGAAAGATCTGGGTTGAAAGCGAAGTGGGTAAAGGGAGTATTTTCTGTGTGACCCTGCCCAGGGTCTGAGGATATTCAAAACTTCCTGAACCCAATGATTTCCCTGACTTCCCTGATGGTTTTCGATGCCGATGCATGGGCTTTCTCAGCTCCGAGTCTTGCAACTTTGCTGATGTAGGCTTCGTCGGATGAGATCCTGAGAATTTCGTCGCGGATGGGAGTGGTGAATTTAATAATGTCTTCGGCCAGCTGCTTCTTCATGTCCCCGTAACGGATCTGGCAGGTCCTGTAAAGCAGATCGAAATGCTCGTAAGTTTCTTTCGAAGAAAAATCCTCCATCAGGGTGAAAAGGTTCTGCACCGCCTGTGCTTTAGGTGAATCAGGGGCTGTTGGACCTGTATCGGTTGTTGCCCTCATTATTTTTCTGCGGATGACATCCGGGGCATCAGCCAGAAAGATCGCTGAACTTTCGTTGTCGGACTTCGACATTTTCATGGAGCCGTCCAGCCCGGGTATTTTTACAAGCTCTTCCCCGAAGTTATAGGCCTGGGGTTCGGGAAAATATTCCACCTTATACATGCGGTTGAAGCGGTTCGCGAAAGTCCTTGTCATCTCCAGGTGCTGTTCCTGGTCCTTGCCCACGGGTACCTTATGTGCCTTATGGATGATGATATCCGCAGCCATCAAGGTAGGATAGGTAAGCAGACCGGCGTTGACATTATCGGGCTGTGTGCGGATCTTTTCCTTAAATGATGTGCAGCGCTCCAGCTCCCCTACGTAGGCATTCATATTCAGGAGAAGGTAAAGTTCTGCTGTTTCGGGAAGCTCGCTCTGGATGTAAATTGTAGCTTTTTCAGGGTCCAGTCCGGCTGCAAGGAACTCGGCCAGAACAGTTTTGACATTTCCGTGAAGGTCGGCAGGGGTGGGATGGGTGGTGAGGGAATGGTAGTCGGCAATAAAGAAATAGCAGGTATTTTCGTTCTGCATCTTTACGAAATTCTTCAATGCACCGAAGTAATTACCCAGGTGAAGGTTGCCTGTTGGCCGTATGCCGCTGACGACGGTTTCCATCATTCTTAATGTACCATGTACCATGTACAAATTACAAATAAATTAAGAACCATTTGTACATTGTACATAGTACATTGTACATTCTTATTACATTTTTATCTCGTCCCCATTCTTATTATAGAAATGGTATTCGAGGAAATGATATGAGTTTTGTGGTTCCAGTTTCAGTTTTACCTTGTATTTGCTCTTCCATTTCGAAAGTTCGCAGCTGAACAGTCCTTTGGTGAGGTAGGCATGGATATACGGATGGACTATCAGGGTCAGCGTCTTTTCGTTCTGTTCGCGCACCAGGTAGCTGAGGTTGTTCTCAATTTCGTCGGTAAGAAGGATGCTGGGGCGTATTTCGCCGCTTCCGTCGCAGGTGGGGCATCTCTCGAGGATCTGTACGCTCATCTCGGGCCTCACCCTCTGGCGGGTGATCTGTACCAGGCCGAACTTGCTGGGGGGGAGAATGCTGTGCTTTGCACGGTCCCTCTTCATTTCATCCCTCAGCTTATCGTAAAGCTTGCGCCTGTTCTGGCCCAGGGTCATATCGATAAAGTCAATGACGATGATGCCGCCCATATCGCGCAGCCTGAGCTGTCGGGCGACTTCAGCTGCCGCTTCCAGGTTGGTTTCCAGGGCATTCATTTCCTGGTTCTGGTCCTGGTTCACACGATGGCCGCTGTTGATATCGATCACGTGAAGGGCCTCGGTATGTTCTATCACCAGGTAGGTCCCGCTTTTGATGGTAACCGTTTTACCGAAAGTTCCCTTGATCTGTTTGTCAACCCCGTACTGTTCGAAGATAGGGGTTTTGCCGGTATGCAGTTTTACAATCCCTATCTTATCGGGGAATATCTTACCGATGTATGTCCTGATTTCTTCATACAGGGTGGAATCATTCACAACGATATTGTGAAACGTCTCGTTGAGCGCATCCCTGAGTATGGCCGATGTGCGGTCTATCTCGCCTATGATCTTCATAGGGGGTTTTGCGGCTGCAAGTTTCAGAGTGATCGATTCCCATCGCTTGTATAAAGCCCTGAGGTCGGCATCCAGGTCGGCAACGAGTTTATTTTCGGCCACCGTGCGGATGATCACCCCGCAGTTTTTCGGCTTGATGCTGGTAATCAGTCGTTTTAAGCGATTACGTTCATCCGCAGACTTAATCTTCTGAGAAACGGAAATTTTATCGGAAAAGGGGATCAGTACAAGGTACCTCCCGGCAAAAGCCAGTTCCGAGGAAACCCTGGGGCCCTTGGTCGAAATAGGTTCCTTGGCGATCTGGATCAGGATGTTGGATCCTGACTTCAGAACATGGTTGATCCTCCCGGTCTTTACGATCTCCGGTTCAAAGGTAAAATCTCCTATATTGAGATTTGATGCGGTGCCGCCCTGGGCCTGTCGGATATATTTAAGAAGGGACTGAACCTGGGGTCCGAGGTCGAGGTAATGAAGGAACGCATCCTTCTCATAACCTACATCCACGAACGCGGCGTTCAGGCCCGGCATGATCTTTTTGATCCTGCCCAAATAAATATCACCTACGGAATACTCGTTGTTTGACTTTTCCTTATTAAGCTCAACCAGGAGCTTGTCTTCCAGAAGGGCGATTTCAACTTCCGATGAAGTCGAGTTGATGATGAGTTCCTTGTTCACTTAGTATAGAGTATTGATTACAAAGGCCGGATGAGGTCCGGGAATTGTAATGAACATAGGAATTGTAGCAGGGAAGGCCCATGCAGACTGCATGGGTTACTTCTTCTTGTGCCGGTTCTTACGCAAGCGTTTTTTACGCTTGTGTGTGGCCATCTTATGTCTTTTACGTTTCTTTCCGCTCGGCATATCCTGTTTATAAAAAAATTTGCTTACTTAACCCTTACGTGATTTTTAACCTTGTTCACAAAGGTCTTGGCAGGTTTAAAGGCAGGAATATTATGGGCGGGAATAATCAAGGTAGTATTCTTTGAAATATTTCTTCCTGTTTTCTCTGCACGTTTCTTGATGATGAAACTGCCGAATCCCCTGAGGTAAACGTTCTGGCCAGTTACCATAGAATTCTTAATGGTTTCCATAAAGGCTTCAACAGAAGCCTGGACAGCGACCTTCTCGATTCCGGTCTTGTTAGCAATTTCTGCTACAATTTCTGCTTTTGTCATTTTAATTGAGAATTTACTTTATATATAATTAATACTGAATGTTTTTGATTCAACCCGGAACGGGGATGCAAATATAAAGTTTTTTTAGTAAAACAAGTGATTAAAAGAAATTTAATTAGAATTCAGCGGTAAAAATAAAGGCTTGGTCGGTAAAATCAAGGGAATGAAAAGAGAAAAATATTTTGAATGTGAACCCGTTTACCGGGATCTCAGGCTGCAGGGGCAAGCGAGAATTTATGCCAGATCTTTATGGATTTGGAATCGTTCTGGGGGTTGTAGTTGCCCTGATTATTCCCATGGTTGTTCCCTCCATGGCCTCCGCCTCCATGCATTCCACCTCCTCCGCCCATACTTCCATGCATCCCTCCGCCGTGCATCCCACCGCCGCTCATACCGCCTGATCCGTTCGTGCCGTGTTGAGAAGATCCATTAGGTTGTTCCCCCTGCTTGCTTTGCCCCGATCCCAGGCTGGTTTTATTGAGCTGAAATCCCATCGACAGGCATTTTGAATGCCGGGGGTCGACAGGAAAAGCTTTAAGGGGGATCATTGCTTCAAAAATCAGGACCCCCGTCGTGTCATAGGCAAGGGCTGACGAAAAGGTTTTGAGAGTGTCTTCGTCAGCTTTTTCTCCTTTATAGTCTTCGGCAAATCCTGAAGTTTCTATAGTACCTTTAAATTTCCTGGGTTTAGCTTTTTTCACCCCTTGCTGGGATTGCGTTGTACCGCCCTGCATTGAATTGGAATGTGCATAAGGGGATTGTGGATTGCTCCCCTGGGCCTGAGGCAGTTTGGTTTCAGTTCTTGCAACATCATCATTTTCTGAATTTACCGGCTGAAATAAGTAGTTTACCGCACATGATTCTTTCTTCTTCCCTTTTGGATCTACCCATACCGTAAGTCCGCCATGGATAAGATTCAGCTGTTCCGAAAGATCCATAACCTGTATGCATATGAACAGGTTAGAACTGTCATTTGCCACGGCATACAGGACCTTGGCATCGTTATCGTCATAAAACATATTCTCGGGCCAATCGGCAGGATTACCGTCTACCGATAATCCCCTGATATAAAATTCAGGAAATCCTGAACCGGATTTCTTCATGGTAACAGTATCACTGCAATATCCCTTAATAGAAGTTGCCATAATAACGATTACTGTAAATATAAATACACTGCCCGGCTTTTTCATTTTGAATCATTCCATTTCGCTTTGCCTAACGGGGATTTCGGGGTTCTATTGCAGGTATTTGGGAATCATTATCTTTCCATTATATCCCGACTCCTTTTAATGCGAACCCCGGTATGAATATCTTTGCAGAATATGAACGGATTCCTGAACAAACTCTTTAGCTGGTATCTTGAAAATGCCCGCGACTTTCCATTTCGGCGTACCCGTGACCCATATCTTATCTGGCTTTCGGAAATCATCATGCAGCAAACCCGCATTGAACAGGGAGTTCCATATTATAATAAATTTGTTTCGGTATTCCCCACAGTGCATGAGCTGGCGGCGGCCACTGAGGAAGATGTATTGAAACAATGGCAGGGACTGGGGTATTATACCCGCGCCCGTAACCTGCATTCAACAGCCAATGAGGTTGTTGAGAAATATGCCGGCAGATTCCCCGAAACGTACGAGGGATTGAGGTCATTGAAAGGTGTTGGTGATTATACCGCTGCAGCTATAGCTTCTGTTTGCTTCGGACTTCCGCATCCTGTTGTTGATGGAAATGTCATCAGGTTTATTACACGATATTTCGGTATAACAGCTTCCATTGAAAAGGCCGGGGTGAAAAAAGAGATCATGGATGTGCTTGAAGGATTGATGGAACATCTTGATGATGCAGGATACGAGATGCAGGATAAGGCGCTTCGCGCCGATGCAGGATACGAGATGCAGGTTATCCCGCATCCCGCATCCCGCATCCCACATCATATATCCGGGGACTTCAACCAGTCCATGATAGAATTCGGGGCCACATACTGCGTACCCCGAAATCCCGCCTGCGACGAATGCATCTTTGCATCAGGCTGCTATGCCCTGAAACATGGAATGGTGAATGAGCTTCCTTTGAAGAAACAACAGCAGTCCCTCAAAACCCGGTACTTCCATTATCTTGTTATTCATGTAAAGGGAAAACAGGGGGTTTACTTCAGCAAGCGCACAGGAAACGACATCTGGAAAGGATTGTACGAATTTCCCATGCTGGAAACCCCGGGACCGCTTAGCCTGCAAGATCTTATGAATTCCCCTGCCTGGAAACAATACTTCGGGAAAACCCCTCTGAAACTGCTGTCTCAAACCGCTTCGGTAAACCACCTCCTTAGCCATCAGAAGATCATAGCCAGCTTCTGCAGACTTGAAATTGAAACACCCTCGGCGAAATTCGGAATGTTCGTCCGCAAAAATAAAATTCATGAATTACCCGTTGCCAGGATACTTGAGAAATACTTGGAGGATCATGCGATCAGCGAATTATAAGCAATTATATCAAGGCTTTGTACCCTGTTTTGCCGAAAGCCTGGAGCAGTCCTTCCATGTCGGCATGAAATAAGCTGAAAATGATCCCTGTCATTGCCGAAAGCCGCCAGGCCGGGAGCAGTCCTGCTTTGCAGAAGACAGCCTTTTTGAAGTCTTTGCGGGCATCGGCGAAATCTTTGCGAATGAGTTTATGCCGGCCCGAAACCACGTAAGTGATCAGCCTGGTATTTTTAAAATGCTTCTCTATAGATTCAGAATCCACTGTGAGTCTTGACTTCAGGTCCCCGGGAAGCGATTCAATAAACCTGTGGATATTAAAGGTCCGCTTTTCAAGGAGCTGTATGCTCATCACTTTTGTGATCTGGTTGCTGTGTATCCTGTATGCGGCAATGATGTCGTCGCAGAAATAAAATGGTCCCCTGCATGCCAGTTTAAGAATAGTGGGATAATCGGTGGTGGGATAGCCTTCAAAATGCCGGAAGCCTCCGATTTCAATGAGTGTGGATTTGCGGATGCTGATGGTCACGGCGGGGATGAAGTTGTCGTAGCACAGGTCGTTCAGTATGATGCCCGTTGGATTATTGCTCCATGATTCGGGGATCTTTTCTCCAAATGCGGGAACTATGGAATGGGTCTTACCGCTCTCCGAAGCAAAGGCTCTGACTCTTCCCCAGCAAAGAACAACCTCAGGATGACTCTCAAGGGCATCGAATTGTTTCTGTAATTTGTCCTTCTCCCAAAAATCATCGCCTTCAAGGATGGAAATGTATTTCCCTTTCGAGATTTCCAGTCCATGGTTGTTGGTTTCGAACAATCTTAAAATTCCTTTATTGGACTGGTATATGTATTGGATTCTGGGATCAGCGGCCGCCCATTCCCTGCATATGGATCCGGTATTGTCGGTGCTGCCGTCATCGAGGATGATCATTTCCCAGCCGGGGAATGTTTGCCCGATAACCGACTGTATGCAGCCTTTAATGAATTTTTCGTGATTGTATGTGGCAACAAGTATGCTGAATGCAGGCATATTAAACAGCGAAATAAAGAGACATCATTTTATCACGTTTTATCCTCACGATCTTCCTCACGATCTTCCTCGGGCAGCATGGTAACCAGCAGGTCCACCAGCATACTCTTACCGAACGGCTTTGCCAGGAAATACGAAGCTCCCCCGTTCATAATCTTTTCCTTCATCCCGGCCATGGTGAAGCCTGTGACGGCAATGATGGGAATACCGGCATATCCCGATATCTTCCTGATTTCCTGCGTTGCCTGTATCCCGTCCATCCCCGGGCCCAGGTTTATATCCATCAGTATGGCATCGTACAAGCCCACTACAGCCATCTTAATTGCATCTTCGGCATTGGAGGCAATATCAAGATCGTAATGTCCGCTAAGATAGGTTTTAACAAGAGCTGCATTGATGCTGTTATCCTCCACCAGCATTATCTTGTAACGCTCCGAGCCCGATCGCGGGGCTCTGGGCAGGGCCTGCGCCTTCGCGATAGTCTCATGCTCCCCGTCCGGGGGTGTGGGTTTCAGGGATTGTTCCACAAGCGGAAGCACGTCCATCACGTTCTCCTGGCTGTCAACCCCAGGTTCCAGCCTCGCAACAAGCATCACCGAATCCAGGACTTTAAGCATCTCCTCTCCCGATTCATGGATGTACCTGGGCATAGCCTCCTGCTTCCCCTCCTTCATCATCTCCTCGCTGAAACCCATAATGCTGTTCACCGGCGAACGGAAATTCTGGTTCATGAAAGCAATGAGCGACGATTTCAAACGGTCAGATTCCTCGAGCCTGATCCTCGCAATATTGGATTCCTCCTGTGCTTTTTTACGCCTTTCCACTTCCTCTTCCAGGTCCTTTGTACGTTCTTCAACAAGGTACCTCAGAACTTTCTCCCTCGATTTCCTGATCCTGTAAGAAATAAAAAACCAGAATATCAGGATCAGCAAAAGGGCCAGGGGAAGGATAAACCAGGAGGTTTTATAGAAGTACGGACGTATTTTCAGGATAAATAATCGCTGTTCCCTGGTCCACTGTCCGTTATGCCCCAGGGCCATCACCTTGAATACATAATTGCCGGGGGGGAGATGGGTGTAATAAGCCTGCCTCCTGTTGCCCGCGCTCACCCAAAAATGGTCGAAGCCCACCAGCATGTACTTGTACTGTATCTTTTCGGGGCTCAGGAACGAAGGCGAAGTATAATCGAATTCAATATCCACCGTGCCGGGATTCAGCACAAGGGGTAAAAGCGGATCGGTTTCGGTGTTGTTAACCAGGACTTTTGTAAGAAGGATGGAAAGCCTGTCGGTAAACGGGGTAATCTTATCAACATCCAGCATCGCCAGCCCCCGGGGAGTCGGTACCCACAGGCGGTTATCGGCAGTGATGCATCCTCCCGGGAATACCCTGCCGCTGCATTCAGCCGTGAGCATACCCTCGGGCTTTCCGTAAACCACAGGCTTCAGCAGGTCATTTTTATTATCATGATACGCTATCAGTTCGTTCCTCGACAGGGAGAATATCCCCTTATTGGAAGTCATCCACAGCCTGCTGTTGTGATCCTCGAGTATCTGCAGAATGCCATCGGCATACAGCCCGTCATCAGTATTGAAAACATAGCTCGAATCATTCTCCAGCATCACCAGTCCGCCATGCCCGCAGCCCACCCATACCATCCCCTCCATATCTTCGTACAGGCAATGGATCACATTGTCGGGCAGCCCGGTTTCGGTGGTCAGCCACCTGATCTTCCCCTTACCTATGATATTGAGGCCGCCTCCCTTGGTCCCGGCCAGCATCCTCCCTTTGTGGTCCTCAAGAAAACAAAGCACCTGTTCGTTCGAAAGTCCCTTTTTGCTGTTCAGCCATTCGATCTTCCCGTTGTAAAGCACGTTGATCCCCGCATTGGCGGTGCCAACCCAGAGTTTACCGCTCCTGTCCACGTACAGGGCGAGTATGACATCCGACGCAAGGCCATCCGCAGAGGTCATATGGATTATCTTATCCTTGCTGTAACCGAAAAGCCCTGCGCCGTCGGTCCCAATCCACAGCATACCCGAGCTGTCGTAGGCCAGGGTGTTCACGGGAATAGGGGGAAGGCCGATTTTTTTCTCAAGTTTTTCTATGCCTGCGGATGAGATCTCGTTTAAGGCACCCTTGCCTGTTCCCACGTAAACTATCCCGCCGGGGCACTTGAGTACGGGACCCGTCATATGGTCGCTAAGGCCTTCATCCTCGGTATACAGCTTTATGATCCTGGGGCGAAGTGCGTTCAGGCCCGAACCCTCGGTGCCCACCCATAAGGTATGCTCCCGGTCCTCGAAGATACTGCTGATGACATTTCCCGACAGGCCTTCCGATGAAGTGATCCCGCTGATCCTGCCTTCTTTTTCAAGGTAAAGCCCGCTGTTTGTCCCCACCCAGATACCTCCGCCCGAATCCCTGAATAGCCTGAGGATGTTCTGGCTGAAATCTTTTCCGAAAGCTGCATACCTGCTGAACTTTCCCTGGCTGAAGATATTGATCCCCCCTCCGTTTGTGCCTATCCAGAGGTTCCCGTATGCATCGAAGCACAATGAACGGATGTCGTTATGGCTAAGCCCGTCGCGGGTCGAGTATACTTTGATCAACCCGTTCTGCAGGTGGCACAAGCCGAAACGGGTGCCTATCCAAAGCGAACTGTCACGGTCGCAAAGCAGGGCCTGCACATAATTATTCGGCAAACCGTTTTTATCGGTGAAGAACGTCATCTTCCCGTCAAAAGCAAGATGCCCCAGGCCTATGCCGTCGGTGCCGAACCACAGTCCTTTGCCCGGATTTTCTGACAGCGCCAGCACGCTTTTGATCCAGTTGAGCTCCCTGTCGAAGATGCGGCCGAATTGAAGTTTTTTATAACGGAGGATATCTCCGTGGTAAAATCCCACCACCATGGATGAATCGCTGAAGAGATACAGGCTCTGAACATCCTTATTGGCGAAATTAGGGTTGTTCGAAGGGTCGAAGGTGAAGAAGCTGTTGCCGTCGAAACGTACAAGACCTTCCTCGGTGGCAAGCCAGATGAAGCCGTCGGGGGTCTGGGCGACGGCCCGGATGCTGTTAACCGGCAGGCCGTTGTCGGAGGTCCATGCCCGCACCGAATAATCCTGTTTCAGGCCGGGAATGTTGCCGCTGAGCGCCGGATGCACGAATGCGATGAGCGCGAGAAGGATTATGCCGGGTACAGGGTTTTTCATATCGCCGGATGTGGATGTAAATGTAAAACATTTTTTTGCATATTTCCCAACGAAGTTTTTACCTTTGCAGCACACAACATTTACAACATAATGGACCCTTATCCGGCGAAAAATAATTCAGTAATCATCCCATAGTCCGGTATGCCATCTGCCCCGCGGCAGGTGCATCTTCCGGGTTATGCTAACGTATGGAGGATGCACTAATGACTTCACAAACCACATTCTACTTCAGCCAGTTTGCAGGCAGGAAGTTTTTTGACAATACCGGCGAAACCCTCGGCAGGATCAGCGATTTCCTGATCGATGTCCGCGCCTGGACCCTCGAAACAAATGAACCCCAGCGGCCGCGGCTTATCGCAGTCAGCGTAAAACAGGGCAAAGAACTGAAGTTTTTCGAATTTCAGAATTTTGAGATCAGGAAGTATAAAGGGAAACTTCAGCTCATCTGCAGGGAGCTTAAAGAACTGAATACGAGTTCACTTCAGAACTGCATCTGGCTTAAGGAAAATATTCTCGACAAACAGATCGTCGACCTCGAAGGCAGGAAGCTGGTGAGGGTAAATGATGTGCGCATGGTCATGGTTCCTTCGGGGACGTATGCACTGGCTGTGGATGTAGGGATTGAAGGACTGCTGAGGCGGCTGGGTGTGCTTGGAGCCATCAGTACTTTCGTCGAAAGTTTCGGCCTGGACCTACCCTCCAGGATGATCCTCTGGGATGATATAGAAGCTGTGGATTTCTCCAACTCCAGCATCAAGCTTTCAAAAGCCCAGAGCAAACTGCATACTTTGCATCCTTCGGACCTTGCCGATATCATCGAAGACCTCGACAAGGCTTCCCGCGCTTATGTTTTCTCAACCCTCGACGAAGAGAAAGCCGCCGACGTGCTCGAGGAACTCGAACCCGAAGTCCAGGCCCATATCGTCGAAAGCCTGCCTGTTGGCAAGGTCGCCGATGTGCTTGAGAAAATGCCGGCCGATGAGGTGGCGGATATCATGGACGAACTCGGTGTGAAGAAAGCCGAAGAACTCCTCAATGAAATGGAAGATGAAAGCTCCAAGGAAGTCCGCGAACTCCTGGAGTATGCCGATAAAGTAGTGGGTTCCATCATGAGCACCGATTACATGACCTTCAGCGCCGACCTCACGGTTGAAGAGACCTTCAGGGCATTGCGCAAGGAAAAACCAGAGCCTTCCTACATCTATTCCATCTTCGTGGTGGATAAGAAAGACAAGCTCGTTTCGGCTGTCTCCCTGGGCGAATTGGTGATCTCCGATCCTCTTCTGACCCTCGGCCAGATCATGAAACGAAACCCGGTCACGGTATACGACGACGACGACATAGATTCCCTTGCCGAGATCGTTTCGAAATACAACCTGCTGGCTGTGCCGGTGATCAACCGTTCGCAGGAACTGGAAGGCGTTGTCGTTATTGAAGATATCGTTGAAGACCTGCTCGACAAACGTAAAACCAAATAATCCCGGAGGACAGCTATGACGACTTCAAACATACGCCGTTCCTGGTGGAAACGCTTTCTCTTATTCCTCGCCATCCTCGGGCCCGGGATCATCACCGGCAGCGTCGACAACGATGCCGGCGGCATAACCACGTATTCGGTAGCCGGCGCAACATACGGCTACCAGCTCATCTGGACCCTGATTCCTGCATTCATCGTGCTTATCGTGATACAGGAAATGAACGCCCGAATGGGTATAGTAACGGGTAAGGGCCTTGCAGACCTCATCCGCGAAAATGCAGGCGTCAAAGTCACTTTTTTTATTTTCGTAGGACTGCTGATAGCGGATATCGGGAATACAACCACTGAGTTCGCTGGTGTAGCCGGATCGATGGAGATCTTCGGGATCTCAAAATATATTTCGGTACCCCTGGCGGCGCTAATGGTCTGGCTGCTTGTGGTCAAAGGGAATTACTCTATAGCCGAAAGGATCTTCCTGCTTTTCAGCGTGTCGCTGCTCGTTTATGTAGTGTCGGCCCTGCTCGGGAAGCCCCACTGGAGCGAGATCGGGCACAGCATTACCCATCCCAGCGTGAATATGAACACAAAATCAATCGCCATGGTGATAGGTGTAATCGGTACGACCATAGCGCCCTGGATGCAATTTTACATGCAATCCGCAGTCATTGAAAAAGGACTTAAGATCAAGGATTACAGTTATGTGCTTCTGGATATCCTGGTTGGTTGCATAGCCACAGTGGTTGTGGCATTCTTTATTATCGTGGCTTGCGCATCCACTCTTCATGTAAAAGGGATCAGCATTGAGGAAGCCAAGGACGCGGCTCTCGCCCTGCAACCCCTGGCCGGCAAGCTGGCACAATTTCTTTTTGCTTTCGGATTGTTCATTGCTTCAATTTTCTCGGCAACCATTCTCCCGATCGCGACAGCTTTCTATGTTTGCGAAGCTTTTGGTTTTGAAGCCGGCATCGACAAAAAATGGAAAGAAGCCCCCGAGTTTTATTTCCTTTATACCCTTATCATTATACTGGCGGGCATCATCATCCTGATGCCGAATGCCCCGCTGATAGGGATCTCCATATGGTCGCAGGTGCTCAACGGCATGCTGCTGCCTGTTGTTCTGATCTGCATGATGCTCCTTGTGAACAATAAAAAGATCATGGGTGAGCATGTGAATAAGAAGTTGGGCAACCTGATCGGCTGGGGAGCGGTAGCGGTGCTCATCGCACTTTCACTGACCTTGCTGGTGATGCCTCTTTTTACCTGAAACGGCTCAACCCATCCTGCATCCCACATCGGCGCGAAGTGCCCTCCTCACTTCTTCCACCTGAAAGTAGCGATCATATGCTCTATGTCTTCCTTAAGGAATCCTATCACCGGCTGAAGCGAGTCGTTGTTCGGCACCAGGTTGAAATATAAGGCCCCGCGCACAAATTTTGAAACGCTGTCGGTAAGGTAAAACTGGTAAGTGGAAGCGGCATCAGAACCCTTGATGTCGAAGACAAGACCGTAGATCTTGTTTGGAGCATCCAGGTACTCCCTCTGCTGGATAGCGCTTGCTTTCGGGATATGCTTGTTCACCAGGGTCCGTGAATCCTCCAGGTATTGTTTAAGGTTATTATTGATCACCTTGTAACTGAAATGAAGCTGGGCATTGAAAGGCACGTACAGGATATTGATCCAGTACGGCTCGGTCATGCGTGAGCTGTCGGGCAGGATACGCGCATACACCGGGTATTCGAAAGTATAAGGGAAAGTGGTGTCAAACTTCTTATATGTTTTCGAAGGCAGGTCAATCCTGAAATACCCCCTGGGCTTCGGCGTGAAGTCAGAGTTGCAGGCGCAGAGCGCCGGGATGAGAAGCAAGATCAGGAGTAAGTGTTTCATTAACAAAAAATAGCGAAATAGCGAAATAGCAAGATAGCGAAACAAAGTAGCGAAATCATCTCAGTGAACAATTTCGCTACTTCGCCACCTCACTACTTCGTTACTTTTAAAACGGTAAATCATCCTCCGGTGTGGGAGGCGAAAACGATTCTTCCTTTTCGGCAGTTACAGCGGCCCCGCTTTCTTCACGGCGCGCACCGCCTCCGCCTCCAAGCATCTGAAGCACATCACCCATGATTTCATAGATGAACTTCTTTACACCGTCCTTATCTTCGTATTCCCTTTTCCTTATACGGCCTTCGATATAAACGGTATTTCCTTTTTTCAGGTAGTTCTCGGCAACATCAGCCAGCGCTCTCCACAAAACAATATTATGCCATTCGGTATGTGATGCCTTTTCGCCATCCTTGCCCTTGTATTGCTCGGTGGTTGCAAGGGAGAAACTTGCTTTCTTGACCCCGTTGTCGAACCTCTGAACCTCAGGATCCCTCCCGAGGTTTCCTACCAAAATCACTTTGTTGATTCCAGCTGCCATGTTTGTAAATTTTAAGTGAAACAAAAATACTCTATTTTCTCCTTAATCCCCCAATCCCCGAAAAGTGATACGCATATTGGAATATTTTTTTTAATCTTTTTTCCTTGTAGCGTATTCAGACCTGCATTGAGACTTACAAACTTGCGAGCGAATACCATATTACAATAATTCCGATCTTTGCAGACAACGTTTTACACTGAACCCCTGTCTTCCAGTAACCCAGTAACCCAGTAACCCAGTCCCCCGCCATGAAACACCATCCCACCCTCCTTCTCCTCCTTCTCCTCCTTCTCCTCCCTGCATTCATGCACGCCCAGACGTACGAGCAGGTCAGGGTCCATGCCGCCCCCGAAAGCATAAAAACCATTGCCTCCCTTGGCATTGCCGTTGAAAACGGGACCTGCCGCAACGGGATCTGGGAAACCATGCTTACAGCCACTGAAGTCGCAAAGCTCAGGAATGCCGGATTTACCATAGATGTCATCCGGGAAGATTATTCAAAATATGTCTCCGAACGAAATAAAGCAGCCGGGGAGGAAGTGAGGGAAATCAACAAGCTCATCCGTACAAAAAGCATAGAATCATATGCTTATCCCGTTCCCGTGCATTTCGAACTGGGTTCCATGGGGGGATATTACACCCCCGACCAGGTGCTGAAGGAGCTCGACAGCATGTATTATTTTTACCCGGCACTCATAAGCCAGAAAACGGCGGTCGGAAGCCTGCAGACCCTCGAAGGCAATACCCTCTATTACGTGAAGATCTCCAACACCCCGAACCAGCTTACGAATAAACCCAAAATCCAGTATAATTCGCTTATCCACGCCCGCGAACCCATGGGGATGCAGCAGTTGATGTTTTTCATGTGGTACCTACTCGAGAATTACAACACCAATGCCGATGTGAAGTACCTTGTTGACAACCTTGAATTGTATTTTATTCCTTTAATGAATCCTGATGGCTATGCGTATAATTATACGACCGATCCCGGCGGCGGGGGGATGTGGCGTAAGAACCGCAGGGACTTCGGAGGCGGGAATATAGGTGTTGACCTTAACCGGAATTTCGGGTATATGTGGGGATACGATAACAATGGTTCCTCGCCCAACCCCAGTGATGAGACCTACCGCGGACCTTCCCCGTTTTCGGAAAACGAAACCCAGGATTTCAGGGATTTTTGCGTGGCGAAGAAGTTTAAGATGGTTTACAACTATCATACCTATGCCGATGAGACCATGTATCCCTGGTGCTATAAGACCCAGCTCACGCCCGACAGCATAAGCGAATATGCATTCACTGACCGCATGAATGCCCAGGCCGGATATATTACAGGCCCCCCGGGACTCATTCTTTACAATACCAACGGAGATGCCATGGACTGGGAATACGGCGACAGCACCCTCAAACCCAGGATCAGCTGCTTTACCACCGAAACCGGGAATAACAACGACGGCTTCTGGCCCCTGCCTAGCCGTATCATCCCCTTGGCCGAAGAAAACATGTACTCGAATCTCAAAGCGGCCATGCTGACACTTCCGTATGCCGAAGTCACCGATATCGGCCCCGTGATCAATTCCAAACGCGACGGCTTCTTCCCGTTCAGGTTTCAGCGACTGGGGCTCACCGACAGCATCGATTATACGGTCACCGTAAAACCCCTCGACTCCACCCTGTTCGCAAGCGTGGGCCAGGGCAAAGTCTTTCATTATCCTGTAAAAAATGCAGTTTATACCGACTCAATACAGTATTCACTTAAACGCGGTATCCAGATCGGCCAGTCCTACCGTTTCATCTTCCAGGTAAATACAGGGATCAGGACCTTCAGCGATACGGTTACAAAATACTACGGATGGCCGATGGTGCTGATCAGCGACAGCTGCAACAACATGAACAACTGGACATCCTCAATTTGGAACATCTCTGCAAAGACTTCGCATTCCGCCCCGTATTCCATTACCGATTCCCCCGGCGGTGCCTATGCCAACAATGCTTACAGCATCATCACCCTTAAAAATTACCTTTCCGTTACCCAGTCCCCGATAGCGGTGATAGAATACTGGCTGCGTTACAGCATCGAAAAGAGCATGGATTACTGCCAGGTCTCAACCTCGGTGAACAACGGCTCCAAGTTTATCAAACAGTCTACCAGGTATACCAACAAGGGTTCGACCGAACAGAATTTCCCTAACCCCGTTTACGACGGGTCCCGGGACTGGTCCCAGGACAGGATCGTTCTGAACAATGCCCAGGGAGCCCAGTTGCTTCTGCGTTTCGTCCTGGCTTCCGATTACGACATGATCGTAGGCGATGGGATGTATGTTGATGACTTTAAGGTGTCGGTAATCGACATGACCTATAACGGGATAGACTCCACCGGCCGGGTTTTGGGCTTTATTTCAGATCCCGCACCCAATCCCGCAAACGCCTTGGTCAGGATAAGCTACCAGCTTCCCCCCGGCAACAACGGCAGCTTCTGTCTCTTTGATTTAAGAGGGATACTGCTTAAAGAGCTCCCCCTCACCTCATCCGCAGGCATAGTAAATTTAAATGTTACCGACCTGCAGCCGGGAATTTATCTATACAGGATAAACGGGAATTCAGCCAATACTCCTGTCAAAAAGCTGGTGGTTTCTCATTAGTGCGGGAGGCTTTTTTTTTAACGATAAGCTCGGGCGTTTTCAGGATCAGCTCTTTACAAATATCGTATTGCCGTATTTTAAGAGCTTTCCTGCGCTTCCACACCAGGGCAGCGTCCTTGTTCATACCCTTGGCGATCAGCTTATAATCCCACAGGAAAATAAGTCCGTATGCAAGTTTGTAATCCTTGGGCGACCAGGAGTCGCAGATCATCTGGTACAAACTAAACAAGCCGTTCAGGTACAAAGATTCAACCCTGTCTTTGATCTCGATGTTAAAACGGTCATCCTTCGATTCCCTCAGCTTTTGCATCCTGATATCGGCCTTCAGAAGTCCATTTCCGACAATCCCCCGAAACATCCCTTTGCGCTTTGGGACCTCGATATCCCCGTAAGTGATCACATACTGCAGAATAAAAGGCCTCTCCCTTGATAACAACTGCTCCTCAAGCTGAAAGAGCAGCTCAAAACCCGCTTTCAGGCTTGCCACTGCACATTCGAATTCCTTGTTAAGATTAAACATGGAATTGGAATACAAAAGGTTCTGCCACTTGGGCAATATACTCTCTATAAAATTTATGAACTGTTTGATCTCCGTTGGATCAAGCCGCCTGTGCACGGCCTGTTTGATCTCTGCAGTAAGTATGTAACATTCCATAGGGCCTGTTTTTTTATTGTCTGCGGATGAGTACGCGGGTGGGTTCCTGCATTCTCCCTTTCGCTGCGAATGCCCCGGCGTTTACCCCTCCTTAACCATTTGCAATTTCGTAATTTCTTTCCGATGAATCGTTCCCAATCCGGGTCCTGCCTTTACTTCTCCTTTTTCATTCCAACAGTAATACCCTTCCGGGATATTTCCCGCAACTCTCTGCGAAATGAGAGCCCGGGTCTATCCAAGTGCTTAATGTTATTAATTTCACCCCCCCCCTGGCATATATCATTTTTACCGCCGGGAAGTATTGCATAAAAATTGCAATTGATGGTCCGATTGCATAAAAAGTGCAATAAAGGTAAGAATTGCATAAAATATGCAATAAAAAACATTCACTAAAATGATACTGACCCGGGGCGGAGCCCTGAATATGGATTTCAGCACTGAACCAGGTCCCGGAACCTGGCCTTCCTATTTCTCTCCTTCGCGGCGGTTCATCACATCCATCTGCTTCTGTATCGTTTCGTCGTGTATGGCTTCGAGGAGGCGAAGCACGAATTCCCGCTTAAGGCCGAGGCGTATCCCGTGATCGAGGCGGTCGCGGATGATCTTGTTCCAGCGTTTGAGCTGTAAAATAGTGATGCGGTTTTCCTTCTTGTAACGCCCGATCTCTTCCACCACGTTCATCCGCCTTGCTAAAATGTCAATCAGCTCTTCATCCAGTTTATCGATCTCGCTGCGGAGGCCTTCCAGTTTGTTCTTAAAGGCCGGGGAGCCTGTTTCCTGGCGGATCACAAGGGATTTCAATATCTTCCCGAGACGGGCGGGAGTGATCTGCTGCCTTTTATCGGTGAGGGCTTCTTCGGGACGGTAATGCGTTTCTATCATTAGTCCGGTCATCTCCAGGTCCAGGGCCTTCTGGGCCGTGGGGAGTATGAGCTCGGGTTTTCCGCAGATATGGCTGGGATCGTTGAGCATGGGCATTTTTGGATACATGCACATGAGTTCTATAGGGATCTCCCACATGGGGGCATTGCGGTACGGACTTCGGTTGAAGAATGAAAACCCCCGGTGCACGGCGACCAGTTTATGCAAGCCAAGCTGGTTGAACCTCTCTATGGCCCCGGTCCAGGTATGCAGGTCGGGGTTCAGCGGATTTTTGATCATCAGGGGAATGTCGCGCCCCTGCAAGGCCTCGCCAATCTCCTGTATCGAGAAAGGATTGACCACCGTTCGCGCCCCAATCCACAGTATGTCAATATCATGCTCAAGAGCATCCTGCACATGCCTTGGGGAGGCGACTTCCACAGTCAACAACAGCCCTGTATCCTGCTTTACCTTCTGCAGCCACTTCAGGCCTTTTTTTCCGACTCCTTCAAATGAAGAGGGACGGGTGCGGGGCTTCCATATCCCGGCCCTGAAGACTTTCACCTGGGGGATCTTTACCAGTGCGGCGGCGGTTTCCCTTACCTGCTTCTCGCTTTCGGCGCTGCAGGGCCCCGAAACCACCAAAGGCCGGCTGTCAAACGGCAGCCAGGATTTTAGCGGTGTGATATGGAGAGGAGGGGTCATTGCGCGCTATGTTACGGCAAAGGTAGGAGAAATTTGGGTACCAGGTATTGGGTGCTGGGTGCCGGGTACTAGGTACTGGGTTTTTTGCCCGGCACCTTAAAGCCCAGAGCCCAGAGCCCAGTCTCTACTCAAACAGCTTCTTATGGCACTCCGTGCAGAAGTACGTCTTCCAGTTATCCTTCACATCAACAGGATGCTGGAATGGCAGGGATTTGTCGAAGCCCGAATAAGCGATGTTCCCCGTTGGCCCCTGGGCAACGATATTGTGGCAGAGGTCGCAGTCCTTCGAGATCACTTTTCCATCGGGAGTCTTATGCTTGTCGGAATGGCAGCGGAAACAACCGTTGCTCTCAAGATGCCCGATATGGTTAAGGTACGACGAAGCCTCTATCTTCATGCTTGGGAATGTATTGCCGTTATAAGCTTCCTGGATGGCAGCGATCGCTTTGTCAATGTCTTTTCCCCTGCTTGCGAGCACATCCTTCAGGGTATCCGAATAAAAGGCCAGTACGGTCGACCTGATGCTCATCATGGCGGTGTCTTCATTGGTATACGGGTTCTTAAGGGCTTCCATGGCGGCTTTCTTTATATAAGGGATGTCCTTGGGGATAGAGCCTGCAACCATGGCGTTGTCGATATAGAAAGGTGCCGAACGGTAAAGGTGGGAGGGACGGTTATGGCAATCCATGCAGTCCATGGTGCGTATGGGCAGCGTGTCAAGAGCTTTCTTGTCAAGCTTGTTTTCCTCGTCCTGGAAAACCTTCACCTCACCCGTTTTCAGGTTGGTATATCTTACCCAGGGAATGGATTCACGGTCTTTGGTGCTGGCTACATATTCGATTTTAAAATTCTGGTTGATGTGCCAGTGGATGCCTTCGGTAAGACCGAGAGCGCTCTGCTGGGGGCCTATCTTCATCACCATCGAAATGTTCCATTCGGTATTGGCTTTGTTGGCCAGGTAGCCCTGCTGTATGCGCAGAGTACGTGAATAGAATTTCTGGGGCCAGTGGCAGCGCTCGCAGGTTTCCCTTGCAGGACGCAGGCTGGCGATAGGAGTAGGAATGGGCCTGGGATATTTGTTGAACAAAACCGAATACACCTGGTATAAGCCCGAAAGTTTTGATTTCACATACCAGCTGGCGCCTTGTCCCACATGGCATTCAACACAGGTCACCCGGGCATGAGGCGAATGGCTGTAAGTGGTGAACTCGGGGTTCATCACCTTGTGGCAAAGCTTTCCGCAGAACTCAATAGATTCTGTATAATGGAAAGCCTGGTAACTTCCTACCGCCGAAATCATCAGCAAAACGAAAGTAATGATGGATATCCTGATCACGCTGTTCCTCTGCTTCCTGATGTTCATGTTCAGTATCGGCCAGCGCAGGGTGGGGTCTATCTCTTCATATTTCCTGCGGAAGGCCACCAGCATTCCCAGGGGGATGAGGATGAGCCCCAGAACGAAGAAAGCCGGAAGCACGATATAAAGATATACGCCGAGATAAGTGTTGGTGTCCCTCGACAGGAAGGAAAAGATCAGGACGATCAGCATGAGGACCAGGCTGTTGACTACGAGGATGAAGCCGGTGATACTCAGCCAGTTGTAGACGGATTTAGGTATCTTCATAGGTCGGATGTTTGATTTTGTTTGACGACACCAAAGGTAAAAACATTTCCGGTTTCTGCTAATTTTTTCACAGGTATATTTTCTCGATGCCGCCCTCATCCCCCATCCCGTATCTCTCATCCCGCATCAGCAACGCGCAGCGTTGCCCTTCATCCTCCAAAATTCCTACCTTTGCAAAAAAATCAGGAATGGAGCATCTGCGAAGAAACAAAGTATGCGATCTGCTTAAATCCACGGAATTCGGGAAGGAAGTGCTTGTAAAAGGCTGGGTTCGCACCCGCCGCGGGAATAAGAACGTGCAGTTTATTGCGCTCAACGACGGCAGCATCATCCACAGCATTCAGGTGGTGATCGACATGGCAAATTTCAGCGAAGAAGATTTGAAACCTGTTACCACCGGCTCCTGCATTGCCGTAAAAGGTATACTCGTCGAATCAAAGGGGCAGGGCCAGAGTGTTGAAATTCAAGGCAGATCGATAGAGATATACGGCACCGCTGATCCTGAAACATATCCTCTGCAGAAAAAGGGGCATACCATGGAATTCCTCAGGGAGATCGCCCACCTCCGTCCCCGCACCAACACCTTCGGAGCCGTGCTGCGCATACGTCACGCCATGGCCTATGCCATCCACAAATATTACAATGATAACGGCTTCTTCTACCTTCATACACCCATCATCACCGGTTCCGATGCCGAAGGCGCAGGCGCCATGTTCAGGGTTTCCATACTGGACCCGAAAAATCCGCCCTTAAAAGAAGACGGACAAATCGACTACAGCCAGGATTTCTTCGGAAAGGAAACCAATCTTACCGTATCGGGACAGCTCGAAGGCGAACTCGGGGCTATGGCCCTTTCACTGGTGTACACCTTCGGACCCACCTTCAGGGCCGAGAATTCCAACACTCCCCGCCACCTCGCCGAGTTCTGGATGATAGAACCCGAAATGGCGTTCTATGATATCAAAGATAATATGGATCTGGCGGAAGACTTCCTCAAATACCTGATGCAGTATGCCCTTGATCATTGCATCGACGACCTTGAGTTCCTTAACAAAATGTACGACAACGAACTCATCGCCCGCCTCAGGCAGGTCATCGAAAATAAGTTCGAACGACTCACTTACACCGAAGCCGTGGAGATCCTGGTGGCTTCAAACCAGAAATGGGAATACCCCGTTTCCTGGGGCACCGACCTCCAGAGCGAGCACGAACGCTACCTGGTCGAAAAGCATTTCGGCAAGCCCGTGATCTTAACTGATTATCCTAAGGATATCAAGGCGTTTTATATGAAACAGAATCCCGATGGGCGGACCGTGCGTGGCATGGATGTGCTCTTCCCGAAGATAGGGGAAATTATCGGCGGTTCTCAACGCGAGGAAAACCTTGAAGCCCTCACCACCCGCATCCGCGAGATGAACATCCCCGAAAAAGATGTATGGTGGTACCTCGATACCCGCAAATTCGGCACCGCACCGCATTCGGGGTTCGGACTGGGCTTCGAACGCCTGATACTTTTTGTAACAGGGATGGCGAACATAAGGGATGTCATCCCTTTCCCCCGCACTCCCAAGAACGCCGACTTCTAAACCAGGTCATCCCGACTGCATCCCGCCTCCCGGTCTGCGTTAGGAAAAATTTATGTAGCCAAACAATTGCATTTTGTAAATTTTGTTTTATTTTTGCGGCAGGAACGAACATACTGGAAGGAGCTATACAGATGTCAATAAAAAAGATGAAAATCAATAAGATAGATCTTGATTCCCTTAAAGAGACACCGGTTATAAGCATTGATAAATCAAGGGATTATTCTCTGGAGTTAGTTTCGAAAGACCTCATAGAACATGTTTTCATAACCGATCTCAGGGGAAAGGTCATCCACGAATCCGATATTAACGGGAATAAATTCGTGTTCAATTACCACGCCAACTGCAAGGATATGTTCCTGCTGAAGATCCGCAAGCAGAATCAGGAAGGCGAATCCCAGATACTTATCCTGTAACCAACGGGCATTTTATAGGTATTCCTTTATTTTGAGCGCAGCGCCATCATCGGCGCGAAGCGCCTCATCCCTCATCAAAAAACATCCCCTCCCCAGGCAACCATTCCCATAATCCGGGTTATCTTTACAGGATGATATTTTCGCGGAGGAACACTGAAGCAAAAAGCCTGGATAAGGCTGCAGTGGGTGTATTGTACGATAAGCATGCGCCATGGCTTCTCGGAGTGTGCCTGCGTTACACCGGAAACCGCGAGGATGCCGAGGATGTTTTACATGATGGGTTTATGAAAATTATCCGGAGTATCGAAAGTTTCAGGGAGAAACAAACTGGCAGCCTCGAAGCCTGGATGAGGAGGATCATGGTGAACACGGCCCTGAATTATATCCGGGACCATAAAAAGGAAAAAATGTTCACCGTCCTGGATCCCCTGCTCGAAAGCCTGCATGAAACCGATGATCATGATGATTTCGGCAGATGTGATCTCAGCAGTGATCAGCTCATGGATCTTGTTTGCGCCCTTCCGGCAGGATACCGCACTGTTTTCAACCTGTATGTGATGGAAGACTACACTCACAAAGAAATCGGGGAATTGCTGGGAATCTCTGAAAATACATCCAAATCACAATTGTCTAAAGCAAGACAGTTTCTGAGAAAACGCCTCTTTGAATATCAAAATGAAAGGAATTATGCAAAAGCAGAATCCAATAGATGACCTGTTCCGCCGTGGGTTGGCGGATTATACGGCCAGGCCTTCGGATGAACGCCGCGAGGAGTTCATGAAGGATGTTGGAACTCCGGTTAAACGGCCTTTGTCAATGTGGTGGCTGGCCGGATTACTTGGGCTGATTATCGTGGGAGTGGGTACCGCGGTAATTTTATATATGGGAAACGCTGCCCATCCCGTATCGGCAAGCAGCGCCCATCGGCACGAAGTGCCATCATCCCTCATCGTCGCGCAGCGCCCTCATCCTGCTTCCACCGGTCTTACATTGAACGAAAAGGTGACCGGAACACACCCAGTGCCCAGCCCCGGAACCCGGTACCCGGTACCCAGTACCCAAACCAACCCAGTACCCAGCACCGAAACCCGGTACCCGGTACCCAGTACCCAAACCAACCCGGTACCCAGTACCCAAACCAACCCGGTACCCAGTACCCAAACCAACCCAGTACCCAGCACCGAAACACTCCCGGCAAATGATCCGAAACCACCTTCTGTATCCCGCATCCACGACAACAGCAGTCTCCCAAAGAAGTGGAACATTAGCCTTGGAGCATATTATACCCCCGAATGGATGTTCAACACCCTCAACGGCGATAAGTACGTGAATAATATGGGGGTGGAAGGCACTTTCCATTTCGGCAGATATTCGGTGAAAACAGGCGTAGGGCTCAGCATCACCACCGGCTGGCATGAGGTGCTGGTGCAGTCGAATCCTTACCTCGGAACGTACCAGGCCCTCGACTCAATTATTTTTACCTGGGATAAAACCCAGTATAAACTTAATCCCACGTATTATACCAAGGGGACGAATGTATACGACACATCACTTCAATATACCTACACCAATATCAAAAAACAGTACACCTACCTTCAGATCCCGCTTGTGCTGGGATATGATTTCTGGCAGAACAACTGGCTTACCCTGGGCTTCAGGGCCGGTGCGGTGATGTCGCTGTTGCTGAATACCCAGAATTTATCCACCACCTATGATCCGGGCAAGGACAGGATCATTACAATTAATAATGTCACCCCCGACCGAATACAGATGAACTGGCAGGCGATGGGAGGGCTCAACGCCGCATTCAGGCTCTCGCGCAGGTTCAGCATCGAACTGGAACCCGATGTCAGATACTATTTCAACTCGGTGTATGAACCCTCGGAGCTGACGAAAAAACCCTGGAGCATCGGTGTGAGAACCGCTTTCGTCGTAACATTCTAAGCCCTCCAGGCAACCATTCCGATTTTCAGTGTTTATAATACAGATGCACAACCAAAACAGAAATAATTTCAACCAAACCTACCCATTATGAAAAAATTAATCCTTTTACTGATGATGTGGTTCGCAGCAGCCGGAATGAGCGTGCAGGCGGACTCACTGCGCATCCAGGGCTATGTTACCGACAGCGCCACAGGGAATGCACTTGCAAACTATGCGGTACATATCGACATAGATTCTGCCACCGGCGGTTTCGTTTATCACCGCGAAGTTCATACCAATGCCAATGGGTTTTATGCCGATACAGTAGCGTTTAACAATGGAGGAGCACCCTCGGGCGTTGTGGAAGTGTCGCTTCTGGATTGCTTTCCCCATCTTAAATTTCATTACCTCAATTTTGGTCCCGGGAATCTCACATTCACTGTAAGTTTCAGCATCTGCACGGGAACACCCCCGCCCGTATGCCATGCCGATTTTTATCCCGAGGCAGGCCCCCCTCCTCCTAATCCCCTGAACATTCATTTCGTCAACACTTCGGTTGGAGTTAACGGGCCCTGGAGCTGGTCGTTCGGCGACGGAACAGCATCCACGCTCTTTGACCCTGTGCATCTTTTCGCGGTTCCGGGCCTTTACCATGTCACCCTTATGATGGGTGACAGCAGCAGCGGCTGCTTCGATATAAATTCCCATGATATACAGGTCGGTGACTCTACAGGCGGATGCCATGCCCAGTTCACCTGGAGCTGCGATTCGAACAGCATGATGAGGACCGTTCATTTCTTTGACCAGTCAACACCTGCACCGGTATTATGGTTATGGGATTTCGGAGATTCCGCAGCCGGGGGGAATAACATTTCAACCCTGCAGAACCCCACCCATATCTTTACTGCGGATGGCATATACCATGTATGCCTCACCATGGCTTCCAATTCACCCCAGTGCTCAGCGACCGAATGCCATGATATAACCGTGGGGAACCCTCCGCCTCCTCCATGCAACAGCTGGTTCACGCATATGAACAACTGGCTGCATGTGAATTTTGAAGGCCATATGACGGGCAACGTACCCGCAACCTATACCTGGGCTTTCGGGGACGGGACAGCCGACACCGGTAAACTTGTACAGCATGATTATGCAGCACCCGGGAATTATGAAGTACACCTCACCACCGTAACCCTTGATACCAACCAGTGTACTTTCACCAGCATGCAGCATATCCAGGTCGGTGACAGCAACAATTTACACCAGGTTTACGGACAGGTTTTTGCAGGTAATTTCCCGGTTTTGCATGGACTGGCCATGATCTTTTCGGATGACACTGTGGCCGGAGGCATGCCTTTCTTTGCAATGTCGCCCCTCGACTCCATGGGAGTTTACTACTTCCCGTATGTCCCCAGCGGACAGTTTGTGATCTGGGCTCTTCCGTTTGATTCTTTAGGCGGATATCTGCCTACCTTCTATCAGCATTCCTTGTATTGGGAACAGGCTACGAAGATCACGCTCGGTAATCCGCAGAACCCATACAACATCAACCTCGTCCAGGCCGGCCATACCCCATCGGGACCCGGTGGCATCAGCGGAAAGATGAACACAACCGGTCTCAAATCGGCTACCGTCGATCAGATTGCCATGCTGCTGAGCGACGACCAGGGCAACGTGATTGGATTCAGGAGGCTGAATGCGTCCGGATCCTTTGATTTCGGCAGTATGGGTTACGGAACCTACTTCCTGAAACCCGAACTCGCCAACTGTCCCAGCGACCAGGTCAAAGTGGTGATCAGCGCCGCAAATCCTGTAGCCACAGTTACCATGACGTACAACGGCAGCAGCATCCTTGGAGTGAGCGAAGCCTCGGCAGTAGAAAGCTTTGTGGCTTACCCCATTCCCGCGAAAGATGCCCTGAATCTGGATATCAAACTGCTTAGTTCCGCGAATGTTACAGCCGAACTGTACAGCTTCGCCGGGCAGAAAGTCCAGAGCCGCAGCCTCAGCCTTAACAGGGGCACGAATGTGGTTACCCTCGATCTCAGCCTTTTGAATTCAGGCTTGTATACACTGCGGATCACATCGCCCGATGGAATCAAAATCCTCCAGAAGGTTGTGAAAGAATAGAGTTTTCTCATTACCTGTTTTCATTTGCTTTTTACGTCGCGGCGGGTCGGATTCGGCCCGCCGCTTCGCATCCTGCATCAGCGCGAAGCACCACATCCCGAAATTTCCTATCTTTGATCCTTCAATCGCTGGTCATGAAATACACAGAATCATACACCTTCCTCCGCGATAAAATCGATTTTAACAGGGAAATCATTGACCTGGGGGATATAGGCATACGCATTATCCCCTTCGGGTCTGAGGCTTATGACCTTATACCCGGGGCCGGGGATTATAACTGCGAAGAACACCATCTGAAATTCGGCAAACCGGGCTCCTTCGTCTTTGAGACAGGACATGAGAACGAACTCATCGACATTGCCGATACCCTGATCCCCGAAAACCGGAGTTTTTACTGCCCGGTGTTTTTTCCGAAAGGGGAAGGCGATGCGGGACAAAACAACCCGTTCCATAACAGCCGGGCGAAGCAGGGACAAAGGCTCATCCTGCTTTTCCATGGTTTTAACGAAAAGAGCTGGGACAAATACCTGCCCTGGGCCCTGAAACTTGTCAAAGAGACGGGAAACGCCGTGATTCTTTTCCCTATTGCCTTTCACATGAGCCGGGCCCCCCTGTTCTGGGTCGAAAAACGCAGCATGTTCGGCCTTAGCGAAATGCGGAAAAAGCATTTCCCCAACGCGATGAAATCCTCCCTCTCAAACGTAGCCATCAGCATAAGGCTTCATTCCCAGCCCCAGAGGTTTATCTGGAGCGGGCTCCAGACGTACAACGACGTGATCAGGTTTGTCGAGCATTGCAAATCGGGACTGGTCCCCGGCATTGAGAAAGATTGCTCCTTCGATTTCTTTTCATATTCCATAGGCAGCCTTCTGGCCGAAATACTGAAGCTCAGCGACCACAAGGGATATTTCAGCGATTCGAAGCTTGCCATGTTCTGCGGCGGAGCCGTATTCAACAGGCTTTCGCCGGTATCGAAGTTCATCCTCGACAGCGAAGCCAACGTAGCCCTGTATTCTTTCCTGGTAGAGCATATCGACAGCCATATGAAGCGCGACCCCCGCCTCAAGCATTATCTCGGCAGGGAGCATCCCGAAGGTTTTAATCTTTATGCCATGCTCGATTACAAGAACATGCGCGAATACCGCGAAGATAAGTTCGCCAAAATGCGTGAGCAGGTTCTTGCTGTAACTTTGAAGGCAGATAAGGTCGTCCCCGCGTATGAAGTCATCAACACCCTGCAAGGCGCAGCCCGCGATATCCCCATTCCCGTCGACATTCTCGATTTTCCATATCCCTACATCCACGAAGATCCCTTCCCCATCAAAGGCCCACCCCCGGACTTAGTAGACGAAGCTTTCGACAAGGTTTTCGACAGGATTACCGCGTTTTTAAAGTCCTGATTCTTAATTCCCCCTTCGAACCATCCCGCATCGGTGCGCAGCGCCATCATCAGTGCGCAGCGCCATCATCCCGAATTTTTTACCTTTGCAGTTCAACCTACTGAATCATGATGGACGAAAATCCCTGGTATGCTGTTTATACCAAATCGAGGTACGAGAAAAAGCTGGCCGATAACCTCAGGGAGAAAGGCATTGAAGCCTATGTGCCTTTGCGAAAGGTGGTACGACAGTGGAGCGACAGGAAGAAACTGGTAGCCGAACCGCTGATTCGTTCCTATTGTTTTGTAAGGCCCAAACCCGGGCCTAAACAGTACAACCAGGTTCTCGACACCGACGGGGCGGTGCGTTTCGTATGGTTCTCGGGCAAACCCGCCCCCATCCCCAATAAGCAGATCGACATACTCAAAGCCATCACCGGTGCCGATGTCGACGTGGATGTCCTTAGCAGCTCCCTTCTCAAAGGAGCCACTGTAAGGGTGAATGCCGGGCCCCTGGCAGGCGTTGTTGGTGAACTCGTGGAAATTGCCGGCCGCCACCGGGTTTTGATCAAAATCGACCACCTCGACCAGGTCCTTACCATCTCCATCTCCCCCCTGCTCATAGAACCGTACAGGATTTAATCTCTCCCGGTAAATTCCCTGCAGCTTACTGCGGAATCGGATGCATAGTCTTGCCCCGGGGTTCATACTATTCGATCCCAGGGAGGTAGTATATTTATTTTTGTGAGTGGGAAGTATTGCAAAAAATATGCAATAGAGGGTGAAATTGCATTTTTTATGCAATAAAAACCAATCAATAAATTATATACGTTGCCTGTTTTGAACGAAGCATTTTGCACAGCCTGCCTTTTCCCTCATCCCTCATCCCTCATCGGCGCGAAGTGCCACCATCTTCAGGAATTTTATAAATTAGCACCCAAATAACATACCATGCCAAAAATCGCATTGATCTCGGGAGTCACCGGCCAGGACGGCAGTTACCTTGCCGAATTGCTTCTCGATAAAGGCTACACCGTTCACGGTATCGTCAGGAGGAGCAGTTCTTTTAATACCGGGAGGATTGACCATATTTACCTGAACAATCCCGCCTACCGCGACAAGCGGATGTTCCTTCACTACGGAGACCTTACCGATTCGAGCAACCTCAACCGCCTGGTCGAGAAGGTGAAACCCGACGAAATATATAACCTCGGGGCCCAGAGCCATGTCCAGGTTTCCTTCGAAGTGCCCGAATACACCGCCGAAGTCGATGCCTTAGGCACATTGCGCTTCCTCGACGCAATCCGCGAGACCGGGGTGAAAACAAAATTCTACCAGGCCTCGACCTCCGAATTATACGGAAATGTTCTGACGGGAGTTTCCCGGGATGCAGGATCCGGGAACAAGGATATGCTGAATACTGAATCCGGCTCGGGAGCGAAGCCGGGAGTTCCTGCATCAGGGACCAACATGCATCCTCAAAATCCGGCATCTCTCAACGAGACATCCCCCTTCCGCCCCACATCCCCTTACGCAGTAGCAAAACTGTATGCTTACTGGGTTACTGTCAACTATCGGGAGGCTTACAACTTGTATGCATGCAACGGGATTTTATTCAACCACGAATCTCCCCGCAGGGGCGAAACTTTCGTGACCCGTAAGATCACTATAGGGGTTTCGAAGATCATGGCAGGGAAACAGGACAGGCTTTTACTTGGAAACATCTACGCAGCCCGCGACTGGGGATATACACCCGAATATGCCGAAGGGATGTGGAAGATACTGCAGGCGCCAAAACCCGATGATTATGTTCTGGCTACCGGCGAGACCCATACGGTAAAGGAGTTCATCGAAGAAGCTTTCGCGTATTACGGCGAAACGCTGATCTGGGAAGGCGAAGGCATTAATGAAACCGCGAAGCTATCCGCAGGCAACAAAACAGTCATTGCAATGAATCCCAGGTACTACCGCCCCCTCGACGTGGAATTTCTCCGCGGCGATCCCGCCAAAGCCAATAAAGAGCTTGGCTGGGCTCCTAAAGTTCATTTTAAAGAACTCGTGAAGATCATGATGGAACACGATAAAGTTCAGTGACGACTTTGATGGATATGATCATTCTGAGCGAAGCGCCATCATCCCGAATTCTTTATATTTGTGCCATGAAGCGCCTTTCACTCCTCCTCACGATCCTCATGATCCTCACGATCACCGCCCGTTCGCAGATCGTGTACCAGGACCTCACCAACACCAACATCTACGACTTCATCGACGAACTTGCAAACAACAAGATAATCACCATCACCTCGGTGATCAAACCATATCCCCGGGAACTGATAGCTCAAAAGCTGCAGCAGGCTTCGGCTCCCGAAAACAGGGCCAGGCTGAGCAAACGTCAGCAGAAAGAACTTGATTTTTATTTAAGGGATTTTAATCTCGAGCTCAAACCCAGCCTCAGCTACATCACCAAAAACAGTTTCTTCAGGAACAAGCAGGATTTCAGGCTGCCGTTCAACCCCCTGGAGTTCGTGTACAAGGATTCCATTTTCACCTTTGTCATCAGGCCGGTCTTCGGCGTATCGTACGTGAGGAACGAAAACGGTTCGGCCTACCACCGCTGGAACGGGGCCGAGATCTTCGGCTACGTGGGCAAGCATTTCGGATGGTACGCCAGCCTGCGCGACAACCATGAGGACCTCCTGCTCACCGGTCCCCAGATGTTAAACCAGGAAGAAGGGGCCGTTTGGAAACCTTATCCCGGGGGAGCCGGGGATTACAGCGAGATGAGGGGAGGGCTCACCTGGAAATGGAGGTGGGGCGATCTTGCCTTTGTCAAAGACCATTTCACCTGGGGCGACAACTATCACGGATCCAATATCATGAGCGGGAGAACCCCATCCATCCCATACCTGCAGTATCATATGCAGCCCCTCAGCTGGTTCGAATTCCGGTGGGTACAGGCCTGGCTGGTGAGCGAGGTCCCCGATACCACCAAGACCTACACCCTCCCCACGGGAGCCAAACGCATCACCTTCTTCAATAAGTATTATGCCTCCAGCATGTTCACCTTCAAACCCCTCAAAGGCCTGGACCTCAGCGTCGGCAATTCGGTGGTATACTGCGCGGCCTATATGAACCCGGCCTACATCAGCCCTTTCCTGTTTTATTTTAACTACGGATATGCCGAAGGCGACGGCAAATCGGGCTTTTACGGCAAGGAAGTGCAGACTTTCATCAACGTCAGCTCGAATAACATTAAGCATCTTCATCTGTATGCTGATGTGTTTGTGAACCAGGCCAATGCCGAAGGGATTTCTTACAAGGCGGGGTTCAGGCTTACCGACCTTCCGCTGAGGAATCTTTCGCTTACCGGGGAGTATACACGAAATAACGGCAAATCATACTCATCCGCCCTCCCAACCACATCCTACGAATCCAACCAGTACAGCCTGGGCAGTTACCTCCGTGAAAATTCCATGGAGATCTATGCGGCCCTTTGCTGGAAACCCATACGCGGACTGCGTTTCGATGCTTCTTACCTCTACGCGAAGCACGGAGAAGGTACCACCTTGTCTGCCCTCGATTACAAGGACCAGGAGATCACCATGGCTGCGAAATACGAGGTCATCAACAATGCTTATGTGTTTATCGAGTATGACCGCCGTCAGGTCGAAGGCGATGTGATGTATATTCCTACTGTCTACTCCGGGAATACGAATTCCCTCCTCGCCGGTATCAATATCGGCTTCTGACAAATCCTGCATTATCGGCGCGCAGCGCCCCATCGGCACGAAGTGCCCTCATCCCGCATCGGCAAAGCGTAGCGTTGCCCATCCCGCATCTCAAATTTTAATATATATTTAATATCACAAAATCTATTACCCTAATAATTTACCTACCTTTGGGACTTCAAATCCCCAGATGATCTACATTTTCAGGCTTCTTATGTTATGGCTGCAGAGGATGGCCCACGGTGAGTTGTCCTCTCAGTACTACTTCAGGCTAAAGACATTCCGCCAGAAATATCCCACCTCATCCATACAGTTCAAGGCCTGCTTCAAGACCGATGTTATACTGCATTTCGACAAGCTAAGCATCCCCAAAACCAATCTGCCATCCTACAAAACAGAAGAATCCATCCGTTTCGAAAATACCAACCCGGGCGATGGGTATGCACAGATTTTCAAGACCAGGGGAAAACCCGAAAGCGCGAAGTACGAATGGATAGGGGATAAGCTGGTGCAGGTGATCTGTTACAGGGATAAAATGTTCGGACGCTCGGTCAGGATCTCTTACTTTTTAATGGAAGACCGTTTCTTTTTAGGCGAATTCCAGTTCCAGTCCTACAATCCCGAGATCCTGGATTCCACCAGGCATTTGCTGGAGTCGAGGTTCCATACCTTGGAAACCAGCACCGAAAGCGATTTTTATATCAGCGGCAGCGACGGTGGATTGATCCTATTCAACGACAGCGGTTACCGCCTCACGGTACAGTATTATTTTACGCAGCTCAGCGACATAGATTTGTACCTGAAGCAGATCATGTCTAAAACACCCCTGGTGAAGGTGAGGAACAACGAAGGCAAGAGGGAGATAACACAGGTTTTATAATCTCTCAGGTAAATTCCCCCAGGTCGCTCAAATCATCCTGCGCTCTCTCGCACCGGCAGTGTAAAGGTAAAGCAGCTGCCCTGACAGGGTTCGGGACGGGCGAAAATCCTTCCACCGTGTTTTTCTATAAACTCTTTGCAAAGCAAAAGGCCCAGTACTGATCCCGTTTCTTTTTCGGTACCCGGGGTACTGGTCTTACATTCCAGACTGAAGATCTTTTCCAGGCATTCGGCCGCTATTCCCCGTTTCATCGTAAAACGCTTTGGCATTTTCATGGATAAATATGGAAATCCCCGATTTGGTCCTCCAACGCGACTCCAGGCCCCCATCACTGGCAGGCCTCTATCTTAAAATTATTGAACAGCAGAACGACTTGTCCGCCGAGGCTGTTGCCGTTGATGGTGCATGTTTTTCCCGAGAATTCGGTTGAGGTTTCAACAGTGGCCAGTGTGGTGGTCACCTGTGAAGTAACATCAACGATGCTTACCATAAGATTTAGATCATCCATGGTAAAAGTAAGCGTATAGGTATGGTTGTACTGGACGGTATAGGGCATTGAAGCCAGGGTTATAAGGCCGGGGCTTGCGCTTCGGAATATCCCCAGCGTATTGAACATAACCCCCGCGAAATATTCTGATTGCATAGCGGTACCCGCAAGCGTACCTTTCCCGCCAACGGCAAAGGCAATACCGCCTCCCTTGGCCGGCGTAGTGCATTGAATGCTTACCCTCACTTTACCTCCGGCAACATCGGGCTTATAAACAATAGCCCAGTATACACTGTCGGATGAGATCCTCAGACTATTGTTATAGATATCGGCAAAGCCCGATCCTCCGTGTTGGGTTGGCTGAATAACAGCCATGTAGTTACTCCCGAGAGCAGTATCGGCCCTCTGAAAATTATCTGAAAACACCGTTTTCCAAGTGCAGGTTGTCGTGGGCGTGGAACCGCCGGTGTCGGAACTCTTGCTACAGGCAGTCGCCAGTACAACGGTGATCACGATCAAAAAAAGTAAATTGGTTTTCATATTGTAAGGAATTGGTTAACGTTTTTTCGTGATTTCTATAATGTCCCACATCCCGCATCCCACATCGGTAGCACTACGTGCTACCCCATCCCGCATCGGCAACCACCCAGGGGCAGAAAACCTGGGCAGGAAGAGGGCCTGTAAACAGCAGCAGAACCATGAGTGCGACCGCTTTTTTCACAGACAGTTAATAAGAAGGCGCAATAAAGATACGAAATCGAAGGGGCGAAGTCAAGAGTGAGAAAACCGTATATTCAAATCAGTCTTTGCCGGGACTGATTACCCAGAACCCAGCCCCCAGAGCCCAGTACCCAGAGCCTAGTACCCAGAACCCAGAACCCAGAACCCGGCCCCCAGAACCCAGTACCCAGAGCCCAGTACCCAGAGCCCAGGATGGAAAAAACGCCCGCTTTGACCACCCTGGGTATTTGAGCAGAAGTAATTGTACCTTTACTGGCCTAATGCGCTTCACCCTGTGTTTAGCGAATAAACCATCAGCTTATGCCCGCCGACTATGAAAAAATGGCAGAATACTGCCTGCGTCATAAAAAAATCAGCGACAAGGTACTGGACCAATTTCTGATGCCTTTCATCGCCCGTAAAGAAGGGATGGACCGGAAGATGAACGCCTATACGCTGAAATACCAGCATGTCATCCGGAAGATGCCAAAAGAATTCTTTCCGATGGCAATGGGCGAATACATCATGGGAAAGACCTTGACCCCCGACGGACTGATCCATAAGTACCTGAACAACATCCAACTCAGCTCGCTGGAAAAAACCGAACGTGTATTTTTGGAGTTTCAGGCCGATAATCCCTGGAGATATTGCTTTGCCCGAATTGCCGACCGTGAGGCAAAGAATTTTTTCATCCTTCGAGATGCCTTTTATGAAGATGAGTTTCTGCTGTTTTCGCCAGGGGTGGAGGCCTTTTGGACCGAGGGCCGCAGGCAGGATCTTTATTTTCTGCTTACCGGGTTTAACGGACTTTGCTTTCGTACCTACGGAAACATCCTGCCCTTTCGATCCTTCGATCCCGATGATATTTATTTCTACGGGACCGAAGTCTTTCCTGAGGTAGACTCAGATGCTTCGCTGATGGCCTCAGTGTATAAAGATCCCATCCCTTATATGATGCTTGCCAGCGGAATGGAATTTCCTGGCACGGTGAGTGGCCTGCATAAGCTGCGTCATTTGGTTGCTGTTGACGAGATCGCCGACGTCGATACCGGTAAGCTGAAAGAAACTTTCTCAGTTCAATGGAATGCAAACATTTACCGGATCAGCCATGAAGATTGGAGCGGTCCGCCCCATTTTGCCTCGGCCTATTTTAATGAATCAAACGGTGAATTTTCCCGTTATGCCATGACCGAAGAAGGTTTCAGGGAATTGACCCGGATGCTTATCTCCTCTGGCCTTCACATTGACGTGAAGGAAGACTATTCGGTTGGCATGAGTATGCTGGTCACCATGCAGGAGATCCTGAAGAAGAAAATAATCCTCAAAGAGTATGAATCCCTGTTTCCTGAAAAGGAGATGAACCCCTTGTCGCAGAAAGAGCTCAATGGCATCAACGGCTTTATGAAACTTCTGCTTCCTTATATCAACGCGGGAACCCAGCCCGACCTCGAAATCCTTGCCAAACAATCAGGGATTGAATCTGAAACAGCTCACAGCCTGTATCAACAGATCAAAAACAAATTTGGAAAAACCGGGATGTAAAACCCGCCTTAAAGTCGGTTGCGATGCAGGATGGGCAAAGCTTCGAGTTGCGATGCAAGATAAGTGACGCTGCGCGTCGATGCGAAGCAGCCCCCGACCCGTCTCTTTTCTTTCAAAAACTACGCATACTTTAATCGAAGTTTATAAATTTGCTGTATACAATCAAGCAATTTTATCATGGCAAAACCTGGAAAGAGGAGCACACGCAAAGCGATTTTCAAACCTGCACCTATGAAAAGAGATTTTGATGATGACGAAGATCCTTATGAGATCATTGATCCCGTGAAAATGAAACGCGGCAGGCCAAAGTCCAAAGCCAAAAGGGCTTTGGATGCCAAACCTTCACTCTTGAAAAAACCTCCTCCTAAAGCCACGAAACGCTTTTCGGGTTCCGTTAGTTACCAGGCAACTGTACGCCGCGAAAGATCGGCCGCTCATAATTCCGGTCCGCAGGATAAAACGATGAAGATCCCGTATCACCGCAAACCCCGGGAACTAAGCCTGGAGGAATGGCAGGTGGGTCTTAGGAAACAGTTTGCCGAAACGAAGGAATTCGGTATTGAAAAGCTGGGGAGGGAGCCTGTGTTCACCGATTACCGCGTGACGAACCACGAAAACCATAACTCATACAAGGTTTCGCTTAGGGATAACATGCATTCGATGAACTTTTGCGAGTGCATGGACTTCAAAACGAACCTCCTGGGTACCTGCAAACATATCGAGGCGGTCATCAGGATGGCCGAAAGCAAACCGAAACTGAAAAAACTATACCGGCAACAGCATAAACCGGAGTACACCAGCGTGTACCTGAGCTACACCGGCCGCGGCTTGCACGACGCCGCAAGAAGGATCATGATCCGTATCGGTGAAACTGAAAAGGCGGCTTTCACACGCCTGGCAAAAGAATATTTCGATGCTGATCTGGCGCTTAAACCCGACGGGTTTGGAAGGATAGAAGAGTTTCTGAAAAAAGCAGCTAAGATCGATACCGGCTTCCGTTGTTACCCCGATGCGTTGGAATATGTTCTTCAGCTGCGTGACCGTTTAAGGCGGATTGACCTGATGGCAAACCACTATCTCCCTTCTGTGAAGAACGCAAAGTTTGACTCCCTCATCAAAACCAGGCTGTTCGATTACCAGAAAGAAGGGGTATGTTTTGCCGTGACTGGCGGTCGAACCCTTATCGCCGATGATATGGGCCTGGGTAAGACCATCCAGGCTATTGCCGCCGCCGAGCTGATGTCAAAGGAAATGAACATCCACTGCGTTCTGGTGGTTTGCCCCACTTCACTCAAATACCAGTGGAAAACCGAAATCTCGAAATTCACGCAAAGCGACGCCTGCATCATCGAAGGCAACCCTCTCATCCGCAGTCAACAATATAAAGGGCTCTCGTTTTACAAGATCGTTTCCTACCACGCTCTGGTGAACGATCTGAAAGAGATCAGCGAGATGAAACCCGACCTCATCATCCTCGACGAGGCACAACGGATAAAAAACTTCAGGACAAAAGTGGCGCAAAGCGTGAAAAAGATCTCCTCGCCTTACGCTATCGTGCTTACCGGAACACCCCTCGAAAACAAACTCGAGGAGCTGTACTCTGTCATTTCGTTCGTTGACCCATACATGTTAGGCCCGTTTTACCGCTTCCTCCATGACCACCAGATCACCGACGACAAGGGAAAAGTCACAGGCTACAAAGGGCTGAACGAAATAGGCAAAACGCTGTCATCCATCATGATACGCCGTAAAAAAAGCGAAGTCCTGGAACAACTTCCCCAGCGTATGGATAAGTTGTTGCTGGTGGATGTCACTCCTGAGCAGGCCAAAGTTCATGAAGAATTTGCGAATGCTGCCGCCCGCATCGTTGCAAAATGGCGGCAATTCGGGCACCTCAGCGAACAGGAACGCCAGCGGCTGCTCATCCTTCTGAACCAGATGCGAATGGTATGCGATAGCACATATCTGCTTGACCAGCAGAGCCGTAACGACACCAAGATCGAAGAAGTCATGAACATCATCGCCGAAGTCATAGCCGAAGGCGAAGAAAAACTCGTGATCTTCAGCCAGTGGGAACGCATGACCAGGCTGGTAGCCAATGAATTGGAAAAACAGGGAATCGGCTTCGAATACCTTCACGGGGGCATTCCCGGCAAAGACCGCGGCAAACTGTTTGATAATTTTACCTTGAAGGCGGATAGCCGTGTGTTTTTGTCAACCGACGCAGGTGGGGTAGGGCTCAACCTCCAGGCCGCATCGGTAATCATCAACCTCGACATCCCCTGGAATCCCGCGGTGCTGGAGCAGCGCATCGGCAGAGTACACCGACTCGGGCAAAAACGCAGGGTAAGCGTGATCAATATGGTATCGGCCGGAACCATCGAACACCGGATGCTCGACGTACTCAAATTCAAATCATCCATGGCCGCAGGAATCCTCGACGGAGGCGACGACGCCATATTCATGGGCGAAAGCCGCTTCAGGAAATTCATGGCAACCGTAGACGATCTCGTAGAAAACAAACCCGAAGCCATAACCCGCGACCCCGAATTCCTGAGCATTGACCCCCAGGCCATAACCCGCGACCCCGAATTCCTGAGCGATGACCTCCAGTCCATAAACCCGGACCCGGCATTCTTGCCCCGCGACACCGAAACCCCACACCTGGAACCCGCAACCGGCATCGGGGCCAATCCCCAACCACAATCCGCAGGCGAACTCCTGGCCAAAGGCATCGACTTCCTGTCAACACTTGCGACCACCTTATCAAACCCCGAATCGGTGAAGCAACTCACCGAAACACTCGTCGCAAAAGATCCCGCCGACGGCCGCACCTACATCAAAATACCCGTTGAAAACAAGCAGGTAATAGAACGTGCGATAAGTATGCTGGCAGCCTTATTTGGGAATATCAACCGTTAAACATAATAGCGCACAGTTCTTCAGGTACCTCTGCCCGTTTCTGATCTTTTCTTTCGCCTGTTCAAACCAGCCTTCGCCGAACGGATCGACAGTCACATTTTGTTGATTGTTAATATGGTAATGCCGGTAGTAAAATCGGCAGAAGGTGGTCGTTTTAACCGTTTTCTCCATTTATGGCTTCGATATATCTTACAGTTGCAAAAAATCTGTAACCCTCAATATATTAAGCGTCTTATATGTAACTATAAAATGAATCATTGTGAAAATAAGCAAGAAAATTATTCCTGTATTAGTATTTCTACTTTTTATTTTTAATGATTCAACATCTTTCGCGCAGAAAGCTTCTGATGACAGTAAGCCACAAACCCTGACCGCGTTAAAATATTCCATTCAAAAAATATTAAATGAAACAAAAACACCAGGTGCAGGAGTAGTCATGGTTTCTGGTGATGAGACCATCTTGCTGGAAGGGTTTGGCAAAGCAGATATTAAAAATAATATCGGGGTAAATGAAAATACAATGTTTCGGCTTGGTTCAATTTCGAAAATGTATGTTGCTTTGGCAATTTTAAAATTGCAGGAGGAGGGACGTCTGAATCTTAAGGATAAAATCAGCGTTTTGATTCCCGAAATTAAATTTTACAATCCCTGGGAAGATAAATATCCTATCCGGATTGAAAATCTGCTCGAGCATACCACCGGATGGGATGAATGGCGTTTTGCCGAGCTTGGCAGCGATGACCCTAAACCTAAAACGCTTAAAGAGGCACTTGATTTTTATCCCCGGGCACGAACTTCAAGATATATTCCCGGAACACGTATTGGATACAGCAATGCCGGGATGAGTGTGGCCGCTTATATCGTTGAAAAGGTTTCTGGCATAACCTTTGAAAACTATATAGATCAATATTTTTTTAAACCCATGGGGATGGAAAATATGACCTTTCTTCAAACAGAACAATATAAAAAAACGGGTGCAAAACTATATGATAATGGCATAGAACTGAGTTACTTCAATATTCTTTACCGTCCTTCGGCAGCGCTGAATGGTTCTCCGAAAGACATGGTTAACATGATAAAATTCTTTATCAACAGAGGCAAAATTAATAATCATCAAATAATTTCTGATTCCTCTTTACTAAGAATGGAAAGGTCAGAAAGCTTGCCAAAGTTATCAAAATCAGAGTTGTATAAGGTGTATGGTTTAGCAAATGCCCCTGATTACTATAAGGGTTTTCTTTATCGAGGCCATGGAGGAAGCGTCCCGGGAGGCAATGCCGATTTTGCCTATCTTCCGGAATACAAGATGGGATATGCCGTAATGATAAATGGCGGTGATGAAGAGGTTGTAGATAAAATCGCCGGATTAATAAAATATTATCAAACAAAAGATCTGATACAAAAACCTGTTGAACCTGATCACAAAAAGTATAAAATACAGATGTGCAACTTTTTTTCTGTAAAATAATTAAGCCACGGTTAACTGTTTGACACTCCGGGGAGTGTTCGAAGGCAGCGGATCATGATCCGCTGCCTTCGAATCGTTTTCTTTTTCCAACTCCCAGA
>Ga0209083_1000294_pt1 | contig 78362 bp, 63 predicted proteins | sample AM7aDNAmetaG_FD_184132 | JGI IMG/M metagenome (GOLD analysis project Ga0209083, IMG submission 184132) | Freshwater microbial communities from Finland to study Microbial Dark Matter (Phase II) - AM7a DNA metaG (SPAdes) (version 3) | ecosystem: Environmental > Aquatic > Freshwater > Lake ... | reverse complement strand
GAGTCAGGATCGATGCCGTCCAGGTAAAGGTCGTGCCTGTGACTGCTGAGGTTGGTGTATAGGAAACGCTCGTGTTGTTGCAGATCGTCTTGGCGTTTGAACTGCTTACCGTCGGGATCGGATTGACGGTGATCACCACATTTCTTGTTGAACCAATGCATCCCAGCGGGCTGGTCGGGGTTACTACATATGTTGCCGTTCTTGGAACGGTGGTGGGGTTAACAAGCACATCCGTAATGGGAGCTGTCGTTCCGGGTGCCGTTCTTGCGGTTCCCCCGGTAATGCCTCCGGTTACGGTGGGTACGGGCCACGAGAAGGTGGTTCCAGCCACATCCGGAGTTGTGGTAAGAGCCAGATTTGCTGCAGTTCCGCTGCAGATCGATTGCACAAGGCCAGCGGTGACCGATGGGGTTGGTTTCACCGTAACCACAAGCGTGGAAGCAGTTCCCGCACAGAACAACGGGGTTGGCCCGGTCGGGGTCAGCACATAGGAAACATCGATGGAACTTCCAGTTATGTTGATCAAAGTTTCGCTGATGGTGGCTGTACTCCCGCCTCCGGCGCCATTGCTGATGCCCGCTACTACCGCTCTCGTCCAGCTGAAAGTTGATCCGGAAACATTACTGGTAATGGTATACGAATACGGGTAACCGCTGCATACCGTGCCGGTTAGAAGGCTGTTGATCAGCGGCCTCGGGTAAACCGTGATTACTACGTTTTGTGCCACGCCAACACATCCGCCCAGAAGGGCAGGAGCTGTTGCGATGACACTGTAAGTTGCTGTCTGGGCAGTGTTGGTATTGTTCGTAAATACATCGGTGATCGGATCCGGACTTCCGACAACACGTGCCGTTCCTCCGGTCATTCCGCCGGTATTCACCGGTGCCGCATAGGTAAACGTCGCATTGGTCATCGACGGGGTGGTCGTCAGCGTCCGGTTCGTTGTCGCCTGGAAGGAGGCATCTGTGCATAAGCTCTGCACCAAACCTGAGGTGACGATCGGAACAGGATTTACCGTGATCACAACCGTAATGGCCGTACCAATGCATCCGCCGATGATCGGGAAAACGGTGTAAGTCACGGTCTGGATCGCTGCGGTCGTATTGATCAGGTGATCGGTGATCCCGTTTGTATTCCCGGGGGAAGTCCTTGAACTCACCCCCGTTACGCTGCCAACACCTCCAGGGGTGATCACAGGCGTCGCATAGTAATAGGTCGTTCCGGGTACATTCGTGCTCAGCACGATGGCAGTCGTTCCCCCGCTGCAGAAGGCCTCTGCCGAAGGCGTGGCAATTACGTCTGGCGTTGGTTGTACCGTGACATCAAAATTAAATGTGGGGCCAACACAGAATGTGGAGCCGGGACCCGTCGGGGTGATCACATACCTCACCACGCCCGTCGTTGTGCCGCTGTTTACCAATGTGTGGTTGATGGTCGCCGGGCATCCCGACAAACAATCACTGAACCCCGTAATGCTGCCTCCCGTTGGGGGAGTCAGGATCGATGCCGTCCAGGTAAAGGTCGTGCCTGTGACTGCTGAGGTTGGTGTATAGGAAACGCTCGTGTTGTTGCAGATCGTCTTGGCGTTTGAACTGCTTACCGTCGGGATCGGATTGACAATAACAGTTGCATTAATTGGGGCTCCAACACAATAAGTCGGAGATGGCCCTGTTGGTGTGATCGTATAGGTTACGGTTTTGGGTGCACTTGTGGAATTTGAAAAAATGCCCCCGGTAATATCACCTGTTCCATTAAGGGGCTGTGAAGATGTAATTCCTGAAGGCGTGTTTCTTGTCCATGCAAAGGTCGTTCCGGGTACGGAACTTGTTAGAATGATATCTGCACTGGCTGTTCCGGAACAGATCGATTGTGCCTGCGGCGTCGCAGTAGCGTCAGGTATAGGATCAACTGTAAATGGGATACAATCAGAATCGACCGGTCCGCAACCTACCCCAGTCTGCGTGATATGGCAGCGATAAAAATAGATTCCGGGGGTATTCATTACAGGTGTGGTATAATTCGTTGTATTGGCACCTGTGCCACCGGTGACATTTGTCCACGTGTCCACCTCGCTGCAACTGGTCGCTGCCGGAGGTGCGGTCGACAATGTACCAACCTGCCATTGGTAACTCAAAGTCCCGGTACCACCGGTCACCGTCACAAATAAGGATCCTGAGGTTCCCTTGCATATCTGTTTATCCAGGGTTTGGCTGGTAACAACCGGGTCGTTAAATACCTGCACATAGGCAGCATTGGTTTCCAGATTGGCACAACCAAGCGGACTTGTGATTGTAATGACACACCGGTAGTAAAAGTCACCGGTTGACAGGACTGCTGTGGTATAAGTTGGAGAGTTTCCGCCCGTTCCGTCGGTAACATCACCCCAGGCATAAGGAGCATTTGTTGCTGAATACTGCCATTGATATGCATAGGTTTCCGTCCCACCCGATGAAGAAGCAGCAACATTCATGGTATGGGTTCCTCCTGAACATAGTATTGTTCCCGAAGGATGAAGGGTGATGTTGGGAACGAATACGGAGATACAGTCGGAATATACTGTTCCGCAACCACTTCCGGCCGTCCACACCTTAACTCTGAAGAAGGAAGTTTGGGAGAGTGCCACTGTTGTATAACTGCTGTTGGTAGCCCCAAGAATTTCATTGGTGGTTCCTCCGCAGGATGTTCCGGTATACCATTGATATAATAAATCGGGGGTTCCCCAGCTGGCGCTGACAGATAAAAGTGCAGTTGCGCCGCTGCAGATCGTCGGATTGGGAGTAACTGATATGATCGCCGGATCAGGAACAACGGTGACATGTGCCACGCAGGTTTGAAATCCGCACTGGTCCGTCACACGGTAATACATGTCTGAGGTAAGCACCGGTGTTGTATAACTGGCATTGGTTGCACCGGTGATGATCGTCCCTGGCCAGGTGTCAGAGGTATTTGATTCCCATTGATAGGTGTACGTGCCGGAACCGCCAGTAGCGGATACCGTTAAAGTATGTGTCCCCCCGTTGCAAACCGTTGCATCCGAAGGGCAGGTAAGTGTTACATCGGGATATTTAGTTACGGTTATCCCGTCAGAAGTGAAACAATCCCCGTTGGAAATAGTCCAGGTAATATGGTAAACACCTGTTGCAGTGAAACCAGTTACAAGGGTTGTCGGGCTGTTGGGATCGACAAATACGACTGTCGCGGGGTCGCCGGGTGCCTGTGTCCAGGTACCGAAATTGGGAGTAGTTCCCGGAGAATTGGCCGCCATGAGGGCCGTTGTGCCATTGCAGATGCTCTGGTTTGATCCGGCGATGGCTGTTGGAGGAAAGTCAAGAATGGAAACTTTCACGGTATCCGTTCTGGGAGGACATGTTCCATTCGCAATGGTCCAGTTGAACAGGTATTCGCCCATACCGGTCCCTAAAACCTGCGTGGTTGGCGAATGAGGACTGACAAAAGTTATCGGGCCCGGGCCTGTACTGCCCGGATTTACTGTCCAGGTACCCACACCAATGGCTGGTGCGGTTGCATTCAGGTTCACGGTTGTAAACCGGCATTTCACGAAATCGCCCCCCGCGTTTGGAGCAGAAGGATTCCGATCGATCGTAACAAGAACGGTATCCCGTAAAATACAATTGCCGATTGCAGGCAATGTGTAGGGCTCCGTGGCTGTCCAGATCAGGTGATAAATTCCATAACTAGGGAAAGTGGCAATCGCTGTCGGGCTGGATGAATTATCAAATGTTACTCCCTGGGTGGGATCAGTTGCCGATTGCGACCAAAGGCCGGTTCCCGGGGAAATGGTATTCCCTGATAATGATGCGGTAATGGGTGGCGTCGTTTCGCAAAACCGCTGATCGCCACCGGCAAGAGGGGTTCCGGGGTTCATATGAACATTTACTGTGACTGTTGAACTGTCAGCGTTGCAAACTGTCCCGTTCGTTATCCTCCATTTAAAAACATAGGTTCCTTCAATTAATCCGGTAACCGTTGTGTTTGGCAGGATCATCGAAGTAAAAGCCGCAGCGTTGGGTCCCGAAACCTGGCTCCAGGCACCAATACCTGCCACAGGTAAATTGGCATCCATTGTCGTCTGGGTTCCACATACTTCCTGGTCACTACCGGCATCGGAAGGGGTAGGCGGATCATAGAGGTTCACCCGCACCTCGGCAAAGCTTGTGCAAGTGCCATCGGTAATGGTCCACCTGAAAATATAAAGTCCCGCAGTGGCTGGTCCGTAAGTAGCTAATGAATCATAGATGTCAGAAAATGAGGCACCCGGATCGGCTACCGGCCATATTCTTGACCAATGACCCGCTCCATGTCCTGTCGCAGGTTTATTCCCATGCAAAGAAATATTATAGGGAGAAGAACTTTTACATAAAAACTGTTCCGCCCCGGCATAGGCAGGCGTAGGCTGGCCGGAGATGGTAACAAAAACACTGTCCTTGCTGGAACAGCCAGGATAAGATACGGTGTATCTGAATTCATAGGTTCCGGTTACCAGTGGCGAAGCGGTTGATTTATTCGAAACAGGATTGGTTGGTGTAATGGTCGGAACACTTGGTCCGCTGATGTTCGTCCACACCCCTGCACTGCCAATGTTGCCCGTGAGTTCAACAGTGGATGCGTCACAATAGGTCTTGTCAGTGCCTGCGTTGGCGCTTGCATAAACAATGATAACGACTGTGTCGGCGTTGGCAGGACAATACGGCCCGCCTGTCACAGTCCATTGGAAGGTATAGGTCCCGGTGATAAGACCCGAAACATGTGCAAGAGAATCTGTATAACTGGAGAAGACAGGGGTATTCGGTCCTGAGATGATATTCCATCGTCCGGTTCCTGAAGTTGGGCCGTTTGCCGAAAATCAACAGTGTCCTTTCCGCAAAGTGTCCTGTCGGGGCCGGCATCCGCAATGCCGGGAGGTGTGCTTATCCTGAAGATCACGGAATCGGCATTGGTCGTACAGGCTCCGTCGTTGATGGTCCAGTTGAATTGATAGAATCCCGGTGAAAGATTGGATACAATAGAAGCTGGCGAATTGGGATCCTCTATGATGGGTCCGGCATTCCCGGAAGTTTGCGTCCACAATCCGACCTCTCCTGCCAGGAGCGGTGTATTCCCCGCAAGATGCAACGTGTCACCGCAGATATTGCGGTCGCCTCCGGCACGGGAAGGGGTGATTGGATTAGAAATTGTGACCATGACGGTATCACGGGTTGGTCCGCATCCGTTGCGCATGATCGCCCATTCAAACTGGTAGGTTCCCGGTGTCAGCCCGGTAACGGTTGTTCCGTTATTAGAAGGATCGGTGATGGCGACCGGAGGCGTGGCTACCGGCACCTGGCTCCATGTTCCTGTTCCCGGCGAAGGGTTATTCCCGGCAAGGGTAATGGTGGTCGTTCCTGCCGGTTGACACTGATTGGGGCCTGCATGTGCCTGGATCGGGCCTAAATCAAATGAAGTCTGAATATCTACATGATCCGTTGTAAAGCCGCAGGCATTATGGATCGTCCATGTAAATGTATACAAGGTATTCAATGCAAGATTGGTGACAATGGCCCGTGGATTTGAGGTGTCGGATGCCACAACAAAGACCGGACCCGAAGGAACAACGGTCCATACTCCCCATTCGTTCAATCCAGGGTCATTCCCCTGCAGCATGATGGGTGCCCCATAACAGACCGTCTGGTCTGGTCCGGCATCAGCCTGGGATAGTGTGGCATTCGCCACAATCACCCGCGTATCGGAAGCGTTTGGCGGACAGGCTGCCCCATTCGAAAGGAGCCATCGAAAACGATAAACGCCGGGATAAAGGTTATAAATAAGCGTCGTGTCGTCGGAAGGATGATAAATTGAAGCAGGATGCCCGGCCGGATGACGCACTTCTGTCCAGATGCCTTCCCCGGTAAAAGGATGATTTCCTGCAAGATGGGTCTGATAGATGTTACATCCAAGGATCTGTGGCGTTCCTGAATTGCTTGACTGGGCAAGTTGCGAGGTGGTAATATTCACATCAGAAGTTACTGTGGTGCATGAAGCACCAGTGCCGGGGGTGATCCTGAACCGGATCGTATAAGTTCCCACTGCACTGAGATGGTAAATATACTGGGGTGACGTCGTTGCATCGGTGTATGCTGTTGGGATCACCGGGTAATACCAGTTGGTGGGGCCACTGATGATACTCCATTGAACAGTGCCGCCGCCTGTCTTTGTATAAGTGATGGTGGCAATAGAGTCGGCACATGGTAAAATAATATCCGATTCCATGGTAATTGTGGGAGGCACTGAAAAAGTAACTGAAGTGCCTGCCGATGATGAGCAATTGGTAAGCGTATCCCGCATGGTATATGTAAAAGTATATGTCCCGACAGAGTTTGCGGGAACGGTAACTGTTGTAATCGGAGAATGCGGGCTGTTGATCACTGCATTGGGTGCGCCGCCAGTCCAGGTTCCGACTTCATTCGCGTCGAGCGGATTATTCCCGGTGAGGGTAAAAGAGGTCCGGCCATCGCAAAAAGACTGCCCGGCTCCCGCAGATGCGCCGGTAACACCACCCAGTGCGTGTGGCACCACGATGGAAACATAATCTGTACCGCTTGCACACGGACCGGTAACGTCCCAACGGAAGGTATAGGTTCCTTCAATCAGGTTGGATACTCCTGCGCTATTTGAATTTGCGTTAAAAGTCGGGATATTCGGCCCGCTGACCAGGGTCCAGTGACCACTCTGCCCGTTTAAGCCGCATCCTCCCCCACTGCCATTCAGTGTTGTGGAGGTCGTCGTGGAATAACAACCGCCAAGCGTTTGGTCACTCCCTGCGTTCACAGGGGTAGCACCTCCATAATTGGTAATCACCACATCATCATACGACCGGCATGAATACTCGCCGATGATGGTCCATCTCAACACCGTCGCGCCACATGAACCGGAAGAGAGATTGATCAGGGTGGTGGGGGAATTGACATCCTGGATTACAACGCCATTGTTGGCGCCGACAATTGACCAAACTCCGGTCTGGGGGGGAGTTGGTGAATTCGCGCTCATCGTAAGAACACCTATTCCCGGACAACTGCTTTGGTCGGTGCCGGCCTGTGCCGTTGTCAGGTCAAAAATATGAACATTCACCGAATCCCGGACCAGTGACCCATCGAGGCATTTTGCCCATAAATAAAAAGAATAACTGGCTCCTGAAGTGAAGCCAGTAACCTGTGTATTCAAGTTGTATGGATCAACGATATTCACCGATGGACCACTCTTTTGGGTCCAGTGAATATTCCCGGTACCCACATAAAGTCCGGCTGAGGCACCATGCAGCGTAAGTATCTGGTTTGGACAGATGGAATCATCCACTCCCGCATTCACCGTACAGTTTTGTGCATGAACTCCTTCATGAAGCAGCGTCATTATCATCATCCAGACCATCGTAATGATGAAAGTCCTGACCTTTTTATTTCCAATGATCCTGGTCAAACGTAAAATTTGATTCATAACAACTTGATTTAATTCGTGAAAAAAATATTGATTTGTTGCTTATTAACTTGTAATATATATCCTGATGTAAGGAAAATATGGTTTACGAAAAAAAAAATCCAAAGTTACAATTATTATTTAAACTAAATAATGTTTTTCCAATGATATGACCATTTGATCCGGATGTAATTTTCCCGTACCAATCGATGAGAAAAAAACCGCATGATTTCCTGGTATCGGAATCGGAAGGTCGATGACCGAAAAGGAATTCATCCATGCATTGCTCAAATAATCTTTAAAGTTAATAAACTTTACATTAACTTGGATATATTATGCCAAATTTCCTAACATTTTTTTTCAGAAACTCATTTTTTCTTCCCTTTTCAGAGATGGCTGTTAGGGAATTAGTGATGGTTGATTCAAATGAAAGACTTTCCGTCAAATAGATTTTTTACCTTTGCAACTGTCATTCGATAGTGATTTCCATTTTTAAAATACGCATTGTGAACAAATCAAACACAGCAGCCTTGATTTTCATTTCAGCCATTTTGTTTTTACAGCACAGCCATGCACAAAACAATAGAATCGATGCGAAAGGGAAAGGAACCGCTCAGGAAAAATATCATCCGGGTGAGAACCATGGAGGCGGAAAGATTTTCTGGCTCGATGAAACTTCCAGCCACGGGTTAATTGCCGCTTCAGCGGATCAGAGTGCGAAAGGTGTCGCCTGGAATCCGGGAAAGCCGGTTGTTACCGGGGCGAACGAAGAAATGGTTGGCTCGGGAAACAAAAACAGTGAAAAAATAACCATCCTCCAGGGCGATAAAGTGCAGTATGCCGCCAAACTGTGTCTCGACTTTACCGTCACCGAGTCAGGGGTAGTATACAGTGATTGGTACCTGCCATCAAAACAGGAACTGAACCTTTTATACAAGCAAAAAACGGTTATTGGGGGCTTCAATATCACCAGTGGAATTTACTGGAGTTCGACTGAGAGCTCAACGACCCCTGGAACGTCTGCCTGGGAGCAGGAGTTCAGGTTCGGCGCTCAATACGAAGATGATAAGGACCTCCCAAACCAGGTGCGGTGTATCCGTAAATTTTAGTGTGACGCGTGATGCATTACACGTGACACGTGACAAAAGTAATTCGGAAATTGTAAATCGTAAATCCCATGAAAGTAGTACCATTTGTCCTGGCTCTTGCAGGGTTCCTGCTTTTCGGTTTCATCAGTTCCTTTTCACAGGTTGCCATCAATACCGATGGCAGTGCTCCGGCATCCTCGGCCATGCTCGACATTTCATCCACAAACAAAGGGTTGCTCCCTCCCCGGGTGGGGTTGATCAGTATTGCCGATGTTACAACCATTCCAACTCCGGCGGTAGGTTTATTGGTTTATAATACAAACGCATCCATTTCCAATGGATACGGCCAGGGTTACTATTTTTTTACCGGATTAAAATGGTCCAAACTTGCTTCGAACACCACGCATTACCTGGGTGAAATGTACGGCGGTGGCAATATTTTCTGGCTTGATGAAACCGGGGAACACGGGCTGATCGCTGCGACAGCCGACCAGGGCCCTTCTGCAGGGATTCACTGGTATAATGGCACGTATAAAATTACAGGTGCCAATGCCGACGGAGTCTATGCCGGAAGGTACAACACGGATAAGATCATTGCTTCGCAGGGAAACGGCAGTTATGCTGCAACAGTCTGCCGTGATTATACCTATTCATCCGGCAATGTATTTTACGCCGACTGGTACCTTCCATCAAAATATGAGCTGAACCTAATGTATCAGAACAGGACGCTTCTTGCCTCTTTTAATTACAGCATTGGCATTTACTGGAGTTCGACGGAAGGGACGGTGAATCCGACACAGCAGGCGTTCGACCAGGTATTCATGAACGGTGGCGATGGAACACAGGATGAAAGTCCGAAAGATTGGGCTGATCAGGTGAGGTGTGTCAGGAAGTTTTAACCAGGCGGCAGGCAAACGAGCGGACAAGATAACACTACGTCATATGTCTCACTTCTCACGTCTTACTGGTTACAAACGATCCTGCTTGTTTTCATCATCATGTTATCATTGGTCTTCAATGTGAGCCTTACGGTGTAAATACCGGGCCTCAGATGTTCTGACGTCACTTCAATGGCATGGGTTCCCTCCTGGTCAATAGTTTCTTCATAGGTTTTAACCGTTTTGCCAATCATGTTCTGGATTGCAAGAATCAGTTTGCCTTTCACAGGCAGGAAGCAAGTGATCATGGTGGCGGCGGTAAAAGGGTTGGGGCTGGATATCATCGTCAGTTTATCTGCCAGGTCAGTTATATTGGTATTGACCAGGGGGGCCGGATCCGATATCATGGACTCAATAGCAGCCGGATAGACGGATTCAGACTCAAAACCTGCAATTACAGCAGGCGCCTGCAAGGATTGCGCAACCACTATCCGGATTGAAAGAGCAAAAAACAGGCAAATCAACAACGTAATTTTATTCATGGCGCTCATTATTAGGTGTTTCAATAAACAAAGATAGACTGGCAACCTTCGATCCGCAATGGTCACAATCCATAAAAAAAAATTCCGGTTAACCGGAATAAATTGATTTATAATGCATGCTAGGCCCAGGAATGACTGTTATTCTATGGGCTGGACTGACATTTCAACCTGCGTTCTCTTGAATTATTTTGTAAATCCGATCAATCTGTGTTACAACTACAAATTTAAAACAGAATTCAGTCAAATCTTTGCCACCGGAATCATTGAATTGGTAATTAAACCATTTATTCCGGTATTGTTTTTTTTTTTAATTTTGCACAAAAGATAATTTTTGTAGTTCTAACCCTAATAATTAATCAAATATGAAAAAGTTAGTTTTTTCATTTGTAATCTTGATGTTTTCAGCTTTTGCGGTGAATGCTCAGGATGCCACACAAACACAGCCCGTTAATCCGAATGCGCCAGAGATCTCATTTGAGAAAACCGTTCATGATTATGGAACCATTGTGCAGGGCGCTGATGGCACATGTGAATTCAAATTCACCAACATCGGCAAAGAACCCCTGATTTTATCACGGCCTCAGTCATCATGCGGCTGCACCGTTCCCACATGGCCCCAGGAACCGATCCTTCCGGGAAAAAGTGATGTGATCAAGGTCACATACAATACCCAGAATGTCGGTGGCATCAATAAAACAGTTACCGTTACCTCTAACGCAAAAACAAACAGGATAGTGCTTCAGATAAAAGGAACTGTTACCCCCAAACCTGTTACCACCATGCCGGAAAAACCCAGCGAACAAGGTGCAGCTCCCATTACAAAATAAATTTATCCTTCATACTTGCGCATCAGGCCAGCCAAAAGCTGGCTTTGCTGCTTTGTTAAAACCCATTTGCTATGCCTGCTATTTCAATGCGCGGTAAGGCGTGTCCCCCGTCGCCAATCCGTAAACTCGTTCCCTTTTCCGATGAAGCAAAAACCAGGGGCATTAAAGTATACCACCTGAACATCGGCCAGCCGGATATTGAAACACCGCCCAATGTGCTTGAGAAGATCCGAAATACTGATCTGAAGGTGGTGGAATACAGCCATTCGGCCGGCATCCTTTCATACAGGAAAAAACTTGTTGAGTATTACCAGCGGGTTGGGATCGAAGTCACTCCCGATCAAATGATTGTGACGACCGGGGGCTCTGAGGGTATCCTGTTTGCGTTGATGACCTGTCTCGACCCCGGTGATGAAATCATCATTCCCGAACCGTTTTATGCCAATTACAATGGTTTTGCCATCGCCGCCGGAGTGGTTGTCAAACCAATCGCATCGTTCATAGACAATGGTTTCGGGCTGCCTCCGATGAGTGCTTTTGAGGAGGCCATTACCCCGCGTACCAAAGCGATCATGATATGCAACCCGAACAATCCCACCGGGTATCTCTATTCCGAAGATGAACTGGAACTGCTGCGCGATATCGTTAAAAAACACGATCTGTACCTGTTCTCGGATGAAGTTTATCGTGAATTTTGCTACGATGGCAATAAACACTATTCAGTGATGAATCTCAAGGGAATTGACCAGAATGTAGTGCTGCTCGATTCCATCTCCAAACGTTACAGCGCCTGCGGTGTGCGCATCGGGGTGATGATCTCGAAAAACAAAGAGATCATCGGTGCTGCCATGAAATTTGCCCAGGCCCGGTTGAGCCCGCCTACTTTCGGCCAGATTGCCGGCGAAGAGGCCGTCAATACGCCCGCCAGCTATCTTGAAAAGGTGCTGGAAGAATATGTGAAACGCAGAAACATTGTTGTGGAATCGATCAACAGGATGGAAGGGTGCTTTTGCCCGAATCCCGGAGGGGCCTTTTATGCTGTCGCCCGTCTGCCCATCGATGATTCCGATAAATTCTGCCAGTGGCTGCTTGAGCAATTCAGCCATGAAGGACAAACGGTGATGCTTGCCCCGGCTACCGGCTTTTATTCCACACCGGGACGGGGAAAAGATGAAGTGCGCATCTCCTATGTTCTGAACCTCACTGATTTAAAAAACGCCATGAAATGCCTGGAAGAAGGGTTGAAGGTTTATCCGGGGAAAAAATGACGTTAGAAGTGGGACGTTAGGCGGTAGACGTCCCATTTCAATACATCAGATATTTCCCCCTTATCCTTTTAAACTTCTTTATCCCGGCATCCCAGCTTTCCCGGATCTCCTTTTCCGATTTTCCCTGGATAATTTGTTGCCGCAGCAGGCTGTTTCCGGCCAGTTTATCGAAATATCCGGTGAAGAATGCACTTTTATCCCGCCAATCCTGATATGCCCTGATGATCCATCCCAGGTATATTTTACCTGATTCACCGGAATGGATGGTGTAAAAATCCCTTAAATCTTCTCCGCGGCAATTCCTGCCTTCCATGGGAGGGTGAAGGCTTACGCCCCGGATGCTTTCCGGGGTAAAATAAAAATTGCCGTAACCCAGGTCGGGATGACCGTAAACTTCGAACGGGAACGGCGTACCCCGCCCGATGCTCAGACTGGTCCCTTCAAAAAAGCAAAGGGACGGATAGAGGAGGATTGCATTCAGGTTGATCAGGTTTGGTGATGGTTTTACCGGTATGCCGGTCCTGGCGGAATGGTTGTAGTTTTCAAGCGGAATTACCCGGAGGTCGCATTTTACCCCGTTTTTCATCCACCCTTCTCCATTGACCATGCACGCATATTCGCCGATGGTCATTCCATATACCACCGGAACCGGATGCATTCCAACAAAAGAACAAAATTGTTTTTCGAGTACCGGGCCATCGACGTAGAAACCATTTGGATTGGGCCGGTCAAGGACGATGAGCGGGACCTCATTCTCCGCGCAAGCCTCCATGACGTAGCTAAGCGTGGAGATGTAAGTGTAGAAACGAACGCCGACATCCTGGATGTCAAACAGGATCAGGTCCAGCGATTTCAGATCGCCGGGGGTGGGTTTCTTCTTGCTTCCGAAAAGTGAAACCACCGGGATACCGGTCACGGAATCAATGCTGTTCCCAACATCCTGGCCTGCCTCCGCCGATACCCGGAATCCATGTTCCGGCGAAAAAATACGGGCAACATTCAATCCATGACCCACAAGGACATCTACGATATTTGCGCCTCCGCTCACCGAGGCCTGATTGACCACCACACCAATGGATTTGCCCTTCAGCAGCGGATAATACAATTCTGTACGGTCAGCGCCGGGTATTACCTGTGCCTGGAGCATACCGGTGAACACCATGATGAACACCATGAAGGCAGCAACTCTGAAATCCCTTTCCATGCGACCTGAAAAAAACATACTTTTGCAAAGTAAAGACTTCTTTCATTTGAATACTGAATTTTTTCTTGCAAACAGGCTTGTTTCACGCAGCAGGGGAAGTTTTTCCTGGACTTTTGTAGTGATTGCCATCACCTCCATTGCCCTTGGCCTCGCGATCATGTTCATTGCCGTTGCCATTCTTACCGGGTTCAAAAAGGAGATCAGGGAGAAAGTGGTAGGGTTTTCAGGCCATATCCAGATTACACGTTTCGCAGAGAGTGCCGGCTATGAACCTCAGCCAATTGATAAAAGGCAACCTTTTTACTACAGGATAAAAAATACGCCGGAGGTCAGTCACATTCAGGCTTTTGCAATTAAAGCCGGCATCATCAAAACCAAAGAGCATATCCAGGGAGTCATTCTCAAAGGGGTGGGAACCGACTATAACTGGAGTTTCTTCAGGGATAGAATGGTTGAAGGGCGTACGTTCATGGTGACTCAAAGCAACCGTACCGATGAGGTGATCATCTCGCGTAAAATTTCCAACCTGCTCAACCTTCATCTGAACGATGACATGCGGATGTACTTCATCGCCGGGAATACAACACTGGGTCGTAAGTTCAGGATCGCAGGAATCTATGATACCGGCCTTGAAGAATTTGACAAACTCTACGTGATCTGTGATATCCACCATATCCAGAAACTGAATAATTGGACCGATGCCCAGGTTGGCGGCTTTGAGGTGTACCTGAAAAAATTTGAAGATATGGACAGGATGGGTGCCTTTGTTTATCACCAGATCGGTTTCAGCCTGGATGCTTCAACCACTAAAATGCTTTACCAGCAAATCTTTGACTGGCTGGACCTCCAGGATATCAACGTTCTGATTATTTTGATCCTCATAATCCTGGTCTCTTCAACAACGATTATTTCCACCCTGCTCATCCTGATCCTTGAACGCACGACGATGATCGGGATCCTCAAGGCACTGGGGATGCCCAATGGGGGCATCCGGAAAGTTTTTCTCTACAATGCCCTTTACATCGTGGGTTGGGGAATGCTTTGGGGAAATTTGCTGGCATTTACACTGTGTATCCTTCAGGAAAAATTCGCCCTGGTTAAGCTGTCCCAGGAGACCTACTATGTCGCAGTTATTCCGATCAATCTCAATGCCTGGAATATTTTATTCATCAATGCCGGAACCCTGCTGATCTGCTATTTGATTTTCATTGTTCCGTCGTTAATCATTTCCAGGATAGCACCGGTCAAAGCAATCCGGTTCAACTAAATCCTGCCCAGGATTTTAATCAGTTCATCGAGCCGGAAAGGTTTTGAAATATAGCTGTTCATTCCAGCCCCGTAACATTTTTCTTCATCTTCGGTGGACGCATTTGCTGTTATCGCACAGATATGCACAGGATTACGGCCCGGGTTTTCGGCTTCTATCCGGCGGATTTGCCTGGTGGCTTCCAATCCATCCATTTCCGGCATGAACATATCCATCAGCACAAGGTCATATTCCTTGAGTGCAAATTTTTCTACCGCGATCTTTCCATTTTCGGCCAGGTCGGTAGTATGCCCGATCTTTTCAAGCGTGACCAGCGCAACCTTCTGGTTGATCAGGTTATCCTCGGCAAGCAGGATGTTCAGCACCTTCTTTTGATCATCCATCAGGTGCAGCTCAACTTCATCCTGCAAAGCAGAGGATCCTTTTCTGATTTGCGACAGGACTTCTTTAATCCGGCATCTTAACCGGCCAATCGTATACGGGCGCACCAATGCGACAAGGATTCCCGCTGATGCCAGTTCCGAAGAAGATACCGGGGCAAGCCTGGAGGTGGTAAGCAGGATCTTTGATTTTTTCATCCATGAAGCATGTTTCATGGAGGAGGCAAATTTCAGGCCATTGGTCCCGGGAAGGTTAAACTCAACGATGACCAGATCGAATGGTTTGTTCACTTCAGCGCTCTGTTGGATCAGGTTCAGGGCATCTGCAGGAACGGCGCTTTCCATCACTTCCGCATCCCATCGGACAAGGTAATTTGACAGAATTGACCGCCTGCTTGGGTTTTGATCCACAATCAGGACTTTTACGCCCTGCATGATTTCCATCATCGGGTCCGCCACTTCCGTATCTTTGTAACGTTCGAAATCAATCGTGATCGAAAAGGTAGTGCCTTTGCCAGGCTTCGTCTCAACGGCAATATGACCGTTCATCCTGTCAATAAGCCTCCGGGCAATGGCTAAACCGAGCCCTCCCCCGCTGTATTTCTTCGATCCCGGTGAATCAAGCCTGGAAAACGAGGTGAACAACCTTTTCAAACCGGCTTCTGAAATGCCAATTCCTGTATCGCAAATGTTGAACTTTACCTTAACCGTTTCGTCATCCCATGATAAGAAGTGGGCTTCGATCCGGATTTCCCCTTTATCGGTAAATTTAAAAGCGTTATCGGTAAAAATTTTCATTACCTGCCTCAGCCTTACAGGATCACCGACAACCTCAACCGGGATATTGGGATCCTGAAAGGAAAGGAGTTCAATTCCCTTTTCATGTGCCATATCAAAGTAGGAACCGGTCACCTCCTCGATCACCTGGTGTACGCTGAACGGTTTTTCATGAAACTCCAGTTTCCCGGACTCCAGTTTTGAATACTCCATGATATCGTTCAGAATCGACATCAGGTTGGTTGCCGATTTCACAATGACATTCAGGTACTCCTCCTGTTCCTCGCTGAGTTTAGATTGTTTCAGGATGTCGGCCATTCCGATGACTCCGGCCATCGGAGTGTAAATTTCATGCGACATGCTGGCCAGGAAGCTGCTTTTGGCCCGGCTCTCTGAAACGGCGGTTTCACATTCAACAATGAGCAGGTTTTCAATGTTTTTTCTTTCGTGAATATCGATTAATACGCCAGCAAGTCTCACCGGTTTGCCAAGTATATCCGTCTCAACGATCTTGCCCTTATCAAAAAACCAGCGCCATTCACCCATTTTTGTTTTCAACCGGAATTCTGCCTCATAGTTGGGCTGTGCCCCCGACAGGAGTTCCTGCAGTTGCAGCATGGTGTGTTCATAATCATCAGGATGAATCATCCTGATGATCTCTTTGTACGTATGAGGCAATTCGTCGGCTCCGAAACCCAGCATGCGCGAACGGTTTTCATTGAAATGCATCTGACCGGTTTTATAATCCCAGTCCCACCAGGCCAGGTCTCCACCAAAAAGGGCGAGTGTTGTACGCTCATGTGCTAAGGATAACTCATGCTCGACCTTTTTCAGCCGGTCAATCGATTCCTGGTAAACTTTCTGAAGATGGTCCCACTGTTGCGACGCCAACCGTACCATCTTGTTTTCACTTTCGAGATCCTGTATTTTCTGCAACAATTCTTCCGACATGGCACCCTGGTATTAAAATAGTTACTAAAATATTTTATGCAATTGCCCCACCCTGAATCCCTCCCAGGAAAAGGAGGGGCTGGTTCCCCCTCCCTTTTTGGGGAAGGGGGGCAGGGGGATGGGGAGGGTGTAAACTCTCAATTTCATTTAAATTCCGGATAGATCAGGTCTGTACCACATTTAAGCTCATACAGGTATTTCAGTGCCTGGGGCACATGCTTCCGGGGAATGATTGAACCGTGCTGCGGTAATAATGCATTGATTTCCAGATTGCGCAGACGGTCTACAAACCCGCGGGCAGCAATATTGCTGGCCATATAATCAATGTGGAACAGGCTTAATTTAAGTTCATGCCGGTTGAAATCATCCACAACGAGCCGCCAATCCATATCGATAGAAGCCCAGACATCTCCGGAAAAAAGGAACCCTGACAGGTTATCATACGTGGTAAATGCGCCCGGAAAGTGAAGGAATGGCGATTCAATAAACCTTAGCTGCCGGCCCGACTGGAAAAACAAAACCGGGTTTTCATTGATGTTAACGAAGGTATAATCTGATCTGCCATAATGAGGAAGCAGGATATTGGTCCTCACCGAAGTGATGATCTTGATTTTCGGATCAATAGCAAGCCAGTCCGTCATGGAGGCAGCGACGTCCGGGTCCTGGTGGCAGATAATGAGGGAGGTCACTTTTTCAAGGGGAAGAATCTGGGCTACCCGTTTTTTTATAAATTCGAAGGCTGTAGTTCCACCCGGATCAACAATGATCGCCTCCTGCCCATCCACGATCAGGTAGGTATTGCATCTGAATGCAGAGTCTTCAGGAACCCCGAGCCAGTAAACAGCATGCTGATCATCATGAAAAAGAGGTGTGGGTTTGTCAAATCGCTCCAGGAACATGCGACCAAGTTCAACTAAATCAATAGTGTTCATATAGGAAATTTTTAGTGTTTTTTATGAAGCCCGCATTCCTTGTACTCCGGAAGTTCCCACCACCAGCGCCCTGACCTTACATCTTCTCCCGGCTGGATGGCACGTGTACAAGGCGAGCAGCCAATGCTGGGATACCCCTTCCGATGCAATTCATTTACAGGTATTTTCAGGGAGCTGATGAATTGCCACACCATTTCCCCGGTCCAATGAATCAACGGATTTACCTTGATGATTTCGTTTGCCTGGTCCCACTCGATCATGGCCGCACCGGCACGGGTGACCGATTGTTCCTTCCGCATCCCGGTTATCCATACCTCCATGCCGGCCAATGCCCTTTTCAGTGGTTCAATCTTTCGGATATTGCAGCAAAGGTGCCGGTTTTCAATATTATCATAAAACAGGTTGATCCCTTTCGCCCGCACCATCTTTTCAACCCGCTCCGCATCGGGGAAATAAACCTCAATATTCCTGCCGTACTTCTTTTGGGTAACATCAAGCAAATCATAGCTTTCCTGGAAAAGCCGGCCGGTATCCAGGGTGAATATTTTTACCGGGGGATCAATTCCTGCAAGGATTTGGGTAATTACCTGGTCTTCTGCGCCAAGACTGGTAGAAAAAGCGATCTTCCCAATAAAATTGGCGCAAAACCAGGATAATGTTTCTTCCGGTGAGCTGTTTTGAAACTGCTGGTTTAATGCGAAAACCCTTTCCTGCATTTTTCTCTTGCTGGTTAAATTTTTTGTGAATTTACGAAAATCAACTAAGAAAATGCAAGTTTTTACAACCTGATTAATGTATTTTTGACGAAAAATATTTCAATATGCATGTTCATTTTATCGCCATCGGCGGAAGCGCCATGCACAACCTGGCCATTGCCCTGCATAAAAAAGGCTACTTTATCACGGGTTCGGATGATGAAATTTTTGAGCCCTCCAGAAGCCGCCTGTCCGCCTGCGGCATTCTCCCTGCATCCACAGGATGGGATGAATCGCGGATCACTTCCCGTCTCGATGCGGTTATCCTTGGGATGCACGCCAAATCAGACAATCCTGAGTTACTTAAAGCCAAAGAGCTGGGAATCAAGATATTTTCCTATCCTGAATATCTGTATGAGCAGTCGAAAAATAAAAAAAGGATCGTGATTGGCGGCAGCCATGGCAAAACCACCATCACCGCCATGATCCTGCACGTGCTTCAACAGGCCGCGATCGATTGCGATTATATGGTCGGAGCCCAGCTTGAAGGATTTGATGTAATGGTGAGGCTTACTGACAACGCCCCGCTGATGGTCATCGAAGGGGATGAATACCTGACTTCTCCCATCGACCTCCGCCCTAAATTCCATCTTTATAAACCTGATATCGCCTTGCTCAGCGGCATTGCCTGGGACCATATCAATGTTTTTCCGACCTTCGAAAATTATGTGGATCAGTTCGTCATCTTTATCAGCCAGATCACCAAAGGGGGGGGCCTTGTATATTGCAGTGACGATGATGAACTGCAACGCATCTGCCGTGGTTCAAGGAACGACATCGACATCATCCCTTACGGCACACCTCCGCATGAAATCAGAAACGGTGTTACCAGCATCAGAAAGGAAAATTGCCTTTATCCGCTTCAGGTATTTGGAAAACACAACCTGATGAACCTCAATGGTGCCCGGATGGTTTGCAATCAACTCGGGATCAGTGATCTCACATTTTACGAGGCGATTCAATCATTCAAAGGTGCCTCCAAACGGCTTGAACTGATTGCAAAAAACAGCACCCGGAGCGTTTATAAAGACTTTGCACATGCACCCTCCAAGGTAAAAGCCACCCTGCAGGCTGTCAGGGAACAGTTTCCGGAAAAGAAGGTCATTGCCTGCCTTGAACTGCATACATACAGTAGCCTGAACAAGGAATTCCTGGGACATTACAGGGGGACGCTGGATCCGGCAGATACCGCTATTGTTTATTTCAGTCCGCATGCGCTGAAGCTAAAACGGTTGCCCGGCATTTCGGAAGTTGAAATAAAAGAAGGATTCAATAAAGCCGGGATGGAGGTGTACACCGATCCCGGTCAATTGGTTGCAAGGCTCTTGCAGGATAAAGATCCGGAGACCGTGCTCCTGATGATGAGTTCAGGAAATTATGATGGCGTTGACCTGAAAGATCTTGGATTACGATGGATTGGCCTGTAGCCAGGTCTATCCATTCATGGAGATCAGGAACTCCTCATTGGAGTTGGTGAATTTCATCCGTTCTCTTAAAAATTCCATGGCTTCCAGCGGGTTCATGTCGGCAAGATGGTTCCTCAGGATCCAGATTCGCTGTAATGCATCCTTGTCAAGCAGCAGATCTTCACGGCGCGTGCTGGAAGAAACGATGTCGATGGCCGGATAAATCCTTTTATTGGAAAGTTTGCGGTCGAGCTGCAATTCCATGTTGCCTGTTCCCTTGAATTCTTCAAAGATGACCTCATCCATTTTCGACCCTGTTTCAATCAGTGCGGTTGCAATGATGGTAAGTGATCCACCGTTTTCAATCTGGCGGGCGGCACCGAAAAATCTTTTGGGTTTCTGAAGGGCATTGGCTTCCACACCGCCCGATAAGACCTTACCTGATGCAGGAGCAACGGTATTGTATGCGCGGGCAAGGCGTGTGATGGAGTCGAGCAGGATCACCACATCGTGACCACATTCAACCAGCCGCTTTGCCTTTTCCAGGATGATGTTGGAGATGCGTGCCTGACGCTCGGCCGGTTCGTCAAAAGTCGATGAGATGACTTCAGCCTTCACGCTGCGTTGCATGTCGGTAACTTCCTCAGGACGTTCATCGATCAGCAGGATGATCATATATACATCCGGGTGATTTGCCGCGATGGCATTTGCGATCTCCTTGAGCAATACAGTTTTCCCGGTTTTGGGCTGGGCAACGATCAATCCGCGCTGTCCGAACCCGATCGGAGCGAACATGTCGATCACACGGGTTGACATGCTTTCATTTTTATGGCCCGTGAGTTTGAACTTCTTCATCGGGAAAAGCGGTGTGAGATAATCAAACGGGATGCGGTCACGGACCTCCTCCGGTTTGCGGCCGTTGATCAGGTCAACCTTGATCAGGGGAAAATATTTTTCACCCTCTTTCGGCGGGCGGATGGTCCCCCGCACGGTATCCCCGGTTTTCAAACCGAATAATTTGATCTGTGACTGGGACACATAAATATCATCCGGGGAATTCAGGTAATTATAATCGGAGGAACGGAGAAATCCATACCCGTCGGTCATGATTTCGAGGACACCTTCGCTGACGATGATCCCTTCAAATTCGAAGGCATATTCTTCGCGGTGGCGATCGGGGAATTTACGGGGAAATTCACGATGCTTGCGTTCTTCAACAACAGGCGGAGCCTGTGAGTCGGCAGAGATGCCCGTGTCGCTGGTTTCCATTTCGGTTGGTTCAGCAATACCGTCTGGTTTCTGGATCACATCCACCGGGTCGATGGCAACATAGGGTTTGTCGTTGGGTTCATCAAAATCAAACCGCTCCTCGGGTGTATCGAGCAGGTCGGGCAAGGTCATGTGCACCAGCGGTTCGGCAACAGGTTTTTCCTGGTAAGGGCGGAAAGGTTTGTTTTCTCGTGGATTACGGTTGTCCCTCGGCGGGCGTTGTTCACGGGGTGGCAGCGGTTCTCTCGGAGGACGCTGGTCTCTTGGCGGGCGCTGATCGCGCGGCAAACGTGGTTCGGCAATGGGCTGTTCTTTTGGTTCGATGCCAGGGGTTTGTTGCCTGGGTTCCTTCGGCAAACGGGGAATTCCCGGTTCTGCCGGCTCCTGTGGCTTTGCATCCATGTCTTTACGCGGACGCCCGCGGAATGGTTTGACCTGATCCTGCTTTTCCTTGTTTAAAATTTCCGGGGTGGGATTAAGTGCCTGGTGATCTAAAATTTTATAGATGAGGTCCTGCTTTTCAAGTTTATCAACTTTGGGGATGTTGAATTGTTTTGCAATTACCCTGATCTCCGACAGCTCTTTGCTGTCGAGGGAAATAATATCATACATGATTTGAAAAATTTAATTGATTGAATAGTCAATGTAAAAATGAGCTATGGGTTTGAAAATAAAAGGATGAAATGGGTTGAAATCGCTATTAGAAACGGATCGTGGGGATTAAAATCGATGCAAAGATAGAAAAAAAATAATGATAATCAAAATCTTTTTAATTTCGCATGGAATTAATGATTTTACCATGCTTCAGCGAATTCAGTCGTTATACCTTGCCATTGTGGCCATTGCATGTGTCCTGCTGTTCTTCTTCCCGTTAGCCAATTATTACCATGAACTGGAGGGCAATTACAAATTCTTCATCTACGGCATCAGGAGCATGGACCCTGAACCAAAAGTCCTTTTCAACCTTTATTTCACCATCCCATTGATTTTCCTGGTCGTGGCATCATTCATTTTCACGGTCTCCACGATCCTGCTTTTTAAAAACCGTCCGCTTCAGATCCGGCTGTGCGCATTTAACATGCTTACGAACATCGTACTCATCATGGTGATCTTTTTCTTCTATGCCACCAAGATCCAGAGCATGACGCATATCGAACCTGAGTACAATTATACCGGGATGGTCCTTCCACTGGTATCGATCCTGTTTTTAATCTTCGCCAACCGGGCTATAAAAAAGGATGAAGCTCTTGTGAAATCAGCCGACAGATTGAGATAATAGCCAAATCGTAATTTGTCGTTTATTTCCTCGGTATATCCACCACCTCCAAATCCCTCATATTCCCCTGGTCGATAATGAGTCTGACAGCGGTAATTGATTTATGGATTCCGTATTTCCCTGCAGCTCCAGGGTTGATGTGCAAAAGGTCGTGTTTTTTATCGTAGATCACCTTCAGGATATGGGAATGGCCGCAGACAAAAAGTTTTGGTTTTTCCCGTTCGATCAGCAATCTTGCCCTGGGATCATACCGGCCGGGGTAGCCACCGATGTGGGTCAGCAATACTTTAACCTGCTCAGCCATGAATACCTGTGATTCGGGAAATTCAATGCGCACATCCTGTCCGTCGATATTCCCGTATACAGCCCTGAGAGGTTTGAGTTCCCTCAACTGACGCGCAATGCCGGCATTCCCCATATCGCCTGCATGCCAGATTTCATCAACGCCTGATAAAAAATCAAGCACGCGGGGATGCACAAAACCGTGGGTGTCGGAGAGGATTCCTATCTGGAGCATGGGACAAAGTTACGATTTACGAATGACGATTTACCATTTGCGGTTTGGGCAATTGCCATCGCTGGTCCTTTTAATGAATCGCAGGCATTTTCGCAAAATGTGTTGTACTTTTGGAATAAAAACAATAATTCGCTGTATGCACTTCAGGAAATTGCTTTTCATCGTGACAGGTTTTTTACTGGCCGGCCCTGCCGGAAGCCAGGAGTTGAAATTCCTCACCTATAATATACGGCTTGATACCCCCGCGGATGGGCCGAATGCCTGGCCATTGCGTAAAGCCTGGCTGTGCGAACAGGTAAAACAGGTTGCCCCTGATGTATTCGGAATCCAGGAAGGGCTTCCCCAACAGGTTTTTTATATCGACAGCTCTTTCAGCGGGTACAGGCATATCGGCGTCGGGCGCGATGACGGAAAATCCCAGGGCGAATTCAGCGCACTGTGGTATAATGCTGAAAAAATCAAACTTATCCGGCAAGGCACTTTCTGGCTTTCGGCTACTCCCGGAAAACCATCCATGGGCTGGGATGCGGCGTGCAAACGGGTTTGCACCTATGGTCTTTTCACGGAAATTTCAGGGGGCAAACAGTTCTGGGTTTTCAATACCCACTTTGACCATGTCGGGGTACAGGCTCGGAAGAACAGCGCCCTGCTGATTCTTCAGAAAATGGATTCTTTGAATATATCGGGTTTGCCGGTGATCCTGATGGGAGATTTCAACGGGGATCCGCAAAGCGAGCCTGTAAAAATTATCGGCAGCAAACTCAGGGATGCCAAACTAGCAGACAAAAGCATGTCCATGGGCCCCAGCGGCACGTTCAATGGATTTGACACTACAAAACCAGCCCTGAAGCGCATCGATTTCATCTTCACCGGACCCGGAGCCAGCGTGGTAAATTATCATGTTATCCGTGAAACCCGTGAAGCCCGGTATCCCTCTGATCATTTCCCTGTGGTTGCCGGGATCAACATCACAGGTCGTTAATTATTTTGTACGTTTTGCGGGCAACCCGGCACTTCTCTGCGATTCGACGCATCTTCCCGACAGTGAGTTAAAACAAACCACAGGAACCGTAAAATGAAATATAGAACAAACGAATACTTTTATCAGGAATAATCAGGATTGCGTGGAATAACCTATTTTTGTGAATTAAAGCAAACCTTTCATGGAGATTGTTTTCATCATCATTTTTGGAGCGTGTTTCATTGTGGGTTTCGTCATGCTCTACCTGAGGATGGGCAAACCGGGGAATGAGCCGGCGGTGGCCCAGCTCGAGCAGGTGAAGCAGGTGGTCGATTCGCTCAACAAAGAGAAAAGCGGGTTGGAGGAACGTGCAAGGATGCTGCAGGGCCAGCTTGATCAGTCCCTGATGCAGATCAGGGATAAAGATGCGGCCATCCTCGGGTTGAACAACCAGCTTACAGCCAGCATCACCGAATACAACAACCTTGTTAAAAAATTGGACGAACAAAAAGCCGACCTCGAAAACCTGCAGGATAAATTCCGTTTGGAATTTAAAAATCTTGCCAACGAAATCCTGGAGGAAAAAACGCAAAAGTTCACTGAACAGAATAAACTCAAACTTGACGAAATTCTGAAGCCATTGGGAGAAAAGATCCGTGATTTCGAGAAAAAAGTTGAGGAGACCTATGATAAAGAATCAAAACAACGGTTTTCCCTTGAAAGGGAGATCAAAAACCTCACCGACCTGAACCAGCAGATCAGCAAGGAGGCGAACAACCTCACCAATGCGTTGAAAGGACAGGCAAAAACCCGGGGCAACTGGGGAGAGATCATCCTCGAGAGCATCCTCGAAAAATCAGGGTTGACCCTTGACCGGGAGTTTTTTATCCAGCAATCCTATACCAATGAACACGGTAAACGGTTGCAGCCAGACGTGATCGTGGCTTATCCCGGCGAACGCAACGTGGTGATTGACTCCAAAGTGTCGCTGCTGGCATATGAGCGATATGCCTCCTCCGAAACAAAGGAGGAGCAAGATCTGGCCGCCCGCGATCATTTGCTGTCGGTAAGAAACCATATCACCGACCTGAGCAGTAAAAATTACCAGGATATCTATGCCCTGAAAAGCCTCGATTTCGTCATGCTGTTCATGCCCATCGAGCCCGCTTACATGCTGGCAATGCAATACGACCCCAACCTCTGGAACTGGGCATACGACCGCCGTATTCTGCTTATCAGTCCTACCAACCTCATCGCAGCCTTGCGCATGATCGCCAACCTTTGGCGGGTGGAGTACCAGAACAAGAATGCCATGGAAATTGCCCGGCAGAGCGGCGACCTGTATGATAAATTTGCTTCTTTCCTCGAAGACCTCCAGGAAATCGGCTCCAAACTGGAAGCCACCCGGAAGGTGTATGACGCCTCCATGAACAAGCTTTCCACCGGCAAAGGCAACCTGATCAGGCGGATTGAGACCATTAAATCGCTGGGGGCCAAGGCAGGAAAGGAGATTCCGAGATCGATGCTGGACAGGTCGGAGGAAGAGACTGATTGACGATATACGATTTTTGATTGACGAATCAAAAGTGAAAGGCGGCCTTTTTTTACTGTTACCTTGTTACTCTGTTACCTTGTTACCTTGTTACCTTGTTACCTTGTTACCTTGTTACCTTGTTACTCTGTTACCCTGTTACCCTGTTACTTTAATTATTGAACCATCAAACTTATGAAAAAAGAAACTTACATTTACGGTATCCGGCCAACGATTGAGGCCATCAAGGCGGGAAAGGAACTGGAGAAGATTTTTCTTCAAAACGGACTGAGAGGAGAAGGGTTTCACGACCTGTTCAACCTGATCAGGGAACTGGAAATTCCTTACCAGTTTGTACCGGTGGAAAAACTCAACCGATTGTCGCGCCAGAACCATCAGGGTGTAATATCTTACGTTTCAGAAATAACCTACCAGCTCATCGAAGACCTCGTCCCCTTCGTTTTTGAACAGGGTCGCATCCCGCTTTTTCTCATTCTCGACCGGGTGACCGATGTGCGCAATGTCGGTTCCATTGCCCGCACTGCCGAATGTGCCGGGGTTGACGGGCTGATCATCCCTGCCCGCGGGTCGGCGCAGATCAACTCCGATGCGATTAAAACTTCTGCCGGCGCCTTGTACAAACTTCCGGTCGTCAGGGCGCAGAACGTCAAAGAGACCATACAGTTCCTGAAAAACAGCGGATTGACCATCGTGGCAGCGACCGAAAAGTCTGACAAAGACTATTCCGCAGCAGATCTGAACAAACCAATGGCCCTGATCATGGGCTCCGAAGGCGAAGGGATTTCAGAGGAATACCTCAAACTTACCGACGAGGTCGTGCGCATCCCGCTCCTCGGGGAGATCGAGTCACTCAATGTCTCCGTCGCCACCGGGGTTATCCTTTTCGAAGCGTTGCGCCAGCGCAATCTTAAATAGTCCGCCGGATGAAATACCTCTATAAATACACCCCGGAGTTCATCCTGCTGGTATATGTATTGATTTTCCTTGGGTTCAAAGCCCCGGAGAAAAACTGGGACAGGGTGATCAACAGCGATGGAAAGGGTTACTACGCTTATCTTCCCGCGATTTTCATCTACCATGACCTGCAGTTCAGATTCGTTGAACAGTACGAGGCCCAATATTATCCTGCAAACCGGTCTGTGTTCAAGGAATTCAGGAATGATTCAGGAACAGGGAAAGTGAATAAATATTTCCCAGGGATGGCGATTCTCTGGCTCCCTTTTTTCCTGTTCGGCCACCTTCTCGCATGGCTGGAAGTCTTCCCGATGGACGGATACTCGCTCCCCTACCAGTATTCCATTGCTTTATCGGCACTGATCTTTCTTTGGCTTGGCGCACGCTGGTTGCAAAAACTGCTGAAACAATTTGGCTCCGGCGACCGCATGGCAGCTTTTATCACCGTGGTCATTGCCCTTGGCACCAACCTGATCTTTTTCACGGTCGTTGAGCCCTCCATGAGCCATGTCTATTCCTTCGCACTCATCACCGGTTTCGCTTATACCAGCTTCAGATTGTTTCACCAGTACCAGCCCAAATGGTTCATCAGATCCTTGCTGCTGATCACCCTGATCTTCCTGATACGGCCAACGAACCTGGTTGTTGTTCTGCTGATTCCGTTTATTGCCGGAGACCGCGAAACATTTTCAGCGGTTTTCAGAAAAGTAATTTCCGACAGGGGCACACTTGTGCGCGGGTTGATCCAGGCTTCGGTTTTACTTGCAGTGCCGGTCGTTTTATGGTACCTGCAAACAGGAAAACCATTTGTTTATACTTATGGCGATGAAAAGCTGAACCTTCTTCATCCGCATTTTTTCAATATTCTTTTCAGTTTTAACCGTGGCTGGTTTATTTATACACCCGTGGCACTTGTTTCCATCATCGGACTTGCCGGGATATATCGCCAAAGCAGGTACAGATTTTATTGGCTGGCCGGCTTTTTGCTGCTTTTCATATACATCGCATCCTCCTGGTGGGTTTGGTACTATGCGTCAAAATGCGGACAGCGGGTATTCATCGATATCTATGTTGTGGTTGCACTTCTGTTGCTGTTTCTCTACAATTACCTGCACACAGTTGGCAGAAAACGTCTTTTTTCTGCAATCCTTGTTTTACTGGTTTCATTGAACCTGGTGCAATTTTATCAACATGCAAAATGGATATTTCCTCCTTATCCGATCACCTTTGACATTTATAAAAGCTCCTTTTTGAGTTTCACCCAGAAAGCCAGGGCATTCATTCCTGCTGAAAGCATTGCCGGCATGGTTACACGTTCAACCGATATGGAAACCGATAAAGCCGGTCATTGGATGAACCCCGGAACCCGCAACGACACGATATTTCATAAAGGGCATTGGTCATCGAAGACAGATAAAAGGAATCCTTACAGCATGGGTTTGGAAGATACCCTCAGCCACTTATACAACACAAACAACAGGATGATCCTGGTCAAAGCATGGGTATTGGCTCCGAGAGAGGCCACCGAAGCCACCCTTGTTGTTGATTATCAGTCAAATGGAAAGAGCCTGAGTTACAATCAGTTTATCCTGGAAAAATTTGTTCCTTCTGATGAATGGACGCCGGTTGAGGTGGCCTTTTACGTCCCGTTGGGTTTGCCACCTAATGGGGCGGTGAAGGTCTATTTCTTCAATCCTTCCCCACTTTATACGTTCTATGTTGACGACCTCACCATTGATTTTATCTCCCTGAAGGATGAACCAGATTTCCGGAAAATTGAAGGGGTGCTGATGGCTGAAAAAATTCAAGAATAAATGCAGACAATGCATCATTCAACAATCATGTATATCCTCAAGATCCAGGGCACCGATAAAATCCCGGATTACGTCCAGATAAGGGATGAGAATTTTTCTCTCATCGCCTATTTCAAAATTTCCAATCCAAAGACTGCTTTAACGCGGTGCAACCTGATTCACAAAATGGAGGAGATCTTAACCATCGCCAATGGGCTGAATTACGGGCAAATTCAGAAACTGGAGCTGTCGCTGTAAATATAAACCCGGATGTTTCTCCCCTTCCCGCTGATGAGAAGGGGTCAGGGGGTTGAGTTATTTAAATAATTGGTTACTTTTGTCAAAACCGAACCAAGCAACATGACCGGCAATCGCATCATCGAACTCGATAAAATTTCTGTTTACCATCATGAAAATCTCATCCTGGCCAATGTCACACTGCTCATCAGCAAAGGAGAGTTTCTCTACCTCATCGGTAAAACGGGCAGCGGAAAAAGCAGCCTGCTTAAAACCATTTATGCGGAATTGCCGGTACTGACAGGATCAGCGATGGTGACCGGGTTTGACTTGCTCAAGCTGAGGCGGAAAGATATCCCGTTCCTGCGACGGAAACTTGGTATTGTATTCCAGGATTTCCAGTTGCTCATGGACCGTCCGGTCAATGAAAATATTTTGTTCGTGATGCGAGCAACCGGTTGGAAGGACAAGCGGGCCATGCAGAAAAGGTTGCTTGAAGTGCTGGCAAAAGTCAACCTGGGAAATAAAGGCGCCAAAATGCCTCACCAGCTTTCAGGTGGGGAGCAACAGCGTGTAGCCATTGCCCGTGCCCTGATCAACGACCCGGAGGTGATTTTAGCCGATGAACCTACCGGCAACCTCGACCCGGAAAGTTCCGAGGGAATCATCAGCCTGCTGATGGATATTTCAAAGACAGGAAGTGCTGTGGTGATGGCAACGCATAATTATACGTTTTTCGACAAATACCCGGCCCGTACGCTGCTGTGCGAAAATGGAAGAGTTTTACCGTATTAAGCGCCCAACGTGGCAACCATCACGGCCTTAATGGTATGAAGGCGGTTCTCGGCTTCGTCAAAAACAATGGATGCGGGTGATTCAAAAACCTCCTCCGTAACCTCAAGTCCGTTCAATCCGTATTTTCTGAAGATGTCCAATCCCACTTCCGTGTCTTTGTTGTGGAATGCCGGCAGGCAGTGCATGAATTTCACCCCGGGGTTGCCGCTTTTGGCCATCAGGGCAGCATTGACCTGGTACGGCAGCATTTCTTTGATCCGTTCGTCCCAGAGTTCCTTTGCCTCACCCATGGAGAGCCACACATCGGTATAAACAAAATCCACACCTTTCAATCCTTCCTCCACACTTTCGGTCAGGGTGATCTTTGCACCGGTTTCTTTGGCAATTGCCTTGCAGGTGTCGACCAGCTCCTGCTCCGGCCAGTATTTCTTCGGGGCGCAGGCACGGAAATCCATCCCCATTTTCGAGGCGCCGACCATGAGGGAGTTGCCCATGTTGTTCCTGGCATCACCGCAATACACAAAAGCAACCTGGTTTAACGGTTTATCGGAGTGCTCGATCATGGTTAAAAAATCGGCCAGGATCTGGGTAGGGTGGAATTCATTGGTCAGTCCGTTCCATACGGGTACACCGGCGTATTTGCCAAGCTCTTCCACGATGGATTGTCCGAAACCACGGTATTCAATGCCATCGTACATCCGGCCGAGTACACGTGCGGTGTCTTTCATGGTCTCTTTCTTGCCGATGTGCGAGCCTTCAGGCCCGAGATAGGTAACGCGGGCTCCCTGGTCAAGAGCCGCAACTTCAAAAGCACAGCGGGTGCGGGTAGATGCCTTTTCGAAGATCAGGGCAATATTTTTTCCCTTCATACGCGGTTGTTCAGTACCGGCATACTTGGCTTTTTTAAGGTCCAGGGACAAATCCAGCAGGAATTTTATTTCCTGGGGAGTAAAATCAAGTAATTTTAAGAAATTCCTGTTGCGGAGGTTGAAAGACATAGGAAAAGATTTACGATTTACGATTTTGGATTTATGGTTCTTAGTCGAATTACAACTAAAATTATTGACTATATAATCAGATGCAAAATTAAAGATTTCCCCGAAGCCTGCAAATACCAGGATACATTAAAATTCAATCCTGCATTGTTTGCATTGCCTGCAATGATCAATTATTCAGGCAGTATCCCTGTCATCTGTACATCCCTTCCCGAAGGCCGCTGGAAAGCCTTAAGCCCGAATTCAGGTAAAACAGAAAGAATGTGCTCGAACAACCGGGCCTGGAAATCCTCAAATTCAGCCCAGTTCGGCGGGATATAGAATGCGTACAACTCAAGTGGGAGACCGTTTTCAGTGGGTTGCAACGTCCGCACCATCAACGATGCATCCTGATTCAGGTTGGGGATGCTTCTGAGGTAGCCGAGGATGTAAGATCTGAAAAGTCCCAGGTTTGTAGCATGCTCAACAGCAGCGCTTTGTTCATCCACCAAAATTTTTTTCGCCTTTAGTTGATCCAGCATGCTGCCATCCATAAAGCGGATCGTTCCGACGTCAATCAGCACAGACCGCTTCATGCGCCGTCCGCCAGCGTCCCCCATGCTGCGCCAGTTCTGGAAAGAGTCTGAAATAAGCGTGTATGTAGGAATGCAACTCACCGAGTTGTCAAAATTTCTCACTTTTACGGTTACCAGTGATACATCAATTACGGTTCCGTCGGTATAGAATTTCGGCATGGTGATCCAATCGCCGATCTGCAGCATTTTGTTGCTCGATAGCTGCACTCCTGCCACAAATCCCAGGATGCTGTCCTTGAAAATCAGCATGATCACCGCCGACATGGCACCCAGGCCGGCCAGCAAAGTGATGGGTGATTGACCGATCAGTACGGAGATCATGGCAATCCCTCCGACCAGGTAGGTGATGATCTTCCCGATTTGAACATACCCCTTGATCGGCTTGGAATCGGAAATATCAAGATCCCCGTATATGTGATAAACCGCATTCAAAAAAGAGACGATGACCAGCAAAATGACGAAGGTCATATACAGGTGCAGTCCAAGTTCAATGAACCTGATGGCATCAGGATATTTTGAAATACTCGGCGCAAGTGAAACCTGGAGCACCAGGGCGGGTAATAAAAGGGCCAGGCGGGTAAATACCTTGTTTTCATATAAATGATCATCCCATTTGCTGACCGATTTTTTAACCAGCCTTTTCAGGAACTGGTTGATGATAACCTTGGCAATGTAATAAACAATGATGGAGGTGATCAGAATAATGATAAGAGATGAAAAATCAGCAAGATAGCCTGCAAATTTATCAGAAAACCCCCACTCGGTGAGGGTCGATTTAAACCCGGTGTTCAGGTTGTGGGCGGTTATTTGGGGCATAATAAAAGATTTTCGATGTGCGATTTTTGATTTTCGATTTACCTCGTACGTCTCACGTCCTACGGCACAACCACCTTCAGCGACGCCGGGTTTATCTTCATAGTCAGTTCCTTTCCCATTATTTTCGGGTCACCGTCAAGATGAACGTTTTTGCCCTTCTTTCTTTTCAGGATCACCTCTTTGGCATGGATGATTTCCACATACTTTGTCTGATCAAACTTCTTCATGAAAAGCAACGGGCCAAGAAAAAAGGTTTTCCAGAAGGGCACCTTTCCAACGATGCAAACATCGATATATCCATCGGAAACGCTGGCAGACGGATCGATGGAAGTATTGTTGCCAAACTGGCTTGAATTGGCGAAACTGATCAGCAGTGCCCGGCGTTTGATCACCTTACCGTCGATGATCAGTGTGTATTGCTTGGGTTCATATTGTTTATAGGAATTGGTGGTGATACGCAGATACGTGGAAAAACCGCGTTTTCCCGCAAGTGCGAATTTTTTGGCCACCGCCGCATCAAAGCCAACCCCGGCAACATTCACAAACAATTGATCATTCATGGTTGCCGTATCAATTTTCAGAATGCGTCCCATGTTGATCACATCAATGGCACGTTTCAGGTTCATCGGAATTTTCAGGTGACGGGCAAGCCCGTTTCCCGAACCTGCAGGCACGATGGCCAGGATCGTTTCTGAATCAACAAGTCCGGCAGCGGTCTCATTCACGGTGCCATCCCCACCAACTGCCACAACAATCTCCACCCCGTCGGCGGCGGCCTTGCGGCTGATATCTGTTGCGTGACCCGGGGCATTGGTATAAGCAATTGAAATATTGAACCGGTCTTTATCCAACCGCGCCTCAATCAACCGTTCGACTGCTTTTTGCCTCCCGATCCCTGAAATGGGATTCACAATAAAAAGAATTCGCTTTTGTAATTCGTCACTCGCCATTCGTCCATTGTCAATTGTCCATTGTCCATTGTCCATTGTCCATTGTCAATTGTCCATTCTCAATCGTCAATCGTCATCCTGTTCTCGATCAACCTGTTGTTGTACTGTTGAATGTAAGCCCCGATAAACCGCTCCATACCCGCCTGTACCTCTTTTTCCTTTCCGGCCAGGTTGTGAGTCTGTTCCGGATCATTGGCCATGTTAAACAGGGCCGTACACTTTGATCCGTCATATTCCATGTAATAACCATCCTTCATCAGTCCATAAAGGCCACTGATATAATGAATTGAAAAATGGTCAATGATGGAGGTGCTGTCGAAAAGATCGGTACCAAATGCCAGGTAGCTTTTATCAAAACCGAGATAGTTCATCACAGTAGGCATCACATCGGTTTGCTGGGCAATGACGGTCCTTTTGCCCTTCAAATCGGTGCCCGGTTTGAAAAAGAGCAACGGGATCGCATATTGACCCACATCGCTCTGGTAGTAAGGATAATACCCTTCTGAGGTATGATCGGCAGTAATCACGAAAAGGGTGTTCCTGTACCAGGGCATATGTTTCGCCGTGTGGAAAAATTCCCCCAATGAATAATCTGCATACATCACGCTTTGCTGGATGGGCAGTTTCCCGGTCCTGAAAATATTGACATACTTCGCCGGAACATGATAGGGATGATGCGATGAAAGTGAAAAAAAAGCAGCTGCAAAGGGCTGTTTGAATACATTGAGGGTTTTGGCGGCAAACTGAAAAAACTCCTCATCCCTGATTCCCCATTTCCCGTCATAGTCCTTCTCGTTGTTGTATTCGTTGCGGCCAAAATAACGGTCGAAGCCTACCAGCCTGGAATAGGAATCAAATCCCATCGTACCATTGGTGCCACCATGAAAAAATGCGGTGGTATATCCTTTTGTCTTTAGCAGTCCGGCAATGCTTGTGTATTTTCCCGCAGCGTAGTTTGACTGGATAAACGATTCGTTCATCAGCGACGGAATCCCGGAAAGTATCGCCGGAATCCCCTGGATGGAGGTCTTTCCATTGGCAAACGCATCGAAATACATCCCGTTCCTGATCAGTGAATCAAGAAACGGAGTAAATCCTTGATAGTGGCCATTTTCCAATGATTTGTTGAGTGACCCGATGTGCTCCCGGGAAACGCTCTCCAGGATGATGATCATCACGTTGTAATCTCTAAAACCCGTGGATTTGGCCTGATGCAGAGGAGAATATATTTTGGCAAGGTCATGCTCTTTCTTATAAACCGTGATGGGTTTTAACCGCTCCTTGTTGATCGATTTGGCAATTGAAAATGGCGTGTTTAAAACGAGCGGCATGTTTTTAGCCGAAGTGTAATTCCCGGCTGTTACGAGCCCGATGGGACGCAATTGCAGCCCGCCGCGGATGCCAATGACAGACAGGACCATCACTGCCACAAAAACAATGGCATTGAGCACAAAAAACTGGATACCGGACCCTTTTTTACCGGCACTTCCCGCGCTCACCACAAAGCGCGATCCGAAGTAAATTAAGATTGCAACAAACAGCACCCATACCACAGCAACATACCAGAAATCGTGTAAAAACTGCGGGATCAGTTTATCAAAATCACCCCCGACTCCCACATAGTTGAAAATATCGGCTGTAAGCCGCTTCAGTGTGAACCTGAAATAAATGGTATCCCCGAAGTTGGTAAATAGTGCGAAGGCATTGATAACATAGAAATATGCATTGGAAAAACCCTGATAAATCCTGTTATACCTGAACTTAAAAGGCAGCGTATTCATTATAATAAAAGGTGCATTGATGATGAGCAGGGCCGAAAGATCAAAGCGGATGCCGATCACGCAGAGGCGCATGGCCTCCATGAATCCGAGGTTCGAGAAATACCCGAGGTTGAATGCGTAAAAAAGAACGCGCGAAAAAAAGAGGAGCAACAACACCAATAGCAATTTCAGCAACATAACCAGGATGATGTTGCCCTGAAACCGCAACCTTCCTTTTCGGGAGCCTGAACTTCTGCCGCTTCGTGGACTTTTCCCGGATCCTGATGTTGATCGCTTGCCTGAGTTTCTCCGCATCGGTGAGTTGTATAAAAAGTACTGCAAAATTAAGGCAATCGGGGGATTATTTAGAATAAGTTTTAAAAAATTCATACCAATCCTGAACCCGCCGGTCGGTAAGCCTGCATGCCTCAACGACGATTTTCCCTGCAGCCACCGAATCTTCGAGCGCATCATGGTGTTTGAATTCAATGCCAAGATGGTTGGCGACATTGGCCAGGTTGTAACCGCTTTTGAAAACTGGCTCCACGCATGGCGCACAATCCGCGAAGAATCGAGCCACCGGATATCGATCGGTTTCAGGTTAAACCGGGCATAAGCTTTACTGAATGCATGAAAATCGAACGGGGTGTGATGTATCACGATATGATCGGAGAGCATCCTCCGAAGCAATGGATAGACCTCGCCGAATGATGGCGCGCCCTGCACCTCATCCTCGGTGATGCCGTGAATGCGAATGTTGCTCCAGTGAAAGAAACTCTGCGGATCTATGAGTGATTCCCAGGTATCGGCCAATTCCCCGTTTACAAACAATCCGATCCCGATCTGGCAGATGCTGGACGAGTCGTAGTTGGCAGTTTCCACATCGAGTGAATAAAATTTCATTGCATAGTGTACAGAGCAGCAAAATTAGCAAATTGTATTACTTATGGTTAAAATCCGGATGAAGACTAAAAACGCAGCCTGCATAAACGTACATACCTGAAAATTTTCTAATTTTGGCTGTTTTTCCAATAACACAAAAGAACTGAAATAAATGGGAGCAACTGCTACAACCGGTAACAAAGGCAAAGGAGTACGTTCCGACTGCTTTATTACACTTGAACTTACTGATCTGGGAGGAATTCAGCTACAGGTTGAATCAAAAGTCGCCGTGATGTACGGTGACACCATCCGAAAGGAAGCGCTCGAAATCCTGGATTTCTTCGGAATTAAAAATGCCCGCCTGACGATTGAAGATTCAGGTGCCTTGTCACTGGTGCTTGCTGCACGAATTGAGGCGGCCATTAAAAAACTCATTGCCTCTGAGAAGAATTGGTTGCCTGCCTTGCAGGAAGAGAACCGGTACGCCACAGCCAAAGAGAGGAACCGTTTTTCCAGGCTTTACCTGCCGGGCAACTCACCGAGCCTGATGATCAATGCAGGCATCCACAAGCCCGATGGCATCATCCTCGACCTCGAGGACGCCGTGGCCCCTGATAAAAAGGATGAAGCGCGTTTCCTGGTGCGCAATGCCCTCTGCGGCATCGATTTCTATGGCGCCGAACGGATGGTTCGGATCAACCAGGGCGAACGGGGCATTGAAGACCTTGACTATCTTATCCCATACAATGTCAACCTCATCCTTTTACCAAAATGCGAACTCCCGGATCAGGTCCACGCTGTAAATAAAAAGATCCGGGAAATTGTCAGTCGTCATTCGTTATCCGTAAATCCCATATGGATCATGCCAATCATCGAAAGCGCCCTGGGCGTGATCAATGCCTATGACATTGCCAGCTGCTCCGGTAACATTGTTGCCCTGGCCATCGGCCTCGAAGATTATACAGCCGACCTGGGAACAAAGCGCACTGCCGAAGGCACCGAATCTTTCTTTGCCCGCAGCATGGTGGTCAATGCTGCACGCGCCGCCGGAATCCAGCCCATCGACTCCGTTTTTTCCGATGTGGGCGATATGGAGGGCCTCCGCCAGAACGTACTGCGTTCCAAAGCACTAGGGTTTGACGGGATGGGATGCATCCATCCCCGCCAGATCGTTGTGATCCATGAAACCTTTGCTCCTACACCCGACGAAATCGAAAAAGCTAAAAAAATCGTTTCTGCATTCCACAAAGCGCAGGAACAAGGACTCGGGGTGGTCGCCCTTGGCACAAAAATGATCGATCCGCCGGTGGTGAAAAGAGCGCTCAACACCATCAATCTCGCCCTGAAAATGAATAAACTCGCTGAAAACTGGAGGGAATCATATGAACAAATTTGACAAACTTGTCACCAATGCTGCCGGCCGGATCGTACCGACCGTGATCAACGGTAAACCGGCAGTGCCTTACATGGGCGTTGGGAAATATAAACCGGAAGGCTTCCGGGCTGCACCGAAAATTGCCAGTTGTGCCGATTTCCCTTCCGACGGGAATAAAACCGTTCCCAGCCTGAAGGATGCACTTCTCAAGGCCGGCTTGCGCGACGGGATCACCATCTCCACCCATCATCATTTTCGCAATGGAGACCTTGTAGCCACGCAAATTTTTGACATCGCCCACGAACTGGGGATCAGGGACCTGGTGTGGTATCCATCCGCTTCCTTTCCCTGCCACGAGCCCATGACCAGGTATCTTGAAGATGGCACCATCAACCGCATCGAAGGAAGCATGAATGGCGCGCTGGGAAGGTTCACCTCCGAAGGAAAGATGAAAGGACTAGGCGTGTTGCGTTCCCATGGCGGCCGTTACCAGGCCGTACAGGATGGGGAGGTGCACATTGACATCGCCGTGATCGCCGCTCCTACCGCCGACCAATTCGGCGATGCCAATGGGGTGAATGGAACGGCGGCATGCGGCCCGCTTGGGTTTGCTCTCGCCGATTCACAATATGCGGATAAAGTGATCGTGGTGACCGATAATCTCGTGCCCTTCCCTTGCCTGCCCTGGCAGATCAACGGTAATTATGTGGATTACGTAGTGGTAATGGATAAAATCGGGATCCCGGAAAAGATCGTAAGCGGAACAACAGAGATCACCAAAAGCCCCGACCGGCTGCTGCTGGCTGAATGGTCTGCCAGATTCTGCGATGAAGCCGGACTGATCTATGACGGATTCTCCTTCCAGGCCGGAGCAGGTGGTACCGCGCTTTCCATTGGGATTTATTTTTCGGAAATACTCCGCGCACGCAAATGGAAAGCCAGGTTTGCCCGTGGTGGCAGCAATAAATACCTGGTTCAGATGCTTGAAGAGGGTCTTGTAGAATATATTCTCGATGGCCAGACCTTTGACCTCGACGGTGTTCGCTCCATGCGCGACAATCCGCACCATACCTGGACAAGCCCGTTCACGAGCTACAACTATCACGGCAAGGGAAATTTTTCGTCCATGGTGGACATTGTCATCCTCGGCGCTACCGAAGTGGATGTGAATTTCAATGCCAACGTGGTCACCCATTCCGACGGGTACCTCCTGCATGGCATCGGCGGATGGCAGAACACGCTATTTGGAAAATGTGTGATCCTGCCCATTCCCCTTTTCCGCGACCGGATGCCGGTCGTCCGCGACCGGGTTACAACCATTTGCGGACCCGGCGAACTGATCGACGTGATTGTTACAGAACGTGGTATCGCCATCAACCCGCTCCGTACCGACCTGATCGAAAAAATGAAACATTCATCGCTGCCAATCAGGACCATTGAGGATCTCAAAGCCGAAGCCGAGAAAATCTGCGGTGTGCCGGCCAAACCAAAATTAACCGATGAGGTGGTGGCCGTAGTGAAATGGGTGGATGGAACGGTGCTGGATTCAATTTGGCGGGTTGATTTATAGAATTTCCGGATTGACTTTTTTTTTCTTTACCTCAATCGTCACAGCAGACCACATGAATGACTTTTTGGTAATTTTGCAAAATGCCCGGTTACCATCGTCTTTTATCCTTCTTTGAAAATAATTGTAAATCCCATGACCCTCCACCAAATTCTCCTAAAGCACTGGGGTTTTTCCTCTTTCCGCCCTTTGCAGGAAGAGATCATCCAATCGGTGCTGGATGGGAAAGACACCCTGGCCCTCCTGCCAACCGGCGGAGGAAAATCGCTTTGTTTCCAGGTTCCGGCGCTCGCCCTTGATGGTATTTGCCTGGTCATCTCCCCGCTCATCGCACTGATGAAAGACCAGGTTGATAACCTGAAGAAACGGGGAATCCCCGCTGAAGCTCTCCACTCGGGCATGCATGCCGATGAGATCGGTATTGTCCTTGATAATTGCCGCTTTGGAAATATCAAACTCCTTTATGTTTCACCTGAACGGCTCAGGTCGGAAAAAATGGTTGAAGCGCTGAAACGGATGAACGTCAATCTCATTGCAGTTGATGAGGCACATTGCATTTCACAGTGGGGGTATGATTTCCGGCCGCCTTACCTCCAGATCGCCGCGATCAGGCAACTGATGCCAGGCACCCCGGTGATGGCGCTTACGGCCACAGCAACGCCGAAAGTTGTCAAGGATATTCAACGCAGGCTGGAGTTCAGGAAAGAGAATGTCTTCCAGAAAAGTTTTGAACGCAAGAACCTGACATACCTCGTTTTGAAGGAAGAGGATAAACTTAAACGCCTGGTTAAAATTCTCAGCAAAGTGAAGGGTCCGGGGATCGTCTATGTGCGTAACCGCCGACACACCAAAGAAATTGCAGAGTACCTTCAGAAAAACAATATCAATGCCGGCTTCTATCATGCAGGTCTTGACCATAAAACACGCATCCTGAGGCAAACCGAATGGATCCGTGAAGAAAAACGGATCATTGTTTCGACCAATGCATTTGGAATGGGAATCGATAAACCGAATGTCAGGGTGGTGATTCATCTTGACCTGCCCGACAGCATCGAGGCCTATTTCCAGGAAGCAGGCCGCGGCGGACGGGATGAAAAGAGGGCGTATGCAGTATTGCTATACGAAAGAGCCGATGTGATTGATTCACGGCACAACCTGGCCCTCTCGTTCCCCGAATTGCAAACAATCCGTGATGTTTACCAGGCCCTTGGAAACTATTTCCAGTTACCGGTCGGGATGGGGAAAGACCTTCCGTTCGATTTCGACCTTGCTGACTTTGCCGAACATTATAATTTCCAGCCTGTCATCGTCTTTAACTGCCTTAAATTCCTTGAAAAAGAAGGATTCGTCATGCTGACCGAAGGGCTTCACAACCCGTCAAAGGTATTTATCAAAGCCGGGAAAGAGGAACTTTACAGGTTCCAGGTTGAACATGAACCCTACGATCATTTTATTAAAACCATGTTGCGTTCGTACAGCGGGATTCTTTCCGGGTTCATCACCTTCAATGAAAAGGAACTGGCCCGGAGAACCAACCTAAGCGTGGAAACAACCTTAAAAAGCCTGAAACACCTGGAAAAGTTAAAAATTCTTGACTATATTCCGCAAACAGATAAACCCCAGGTCATTTACCTCCAGGAACGGCTTGACACCCGCGATCTGACTATTTCACCGGACAATTACAAGGACAGGCTAAACGATGCGGAAAAAAGGCTGGAAAAAATGATCGGGTATGCCGAATCAACCAGCAAATGCCGAAGCCAGGCCCTGCTGGCCTATTTTGGGGAATGTCAAACAAAACGATGCGGAAAATGCGATGTTTGTATTGAACGCAACAAGGTCAGTCTGAATGAAATGGAATTCGACAACATCATCGGGATGATTAAACCCCTGCTTAAATCAAAACCCTCAACCCTCGAAGAACTCATTGCCGCAGCGGATCCGGTGAGCGAAGACAAGGTGATCCGGGCCATCCAGTGGCTGGCTGACAATGAGAAGATCACGGTTGACCGGGCACGGAGATACAGGTGGGAGTAATGTAAATCGAAAATTATCTATGCTCAACCTCACGTACGACGATCTTCCACTCTGGTCTGCTCCTTTCGGGCTGATGCTGCTCGATACCGTCAGGATGCAAACACACATCAATGTGCTTGATATCGGCAGTGGCAGCGGATTTCCCATGCTTGAACTGTCGGAGCGGATGGGTAAAACCTGCATGGTCTACGGGCTTGATCCTTCAGCGGATGCAATTCAGATGATCACCCAAAAAAAAGACCTCAGGGGAATTGAATTTGCAAAGATCGTAAAAGGTGTTGCAGAAGAAATTCCCTTTCCCGATGAATATTTCGGGCTGATCGTTTCAAACAACGGGCTGAACAACGTCCGGGATCAGGCAGCATCACTTGCAGAGTGCTATCGCGTTGCTGATAAGCCGGCACAGATGGTGCTGACCATGAATCTGCCCCATACGATGATAGAATTTTACGAAGTTTTTGAGGACACGCTTCGCGAAAAAGGAATGAATGAAGCGATCGGGAGGATGCATGAGCACATTGACCTGAAGCGCAAGCCGGTGGAATTTCTGAAAGAACTCATCATCAGCGCAGGCTTTAACATCAACTCCATCCAGGTGGATGGATTCAAAATGAAATATACCGATGGATCTGCTTTCCTGAACCATTCATTCATTCGCAAGGCCTTCCTGGAAAACTGGAAGGCAATTGTACCCGATGAGATGGCTGGCTCCTTATTTGCCACCATTGAAGAAAAGTTAAACCAGATCGCAGTGGAGCGTGGAGAACTGATCGTGTCCGTTCCTTTTGTTTGCTTTGATTGCATCAAATCGTAAATCGTAAATTATAATGTCTGTTCTTCCCCGAACCTTCTTCACCCGTTCCGATGTTGTTCAAATTGCCCGTGAATTGCTTGGCAAACAACTTTTTACCCGGATGGGCGGCATCATTACCTCGGGAATAATTTGTGAAACTGAAGCTTATGCGGGAACCACCGACAAAGCGTCGCATGCCTACGGAGGAAGGCGAACCAAACGTACCGAAGTCATGTATGCACCCGGAGGCACAGCGTATGTATACCTTTGTTATGGCATCCATTCGCTTTTTAACATTGTGACCAATATGGAAGGGGTTCCTCATGCGGTATTGGTCCGGGGGATCATTCCTGGTCAAGGGACGGAAACAATGCTGCAACGCGCCCGCAAAGCAAAGATCTCAGGGGATTTGGGAACAGGCCCTGGAAAAGTATCAGCGTTACTGGGAATCCACTATTCCCATTCGGGTCTTGACCTGGTTGATGTCCACGGCAATCCCGATGATCCTGCTATCTGGACCGAAGACACAGAAATTACGGTACATCCCGGGAACATCCTTTCCGGACCCAGGGTTGGGGTGAATTACGCCGGTGAGGATGCATTGCTCCCGTATCGTTTCAGGATTTCCGGGATATAAAAAAACCCGGAAAAACCGGGTTTTGAAAACAGAATGTAAAACTATTACTTGACTTTCTTGCTAAGAGCAGCGCCAGCCTTGAACTTTACAACTTTCTTAGCAGCAATTTTGATCTCTTTTCCGTTCTGAGGGTTCCTTCCCTTGCGGGCAGCCCTTTTGGTCACGGAGAATGAGCCGAAATCAACTAAAGCAACTCTTTCACCCTTGCTGAGCGCCTTTTTTGTATTGTCAATAAAAGCTTCAAGAGCGCGCTTTGCTTCAGCTTTGTTAATTTTTGCATCAATGGCAATTGCTTCGATTAATTGAGCCTTGTTCATTTTTCTGAGGTTTTAAGTAATACATGATTAATAATCCTTACAAATATAAGGCATCTGGAAAAAAAGTCAAGTGTTTTTCCTTTAAAACTACCGAAAATGTTGATAAAATAGAATTATTGTTAATATCTCCGGCCCTAAAACTATTAAATACCACGGGTTTCAGGAAATAATTTATAAAAACCACGCAGGAAATTCCCGCTATCCATGACTTTTCGCCCGGCCAGCTGAACCTCGGTCAACCGGATAAAACCATTTTTCGCCTTCATTTTAAGGCAGGATTTCCCATCTGTGAAAATTTCTCCGTGTAATCCGTCCACATTTATCTGTTCAGGAATCGCCCGGAAAATTTTCAAGGGTTGGGTCAACCCATCGGCAAAAGTCAATTCGGTAAAGGCCCCGGGATGGGGACTGAGTCCGCGGATAAAATTGAAGATCGTCAAAACATCCTGGTTCCAGTCAATACGGCAATGTTCCTTGAAGATCTTTGGGGCTGGCCTGATCCTGTCAATGTTGGCCATCAGGGAATCCTGATTCGTTTCACCGATGTTGCCTGAAACGATTGCCCTGACGGTCTTCAGTACCAGATCGGAACCGGTTTTCATCAGCCGGTCATGGAGTTCGCCCGCTGTTTCATCCGGCCCGATTGGAACATGTTCCGACAAAAGAATTTTCCCGGCATCGATCGTTTCATTTAAAAAGAAGGTGGTGACACCGGTTTCATTTTCACCGTTGATGATCGCCCACTGAATGGGGGCGGCACCACGGTATTGAGGTAACAGCGAGGCATGCAGGTTAAAAGTTCCCAATGGCGGCAACTCCCATACCTGTTTTGGCATCATCCGGAAAGCAATGACAATCTGAAGATCTGGCCTGAATGAACGGAGTTGCTCCAGGAATTGGGGATCCTTCATGTTTGCCGGCTGCATCAGGGGAATTCCATGAAGCAGTGCAAACTCTTTTACGGGGGAATGTTTTTCTTTCAGCCCCCTCCCTGCAGGTTTGTCGGAGGAGGTGACCACAGCAACAATTGAATAATGATTGGCAATCAGTTGCCCGAGTGAGGCGACGGCAAAATCAGGGGTGCCAAAAAAAATGATCCTGGGAAAAGCAGGCATGAAAAAAAATTATTTCTTCAGCCGTCCCTCAGCATAGGAGATGTATTTATCGATTTCCCTGCCTTCGGTTGAGCGTGGAAAGTCCTCCTTGATCCGTTTGTAAATACTGAGGGCTTTTTCGATATTTCCAAGTTCTTCATAGGCCATGGCCGACTTCATCAGGAACAGCGGGGAGGTGAATTCGTTTTTCTTCATTTCCGCAGCATCCATATACAAGTCGGCTGCTTTCTGAACCTGTTTCAACTCCATGTTTGCGTCGCCCATAGCGCCTTTGGCCATCGGGCCAACCAGCTGATCCTTTGCACTGAATTTGTCTAACTGCTCGAGTGCCTGGTCAAACTGGCCAAGTTTCAGGTAACAGATGCCGGCATAATAATGCGCCAGGTTGGCAGATTTGGTCATCCCGAATTCATCAATAATTGCCAGAAAACCAAGGAACTGACCGTCACCGTTCAGCGCTTTTTTCAACGAATCCTGCTCGAAATATTTTTCTGCCATGAACATCTGGCTCTGGGCATCCTTCTCTTTCGGGGCGAGGTAAAACCGTTTGAACCCGAAAAACCCGAGCACTATGACGATAATGACGCCAACCACGATCAGGATGATCTGCTGATATTTCTCAATAAACTGTTCGGTTTTGCTGAATGCTTCTTCAACAGCAACGATACGTTCTTCTGTCTTGTCAATCTTTTTGTCTTGCTTGCTTGCCATGTTAACTGAAATTTGGAGGTGCAAAATTACATTTTTTCCTGAACTACAGGTATGGTAGCCCATTTTTTTTACATTTGCATGGTTCTAAAAAGCAGGAGTATGCACCCGGCCGATGCACTGAACCACGCTGATACCAAAGATCTGATTGCTTTCCTGAAGCAATTTGTCACCGAGGAACGATTTCAAAAATTCCAGGAAACCATTCGTTTCCGTACCCGCCACATCACCATTGCACTCGAGGATATCTTTCAATCGCACAATGCCAGTGCAGTTTTACGAACCTGTGATTGCTTTGGCATTCAGGATGTTCACATCATTGAGAACCGCAACAAATACGAGGTAAACCCGGATGTCGCTCTTGGTGCCTCAAAATGGTTGACACTGATGAAATACAATGGAACAGGGAACAATACCGTTGCCTGCCTTACGCATTTGAAAAAACAGGGTTACCGGCTTGTTGCCACAACACCGCACAAAAATGGGTTTATCCCGGAAACGCTTCCACTCGACCATAAAACCGCACTCATCTTCGGAACTGAACTTGCCGGCCTGACCTCAGCAGCCCAGGATCTGGCAGATGACTGCATCAGGATTCCCATGGTTGGTTTCACCGAAAGCCTGAACATCAGTGTATCCGCGGCCATCCTTATCCAGAACCTTACCAACCGGATGAGGGCATCCTCCTTTCCATGGCAGCTCACCGAACAGGAAAAGGATCAGATCATGCTTGTGTGGCTGAAACAATCAATCAAAAAATCGGAAATGATCATCAAGGGATTTCAATCCTCCATAAATCGTTAATCGTAAATCGTAAATTATTTCATACCTTTGCCGATTGTCAGAAATTATTAATTCAATATACTATGGGAAAAGGAGATAAAAAAACGAAACGTGGTAAAATCATCATTGGATCTGCAGGAGTCAGAAGAACACGCAAAAAGAAGAAGAACATTGCACCCGTCGCTGCAAAAACAGAACCGAAGCCCAAAAAGGAAGTTGAAGAACTTGTGATGCCCCCGGTGAAACCTGCACCGAAAAAAACGGCTAAAAAAGTTGAAGAACCTGTTGTTGAAGCTGAAGAAAAGCCCAAAGCTGCAAAGGCAAAGAAAAAAGCCACGGAACCCGAAGGCGAGGCTGCTTCAGCAGAGCCGGTTCAGGAATAACATTTTTATGCGATAATTTTACTGATAACGTCCGGATCGGCATCTGCTTATCCGGACGATGTTGTTTATAATGAACCTTCCGGCCAACTATTTCCCTGGGTTATCGGCCGGGCAAACAGAACAGTTTGCCCGCATGGAAATCCTTTACCATGAATGGAATTCCATGATCAATGTGGTCTCCCGAAAGGATATCGGTCAACTCACGACCCACCACATTATTCATTCCCTGGCTATTGCCAAAGTCGTTGAATTCAAACCGGGAACAAGCATCATGGATGCCGGGACAGGAGGCGGTTTCCCTGGAATTCCCCTCGCAGTGATGTTTCCTGAAGTTTATTTTACCCTGGTTGACTCCGTTGGGAAAAAAATAAAAGTGATCGATGCCATTGCCAAAGAACTCGGCCTCCTCAATATAACCGCTGTGAATGCCCGGTTTGAAACATTCGGGGGTTCCTTCGATTTTGTTACCGGCCGTGCGGTTTCCAGGATTCCCCTCTTCTTTTCAATGGTGAGAAATTGTGTGAAACCGAAGGGGTTCAACAACCTTCCCAATGGAATCCTGTACCTCACAGGCGGGGAAGTTGAACCGGAATTGAAAGAGATTAAATCAAAATCGACAACCTGGCCACTTGCAGGGTTTTTCACTGAAGACTATTTTTCCACTAAAAAATTAATCCACCTTCATAACTTTTTATAAGCTTTACGCCTTATTATCAAGTGGTTATGCCGTCAATGCCAAATAAGGTCAATTAGTCCTTGTCCATGTCGGCGGATTTTCTTTATTTAGCCTGCTCAATTCATATAATCTTAACCATTTAAATCAGGAATTATGGCTGAACACAAAAAGTTCATTCCTTTTGTCTCTGCAGAGACAAACATGAAAGAGTTTACTGTTCGGGCGCTGATCATTGGCCTTTTCTTTGCCGTCATACTGGGCGCCGCCAATGCTTACCTCGGACTTAAAGCAGGCATGACCATCGCCGCAACATATCCCGCTGCCGTGCTTGGAATGGCAATCCTGCGCTTGATGAAGGGTTCCATCCTTGAGGAAAATTTCACCCGTACCGTGGGTTCAATTGGCGAATCGGTAGCAGCCGGCGCCATTTTCACCCTGCCTGCATTTTTCGTTTCAGGCATCTGGTCCGAGTTTTTCACCATGGGTCACTATATTACCTCTTCGCTCATTCTCATTGCAGGGGGTGTGTTGGGAATCATGTTCGTGGCACTGCTTCGCCGCGTGATGGTCGAAGATGCTGAACTCCCATTCCCCGAATCGGTTGCGGCCGCTGAAATTCACAAGGCAGGCCAGGGTGGTTCCGGTGGCTCGAAATTCCTCTTCTGGTCCATGGCACTTGGCGGATTGATCAAAATTCTCGGGGAACTCCGTTTGTTCCAGTATCTGTGGGAAAAATTCATCATTTTCGGCAAGCAAACCATCTCCGGTACCGTTTTCACCGGCCAGGGTGGAATGTTGCTGAGTTCTCCGGGAGTCAGCCCCGCCTATATGGGCGTGGGTTACATCATCGGCCCGAAACTGGGCGCACTGAACTTCAGCGGAGGAATTCTCGCCTGGGGCCTGATGGCTCCGATGATCATGTATTTCCTCCTTCCCGGCATCAACTTCCAGGATTGGGCCGCCTTCCTGATGACCAAAGACCCAACCATGACCCTCGATGCGGCCATGGCAAAAGTAACCGACCCTTCCTATGAAATCAACCAGATCTGGAAATACATCATCCGCCCCATCGCCATCGGCGGAATGCTGGTGAGCGCTGCTTTCACCCTCTTTAAAATGAGAAAAAGCCTTACAACAGGGATTGCACGATCGGTGAAAGATGTCAAAAAAGCTGCATCAGGAATTGAACACAACGTTCCAAGAAATGAAAAGGACATCAATTTCGGTTGGATCATGACCGGCATTGCTGCAGTGGCTGTGCTTACCTTCTGTATCACCTACTTTATTTTCCAGACAAATGTCCTCATAGCGGTCGTTGCTTCCACAGTGATGATCATCCTGGCATTCTTCTTTGCTTCGGTCTCCGGTTACCTGGTCGGGATCATGGGATCTTCCAACAACCCGATCAGCGGACTTACACTTACCGCGTTGGTTGTGACCGCGCTCATCCTTGTTGCCCTCGGGGTGCAGGGTGATGCCGGTGTTGCCACCGTTTTAGGCGTTGCTGCAATCGTTTGCGTTTCTGCCGCCGTTGCCGGAGAAATGCTCCAGGACCTAAAAGCAGGTCACATCCTGGGAGGGACACCATGGCGCATGCAGATTGGTGACATCCTCGGGGTGATCCTCGCCGGGGCGGTCATGTTTGTTGTTCTGGCATTTCTGAACGACGGTGACATCGCCAGCGGCAAAAATCTTGGTTACCAGGGCGGTTTCGGCAGTAAAAATCTTTCAGCTCCCCAGGCCAGCCTGATGGCCATCCTGTCACGTGGCATTGTCCAGGGGCAAATGGCATGGCCGCTCATCATCGCAGGAATGCTCATGGGTGTCGCATTTATCCTCATGCAGGTTCGCAGCCCGATGCTTGTGAGTGTGGGCATGTACCTTCCGATCGAAACCACTTTTGCCATTTTCGTTGGCGGACTGATCAAAGGAGCCGTTGATATGTATTCGGAAAAAAGGAGACACAATGATGCGCAAAAGGTGCGGGTCGAAAATACCGGGGTACTTTTAGCATCCGGTCTGATTGCCGGGGAAGCCCTCATGGGACTGCTCATCGCGATTTTCGCGGTGTTCAATATCTTCCTGTACAATTATTTCAGCTTTTTCAAAACCCCTACCTTCTATATCAGTTTTATCATCCTGGCGATTATCGCTTATGTGCTGATCCAGATACCTTTGAAAAATGCAGGAAAACCTGATGACCCTGCTCCTCCTGCTTCGGGAATGTAAATGACCCCAACCCCCTGACCCCCTTCCCAAAAAAGGGAAGGGGAATAAGTCCCTCCCTGTATGGGGAGGGATTTAGGGTGGGGTATCTAACCATACCCTCTCATGAATTTCTTCAAACGCCGAAGCATTTTAAAAAAAGCCAATTTCCTTGACCTCCGGCCTGTCAGGGTACACGGGCATGAAGTGCGCGATGACGGGGGCATCACCATCCTGATGCCCCGTTTTAAAAGTAAGGTCAATGCAGCCCTTTTCCAGCCAAATTCGAAAGGAAAATTTATTTTCATCAGGCTTGACAGGTTTGGCGGCCACACCTGGCTGCTGATCGATGGGTACTCCTCCGTGGCACAAATCTGTTCAACATTGAAACAGCAATTTCCTGAAGAACTTCAGCCCGTTGAAGAAACGGAAGTCAGGGTAACTCAATTTCTCTCCCTGTTATACCAGCAGCGGTATATCACTTTCCGTGAAATTCAGGATAAATCGGACCAGCATACCAAATAATTTCGTAATTTTGACGTTAGTCATCAAGTCCTTTCAGAAGGTGGCTTGCAATTACACTTAACCCTTATACCATAATATATTAAAGAAATCTGATCATGAGCAACGAAATCTTACAACTCAATCCCAAGGCGCTGTGGAAAAATTTCTACAGCCTGACCCAGATACCAAGGCCTTCCAAAAAAGAAGATCAAATCAGGGAATTTATCTACAATTTCGGCAAAAACTTAGGGCTGGAGACGATCCAGGATGAGGTTGGAAATGTAATCATTCGCAAACCCGCCACCCCGGGAATGGAAAACCGAAAAGGAGTCATTCTGCAGGGACACCTCGACATGGTTCCCCAAAAGAACAGTGACAAAAAGCATGATTTCGAGAAAGATCCCATTGAAACGATCATTGACGGGGAGTGGGTGCGTGCCAACGGAACGACGCTGGGCGCCGACAACGGGATGGGTGTTGCCGCAGCCATGGCCGTTCTTGAATCAAAAGATATGCAGCATGGCCCCATTGAAGCGTTGTTCACCTCTGATGAGGAGACAGGCATGACCGGCGCTACCGGGCTGAAACCCGGGGTTCTTAAAGGCGACATCCTGGTCAATATGGATTCGGAAGACGAAGGTGAACTTTACATCGGTTGTGCCGGTGGTACCAATGGCAATATCACCTTTACCTATGACGAACAACCATTGACTGGTGATTTTACGGGTTACAAAATCAATGTCACCGGGCTGAAAGGCGGCCACAGTGGCGTGGATATCCATCTCGGACGCGGCAATGCAAACAAGATCATGAACAGGATACTGTACCATGGTTTTAAAAAGCATGGCCTCCAGGTCGCATCCATTGATGGCGGCAGCCTCCGCAATGCCATCCCGCGTGAATCATTCGCGCAGGTGGCCATTCCCTCAGGCAATGTCAAAGGCTTCCTCGAATGCCTCACCAAACTGACCGGAAAAATTAAAAATGAACTTTCTGCCGTCGAGCCTACGCTGAAGATCGAAGCCGTTGCATCTGAAACTCCTGGAAAAGTCATCAATCCGGGCATTCTGCTCAGTTGCATGAATGCCATCTACGCCTGTCCGAATGGCGTCATGCGCATGAGCAATGAAATGACCGGCCTGGTTGAAACATCCAACAACCTGGCCATCGTCAAGGCCGAAAAAGGAACCATTCAAATCATGAACCTCCTGCGCAGTTCTGTCGATTCTGCCAAAGATGAACTGCAACTGATGATCCAGTGTGTGTTTGATCTCGCCGGCGCCCAATCGGTGTTCGATGGCAGTTACCCCGGATGGAAACCAAACCCCGCCTCGCCAATCCTCAAAACGATGCAGGATGTTTACAACAGGAAGTATGGCAACATTCCGGAAATCAAAGCCATCCATGCCGGCCTCGAATGCGGGATCCTGGGTGGCGCCTATCCCGGCTGGGATATGATCTCCTTCGGACCGACGATCCGCTTCCCCCATTCCCCCGACGAAAAAGTCAACATTGCCACCGTTCAGAAATTCTACGACTTCCTGATCGAAACCCTGAAGAATATTCCTGTAAAATAATTTTGGTTATATTCTTTTATTTCTTACTTTTGCAGTCCCAAAATAATGAACGATGACAAAGAGAACATACCAGCCTTCGAACAGGAAAAGAAAAAACAAACATGGTTTTCGTGAGCGGATGGCTACAGCCAACGGACGTAAAGTATTGGCTGCCAGAAGGGCAAAAGGAAGAAAAAAACTGACTGTTTCCGACGAAAAATTGGACAAGGAATAATAATTCTTTACTTGATTGACAGGATCAATCCGAATTTTACGCAATTTTGTTAAAAAAGAAGATAACATCAGTTTATCTTCTTTTTTTATTTTTATCAGTTACCCGACTTCATAAGCATTTCCCATGAAAAATTTTAATTTCAAGAAGCTTTTGCCATACCTGGCTGCCATTTTGATCTTCCTGGTCATTACCATGATCTATTTCAGCCCGTTGCTCGAAGGCAAAAAGATCCTTCAGAGCGATATCGTGAATTTCCAGGGCATGTCGAAAGAGATCGTTGATTTCAGGGCGAACACAGGACAGGAACCATTGTGGACCAATTCCATGTTCGGCGGGATGCCTGCCTACCAGATCTCGGTGAACTATACCGCCAACCTGATCGGGTATCTCGACAAATTACTGACCCTGGGGCTGCCTCATCCAGCCAACCTGGTTTTCCTCTATTTCCTGGGGTTCTTCATCCTGCTGCTCGTCATGGGGGTCGATCCATGGCTGGCGATTGCAGGAGCGACCGCCTTTGCTTTCTCATCCTACTTTTTCATCATCATCGATGCCGGGCATAATTCAAAAGCCCATGCCATCGGCTACATGGCACCCGTTATGGCGGGCATCATCCTTACCATGAACCGGAAATACCTGTGGGGCGGCCTCATGACCGCCATTTTCCTGTCGCTGGAAGTGAAGGCAAACCATCCGCAGATCACCTACTATCTTTCCATGACCGCCTTGCTGTTCGGCTTGTTCCAATTCATCCAATCAGCCCGAACAAAGGAACTTGCTCCATTTTTCAAATCAGTTGGCATCCTCCTGGTCGCCCTCGTATTCGCGGTACTCACCAACATCACCAGTCTCTGGGCCACCTGGGAATACGGGAATTACACGATCCGCGGGAAATCTGAACTTACTACCAACAAAGGCAACAGAACCTCAGGCCTTGACAAGGATTATGCGACGCAGTGGAGCTATGGCATTGGCGAAACCATGACTTTGCTCATCCCCGATTTTTATGGCGGCTCTTCCAGTGCCAGGATCAGCGGAAATTCAAAAATTGCAGCGGCCATGAAGGCCAATGACGTCCCTGATGCTTCCATCAGCCAGTTTATCAGCCAGCCGATGCCTTTTCTTTACTGGGGCGACCAGCCCTTTACCTCCGGTCCGGTATATGTCGGGGCCATCATCATGTTCCTTTTCCTGCTCGGGCTCATCATCGTGAAAGGCCCGGTCAAATGGTGGCTGCTTGCCGCAACCCTCCTTTCCATTATCCTGGCCTGGGGCCACAACCTGATGCCGGTCACCGACTTTTTCCTGAGTTACCTTCCCGGGTACAATAAATTCCGCGCTGTTTCCATGATCCTGGTGATCGCAGAATTCACCATCCCGTTGCTGGGAATACTCGCACTGAAAGAAATATGCGACCGGAAACAGGATCAGAAACATCTCTTCAGGGGACTCCAGGTTGCATTCATCATTACCGGTGGAATAACCCTCTTTTTCGCCCTGGTCCCCGGGTTGTTCCTAAATTTTTCCGGTTCCGGCGACCGGTATATGCAACAGCAATACCAGCTTCCCGACTGGCTCATGCAGGGCATCCTTGATGAGCGCCAGCGCCTCCTCCGGCTCGACGCCATCCGTTCATTTGTTTTTATCCTGCTCGCCGGTGGCCTCACCTGGGCGCTGCTTTTCAATAAAATAAAGAAGGAATATGCCTACATCGCCCTTACCATCCTGATCCTGGCAGATATGTTCGCCGTGAACAAACGCTATCTCACCAATGACAGCTTTACTTCCAAATCGCGCGTGGAAAACCCGTTTGAGCCATCGCAAGCCGACACGCAGATCCTTCGGGACAAAGACCCGGATTTCAGGGTACTGAACCTGACATCCAACACATTCAATGATGCAGGCACCTCATACTACCACAAATCCCTCGGCGGTTATCATGGGGCAAAACTCCGCCGTTACCAGGAACTCATTGACCATGGAATTCAAAAAGACATTCAAACTTTTGCAAAAAGTATGAGCACCGACAGCACGCCAGTACTTAACATGCTTAATACCAGGTACTTCATAATTCCGAATAATGACAAGCAGCCTGTTGCGTACCCCAATCCCGGAGCCATGGGCAACGCATGGTTCGTGTCGTCTGTGCAAATGGTCGACAACGCCGATGCTGAAATCAAAGCCATGGGGAATTTTAAGCCTGGTTCCTTAGCCATTGTGGATAAATCGTTTGCCGAAAACCTCAAATCGTTTGTGCCGGGCAAGGATTCATCCGCCTTCATTGCCCTGGATAAATATGCGGCGAACGAGCTGGTATATCATTACAAGACCAGGAACAACGGCCTGGCTGTTTTCTCTGAGATTTATTACCCAAAAGGCTGGAATGCATACATTGACGACCAGGTTGCCCCGCATTTCCGCGCCGATTATGTATTGCGTGCCATGGTGCTGCCGGCCGGCGAGCATAAAGTTCGGTTCAAATTTGAACCCAAAGTGTTTTTCGTCGGAGAAAAAATTTCATTGATCAGCTCGGTCATCCTCATCGTACTGGTTTTGGTGATGGCAACCCTTGAAATTTTGAAAGCCAGGAAAACACAGGCATGAAAAAAGCCCTGATCATCAGCTATTACTGGCCGCCAAGCGGCGGGGCCGGTGTGCAACGATGGTTGAAATTTGCAAAATACCTGCGCGGTTTTGGCTGGGAACCGGTAATTTATTGCCCGGAAAATCCCGAGTACCCCGAAACCGACCTTTCCCTGTTCAAAGATATCCCCGACAGTCTTGAGGTGTTGAAATACCCCATCTGGGAACCGTATATTTTCTATAAAAAGCTCCTTGGCCAGAAAAAGGATGACAAGATCAATGCAGCATTCCTTTCGGAAAAAAAGAAAAATAAATTCCTGGAGGGCTTATCCGTTTGGATCCGTGGCAACCTCTTCATCCCCGACGCACGAACATTCTGGATAAAGCCTTCGGTGAAATTCCTGAGGAAATACCTGCAGCACCATCCCATGGATGTGATCATTTCCACAGGCCCGCCGCACAGCACGCACATGATCGCAATGCAGCTTGCAATGCAATCGGGGATACCGTGGCTTGCCGATTTCCGCGATCCGTGGACAAACATCGATTTTTATAAAGACCTCAGGCTGACGTCGTGGGCTGATAAAAAACACCATCGGCTCGAACGGAAGGTTCTTCGCACTGCAAACGCTGTTTCAGTGATCAGCCGGACCATGGCAGATGATTTTAGCAGGATTTTTAACCGCCGGTACGAGGTGATAACCAATGGGTTTGACAGTGCCGACACCGAAAGTCCTGAACCGGAACCTGATTCGAAGTTCTCGATCGCCCACATCGGAACGCTTGCCAGTTCGCGAAACCCGGAGACATTGTGGAAAGCTTTGGAGGAACTTGTTTCCATACACAACGACCTGGCGAAAGACCTTGAAATAAAGCTGGTCGGGAGCGTTGACCTCACGGTAACCTCCGCAATTGATGATCACGGATTAAGCCGGTTTGTAAAGAAAGTTAGTTATCTGCCTCATGACGAAGTGGTGGCCTGCCAGCGGAAATCACAGGTCCTGCTGCTGATCATCAATAACACACCAAACTCGAAAATGATCCTTACCGGGAAATTCTTCGAATACCTGGCAGCAAGGCGTCCCATTTTATGTCTTGGCCCTGAAGATGGCGATGCCGCCCGCATCCTGGGGGAAACACATTCAGGGCTCCTCGCGGGTTTTGGCGATCTTGAAAAAATGAAATCGCACATCCTTCATTTTTATGAAGCATATAAAAAAGGGACCCTGGTGATCAGGAGCAGGGAAATAGAACAATATTCAAGGAAAGCCCTGACACAAAAGCTGGCGCTCGTTCTGGATGGAATCACAGCAAAATAAAATCAGTCAGCTTTCTCATCTTTCTGCTGATATTTCACTACTGCTTTCTTTTTCCAGTATCCCATCCTGTAATAACTGTAATACAGGATCACCCCCGACAGCCACCCGATTGGGATTGACCACCAAATCCCGTGGACCCCAATCGAGGGATTCTTTGCAAGCAGCCAGGCCACCGGGATCCGGATGATCCACAGGGAGAAAAGGCTGATAAACATGGGGATCAGGGTATCACCGGCACCACGAAGTACCCCGTTGATTACAAACATCACCGAAAACAGGATGTAAAAAGAACCGATCACCCGCAGGTAATACCCGCCCATTTCGATCACCGCCTCGTCATTGGTGAACATCCGCATCAACAACCTGCCGAACAGTACAGTAATGAGGGAAATGAACAGGGAGAAAATCGTTGTCATGATCAGGGTTGCCCGCAAACCTGCTTTCACACGATCGGGACGATTGGCCCCCATGTTTTGTCCGACGAAAGTCGACAGGGCCACGGCAAAACTCATTGCGGGCATGGCGGCAAAACTATCGATCCTTCCTGCCGCGCTGTAAGCCGCATTTGCATCGACACCAAATTGGTTGACAATCCAGTAGAGGGCAACCATTCCCGCTGCAACAAAGGTTTGCTGGAACCCGGTAGGCAGTCCTATTTTAATGCTTTTAATGAAAATTTCATGGTCAAAGGTCAAATTCCTGAAGGAGAATTTAACCACCTTGTGGTACCGGTTCAGGTAAATGATTTGCGAAATAAAAGCAACAGCTTCGGATATGACGGTTGCAATGGCCACCCCGGCAACGCCCCAATGAAGGACAGGAACGAAGATCAGGTCAAGCACAATGTTCAACCCGACCGAACCGATTAAAAAGTAGAGCGGGGTTTTCGAATCCCCCAGCCCGCGCAAAATCGCGCTTGTTCCGTTATAGCCGAAAAGAAACACCAGTCCTGAAAGGAAAATATTCAAAAACATTGATGCATCCGGAATAATGGCTGGATCAAGGTCGATGACCCTGAAAATAAGGCCACTCATCATGATCCCTCCCAGGCTGACGACCAGGGATGTGAAAAACATGAATATGTACAAGGTGTTGATCGCCTTTTTTACATTGTCAAGTTGTTTTGCTCCGAAAAACTGTGAAACAACAATGGTGAAACCCATGGTCACCCCGATGATGAACGAAACAAGAAGGAAAATGATTGGCCCCGATGTTCCAACCGCTGCCAGGGCTGCTTTTCCAATATATTTCCCGACGACAACACTGTCGACAATATTGTACATCTGCTGAAAAACATTGCCAAGCAACATGGGAATGGCAAACTTCAGGATCAACTTTCCTTCATTGCCATAGCTGAGATCCTTCATGGGTGCAAAGGTAGACACAATTCATGGATATTGCTTATCTTTGCCGGGACAACAGTTCGTTCTGTCGCTGGTGAAGCTGCAGCATGCTGCAGCTTTACGGGAGGAAAGTCGGGACAACACAGAGCACCATGCTTCCTAACGGGAAGGATCCCGGGATATAAAGGCCCGGGAGACAGACAGTGCCACAGAAAACAACTACCCGGATACCGGGAAAAGGTGAAAACGCGGTGTAAAAGACCACGGTCCTGCCGGGTAACCGGCAGGAGGGGTAAACCTCATGGGTTGAAAGACCAAGTATACCGGCTGTTAAGGGCTGCTCGCCCGATGCCGGAGGGTAGGTCGCTAAAGCCTGTCGGCGACGGCAGGCTCAGATAAATGACAGAATTAAACAAAATCCTGCTTACAGAACTGTTGTCTTTTTTCGTAAACTGTTATCATGAAGATTGTTACCATTGTCGGCGCCCGCCCGCAATTCGTCAAGGCAGCCACCGTTTCCAGGATCATCCGGGCGAACCCTGCCGTTCACGAAATCCTGCTGCACACCGGACAACATTATGATGAGAACATGTCGGATGTCTTTTTCCGGGAACTCAGTATTCCATTGCCCGATTACAATCTCGACGTCGGGTCGGGCAGCCATGCCGTTCAAACCGGGATGATGCTGAAAGGGATCGAGGAGGTCCTCCTGAAAGAAAAGCCCGACTGGACCCTGGTATACGGTGACACGAACTCAACCCTGGCAGGCGCCCTTGCCGCTGCCAAACTGCACATTCCCGTCGCACATATAGAAGCAGGCCTGCGGAGCTTTAACCGTGCCATGCCTGAGGAGGTCAACCGCATTGTAACCGACCGCATTTCCGATCTCCTCTTCGCCCCGACTCAAACAGCCGTTACCAACCTCACCCGCGAAGGTCTTGCAGATATCACCTGCTTCTCCGGTGACGTAATGTATGATTCAGTATTGTTCTACAAAGAGTGGATCCTGAGGGACCCGGGAAAATACATGACTGCCGGTGTACCTGGAAAATACCTGCTGGCAACCATTCACCGTGCTGAAAACACGGATAATCCCGAAAATCTGAAAAATATTTTCCTGGCTTTTTCAAAACTGGGCCAGGAAATTGTATTGCCCCTTCACCCCCGTACAAGGAAAATCCTCCAATCATCCATTTCCGTGCCAGTCAATGTACACATCATTGACCCGGTCGGGTACCTCCAGATGATGAAACTGACCATGGATGCTTCCAGGGTCCTTACCGATTCAGGCGGCTTGCAGAAAGAGGCTTATTTCCTCGGCAAACAATGTATTACGCTACGTACAGAAACCGAATGGATTGAAACCCTTCACGACCGGTGGAACATCATCACAGGCTGCGACCCTGAACTGATTGAAAGGGCGGTAGGCGGCGCCCTGCCTGTTGCCATGCAGCAACCTGGGTTCGGCAATGGAAAATCGGCCGGGATCATCCTTGAAAAACTGCTCGGAATTTAAGCTGATTCCGCTTCGGTTTGCAATGGTCGGTGACCTTACCGGATTGTTAATAAAATCCTTGTTTTTACTGCTGTTTTCTTGCATTCCGGTAACTGAATTTTTTGTACCTTTGTATTGAAGTGGATTTTTTATAAATACTTGATTATGACAGATATAGAAAAAGAAATTGCCAGCCAGAGTTACACGGCTGATAACATCCAGGTGCTGGAGGGTTTGGAAGCAGTGCGCAAACGCCCTGCGATGTATATTGGGGACATAAATGTAAAGGGTCTTCATCATCTTGTTTACGAGGTGGTCGACAATTCAATTGACGAGGCGTTGGCTGGTTATTGCAACCGCATTGAGGTTACCATTCTCCCTGATAACTCCATAAGGGTCATTGACAATGGACGTGGAATACCGACCGATTACCATGAAAAAGAGAAGCGCTCGGCACTAGAAGTAGTCATGACCGTGCTTCATGCCGGAGGCAAATTTGATAAAGACAGTTACAAAGTTTCCGGTGGTTTGCATGGTGTTGGCGTTTCCGTTGTAAACGCCCTTTCGTCGTTGCTGAAAGTCGTTGTTAAGAGGGGAGGAAAAATCTACCAGCAGGAATATGCTTTCGGTAAACCCCTGTATCCTGTTAAAACGATTGGCGATACCGAACATAATGGAACTGAAACAACCTTCAAATCAGACAATTCCATTTTTATTGTGGAAAAATTCGATTTCGAGATCCTCTCTTCCCGGTTGCGTGAGCTGGCCTATCTGAACAAAGGAATTACCCTCTCCATCACCGATGAGCGCGAAATGGATGAAAAGGGAAACTTTATATCCAGTACCTTTTTCTCAAAAGACGGGCTGAGCGATTTTATCAATTACCTGGATGCCAATCGTGAAAAACTGATCCCGGAGCCCATTTGCATGGAAGGTGAAAAGAACAACATTCCGCTTGAAATCGCCATGCAGTACAATACCTCCTTTACCGAAAATATCCATGCATATGTGAACAATATCAATACACATGAAGGGGGAACGCACCTTGCAGGTTTCCGTAGGGCGCTCACACGCACCCTGAAGAGTTATGCCGATAAAACCGGGATGCTTGCAAAACTGAAATTCGACATCAATGGCGATGACTTCCGCGAAGGGCTTACCGCCATTATTTCTGTCAAGGTCCAGGAACCCCAGTTCGAAGGACAGACCAAAACAAAACTCGGCAACAATGAAGTCATGGGCGTCGTCGACCAGCTGGCCAGTGAAATGCTCTCCAACTATCTCGAAGAACACCCCAAGGAAGCACGAACCATCGTCAACAAGGTAATCCTTGCCGCCACGGCCCGTCATGCAGCCAGGAAAGCCAGGGAACTTGTTCAGCGAAAAAATGTACTGACAGGTTCCGGTTTGCCCGGAAAATTATCCGACTGTTCAGAGAACGACCCGGCACAATGTGAAATTTATCTCGTCGAGGGCGACTCTGCCGGTGGAACAGCAAAGCAGGGCCGCGACAGGCGGTTCCAGGCGATCCTGCCGCTTCGGGGCAAGATCCTCAATGTTGAAAAGGCCATGCAATACAAAATTTTCGACAGCGAGGAAATAAAAAACATCTTTACCGCTCTGGGGGTAACCATTGGCACCGCTGAAGACAGCAAGGCACTAAACCTCGAAAAGCTGCGTTATCATAAAATAGTCATCATGACCGATGCCGATGTGGATGGAAGCCACATCGCAACGCTGATCCTTACATTCTTTTTTCGCTATATGAAAGAATTAATCGAAAACGGACATGTTTATATTGCGACTCCACCACTCTATCTGATTAAAAAAGGAACGACCCAGCGATATTGCTGGACGGAAGAAGAACGCCAGCAGATCGTTGCCGAATTAAGCAACGGGAAAGAAACAGGTGTCCACATCCAGCGATATAAAGGTCTCGGTGAAATGAACGCGGAACAGCTCTGGAGCACAACCATGAACCCTGAATTCCGTACCCTCAGGCAGGTAGCCATTGAAAACGGAACGGAAGCTGACCGCATCTTCTCCATGCTGATGGGCGATGACGTGCCTCCCAGAAGAGAATTCATCGAAAAAAATGCAAAATACGCGAACATCGATGTATAACTGTTGACATAATTATATTCAGCATGACCCGAAAAAAGTCCATTTATCTGATCGCTTCCCTTTTATTACTGGTGATCATTGGTTATTTTTTCTTCAGAAAAAATAATAAGAATGAACAGATTACTGCCGTGGTTCAAAAGGGAAATTTCCCCATTGAAGTAACTACAACCGGTGAACTTAACGCAAAAAGTTCCGACAAAATCAAGGGCCCGCAGGAACTGGGCCAGATTTTCCGGATCTGGAATGTTAAAATCCAGGACATTATCGCCGATGGCACTGTGGTGGACTCAGGCCAGTACGTCGCACAGCTCGACCCTTCTGAAACGACAAATAAAATAAAAGATGAGGAATTGAACCAGGAAAAACTGGAAACCTCGCTCACAAAAACCCGCCTGGATACTTCACTGGATCTGCGGGCCCTCCGCGATGAACTGATCAACCTGAAATACAATCTCGAAGAGAAAAAAATCATCCTCGACCAGTCGAAGTACGAACCGCCCGCCACCATCCGGCAGGTGGAAATGGAACTGGAGAAATCGCAGCGAACCCTTGATCAGACTGAAAAAAACTACAAACTGCGTTACCAGAAAGCCGTTGCAAACATGCAGGAAGTAACCACCTCTTTCAACCAGGGCCAGCGAAAACTGGAACAAATGCACGATGTGTTAAAGCGCATGACCATCTTCGCCCCGAAATCAGGAATGGTGATCTATAAACGCAATTACGACGGCAGCAAAATGGGGATCAACGCGATGATGAATACCTGGGACAATGTCGTTGCCGAACTACCCGATCTCTCCGCGATGATCTCCAAAACATATATCAATGAAATCGATATCAGTAAGATAAAAGTCGGCCAGAAGGTGCAGATCGGCATTGATGCTTTTCCTGAAAAAAAATTCACCGGAACAGTAACTGAAGTTGCCAATATCGGCGAACAGCTGCAAAACTCCAATGCCAAGGTTTACGAAGTCAAGATCGTCATCAAAGAATTCGATTCCATTCTCAGGCCTGCAATGACTACAAAAAATAAAATCCTTACGGATATCGTCAATAATGTGCTTTTTATTCCCATTGAGGCTGTTTTCAACAATGACTCGGTAACATTCGTTTATAAAAAGGATGGAGGGTCGGCGGTCAAACAGCAAGTGGTGGTTGGTCAATCCAATGAAAATGAAATAATTATCAAGGCCGGGCTCCAGGAAAAGGATGTGGTGTTGCTTGTCCCGCCCGAAAAATCCGATAAACTGGCCATTGACTTGCTTCCAAAAGCAATCATCGAAAAATACAAAGAAAAACCAGCCCCGGTCAAACCGGTTAAACCATCCGGAAAAGATTCCGGCAAAGCACAGCAAGCTCCAACCGGCATGTTAAAAAAATGACCTCCCCGTGCATCATTTTGCAAATCATAAACCGTAAATCGTAATTACTGTTAGCATGCTGGAACGCTATAAATACATCTTTAACATCGCGCTTGAGGCCGTATTCCTGAATAAATTCAGGTCGATTCTTACGACCCTGGGCATTATCTTTGGGGTTGCAGCAGTCATCACCATGATGGCCATTGGCAATGGTGCCAAAAAAGAGATCCTCGACCAGATGAAACTGGTGGGAGTCAACAACATTCTTATTGCACCGAAATCGGACAAGCATAAAAGCAACTCCGCCAAATCAGAGGACCAGAGCACGCAAACAGGGGATAAGAAAGAGGATAAGAATAAAGGAAAATTTTCACCGGGGCTCAGCCTGAAGGATGCTGAAGCCATCAGGATCATCATTCCTACTGTTTCCAGGGTAAGTCCCGAAGTGATTTACGAAACGGATATCATCAAGGATGGAGTTACCAAATCGGCCAAAACCGCGGGAATCACACCCGATTTTTTTCATGTTTTCGCCCTCGAACTTCAGGAAGGCGAGATGTTCAACGACGACCAGTTGAAAGATGGAAAACCCGTGTGCATCATCGGCCCGGTGATTAAATCCAAATTTTTTCCCGCGGAAAATGCGGTCGGGAAAGATATTAAATGCGGCCCGATCTGGTTGCGGATCATTGGTGTCCTGAAAAAACGCGAGGTCAGCCAGGCGAGTATTGACAACCTCGGCATTTCTGATTACAACAATACCATTTACGCCCCCATCCAGACTTTGCTTCGCCGGTTTAAAGACCGCTCGATGATCACCACCGCCTCCCTGCATGGTGGTGTCGACCAGATTGATGAAAATTCATTCATGGTCACTTCGTCAAGCCAGGAGGGCGACAATGTCAAAGACCAGATTGACAAGATCGTGGTACAGGTAAAGGAGAGCACCCAGATCGGCCCGACCGTTGAAATCCTGAAAAAAATGATGATGCGCCGGCACGCCGGTGCCGATGATGTGGATATCATCGTACCTGAATTGTTATTGAAGCAGGAGCAGCGCACCAAAGATATCTTTAACATTGTGCTGGGCGCCATTGCCAGTATTTCATTGCTTGTTGGCGGCATCGGCATCATGAACATCATGCTGGCTTCCGTGATGGAACGAATCAAGGAAATCGGCATCCGCCAGGCCATCGGGGCGACCAAACGCGACATTGTCCTCCAGTTCCTGATGGAAGCCACACTGCTCAGCCTGAGCGGAGGGCTCATCGGCATCATCCTCGGACTCGCCCTTTCCAAAATAATCATGGAACTTACCGACATACTCACCATCGTTTCTCCACTGTCCGTGATCATCTCCTTCGGCGTTTCAGCCTCTGTAGGGATTATTTTCGGATATATGCCGTCCCAGCGTGCTGCCGCGCAGGATCCTGTCGAATCTTTAAGACATGAATGACATGAATTTAAAATCAATGATCAGGCAATCGGTCTGCCTTGTAATCCTGTTATTTATTGGCATGCATCTTCATGTTTCGGGGCAAACAAAAATCAGGCAACTTACACTGAATGAGGCCATTGATATTGCCAAAACACAATCTCCCGATGCATTGAATGCCAAGCAGACCTTTACAAACAGTTACTGGGAATTCAGGTCATTCCGTGCTTCGAACCTGCCTGCTCTTTCAATGACTGCCACCTTGCCGGATGTAAATCAATCCATCACCTCCCAGAGTGTAGACGGGGTGCAATCGTATGCCAGTTATAAATATATCAGTGCCCAGGCGAACCTGGCACTTACCCAGAAAATCGGGATCACAGGGGGAACCATCTCCCTGAACTCCTATTTAAGCGGGGTCCACAATGTCAATGCACCCAATCCATATCCCTTCCTGAGTTACCCGGTCAATATTGAATTGAACCAGCCCATATTCAGATATAATCCATATCGCTGGGACCGGAAAATTCAACCGTTGAAATTTTCACAGGCAAAACGGAAATACATCGAAGACATCGAGCAGATCTCGATCACGGCGACAACCTACTTCTTTACACTGCTTCAGGCCCAGGTGGAAAAGAAGATCGCATTGACCAACCGGTCGAATTACGACACACTCTACCAGATTGCAAAAGGCAGATACCAGTTGGGGAAGATCGCGGAAAATGACCTTTTGCAGTTGGAATTGAATTTCCTCGAATCCAGCGCAGATGTCGAAAACGCGGAACTTGCACTGGATAATGCCCAGTTTCAGTTTAAATCATACCTCCGGCTGCAGGACAGTACCCGTGTCGTTTTATCTCCTCCGGGAAACATTCAGTTTTTCAAGATCGATCCGGTGAAAGCAGTTGACCTGGCCAATGAAAATTCTTCAAAATCACTGGATTTTAAAAAACGGTTGCTGGAAGCTGCCAGTGCCGTAAATTTCGCAAAACTGGATGGCCGGTTTGATGCGAACATCCATGCCCTGGTCGGACTGCAGCAATCGGGGCCGACTATCCCGGATGCCTATGTCAACCCTGCTGATCAACGCCAGGTTTCATTGGGGCTCACCATTCCGATCGTCGATTGGGGCGTCGCCCATGGCAAAATAAAAATGGCCGAGTCGCAGGAAGACATTGTTAAAACCTCTGTTGAACAGGAGACCATTGATTTCCAGAGAAGTGTTTACCTGAAAGTGATCCAGTTTAACATGCAGCAAAACCAGCTGAGGATTGCCGCAAAAGCAGATACCGTGGCCCGGAAAAGTTATGAAGTCACCAAAGACCGTTATTTGATCGGGAAAATCAACAACATCCTCGACCTGAACAACGCACAGATAAAAACGGACAACTCCGAAAAGAACTATTATTATTCCTTGCTGACATTCTGGAAAAGCTACTACGAAATCAGGAAATTGACCCTGTTTGATTTTCAAAATGGCGAACCGATCAGGTTCGAACTCCGTGATTACAGATAGAAGAATTTTCAAATCTATTAAAACTGCTTCTAAATAATATTTATCTTTGCAGCAAAGAAACAACAAACCTTAAACCTTTATTTATGTCAGTATTAGTTGGAAAAAAAGCTCCTTTATTTGAAGCAGAAGCCGTGATCAATGGCGGTGAATTTGTTGACAAGTTCTCCCTTAACCAGTATATCGGCAAGAAACACGTGGTGTTCTTCTTCTATCCCCTCGATTTTACCTTTGTTTGTCCTACGGAAATTATCGCCTTCCAGGATAAATTATCGGAATTCGAAGCAAGAAATGTTGCTGTTGTCGGATGCAGTGTCGACTCGAAATTTTCTCATTGGGCCTGGCTGAACACCGAACTGAAAAATGGCGGCATCAAAGGTGTGAAATTCCCCATCGTTTCAGACCTTTCCAAAACCATTTCAGCAAACTATGATGTGCTTGCCGGCGAATATGTGTATACCGAAGAAGGCATCATGGAATTCGAAGGTGGCCCCGTTGCTTTCCGTGGACTGTTCCTGATCGACAAACAGGGCATCGTCCGCCACCAGGTTGTAAACGACCTTCCGCTTGGCAGAAGCGTGGATGAAGCGCTCCGCATGGTGGATGCCCTCCAGTTTTTTGAAGAAAACGGCGAAGTATGCCCGGCCAACTGGCACAAAGGAGATGCAGGGATGAAAGCCACTGCCGAAGGGGTTGCCGATTACCTGAGCAAGCACTGATCTGCCATTGACTTTTAAAAGAAGCTGTCTCAGAAACCTGGGATGGCTTTTTTTTGCTTATTCCGCCTGTTTGGCCTCGTTCCAGTAAACATCCATTTCGGCAAGGGTCATTTCATGCAACGGCTTGTTTATTCCCCGTGCGCCCTCCTCAAGGTGTTTAAACCTTTTCATGAATTTCCGGTTGGTGCGCTCAAGTGCGTCTTCAGGGTTGACATCGATAAAACGGGCATAGTTTACGATTGCAAAAATAAGATCGCCAAGTTCATCTTCTTTCCTTTTATGCGCTGCCCCGGTTTCAACCATTTCTTTGAGTTCGTTCAGCTCCTCAAGCACCTTTTCCCATACCTGTTCCGGCTTTTCCCAGTCAAAGCCCACCCCGCTTGCCTTCTCCTGGATCCTGTATGCCTTTACCATGGCCGGAAGTCCGGCAGGAACACCCGAAAGTACAGATTTATTGCCCTTTTCGAGTAATTTGATCCGCTCCCAGTTGTCATGGACTTCCTTTGCATCTTTAACAACCACATCGCCAAATATATGAGGATGCCGGTGGATCAGCTTGGCAGTGATATTTTCAAGGACGTCCTTGATATCGAACAGGTTTGTTTCCGAAGCAATTTTTGAATAAAAAACAAGGTGAAGCATCAGGTCGCCAAGTTCCTTCTTTACCGACTCCATGTCCTTCTGCAGGATAGATTCGGAAAGTTCATAGGTCTCCTCTATGGTAAGGTAACGAAGCGATTCAATGGTCTGTTTTTTATCCCATGGACAGCTGGCCCTGAGTTCATCCATAATCTCCAGTAGTCGCCGGAAAGCGGCAATTTTTTCTTCCATCACAATTATTTTAAGCAAAAATAAGCATTTCACCCTTGTTGCGTTAATATTATTCAGATTTGTCAATGATTGTACCGTCAAATGGACAATTCATGATAAATTTGCCGCACGCTAACGGTCAGAAAGTTTTTGAAGATAAAGTTGACATATCACACCTCTCCTTTTCGTTTTACGGGCATCCTGCTTGTGCTTTTCCTGATTTCCATCAAAGGGCTTCCTCAATATGAACATAAACTGCTTTCATCCAATATCATCATTGAAGGGAAAGTTCACTACGGGTTCATTTATGCGCAACACCTTGAAATGGAACTATTTAACGCACACTTCCCCTCATTTGAATTAACGGTTGAAAAGCTGACCTTTGGCAAACACCGGTGGGAACGCGAATACAACTATCCGCTGATCGGCTTAACCATGCTGTACACTGGTTTGGGCAAGAACCCGGCCCTGGGCTCCGCATTCGCGCTGATGCCCTGCATCAATTTCCCGCTTTTTAAAAATAACCGACTGACCGGCGGCTTCCGGTTTGCTCTCGGGCTTGGCTATCTGACAAAACATTTTGACCGCCTGGAAAATTATAAAAACCTCGCCATCGGATCGCATCTCAATGCCGCCGTCAACCTGATGCTCGAGGCAAGATACCGGGTCAGTTCCTTTCTGACCTTCACTGCAGGGATCAGCCTGCAACATTTTTCAAACGGGTCGCTAAAACTTCCGAATTTCGGATTGAACGTTCCCATGATCAACTTTGGAGTTGCAATCCGGCCCTTAAAACCAAATCAAAACATTGGTGACCGGTTTTTCGCACCCACGGAAGCATACGCTGCGGTTATTCATAAAACCCTGGAATTCAATATCGGCGGCCTGGTTGGGTATAAAAACATGCAGGCCGTTTATGGTCAGAATTTTTTGGTGTTTCATCTTTTCGAGAACACCTTTTTCAGGATCAGCAATAAAAGCAAGGCAGGGTTTGGACTCGATTTCTCCTACGACCTTTCCCAGATCAAGGTTCTTGAAAAGAATGGGAATCCTGTTGATAACAATATAAAAATTATCCGTCCCGGGATAAATGGCGCCTATCAACTGGTCATCTCCAGGGTCGGGGTTATTATCAATCTCGGCTATTACCTGGGCGGCGCGGAAACAAGCAACGGGCCATTTTATGAAAAGTTTGCCTTCCAGTACAATTTTTCAAAAGACCTCTTTGCAACGGTGATGCTTAAAGTACACTGGGGCCGTGCCGATTACATCGGGTGGGGCCTCGGGTATAAATTCGATGTGAAGTATGGGAGGAAGATCATCAGGTAATATGCGGCGTTGACATAAAAAATATTTCACGCAGATTCTCACAGATTTTATGCGCGGATTTTCGCATATTGTTGATTTTCAGATAGATCAATAAGCCCGGGCAAAAATCACCCGTTGGGCAGATGGTTTCCCCGAGTAGATGCACTTTCCTTCCTCCGCAGGGTTGTCAAGCGGAATAACCCTGATGGTGGCCTTCGTTTCCTCCTTGATCTTCTCCTCAGTTTCACCAGTGCCGTCCCAGTGGGCAGAGATAAAACCTCCTTTATCATCCAGCACCTTTTTGAACTCATCCCAGGTGTCGACCCTGAAAGTATTGTTTTCACGGAACGAGAACGCCCGGTCATACAGGTTCTTCTGGATCTGATCCAGCAAATGAACAATTTTATTTTCGATGTCGATGATCTGGAGCACCTCCTTCTCGAGGGTGTCCCTGCGGGCAACTTCAACAGTTCCCTGTTCCACATCCCTCGGGCCAATGGTAATACGCAGCGGCACCCCTTTGAATTCGTATTCTGTGAATTTCCACCCCGGCTTGTGCGTTTCCCTGTTGTCGTATTTTACGCTGATGCCTTTGTCTTCCAGTGATTTTTTCATCGGAAGCACAATCGCGGAAATCTGTGCCAGTTGTTCTTCTGTTTTAAACACCGGGACAATGGCCACCTGTATCGGGGCCAGTTTCGGAGGAAGGACCAATCCGTGGTCATCAGAATGCGACATGATCAGGGCTCCCATCAACCGGGTGGAGACTCCCCATGAAGTTGCCCAGACATAATCCAGCTGATTTTCCCGGTTCAGGTATTTCACATCAAAAGCCTTCGCGAAATTCTGTCCAAGGAAATGGGAAGTTCCCGCCTGAAGCGCCTTTCCGTCCTGCATCAATGCTTCAATTGCATAGGTTTCAATGGCGCCTGCAAACCGCTCGGCCGGTGATTTTGTTCCTTTGATGACCGGTATGGCCATCCAGTTCTCCGCAAAGTCGGCATAGATATTCAGCATCGTTTCGGCCTCGGTCACTGCCTCCTCGCGGGTTGCATGGGCAGTGTGCCCTTCCTGCCAGAGGAATTCAGTCGTCCGTAAAAACAAGCGGGTCCGCATTTCCCAGCGAACAACGTTGGCCCACTGATTGATCAGGATCGGAAGGTCGCGATAAGATTTGATCCAATTTTTATAGGTATCCCAGATGATGGTTTCAGAAGTTGGCCGTACGATCAGTTCCTCCTCCAGTTTCGCATCTTCATCAACGATGATGCCCTTGCCATCGGGTGAATTCTTCAGCCGGTAATGTGTAACAACGGCACATTCCTTGGCAAACCCTTCCACATGGCTTGCCTCCTTGCTGAAAAAGGATTTTGGTATGAAAATAGGGAAGTATGCATTCGAATGGCCCGTATCCTTGAATTTTTTATCGAGAACCGCCTGGATTCTTTCCCAGATGGCATATCCGTAAGGTTTGATGACCATGCAACCACGCACGGCTGAATTTTCAGCCAAATCGGCCTTGATAACCAGATCGTTGTACCACTGTGAGTAATTTTCTGCCCGTGAAGGAAAATCTTTAGCCATTTTAAAGTTTGGTATGAGATTTGTTAATTAACTGTCGTATCTATTAAAGGCAAAAATACGAAAATTATCCCGATCCCATAGGTACAATCAATATACGAGCAGTTTAAAAGAAAACCTCTTATGAAAACTTCAGCCTGGATTATCGCTTTCATCGCCCTGACAATCAGCGCATGTACTTCTCAGAAACATGCCACCTCCTATGTAAATGATGACGTTTACAATTCATCCACACAAACCAGCCAAACACCATCGGCCCCGGCACCAGCCACAACCCAGGGAGTTCAGGTAATTACCTCTCCTGACAAAGCCAAAACCCAAAAGCCTGCTTCTTCAACGCTGGAAGAGGATTACAACGATTATTCCTATTCAACCCGGATCAACCGCTTCAGCAATAAAGATACCACGGTAGGATATTTCGACAATTCACTTTCCGGGTCTTCTGCCGGTGTGAACCAGGGCAGCAATGACCCTGATGTAAATGTATACCTGGGCTATGGTTCCGGATATGGTGGCTATTACGCTCCTTCATTTTCTTTTGGCATGGGATATCCTTACGGCGGATGGGATTATGGTTGGGGTTACCCCTATTACGGAGGATACTATGGTTACGGATGGGGTTACCCCTATTACGGCTGGTACGACCCCTGGTACAGCCCTTGTTGTTATTGCTACGGATACAATGATTATTACCAACCCTATTACTCCTATGATAATTATTATGGATCCAGGAGATCCTTGTACCCTTCTGACGGAGGCGCCGGAACCCCAAGCGCAAGAAACACAATGGCCAATGACAACAATCCATCAAACCGCAGCGTAGCGCCTGCAACTGTTGCCGGTTACACCAGGACTACTGCTCCCACATCAGTAACGGGCTCACCGTCAACACGAACCACACAGCCAACGGTGCGGGGTGTTCCCGCCAGCCAGGAAAAGTACAGGTACGCGCGTCCGGCCAATCAAAACACAACCGTGACCCCGAGAACTACCGGACAGAGATCAGGCCAGGTTCAGAGTCAGACCACCCGCCAGCAAACGGCTCCAAGGTATGCACGGCCGGAGAATGTGAATCCTGCCGAACGTTCGGGAGCAGCACAAAGCTATTCCTCCCCGGTTTACAGGCAGCCAAAATCGAGCCAGGAATACCTGGCTCCACGGTCACAGCACGTTGGGAATACAGGTGCAACGAATCAAAATTCAGCAGTGAGATCCGGTTCATCAAACACCGGTACACGTCAGCAGGCAACACCTGGCAGCAGCAGGACTTACACCAGTCCCACCCGTTCGGGTTCGTCCGGTTATTCATCTCCAAGAACAAACTCAAACACTTCCTCACCAACCCGGTCCAGCAGCAGCGGATCATACAATGCCCCGACCCGGTCGAGCGGCAGCGGATCCTATTCCGCACCTTCAAATTCCAGTAGCAGTGGCAGCTATTCTGCACCATCACGCTCGGGCGGAAGCAGCGGAGGTTCATCCGGTAGCAGCGGCAGCAGCGGCGGCGGTGGAAGACGCAAATAACCCTTTACTCATAAAAAACTCTGATTACCATGAAAAAGACATTCATAGTCATCCTGTTGTATACCCTGGCCTTCACAACGATCTATGCCCAAACGGCTGCAGACGCACTGCGTTATTCACGTGTCTTTTACAGCGGCACAGCGAGGTTTAACGGGTTAAGCGGCGCCTTTGGCGCAGTTGGCGCTGATTTTTCAACGTTTGCAACAAATCCTGCAGGCATTGGATTATACAAGGCATCGGAATCGTCATTTACCCTTGCTCCGACGATCGGGTATTCTTCGACACAGTACAATGGAACCACTGCCACCGATAACCGCGTCAACCTTGGGGTGGGAAATTTCGGGGCTGTTTTCAGCATCAGCCCCTATGATAAAAATAAACCCGGTGCGCTCAAAAATGTCAGTATCGGTTTTGGCTTTAACCGCCAGAACGATTTCAACAACCGGGTGGTCATCAGCGGGGTGAATGCACGAAACTCCATGATGCAAAGTTACGCCAACACGCTGAATGCAGAAAACACGCCCCCGGAATATGTCCAGGATGATTTTCCTTTTGACATTGGGCTGGCCTACGGCACCAATCTTGTTTATCACGATTCTGCGACAAATAAATATTACTGTGATGCTGCCTATGGAGGAGTTCTGCAGAATAAATATATCGATACCTACGGCTCCATGAATGAACTTGATTTTTCCATTGGCGCCAATTTTAATGATAAATTTTATGCCGGGATGACCTTCGGAGTGCCTTCCATCAACTATTACGAAAACAGCACCTACACCGAAACGCGCACGAAAGATACCATTCCCAACTTTATTTCCCTGAACTATCAGTATGATCTCCATACCCGTGGAACCGGGATCAATCTGAAAGTGGGTTTTATTTATAAGCCGGCAGACTGGGTAAGGTTCGGGGTGAGTATCCATACCCCTACCTGGTACCCCAGCATGAGGGATCAATGGTCGAGCAGCATGCAGTCAACATTCACAACCCCATCATGGAATGCCACGCAATACTCTCCTGTCGGAAACTACGATTACCAGTTAACCACCCCATTCCGGGCGATGGGGAGTCTTGCTTTCATCATAGGACAATATGGACTGGTCAGCGCCGATTATGAATACGTGAACTATTCCCAGGCACGTTTTAGCTCATCCTCCGATAGTTATACCAATGTAAACAACGATATCAAGGCAAATTACAAATCCTGGGGGAATATCCGCATCGGAACGGAATGGAGGGTGTACAACTTCCGGGTCAGGGGCGGTTTCGGATATTTCAGCAATCCATATACTACTTCGGCCGGTAACAGCGAACGATTCCAGGTATCAGGCGGATTCGGATACCGTGGAAAACATTTCTTTACCGATGTAACCTATGTCTGGTCAAAGATGAACCAGGATTATTACCTGTACGACGCCAGCATGGTCAACCCTGCGGTGATCAGCTACTATACCAATACGGTTTCTACAACAGTCGGGGTTAGATTTTAGGCTGCACTTTTTTCAGCCTGTTCAAGCCAGCCTTTGCCTTTTGGTGAAGGCTGGTTTTGTATTCCCGGGGTTTGATTGACAAACAGAGATGATAGGCGCTGTCGGCCCTGGCATAAGCGCCTTTGTTTTCATAGATCAATCCCATCTGGCAAGCCGCGCCTGCGGCAAAATAGTAAGGTTCATTTTTACCACGGGCAATCGTTTGGTTGTAGTTATCAAGCGCTTTTACAAGGTACCCGGTCTCATGGTATATCCTTCCAAGGCGGTAGGTGTACTCGATGAAATCACGTTTTGATTTAACGATCGTTTTAACGGAGTTGTTCAGCAGCTCCCTGAGCGCCAGGTCGTAAGACCCACCATCAAACAACAGCCTGGACCTCAGCAAAATGATGTTTGGCACGGTTCCGGTCGTTGCTTCATATTCCGCCTGCTTGTCTTCATCCACCAGCGACGAACCCAGTTTTAGAACCTGGGATGTCTTTTGATAAAAGCCGGCAGAGTCCCCCTTTAACAGTGCGATCCAGGCGAGTTTCTGACTGGCAGAACGAATGTAATTCATGCCCCTGAAACCGGCGATAAACCTTTCAAAGTAAACAGCGGCCGAATAGTCCAGGTTGTTAAGCCGTGCCATGCCTTCAAGGTAATCGAGATAGCAAAACGGAAAAGTTTGTGAAAGCACCCGGCGTTCCTGCAATACGGCCAGGGCATCGTTGCTGAAACCGTTTTTCAACAGGATGGATGCCCTGGCAAAGATCAGCAACGGGCTTTTCAATGAAGACTCTCCATCCGGCTGGGTTTTCAACAGATCAAGCAAGGGTAATGCATCCCGTTTGTCTTTTTGCAGGTTCAGTGCCAGGAATGCAAGAAAAAAAGCGGCCTCGGGCTTATACATCCTGATCATTTTATCGGTGCCATGATAGCCGGCGACCTCTTTGATTTCGCTCAGCCCATCGTCTATTGATCCTTCGAAGCCAATCAGGTTGCTGATCCATTTGTAATTGTCGGGAACAAGTCCTGCCATGACATGCACCACCCCCATTCCCAGTTTATTGATCAGGAAAGACGGATACCTGGCTTCATTGGCGGAAAAAAATGCATAGGCCCTGTGAATTTCAAAGGCGGCCGAGGAATAATCCCCGAATTTTAGTTTTGCCAAAGCCCACTGGAGGTGAAGTTCTCCAAGACAAAAATTGTAATAAGGAGTATCATCCTTGCCCTGTTCAAGGACTTTAATTCTTTTGCTTCTATTGGTTTTTAACCGGTCGTAAACACCCCGTTCTTCCCCGATGACCAGCGTTAAAAAATCAATGTAATTTTCAAGGTATACCGGGATCAGGTTGCCCGGCCCGGCCTTTTTTTCAATGGCGATGAGGGTGCGTGCCTCAGAAAACCGGAGTGAAAGGATTGCTTCATATGCATGCTGGCAGTTCGGATTGTAATCATACTGTGAAAATGCCCCGGGCATAAAAAGCAGAAAGGCACCAGCGATCAGGATGAGCCTGGTCCATGGTGCCTTCCATGATGTCATTCTGATGACCATCAATGCATTTCGTTCACGATGCCATCATCAACCAGGATCCGGCCGCAATATTCGCAAACAATGATTTTCTTATGCATCCTGATATCCAGCTGGTGTTGCGGTGGTATCTTGTTAAAGCAGCCGCCACACGCGTCGCGTTCGATCTGAACCACCGCGAGACCGTTCCGGGCATTTTTCCTGATCCGGGAGTAGGCGGTGAGCAACCGTTCTTCGATAAATTGCTTGTTTTCTTCGGAGGTCTTGAGCAAATCGCTCTCTTCCTTTTCAGTTTCCGCTATGATATCTTCCAGTTCATTGCGCTTGATCTCCAGGTCATTTTCACGGTCCTGCAGCAACTTCTGGTAGTTTTCTATCTCTTCTTTTTTTAAATCGAGACTCAGCTGAAACTCTTTGGCCCTTTTTTCAGACAATTGAATTTCCAGGTTCTGGTATTCGATCTCCTTGGTCAGGGAGTCGTATTCCCGGTTGTTCCTGACATTCATCTGCTGGTCTTCGTACTTTTTAATCAGCGCCAGCGCGTCTTTCACGGAGGTTCTCTTTTCAATGATCGATTTTTCCATGACCAGCGTTTCCTGGATCTGGTTGTCGACGCGGGTTTCGAGCCCGGCAATTTCATCTTCCAGGTCCTGGACTTCCAAAGGCAGCTCACCACGGATGATCCGGATTTTATCAACCTGTGAATCAACCTGTTGAAGGCTGTAAAGTGCAACTAACTTTTTTTCAATGGTAATTTCGCTTTTGTCATCACCACCTTCATGTTTGGCTTTGGTAGTAACCTTTACAACCGCTTTTTCTTCAATCGACTCTTCACTTTTTACTGCATCTGCGCTTGCCGGTGCATCTCCTTTGACAACAGGTTTCTTTGCTAATTTTGATGGCTTGGAGGTAGCGATTGGCTTGCTTGTTGGTTTTGCCATAAACTCTTTTTTAAAAATAATGAACAGGATTGGTATTTACTTCTGAAATAAGGAATGCAAAATTAGGAAATTTTTCAATAAGCGCAGCATGAAGCCATTCTTTTACCCCCTGTTCGCTTTCATAGTGCCCAATATCAGCGAGTAACAGCTTGTTTTCCATTCCAAAGAAATCATGGTATTTCAAATCGGCGGTGAGGTAAACATCCGCTTTGGCGCTGATTGCCTCCCGGATAAGAAAACTTCCTGAGCCTGTGCATAATGCAACTGATTTCACCGGTCGTTTAAGAAGTTGCGAATGCCTGATCACGGGAATATCAAGGTTTTTCCTGACCAGTTCCAGGAACTTGTTTTCATCAAGCGGTTCCTCCAGTTCACCGATGAGACCGGCTCCGGCATGGATGAGTTTGTTGTCGAGCGGGTAAATATCATACGCCACCTCTTCGTAAGGATGCACAGCAATCATGGCACTGATAATCCTGTGTTCAAGGTACCTTGGAAAAATAACTTCGACACGTATTTCCTTTTCAACATGAACGGTATTGGCCTCACCAACATACGGATTAGCCTTTTCCGATGCCCTGAAGGTTCCCTCGCCATTGACATTATAGCTGCAGCAATCGTAATTGCCGATATGTCCGGCACCTGCAACAAACATCGCCTGCCTCACCGTTCCGGCATGGTCGACCGGGCAAAAAACGGCAAGTTTCAACAACATCCCTGTTTTAGGGCTTAAGATACGATACCTGGAAATTCCCAGCCGGGAAAGCACAAAGGCATTCAGCCCGTTGAGTGTATTGTCCAGGTTGGTATGGATTGCGTAGACGGCTATGTCGTTTTTGATGGCCATGGTAATGACCGCCGTTTCGGGCTGACCCGGTGTAATTTTTTTCAGTCCCCTGAAAATAAAAGGGTGATGTGAAATAACCAGGTTACACTGGCGATCAATGGCTTCGGCCATCACCTCTTCGGTAAGGTCAAGGCACAACAGCGCCTTCAGGAATTCATGATCCGGGTTACCCAAAAGCAATCCGCAGTTGTCATACTCTTCCTGCAATGACAGCGGGCAAAGCGATTCAAGGTGATTGGTGATTTCAGCAATTTTCATTTGCCGGGGTTGAGTTTTAAAAGCCAAAGATACACATAAAACACCCTCGAAGGTCTGTGAGACCGCTCGAAGAGTTTAATAGGCTTAACAAAGTGTATTACCTTTTCATACCAAAGACGATTAAGCAGAAACACTTCGATTAGTCGAAAACCCTCGAAGCGTAATATGCAATCTCAAGATATGAAAAAAACTCCATTAGAACCTGGGAACTAATACCATATATGCAATCATGCCAATGGGCGTGAAAACTTTTTTACGATAGGGCTGATTACTAAAAGTTTCTTTCAGGCTATATGAAATACATAGTTCCTATTGCTGATCCTTTCGCTTATTGCCTTATGCCAAATCATTTTCATTTTTTTGTCCAGATAAAGTCAGAATTAACTCTTCGAGGGTCTCCGATGTCTCGGGCAATCAGTTACCAGTTCTCGCATTTTTTCAACAGTTATGCCCAATCATACAATAATAAATATCATCGCATGGGTAGTATTTTTAAAGTAATTTCCAGCGAAAGCCGGTTAATACTGAAAAATACTTTATCCGGCTGATTCAATACATTCATTCAAACCCCGTAAATGATCGGCTTGTAGGGAAAACACAGGATTGGGAATTTTCCTCGTATGGGATTATTTTGTCCGATTCAATTACATTTGTCGATCGAAAAGTGGTTTTTGATTATTTTGGTGATAGAGATAACTTTATTTTTATACACGCTAATCCATAGAACCCTTCGAGGGTCTTTGACCCTCGAAGGGTTCTATGGCAAATCAACCCCCGTGGAAGCATTATAAATCTTATACCACTGCTCCATATCCATGTCAATATGCAAGGCTTCCGCTGCGATTTTCAACCGGTCAATCCGGCCGGTGCCCACAATGGGGATGATCGAAGCGGGATGTTTCAGCAACCACGAAAGAATAACCTTGTCAATTGAATCAGCATTCAACTCAGCGGCTACTTCAGAAAGAGCATGAGCGATTCTCCTTCCTTTTTCATCCTGCGGATTCATCAGCCGGCCGCCGGCCAAGGGCGACCATGCCATCGGTTTTACTTTTTCTTTCAGGAAAAAATCGATGTTGCCGTTTTCAAAATGCTCCAGGCAATAGGGAGACAACTCCACCTGATTGGTCACCAGCTTTTCATCGGTATAAGCACTCAGCATTCCAAATTGCAACGGGTTGAAATTGGAAACGCCGAAATGCAGCACCTTCCCTTCCTTTTTCAGATGTGAAAACGCTTTCGCCACCTCTTCAGGATTAAAAAACGGGGCAGGCCGGTGTAACAGGAGCAGGTCGATGTAGTTTGTCCTGAAGTTTGTTAAGGAATTATCCACCGAAGAGAGAATGTGATCGAAGCTGTAATCATAACACTTCAGCTTACGGCCTGGAAACCTGGCTGATACCAGTTTAATGCCGCATTTGGTAATGATCCGGATATCCCTGCGCAGACCGGGTTTCAGGCTGATCGCATCGCCGAACATTTTTTCGCACCGGTAATCACCGTAGATATCTGCATGATCAAAGGCTGTTATCCCCTGTTCCATGGCTTGTTCGGTCAATTTCAGTAATTCCTGACCCGACAGGTTCCATTCGGCCAGTCTCCAATGTCCATGGACGATTCGTGATAATTCAAGATCCTTTGCAAGGGTTGTTGTATTCATACTGCTGGTTTTTTGATTGCCGGCAAAAGTAAGGTCAAAAAAATTCTTCTTATCAATCCTGTTCATAACATGTTTAAAAGTTTACCGCTTCCCGGTACTTTCACGAGGCAAATTTTGCAAAATTTGGCAAGCATAACCTTAGCAAGCTTGGGAGCATGAAAACATCTGTGATATTTGTGGTTGATAAAAATCCGATTCACCGGAATCTGGTCAGGTATCATCTTGAAATCAACAAGTGTGCACAGGTTCAAACTTTTCCATCAGGAGAAGAGTGTTTGTATCGCTTGCAAAAAAACATCCGACCCGATTTTTTAATCACCAGTTTTTTCACAGGCGATCGCAGCGGGTTCGATTTTTTACAATCCGTCCTGGAAATCGCTCCTTCCACCCGGGTTGTCTTCTTTGACACTTTTGAAGATCCTCAGCTAGCGGGAAAGCTCCTGGAAGCAGGCGCCTGCGATTATGTAGTCAAGACCAGGAATCCGGATGCCGGGATTTCCGGGCTCCTTAAGAATGTCCGTTACCTTGCCAGGGAAAAAACCCTGGCGGGTGATAATTTTTCCTAATTTAGGAGAATCATTTATGACACGGATCCTGCAGGTTATCTTATTTCCTGTTTCCTTATGCTATGGACTGGCCATGCAGGTGAGAAATATGATGTTCGACCTGCATCTGCTGCCTTCCCGGACATTTGACAAGCCAATCATCTCGGTCGGAAACCTTTCATACGGCGGAACCGGGAAAACACCCCATATCGAATACCTCATCAGGCTCCTTTCCCCTGCGAACTTCATTGCCACCCTGAGCCGGGGTTACGGGCGCCAGAGCAGTGGTTATATCCTTGCCTCCAAACGCTCGAACGTCAAGTATATCGGGGACGAGCCTTTGCAGTTCCTGAAAAAATTCGAAGAGGTCAAGGTTGCAGTTGATGAAAAACGCAGCCGCGGTATCCAGAAATTACTTGAAAAATACCCCTCCCTGGATATCATCATGCTCGATGATGCTTTTCAGCACCGGTATGTAAAACCGGGATTATCCATCCTGCTGACCGATTATCACCGCATGTATTCGGAAGACATGCTCCTGCCATCGGGCACCTTGCGTGAATTCCGCGGCGGAGCTGCAAGGGCCGACATCATCATCGTTACGAAAACTCCAAAGATCTTCTCCCCCATCACCCGCAGAAGAATCATTGAAGAGTTAAAACCCGGGAGCCGCCAGCATATCTATTTCTCCTATGTCAAATACGTGGAGCCGGTACAGGTCTTTGACACCCTAGACCTTGTTTTTCCTGCCAAAGTGACCAACATCCTGCTTTTCACAGGCATCGCAAATGATTATCCCCTGCGGGAACACCTGGAACGGATGTGCAGCGACCTGGTCGTTATGAAATTTGCTGATCATCACCCTTATACCCTCAAAGACGTTGAAGAAATAACCAGGAAATTCCATGACCTGCCCACCCAGAAGAAAATCATGGTAACAACGGAAAAGGACGTAATGCGGCTGAAAACTCCCGAACTTAGCGTATATTTGAAAAATTTACCGTTATTTTGCGTTCCCATGGAAATTGATTTTCATGGCACCGATAAAGAAAATTTTGATAACGAGATTTTACGCTATGTTGAAAAAAATAAAAGAAACCGTTGAATACCTTGAAAGCAGGATTTCACTGAAACCGGAAGTCGGTATTATCCTTGGCACCGGGTTGGGTGGATTGGTCCAGGAAATTGATATCCAGCAAACCCTCCCCTATGAATTTATTCCCAATTTCCCGGTTTCCACTGTGGCCGGCCATCAAGGGCAACTGATCTTCGGCACCATGGGCGGAAAAAACATTGTGGCCATGCAGGGACGGTTTCACTATTATGAAGGTTATACCATGCAGGAACTCACCTTCCCCGTGATGGTCATGAAGTTCTTAGGTATCAACCTGCTTGTGCTTTCAAATGCCAGCGGCGGGGTGAATCCCGGTTTTGAAGTCGGCGACATCATGGTGATCACCGATCACATCAACCTCATGAAAGACAACCCGCTGATCGGAAAAAATGACGATGAGGTCGGCACCCGTTTCCCGGATATGGGAAATGCCTATGACTCTACCCTGGTCGAAAAAGCCCTTGGAATTGCAAAGAAGCATGGCATCAAACTGCAGCAGGGCGTGTATGCTGCCGTTTCGGGCCCCACCTATGAAACACCGGCAGAATATCGCTATATACGCACCATCGGGGCCGATTGCGTGGGCATGTCGACCGTTCCCGAAGTCATCGCAGCGCGCCATATGGGGTTGAAGTGTTTCGCGGTTTCGGTCATCTCCGACCTCGGCGTGCCCGGAAAGATCGTTGAAATAACCCACAAACATGTCATCGATGCGGCAAGCGCCGTGGAGCCTGTCATAACACGGATCATCAGGGAGATGATCGCCGGGTAACCATCCTCCTGACTTCGACACTTTTTTCTACCCCAAAACATAACTATTAGATATACAGCGAGATGATGTTGTAGGGGTGTGCTATTTGGGTGTCCCGGGGTGTTTTTTTTTACCTTTAGGGCATGTTTATCAG
>Ga0209083_1000292_pt1 | contig 78562 bp, 71 predicted proteins | sample AM7aDNAmetaG_FD_184132 | JGI IMG/M metagenome (GOLD analysis project Ga0209083, IMG submission 184132) | Freshwater microbial communities from Finland to study Microbial Dark Matter (Phase II) - AM7a DNA metaG (SPAdes) (version 3) | ecosystem: Environmental > Aquatic > Freshwater > Lake ... | reverse complement strand
GAATGGTTTCATACTTGAAGTCCTTATCAAAATACCTGTGCTCCTCTCTTTTCCCCATGACACACCTCCATCTTATTTTTTATTAACTGAAACTCTTCGATGTGTCCACTAAATCGGGGGAAGACTATCCTGTAAGCGTTAATTGAAGAATTCTGCAAATTATGCAATATTACAAACGGTAATAGTTGAAATATTATGGTACTATCAAGAAACTAGGTGGTAACCAAAGAAAGCGCAAATTTCAACCTATATGTCGAGAGAAGTCAGTCTGCTCAAATCTAAAAAGATTTGAAGTGTTTTGATGTTAAATACAATGGTAAACATATTTAAAAGTTGTAAAAAACAGGGCACTTCGTAAACATTTGCTTATTAACCAGAATTTGGCCGCGCTACAAAATGAAGACCATATTGGTTTTGACGGACATTTTTAATTATCGTAATCCTTACCTGATTGACTTTCTCGCGCTCAGATGGAAAAAGCGCGGTTATAAAGTTTTTAAACATTATAGCACAAAGAACCTTCCCGATGCGGACATAGCCATTCTTCACATTGACGCAACCATTGTTTCGGGAAAATACACCCAATGCCTATCAAGATATCCTGTGGTTCTGAATCGCAATGTCTTGAACATTTCGAAAACAGTTTTTAGCGATAATATTGTTAAGTCAGATGATGATTATTCTGGCCCCGTGATAATAAAAACAAATGCGAACTGTGGCGGAAGACCAGAGGCAACAAAGATAAGATATATCTGGTCAAAATTAACTTTACAGTGGAGATGGGAAAAAGTAAACACTCTGGACCCGCAAAAGTATCCGGTTTTAGAAAATAAGAAAAACATACCGGCTGGAGTTTGGGGAAATAAAAATCTTGTTGTTGAAAAATTCCTTCCCGAAAGAACAAACGGTTTATATTTTCTGAGGTATTGGATTTTTTTGGGGAATAAAGGATGGGCCGGCCGGTTTGGAGCGAGTGACCCTATTGTCAAGTTTAATAACATGACGACAAAAGATGAGATGATACCGGTACCTGATGAATTAAAAATATGGAGGAAAAAACTGGGATTCGATTACGGCCGGTTTGATTACGTAGAACACAACGGTAAACCAGTTCTTTTTGATGTGAACAAAACCTTGGGCGGTGTTCATCACATAGAAACTTATTCAGCAAAGTTGGATTTTCTAGCAAGCGGCATTAACGATTTCTAAACATAATGTGATTTTGAAGGAGACGAATATGAGCTTGGATATGGAACGCGTGGAAATGTTCAGAAATGTTTGGAGTAAATTGATTGTGCCGGTACGCCCTGGACCCGAGGGCTTGGCTTTGTATTGTTCTCAGATGCAACGCTTACCACAAAAGCGTATTTTAGTTTTGGGTGCAACGCCGGAATTAGTGGATATGGCCCTGGAACTGAATGCGGACAAAGTGGTCAGTGTAGAACGTAATCCGGAAATAATCGCGGCCATGAGACAACTGGGAACAAGGGATTGGAGTAAAGTGCAGCTTATTGCCGGTGATTGGCTAGAAGAGCGTAGCGATTTCTATTCTTCTTTTAACTGTATTATTTGTGACGGTGGGCTATTGTTTCTACATTATCCGGAGCAATGGAAAATACTATTTAAACTGGTTTACAGCTATTTAACACCTGGTGGTGTTTTCATTGCCAAGGAATGGGCAGAGCCGACTGGAGAGCGGGACTACGATAGTTTTATCAAAAAAATGATCAGTTGCTTTGAGGCCGAAAGCAAAAATAAAAGTCGCAAAGAGACAATGGAATTATACATCCGTCTTGCTTCAGAGTTGCGCTTGGCAACATTTATCAATACTACCCAAAAAGATGGTTCTTTTGACCAGACAATACTGCTGGAGCGCCTTGATTCTTTGATAGAGGAGTTGAAGCGGAAATTTGCTGACCCAGAACTGGTTCAAATCACCGAAGCGGCTCTAAAATATTTGGCAAGATCGCAGTCCGGCACTACCGATGTTGTTACTGGCGTTAGATTTGAAGTTGCAGATAAACTTCTGTCCGCTTGCGGCTTTATCTCTGAGCACTTTCCTTTGCCAGATCCTCCGATAGCTGAAGCGAACTATATGTTTGTTGCGCGTAAATAAATTGCCGCTTAGTCATCATAAAGAGGCGAATGTAAACAGTCACTATCATTCCAGCAATATTCGTAATCAGAATAGTTGATAATTAGAAACAGTCCCCCCTATACGTCTCTATGGTGACTTCCAGCATTTTCCTCTTTTTATGCGTGAGGCTAAAAAGAATGTTGCGATCAAACATTTCATCCACAATATTTACTGACTTGTAGATGAAGTAGGGACAACAGCGCCCAATTCCAGTTAAATTAAAGGATGCTTTAATCCTCATTCAATCGTCCTAGAATCAACGATAAAATATTCCGTATCGCCGAAGCAGCTTGTGGGAAGACCTTTGTGCTGTTCATAAATTAAGGCAACGCGTTTACCGGCAAATTGGTTGATTCGCTTGGCCACACCCTCGTCCCGGATAGTGAACAGGAATTTATCGGGAATGGCTCCGGGCATGGTTACCATAGCCATTTCGCCCTCCCATGTTTTACAAACCCAGCCGCTTTTTGACAACTTCTGGATATAACCGACCCGCTCGCCCTGGGAAAAACTCCAGCTGAGTGCCAGCCAGATATAGAGAATAAAGCCGATCACCGGCACCAGAAATATACCTCCAATCCATAATAACAAACGTGTTTTGCTTTTCCCGGAATTGCTATCCATTGTATTATCTCCTGTATAATATTTTTTGCTCGAATCAGAGTTGAAGTATTAGGTGGCAGTATAGATAGAATAGCCTTCTATGTCAATGACCTAATAGGTATGGCACAATGGACTTATGCCAAGAAAGCGAATTGGTATTGAGATTAGAGACGGCGGGTGAGAACATACTCCGCCACGGCATTTAACTGATCTTTTTGGGGGCAGTCGCTAAAAATACTTAATTGGGATCGGGCTTCGCTAATATATCCGGCGGCGCATTTCAGCGAATAATTCACGCCGTTATATTTTTGAATTAAACTAAAAATGAACTCAGTTGTATTGGCATTGTTTCTTTTTTCTGCCAGTAACCGCGAGGCTTTTTCGCGTTCTTCCCCTGAGCATTGTTTCAGTGTGTAAATGAGCGGCAGTGTCATTTTGCCTTCCTCTAAATCCTTGCCGATGGCTTTGCCAAATTCCTGTTCCTGAGCCATGTAATCGAGAGTGTCATCAGTGATTTGAAAAGCTTTGCCGATTTTATAGCCGAATTGTTCCAATGCTTTAATTTTATCCGGTGATGCCGATCCAAGTATCGCGCCGGCGGCGCACGCGACTGATAACAAAACGGCGGTCTTCTTTTCTATAATGGTTAAATACTCTTCTTCGGTCAGATTTACATCACCGCATTTCATAAGCTGAAAAACTTCACCTTCGGACATGATGTTAGTAATTTTGGACATCATCTCCAGAATAGCCATATTCCCGATTTTAGTCATTAAAGTAAAGCTTTTGGAATAAAGGAAATCTCCCACAAGTACGCTTGCGGCATTGCCCCAGATATTGTTGGCGGAAGTTTTACCGCGCCTGATGGTAGCCTGATCAATGACATCATCATGAAACAAGGTGGCGGTGTGGAGGAATTCCAAAACAGCAGCCATCGAGAAACGGTTCTCGCCGCGATAGCCGCAAAGTCCGGCACTGATTAGAAGAAGAAGCGGTCGGAATCTTTTACCGCCGCCATCGATCAAGTGATGGGCAACTTCAGGAATCAAACTGACATCCGAAATAATTTCTTTATCCAGAATTGCTTCAACTTTTTTGATGTCGCCTTTATAGGCGGCAAAGACATCTTGAATTTCCATGGAGTGATTATCCTTAATTATAAGGCTTAGTAAAAATTATATTTTATAATCCGTTCAGTTGTCAAATGAGATTTAAAGATATTTTTAGTCGACTATTTTTCGAATGAAGCAAAAGCATCCCAATACGTTAATATTATATCTTCAATTAACCGAACATGCAATTTAAGAGAGATGGCTTAAAAAATCTAAATATTTATTACTTCTCCACGTTTCGGAACAATGACTTTGATGTCCGGGAAATCTTTCTCGACATTCCTGATAAATATTCCGGTTTCTACAGAGCTGGATACCGGTGGAAAAGCATCATCAAAATGATATAAATAAATTGCCTTTGGTCTGATTTTTTCAACAAATGATAAGGCGTAGGTTTCCAAATCAGATCTTCCCTGAAATGGCAGCGCCAGGATATCCGGACCTTGCGGATAAACTTCTCCAGCCGCCAGATTCAGACTACCCATATGCATTATCTTCTTACCGTTGGCTTCTATAACATAAATAAGCGTCTGGCTCTCCGGGAATTTACTGTTAATTTTTATGATCCTGATGAGACTGGCAAAATAGCGGAGAAGCCTTAGATTGAAAAATGTCCGCAATATTAGTTTGATATCAAAGTTAATATGTTTGCCTTGAAATACATGAATATTAAAATCTCCGACGGTTAAAATTTGACCAGGCCTGATAGCTTTGACGCGTTCACGAGGCACACCCTGTCCAATTAATGTGTCTGCTGTGGGTTGCGAACAGTAAACAACTGCCTCGTTCTCCGCCACAATTAGCGGCACATCGGCCAGATGATCAAAATGGCCGTGAGTTATGAAAATTTCACCCTGAGCTGCCAGTTCTTGGAGGCTAAAGCATCCCAACTTTTTGTTTCGGCCACAGAAGGGATCAAAAATAATAGTTTGGTCATTTTGTGTATATGATATTGTCGCCGTTCCAAACCATCTTAATTTCATAAATCCTTTCCTCCTTTTGATTGAATACTGCTATCAAGGCAAGATGCTTGCGGTGGTGAACTCCCATAAAAATTGATTAACCGATTACTTTGGCAAACAGATCATAGTCGTCGGCTTCAGTAATTTTGCACTTCACGCTTTTGCCGATTTGGGCTGTGCCGTCTTTAATATAAGTTATGCCGTCTATTTCCGGAGCTTGTCTGCGGCATCTCCCCATAAAGGCAAAATCGGCACGGTCGCTTTTTTCTTCAATGAGCACTTCCTGGATAGTCCCGATCAGGCTCTTGTTGATGGCATTGGAAATGGCGGCCTGTTCGCTCATGATAATTTCACGCCGCCGCTCTTTTTCCTTTTCCGATATTTGTGATTTGAGCTGTGCCGCTTTTGTCCCTTCTTCACGCGAGTAAGTAAAAACACCGAGATGATCAAACTTTATTTCGCGCACAAAATTAAGCAATTTTTCAAACCTTTTGGGAGTTTCTCCCGGAAATCCGACAATGAGTGATGTGCGCAGCGCTACATCGGGCATTATCTCGCGTGCCAGAGCAATGATTTCTCTGATCTGAGTGCCGGTTACTTTACGGCCCATAGCATGAAGTATTGCATCGTCAATGTGCTGGATGGGCAAATCAATATAGCGGCATATTTTTTTGTTTGCGGCGATAGTCTCCAAGATATCCTTGGTGATATGCGCCGGATGAGCATAAAGCAGACGAATCCATTTAATTGATTTTATTTTCGCCATCCCTGAAAGTAAGTCCGATAACCGGGGGTGGCTTTTTAGGTCCCTGCCGTAAGCTGTTGTATCCTGCCCGATGATTATTATCTCTCTGATGCCCCTTGCCGCTAGATTTGCGGCTTCCTTTAAAATATCATCAGGCTTGCGGCTGCGGGCTCTGCCACGGATCGATGGGATCGCGCAGTAAGAACAGCGGTTAGAGCAGCCATCGGAGATTTTCAAAAAAGTGCTGACCGCCGTTGATGATAAAACCCGTTCATGCCGAGAAGTCATTAAAAAATCCGGTTTGGTAATTACGGCGGCGCGCCTGGATTTGTATTGATTTAAGTGCGCGACTATATTGCCAACCTCCCCAGTACCGATAAACAAATCGACCTCCGGTATCTGGTCAAAGAGCTCTTTTCCATAGCGTTGAGCCAGACAACCGGCAACGACAATCTGAATCTTGCGGTCGGCTTTCTTTTTTACTTCCACGAGCGTCAGTATTTCTTCAAGAGCTTCCTCCTTGGCGGGATTGATAAAAGCGCACGTATTGACAATGACTATGTCGGCTTCATCGCTGCGCTCAACCAGTTGCAGGCCGGACTTGCTCAACAAACCGCCCATGACCTCGGAATCAATTAAATTCTTCGAGCAACCCAGGCTGATGATATGTAATTTTTCGGGATTTGTTTTTTTCAACGGGGGAGCTTTCTAATCAAAACTTTGCGTGGTTTGGCGCCATCGGAAGGGCCGACAATTCCTTCGCGCTCCATTTGTTCGATCATCCGCGCGGCTCGGTTGTAACCTATTTTCATGTATCGCTGGACAAGTGATATGGATGCCTGCCCAAGTTCACCAACCAGAGCGACGGCTTCATCATATTTTTCATCATAACCGTCTTGCTCATGTTGAGACTGGGCCGCTTCGAATTCATACTTTTCAATGGAAGAATCATAGGCCGGTTGCGCCTGCATTTTGATAAAATCAACAATGCGGGAAATTTCCTTATCCGAAACATAAGCTCCGTGGATGCGCGCGAGCTTGGAAGTACCCGGCGGAATAAACAACATATCTCCGTTTCCAAGCAGTTGTTCCGCTCCCGGCTGATCGATGATCGTGCGGGAATCAATTTTAGAAGACACCTGAAAAGAGATCCGCGTTGGAAAATTGGCTTTAATCAAACCGGTGATGACATCCACCGATGGCCGCTGCGTGGCGATGATCAAATGAATTCCAGCCGCCCTAGCCATTTGCGCCAGACGTGTCAGTGATTCTTCCACATCGCGCGAGGCCACCATCATCAAGTCGGCCAATTCATCGATCACCACTATAATATATGGGAGCTTGACGTGTTTTATCGGCGAATCGTGGCGGGGAGAAGCCATTTCCGATGCTGCGAATCCCTCGTCAAACATTATTTCTTCAGTCTTTTCTTTGATCACGGATGCCGCATTGTCTTTAGTGCCTTTCAGGAGCGCTTCATTATAAGCATCAATACTTTTTACGCCCAGATCACTAATGGTCTTATAGCGTCTTTCCATCTCTTCTACCGTCCAGCGAAGAACCTGCGAAGCTTTTTTGGGGTCAAAAACCACCGGATGCATCAAGTGCGGAATGCCTTCATAAGAAGAGAGTTCCAGCCTCTTGGGATCAACCATGAGAAACTTGATATCGTCAGGCTTGGCTTTAAAAAGAATGCTGCAAATCATGGCATTGAGGGCGACGCTTTTGCCAGAACCGGTTGTACCCGCGATAAGCAAATGAGGCATTTTGGTCAAATCGGCAATAACCGGCGCGCCAACAAAATCAACGCCCAGAGCGATGGGCAGCCGCAGCGATGATTCCAGGAAGGCATCATTATCCAGCACATCCTTTAGAAAAACAGGATCCCTTTTCAGGTTGGGTATTTCAATACCGATTACGTTTTTCCCTGGGATCGGGGCCAAAATGCGAATGCTCGGAGCCATGAGCGCCAAAGCCAGGTCATCAGCCAGGTTGGTTATCTTGTTGATCTTGACGCCGGGTGCCGGTTCCAGTTCATACATGGTGATTACCGGACCGGGCATGACTTCGACAACGCGGCCTTCGACACCGAAATCAGATAGTTTCTTTTCCAGAATGCGTGAGTTGGTGATCAGATAATCACGCTTTATCCGGGTATCCTTTTGAGGTGATTCTTCCAGAAGAGTAAACGGCGGTAACTGGAACTTGCCACCTGGCTTGATTTTGGTAAAATCGAAATGAGTCTGCTCAATTTTTTTTGGTTTTACCTTTTTAGCTGCACTTAAATTTTCTTCGAACACCGGTTGCGGACTTCTATCTATTTTTGTGCTGTTGAAAACAAAATTAACAAAAGACGTGAACCGATTTTTGCAGTTAGCAAAAAGAGTTGCGGTAAATTGATAAAGACGTGTAGTTGAAGTAACCACTGAAAACTCAACCGTGAAAATCAGGGAAACGATAAAAATGAGAAATAAAATAATATAAGTTCCCGCGGTATTAAAATAGTCTCGAAGAAGGCTGATTATCCATTGGCCAGCACTACCTCCTGCCCAAAAAACTTTTAAATTATCGCATCCTCCTACCCGAAGCTGTTCAAAATTAACAATAATCCCTTCCCTGAAGAAAAGAGACATAAGTCCGGCAAAAGAAAGGGCCAAAAAGAAAAAACTCAGAAGCCTGTTGGCGGCAATGTTAAACTCTGACCGTAAAAAATATATGAAAGAACACAGCAATAAAACTAAAGGTAACAGAAATGAACTGACGCCTAAAAGACGGATTAAAGCATCGGCTGTCCATGAGCCGAAAATGCCTGTAAAATTGTGGGTTGTCTCAATATAGGCATCAAAACATCTAAAACACTTATCTTGCGGATGATACGAGAAAAGACACAAAAGCAGAAATAAAGCCCCGGCAAGACAAACTACGCCTTTAATTTCCCGGATTCTTTTATTATCAGTTTTCTGTTTTTCCATGTCCCTGCCATATGCATATTATTTTAATGATGGCTAATATATTGAAGCTGATTATTTCAGAAAAAAGACAATTTTACAAGTAAGGTAAAAATACTGGAGCTTCGGCAACACCGGAAATCAACGAATGTCTTTTCCCATATCTCTAATGTTCTGGGCGCCTTCAGCCCGAAAGCTGTCATGATTTTTTATAATAGTATTTCGGACTATCGTAATCAGCTCCTGTCTGTTTTCCAGAGTAATATTTTTCACATCAATCGGTTTATCGATGACCAGTTTTATTTTACCCGGTTTTACTTTCAGAGATCTTTTAGGCATAATTTCTCCGCTGCCGATGATCGATACAGGAACAATGGGAACACCAGATTTAATCGCCAGATAAAATGTACCCTGTTTGAAAGGTTTAATTTCACCGAAGCGGCTCCTTGTACCTTCAGGAAAAGCCATGATGGATTTTCCTTCTCGAATGCGCAAGGCGGCCTGATCGAGACTGCGCATCGCTTTTTCTCTATTATTCCTGTCAATCTCAATGTATCCGGCACTTTTCATTGCCGCGCCGAATACAGGAATATTAAATAACTCCTTTTTAACGAGCCACCGGAATTGACCGGGAATGTGCGCCAAAACAATTAAAATATCAAAATCGCTCTGGTGGTTGGCCATGAAGATTTGCGGTTTGCCGCGCAGAATATTTTCCCTGCCTATTATTTGCACTTTTGTGTTGCAGATTAACAGCAGGATTTTAGCCCAGAGATTGGCTATTTTGTGAATATTATTTTCCGCATTGGAAAAAAGAGAAAAGATCACACACCAGAAGGATATAAACGCGGTTATGGCAACGCCCAGGGTAACTAACAATGCCGAACGAATCATGTGCGTTCTTCCCTTTAGACCGAATTTGTAGTTAATTTTTTACTTGATTATACTACTGAAGTCAATGATGAATTATATAAAGAAACTGTCTTGACATATTCGATCGCTTATCTTTATAGTCCATTTCTCTAACAGGGCAACAATATCTGCTCTGATCAGATAATCATTCCCGATAAAAGGAGGAAAATTATGAAAGGCGTAAAATTCGATTTGACAGGTAAAGTAGCTATCGTGACTGGAGGGGGAAAAGGTATCGGCCGGGCTATCGCCCTGGGGTTAGCCCAATCCGGTGCCGCTGTGACCGTCGCTGCCCGCAATCAGCAGGAGATCGATGGTGTGGCCGAAGAGATCAAAAAAATGGGCGGCAAAGCCATAGCCGTTGTTACCGATCTGACCATCAATGAACAACTCGAAAACTTGGTACAGAAAACGCTAAGTGCTTTCGGTCGTATCGATATTCTGGTAAACAATGCCGCCCGAAGCTTCCTGCGCAGCCTTCTGGATTTGCGTGAGGATGGGTGGGATAAGGTGTTTGATACCAATGTAAAGGCCGCCTGGCTCTTAAGCAGGATTGTGGCCCGCCAGATGATCGAACAAAAAAGCGGGCAGATCATCAATATTACCACCGTGGGCGCGGAAAAGGCTGAGGCAGGTATGGCCGCTTACGGTTGCAGCAAAGCCGCCCTGAAGATGCTGACACGTTGTATGGCCCGTGAATGGGCTGCCTACGGCATCCGCGTTAACGCTGTAGGTCCGACCTTGACACGCACGGAATTCAGCAAACCTATCTGGTCCAATCCGGAGATTGCCAAACTGATAACTTCAGGGATTCCGATGGGACGTCTGGCCGAACCGGAAGAAATTGTCGGTTCCGTTCTTTTTCTTGCTTCGGACGCCGCAAATTTTATTACGGGTCAGTCAATATATGTGGATGGAGGCACCCTGACTTTTTAATTCTAAAGCCGCAGATGAGGATTATCGTCCTGCATGTCCGGACAAAATTATTGACTTCACCACCTCAAAGTGATAGGTCACTTCGTCTTTATAATTGGTTTTGTGAGACGAATTTAAAGGTAAAAGTATGCTGGATATTAAATATTTAAGACAAAACATCGGAATTGTCGCCAAAAAGATGGGCGAAAGAGGTCAGAAAATAGATTTTGACCGCTTCCTTGGTTTGGATGCAAAAAGGCGGGATATTTTACAGTCGGTAGAAACTCTTCGCAACGAGCGCAATGATGCTTCCAAGGCAATCGGTGAACTGAAAAAAAAGAAACAGGACGCATCTGAGTTAATTGAGAAGATGAGTCGGGTATCTGTAAAGATAAAGGAATACGATGAAACTCTAAGCGTTACGGAAGAAGAACTTAATGCCTTTGTCATGATTGTGCCGAATGTTCAACACGAATCAGTCCCAATGGGACACAGCTCCGAAGATAATACCATTGTACGCACTTGGGGTGAAAAGCCGGTTTTCAGCTTTGAACCCAAACAGCATTTCGAGCTTGGCGAAAGCCTCAACATTCTGGATTTCGCGCGCGGCGCAAAAATAACCGGAGCGCGCTTTACGGTTTATCGCGGGGCAGGCGCTGCCATGGAACGTGCGCTGATCAGCTTCATGCTCGATTTACATACTGAAAAGCATGGATACACGGAAGTTTTGACGCCTTTCATGGTGAATGCGGAAAGCATGACCGGAACCGGCCAGTTGCCCAAATTTAAGGAAGACCTTTTTAAAATTGAAGGGATGGAATATTACCTGATTCCGACAGCGGAAGTTCCGGTAACCAATATTTACCGGGATGAAATTCTGGAAGAAGACAAACTACCGATTTGTCTGGTAGCTTATTCTCCCTGTTTTCGCTCGGAAGCCGGTTCCTACGGCAAGGATACGCGGGGTTTGATCCGTCAGCATCAGTTCAACAAAGTGGAAATGGTCAAGTTCAGCCAGCCGGAAACATCCTATGATGAGCTGGAAAAGCTGACCGCCAACGCTGAAGATGTTCTTGAAAAACTGGGGATTGCTTATCGCACCGTTTGTCTTTGTACGGCTGATCTGGGGTTTTCTTCAGCCAAGACGTATGACGTGGAAGCCTGGATGCCCGGACAAAATACGTATCGGGAAATTTCTTCATGCAGCAACTTTGCCGATTTTCAGGCACGCCGGGCAGCGATCCGTTTCCGGAGGAAGGACAGCGGTAAAGTGGAATTTGTTCACACATTAAACGGCTCAGGCCTGGCTGTAGGCAGAACCGTTGTGGCAATACTGGAAAATTATCAGCAGGCCGACGGCAGCGTCATTATCCCGGAAGCCTTGCGTCCCTATATGAGAGGTCTTGAACGAATTACTCTTTAAGGTGATCTGATAAACGAAGGAATATATTAGTTATGGAGGGATGGCCGAGTGGTCGAAGGCGGCGGTCTTGAAAACCGTTGACCGAAAGGTTCGCGGGTTCGAATCCTGCTCCCTCCGCCAGAAAATTAAAACGTGCATCCATAATCATGGACGTCTTGTTTTTCAATAAAGGCCAAAAACGGAGAGATGGCTGAGTGGCCGAAAGCGATCGCCTGCTAAGCGATTGTACGCCCCTTAAAGGTGTACCGCGGGTTCAAATCCCGCTCTCTCCGCCAGTTATTTTTGAAAAATTGAGTCGCTTTCATTAATGTGTTATTAGAAATGCCTCAAATTTTTATCAGCATATTTTGCGCCCATGGCTCAGCTGGATAGAGCGCCAGACTACGAATCTGGATGTCGCAAGTTCGAATCTTGCTGGGCGCACCATTAATTTATAGGCTTTAGCGAAATTCGCTAAAGCCTATTTTTCTTGATAATCAGGGAAGCATCTTCTTGTAAAACGCCGCCTGGTTCTCGCCCATGATCTTCCGGATCTCGGCCTTGGAGAATCCTTCCTTCATAAGCGCGTCGGTGAGGAGCACCATGCCCGATGATTCAAAGGGCATGGGCACGCTTCCGTCAGAGTCCGAACCCAGAGCTATACTGTCAATTCCCGCGACTTTCACCGCGTAGCGGATGGCCCGCACCGTCGCCTTCAGATCGGTGATCGGCCCTATGGCCTCCTCCCAGAATCCGATGCCGATGAGCCCTCCCTTTGCGGCAATGCGACGCAGTTGGTCATCGGAGAGATTGCGGTTGTTGTTGACGGTCCCCTTAACACCTGTATGCGAGATTATCACAGGCCGTGTGGAGAGGGCGAGGACATCGTCTATCGTTTTGGCCGAGGAGTGGGCAATGTCGATGATCATCTTTTTCTGCTCCGCGAGCTTGAGCATTTCCTTCCCCTTTTCCGTGAGACCGCCTTTCTGCATCCCGTGCATCGACCCTGCCATCTCATTGTCGAAGAAATGGGTAAGCCCGATCACACGATAGCCCGCGTCAAAGATTACCTCGATGTTTTTAGGATCGCCCTCAAGCACCTGTGTGCCCTCGATGCCGAGCACCCCGCCGACTATGTCTGGTTCCTTGATGCGCCGCTCCCGAAATTTCGCGAGATCGTCCGCAGTCCTGATGATATAAAGCTTTCCTTTCGAGCGTTTGGCGAAGCCGTGCAGCTTCTTCGCCAGGTATAGCGCGCGCTCTTTCAGGCTGAACCAGGAAGAAACCGGCCAAAGCTCAGCAATGGCGACTATGGTTATATTGTCCGTCGTGCCATCGTTCCTGTCGATGTTCATTCCGCGCGGCGTTTTCGTGACGGCCATGAAGTTCTGGAGCGCGATGTTCCCCTCCTGCATGCGCGGCAGATCTATGTAGCCGCGCGTGTTCTTCTTTAAAAAGTTCCTGTTCCACATCAGTGAATCGTTGTGCATATCGGCTATGAAGAGCGTCTTATGGAACGCAGCAGCCTGGGGCGAGACCTTGTAAGGAGGTTTCGCGTATCCATAATTCCATTTACTATCCACGCTTGACGGAAGGCAGATGAAAAACCAGACGATGAACATGACAAGAACCACTCCGATGCCGATGAGTACTTTTTTCATATAGAATCCTCCTTTGATTTTGATAAGATGTTACTTTCTATGGCTCGAAGTATAGTGTCTCTATTTTTGCTTGTCAAAGGATAATTTGGCTGTTTTCCTCCGGCAATAAATTATTCAAGAAAAACATATTGGTTTAGTAAAAAAGATGATTGAAACCAACTGAGAAATAGTGTATTTGCGAAACATAAATTGTCGGATAGTAATTTTAGCAGGGGATAGAAATCACCCAGCCAGTCCTAAGCAAGCGTTTGCGCTGAAAGAGTAAATTTCGACTCCGAAAATTATATTATTTAGCTTGTCACTTCTTAATCCTTTAGGAAGAAAACGGGTTAATTGCTGAAATATATACTCGTTATTACAAGTATATTAATATTTATATTTTCCTTGGGAGGAACTATGGCTGAAGAGACAAAAAAAATGACTAGAGCGGAACGGCAGGAAAGAGACAAAGATGCCAATCTGAAACATTGGGAAGAACAGGATTCTGTTTTATTGAAGCATCGGGAAGAAGCCTATAATATCGGTGGTGAAGACCAGACTGCACGGCTATTAAAGCAGGGCAAAAAGCCGATGCGTGACCTGATTAAAAAGCTTATTGATCCGGGTACAGATTTTTTTGAGGTTGGCCTGGATGCTGGATATAATATCGGTGAGAAAAAACTCTACGGCGGTGTTATTTATGAAGAGGAGAAACGCGGTCATATACCGGGCGGCGGAGTCATTACAGGGATAGGAACAATTCATGGCAAAGACTGCATGATTTTTGCCAATGAAAATCGATTTGCCGCTGGTACTTATTTCCCGATTACTTTAAAAAAACATATGCGCGCGCAGGCAATTGCCGAACAATGCGGGATTCCCTGTATTTATATCGCCGATTCCGGCGGAATCAATTTGCCGCTGCAATTAGGTTGCTTTGCTGATGACGGCCATTTCGGGACAATGTTTTATAATATGTGCCGAATGTCCTCACGGGGGATTAAACAATATACACTTTCTACGGGAGGAAATACCGCCGGCGGCGCTTACATGGTATATCTGGCTACCGAATCGATCATGATTGAAAAGCTGGCATTTGCTTTTTTAGCCGGCCCGCCCATGGTTAAATCGGCAATCGGTGAGACAGTTTCTCAGGAAGATTTAGGGGGAGCTTACGTTCACACGCAGCATTCCGGTGGTTGCGACCATTTTGTGAAATCACAGGAAGAAGGAATAGAAAAACTGCGTGCCATGATTGAATTTGAACCATCACAGAAAATTTACATCGACAAGCGGGAATCCCGCGAACCAAAATATGATTTCAAAGAAATGATGCGCACAAGTCCTGTTGATACTTATCAGCAAATCAATATCAAAGATACTATTAAATGTCTGGCTGATGACAGCTACTTTCATGAATATAAAGCAACGTATGGTCCGGGGCGAGGAGATTCCATAGTCTGCGGCAAAATGTGGTTAAAAGGAATACCCATAGGTGTACTTGCCTCTAATGCCAGCGGAGTTATCTATATTGAGGCAGCCAGAAAAGCGACGGAATGGATGATCCGTTGCGGCAATTCCAAATTGCCTGTTTTGTTTTTGCAGGGTTCGCCTGGTTATATGGTTGGCAAGAATGAGGAATGGGGCGGCATCGGCAAATATGGATCTGATATGGTTCGTGCATGCTCCTGCCTGGAAGCACCGAAAATCACTTATGTTATCGGGCCGGATCATGGCGCTGCCAATTACGGTATGTGCGGCAGGGCTTTTAAACCGCGTTTTGCCTTTACTAACATGAGAGGGAGAACATCCGTTATGTCCGGCAATACGGCAGGATTTGTTGTGGAAACAATTCGAAGGAAGAACATTGAAGCCAAGGGCGGCGCAGTAAACGAGGAAGATATGGAAAAATTCCGCCAGATGATGCGGGATCGCTATAGCAATGAAGGCCATCCCTTTTATACAGGATCTCTTGTGTTTCATGATGGAGTAATAGCGTTTAGCGAAGCGCGTGATAAACTTGCCCGCGCTTTTGAAATTGCTTTACGCATTCCGGTAAGAGGATCAGATTGGGGAGACTTGAAATTTTAACAGTAAATTGTAAGGAGAAATAAAATGGCAGATGTTTTATTACAGGAGAAAAAAGGCGAAGGGATTTTACTGCTAACATTAAACCGCCCTGAGGCCATGAATTGTTTTAGTTTGGAATTGCTTGCGGTACTCGGTGACGCAATTCGCGAAGCCAATTTCGATAACAGTTTGCGTTGTTTGATTATAACAGGCGCCGGCGGTGATGATCCCAAGAAAGCGTCATTTTCTACAGGCGCAGATTTAAAAGAGCGCAGGACTATGTCACCGGATCAAGTCCGGCGATTTATTTTTACTATCCGTAATGTTTTTACTTCTGTGGAGCAGTTACGTGTGCCGGTAATTGCGGCAATTAACGGTTTTGCTTTTGGCGGCGGAACGGAACTTGCTCTGGCCTGCGATTTGCGTATCGCCTCAAGTAATGTCGTTATGGGATTAACGGAAACATCGCTCGCGATTATTCCGGGAGCGGGTGGGACACAACGCCTGCCCCGAATCGTCGGCATTGCCAAAGCCAAAGAATTAATATTTACCGCCCGCCGCATAACTGCGCAAACAGCTCTGGAAATTGGGCTGGTCAACAAAGTTGTGGAACCGGCTAAATTAATTGACGCCGCCTGCGAGCTGGCTTACGAAATTGCTGCTAATGGTCCGATTGCCGTGACTCAGGCGAAATTTGCGATAAATTGCGGAATGGACGCATCCCTATCGGTTGCCTTGCCATTAGAATCGAAAGCTTATGAAGTAATAATTCCGAGCAAAGACAGAGTGGAGGCATTAACCGCGTTTGCGGAAAAAAGGAAACCCAATTTTAAAGGCGAATAAGACATAATATGATCAACAGATGGAGAAAAAATTATGACTGAATATGATTATTGGAAAATATTTCCCCGGATGCCAAAAAAGGTAACCATTGGAGATATAACAATTCGGGATGGTTTTCAGCATTCCGAAAAATTTGTATCCACACAGGCGAAAATATTTTACGGGCAAGAAATGATCCTGGCCGGTTGCCGTGAGTTGGAAGTTACCAACCTGGGATCGGCAAAAGCAATGCCCCAGTTCAAAGATGCAGATGAGGTTCTGAAGGCCATGCGCAACGACGACTTCAAAAGACGCTGCGTAAAAGCCGGCATAGATGCAGATAAGGACATCACCTTAACCTGTGTGACAATCCGGGAAGCTGCTGTGGATCGGGCAATTGAGATGAAAAAAAATGGTTATGGCCCCGATAGAATTTTGATGATGGTTTCCACCGATCCGGAGCATCATTTTGCGAATTCCGGCATGACGTTGACTCAATACTGGCGTGAGGCGGAAAGGTGCATTAAAAAGGCCCGTGACGCAGGCATGAAAATGTGCGGGACGGTTAGCACGATCTGGGGTAGTCCGATTAGCGGCGCCACAAAAATGGAGGACGCGGTCGAATTCACCAAGCGATGGTTCCAGATCGGGGCTCACGATGTTGAGCATGCTGATCATGACGGTTCGGCCAATGCCGCCGATGTCTATCGTTATTTTTCCATGGTCATGGACGCAATGCCCAACCCGGAGGCGCATCTGTGTCATCTTCATGAGACCAAACGGATTGCATCTTCTTCTATTTTAGCTGCCCTGCAGGCCGGTATTTGCCGCTTCGAGGCAACATTGGGAGGTTTGGGCGGGCAGCCGTCCAATTTCCTTGATGACTGTCCGATTAAAGGCACGGGTGAATATTATTATGATCCGCGTTATGTCGGCCTCGTTTGCATGGAGGATCTGCTGGTACAGATTGACGAACTGGGTATCAAGCACGGATATGATGTAAACCGGGTTCTCTTGCTTGGTAACAAAATGGAAAAAACCATGGGGGGCAGACTCCGTTCAGAAGCAATCATTAACGGTCGTACAGTTAAAGCAGGGCATATGGAACATGCGCGTCCCGGATTGAAAAAACTGATTGAAAAAGAGGGAGAAAAAATAGGGCAGCAGCTTCCGCCGGACTGGGCAGGTGATGTGGTTCTGTCTGAAAAGTGGGGTCCTGCTGATCCGATTTGGAAAAAATAAGTTTACATTAATATAATTAAAATTATTAAGGAGGAATATAAAATGGCAGTTGATATTGTGGCACATATGCCGGGAACGATTTCGGAGATTTTAGTTAAAGTAGGCGATAAGGTTCAGGCTGATGATGAGTTAATGATTTTGGAGGCCATGAAAATGGAAAATCCCATTTGCGCGAAAACCGCAGGTGTCGTCAAAGAAATAAAGGTTAAGGAAAAAGACAAAGTCGCCACCAATCAGGTACTTCTTGTGTTAGAGTAATTTCAAGATAGCTCCCTGCTTTGGCAAGTAGGGAGCTATCTTAATTAGTGAAACTCCAATTCCTTATGGAAAAAATGAAAATTGTCGAGGTCGGGCCCCGTGACGGCCTGCAAAATATTCAAACATTTGTCCCCACGGATAAAAAAATCCAGGTTATCAAAAAGCTTGCCGTCTGCGGCTTTCAAGAAATTCAGATCGGTTCTTTTGTCGCGCCGCGAGCCATTGCGCAATTTAAAGATATAAACGAAGTTGCAAGTAAAGTCAGCTCACTGCGGGGAGTTATTCTTTCCGCACTGGTTCCTAATGAGCGAGGCGTAAAAGAGGCAATTGCCTGCGGCATCAAAAATCTCATCTTTTTCTTTTCCGTCAGCAGCGAACACAATTACCGCAATGTCAAGCAAACACCGCCGGAATCAATAAAAGAATTGCAACGCATTTGCCGGTCATATCTGCCCGATCGATCAATAACATTACGCGTGGATTTAGCCACTGCTTTCGGTTGTCCGTTTGCAGGCAACATTACAACTGATGCTGTTTTGCGAATGGTTGAAAAAGTTGCCGCCTGCGGCATCAAGGGGATAACCCTTTGCGATACGGTAGGATTCGGCAATCCCCGAACGGTTGAAGAAAAATTCAGCGCGTGCCGTAGTCGTTTCCCACAGATAAATTTCGGGGCACACTTTCACAACACGCGTGGGCTGGCGCTAGCCAATACATTGCGCGCCCATGAGACAGGCATTCGCTCCTTCGATGCTGCGGTAGGTGGCTTAGGTGGTTGCCCTTACGCGCCGGGATCTTCAGGCAATGTCGCCACGGAAGAAATGGTTTTTCTGTTTGAATCAATGGGCATAAAAACCGGGATTGATTTAAAAAAGATTCTCGATGTTTGTTTGTTTTTGCATAAAACATTACCCCAAACAAAACTGGCCAGCTCACTTTACCAGGCGGGCTTGCCCGATATTATCAAAAAAGGATAAATCTCATGCTCTGCCGCGCATCGGCGGCAGTCCCTATTTTCTATGCAGAATATCCCTTGACAAGTAAAAATAGCCAGCATATACACGCACCAATCGAAAGCAATAGCTTATCAAAAAAATCACGGGTATAATACCCTCCGCTGTGCGGGATTGTTCAACTTACCAATTCCGCTAAGTCGCAGATGACCTTCAGGTTACTGCGCTTTCGGAATTGGAGTTTCACAATAAAATAGATATAATTATTTGGAGGATTGCAATGGATTTCTGGCTGAACAACGAGCAGAAGATGCTACGCTATAACGTCCGCGAATTTGCCGAAAAAGAAATCGCTCCGGTGGCGATTGAGCTGGACGAAAAAGAAGAATTTTCCTATGACCTAACCAAAAAGATGGCCGCTCTCGGTCTATTTGGCATCTATGTGCCTGCTGAATACGGCGGTGCCGGCATGGACTATCTATCCTATGTTATAGCGGTTGAGGAAATATGCAGAATTGACGGTTCTAATGGCGCGACCGTGGCCGCTGGCAATTCTCTGGGCATCGGGCCGATTTATTATTACGGGAGTAAAAAGCAGAAAACCGAATGGCTGCCGCGCCTCTGCAGTGGTGAGATATTGGCCTCTTTCGGACTTACCGAACCCGATGCCGGTTCCGATGCCGGCGCGAGCAAGACCAACGCCAAACTCGATCACGGGCAGTGGGTGATTAACGGAAGTAAGATTTTCATCACCAATTCAACAAGTAAAATGGCCGGCGTCTGCACAGTACAGGCCATCACCGGGACAAAAGGAGAGAAGAAGGAAGTCTCCTGCATCCTGGTTCCCAACGGAATCGCCGGATTCACCACTAAAAAGATGACCATGAAAATGATGTGGAGATCATCCGATACCGGTGAGCTTTATTTTGACGACTGCAAGGTACCCGAAGAAAATCTGCTGGGAAAACGCGGTGAGGGATTTCACCAGATGCTCCAGACTCTGGACAACGGCCGGTTGGCCATCGCCGCCATGGGCCTCGGCGGCGCGCAGGGGGCCTATGAGCTGGCTATGAAATACGCCAAGGAACGCAAACAGTTTGGAAAACCAATATCCACTTTCCAGGTCAATGCCTTCAAACTGGCCGACATGGCCACAGAAATAGAAGCGGCGCGCAATTTATTGTACAAGGCATGCTACCTGAAAGACCAGGGTAAACCTTTCGGCAAGGAAGCAGCCATGGCGAAACTTTATTGCTCGGAGGTGATGGGACGAGTGGTGGCCGAAGCCGTGCAGATTCACGGTGGGTATGGCCTGATGAAGGAATACAACATCGAACGATTCTACCGCGACCATAAACTTCTTACCATAGGTGAGGGAACCTCTGAAGTTCAGCGTATCGTCATCTCGCGAAAAATCGGCTGCTATGACGTTGATTAAAAAACAGTGCCCTTTACCGGGTACTGTTTCATTTATAACCTGATACCAATTCGCTTTCTTTGACTAACTTTGCTTACAGCAGCGTTATCCCTTGAAAGCGAATTGGTATGAGATATAATGTCCAAATCTTTATTCCTCCTTTAAATTAATATTTCTTCTTGTCCCCAAGCAGAAATTATTCAAAAAACTGTCTGTTTTTAATAACAATACGTTCCTTAAAATATTTCGAAGAATTAAAGCACAACCCATTTATCCAGAAAAAATGGCTTCTATTTTTTAATCCTGCTTGACACTTACCCAACTATTTCGCTATAAGTTTTCTAACTAATTTTTAAAGCTCGGAAAGACATGCTTATGTATTTAGCAAACTCAGCCTTCGCAATGATTAAGAGCATAAGGCTTCCTGATATTCTGGATATGGCCATCATCTCTTTGATGATTTTCGCCCTATTAACGTGGTTTAAAACTCGTGCTTCCCGCTTTGTACTCATCGGCATAATACTTCTCGGCGGCGTCTATATGGCGGCGCGCTTCTTCCAGCTTTATCTCACAACTATTGTTCTTCAGGGATTTTTTGCCATTTCACTTTTTGTTTTAGTCGTTATCTTTCAAGAAGACCTGCGTGGTTTTTTTGAAAGATTGGCTATGCTGGGAAATATCGGGGAAAAAAATGCGCCATTATCCCACCTCGAAAAAATGGCTGGAATAATTGCCCAAACCGCATCCAATCTGGCGAAAAAGCGGATTGGTGCTTTAATTGTTCTGCAGGGAAGTGATCCTTTGGAGAGGCACGTAAGCGGTGGAATTGTTTTGGATGGTCTTGTCAGCGAACCTCTTCTGGAAAGCATCTTTGATCCCCACTCTATCGGTCACGACGGCGCTGTAATAATCAGCGGCATGCGCATTAAAATGTTTGGATGCCATCTGCCGCTTTCCAGGGACACAGCAAAATACGGGAACATCGGCTTGCGTCACACGGCAGCGCTGGGACTTGCACAGCGGGTCGATTCTCTATGTATAGTTATTTCAGAGGAGAAAGGCACTATTTCTATTGGTCAGGCAGAAACACTCACAACAATTTCTAACGCCACCGCACTGCACGAGGTGGTGGAACAATTTTATATGCGGAACTCACCGACACCGGAATCTCATCCGGCCTTTAAGTGGATTAAGGAAAATACTCGGGAAAAAATTATTGCTTTAGGCCTAGCCTGTTTTTTATGGGTTACTTTTGGATACCAAAGGGATATCGTCCGACGCGATTTCACCGTTCCGATTGAATACAAAAATATCCCTAAAAATTGGCAACTTAATGATCCACAGGCAACCGATGTAAAAGTAATTCTTCAGGGACCGCAACAGGCCTTTTATCTGCTTGATGAAAAATCTTTAAAATTGTCTCTGGATCTAGCGCCGCTCGCCCTGAAAAAGAACGAATTTACCTTGGATAAGACGATGATTAATGTTCCATCGAATTTATCAATTACCGAGATCAACCCGGGAAAGATAAATATTGACGCATCCAAACTTTTCGCCATGACTCTGCCTATCAATATCAAAACGCTGAATTCTCTACCGGGTAGCATATTGCTGCAAAAAATTAATTTCAATCCGACTCAATTGCGTGTTTTGGTAGATTCAAAAATGAAATCGGAGAAAGTTAATATAGAAACGGAGCCAATCGACCTGCAAAAAATATATTTTACAACTTCATTTGCTGCAAAAATTGTCCTGCCATCCGGTGTATATATGCCGGACGGAAAGACAGCCACTGTCAATGTAACAATAAAGGTAAAAAAGAAATCTGCCTTCTGAGGTAAATATGAAATCTATTCACCAAAAAAAGATCAAAAAAGGCCTGTCTCTCACCCGGCAGTTTTATTCATGTGGGCAGCAAATATATTGCAATAGATAAAAAAATATGTTCAATTTAAAAACATATTATTCAAATTAGGAGGCAGTCAGTATGCAGGTTTTTCAAGCAAGCGATATAGTTGAAATTGCTGTCAGGATTGAAGAAAATGGCGTTAACTTTTACAAGTTTGCCGAGCAATTGGCCAAGCAGGAAGAGGCAAAAAGGCTTTTTGCCAGCTTGGCGGAAGCTGAAGTAGCTCATAAAAGAACGTTTGAAGGCATTTTTGCTAAAATGGATAAATCAACACCGCCAGAAAGCTACGATGGCGAATACGCGGCCTATCTGCGCGCCTACGTGGACAATAATATAATTTTCACTAAAGAGGTTATGGATAAAGAACTGGCTAAAGTAAAGGATACCCTTGCCGCCTTTGATTTTGCCATCAAAAGGGAGTTGGATTCTATTCTTTATTATCATGAGATTAAGAGATTAGTACCGGCAGCCCAGCATACCAATATAGAACAGATCATCGAAGAAGAAAGAAAGCATTTTTCTGCCCTTACTGACATGAAAAAACGTTATTGTTAGCTAAGATCAGACTAGGATAAAAATTTTTAGATTAATTTTTCGAATCGTATTTCTTCAGCTTATAACGCAACATACGTTCGGACATACCTAGAATCTCGGCGGCTTTGGACTGATTATTAAGGGTTTTTCCCATAGCTTCAGCGATTAAACCTTTTTCCAATTCGTCCATGGATTCCCGCAAAGAACCGGATGCTTTTTTCTTCGGGTGCTCATTCTCATGATCGTTTTTAAACGGCAGATCGTTGATTGTAATGTATTCATCACGAGCGATTACTACAGCCCGTTCCAGAATATTTTCCAACTCACGAACGTTTCCAGGATAATCATATTTCAAAAGCAAATCCCGCGCTTCTGCTGTCAGACCAATAATGTGTTTGTTGTTTTCTTTGGAGAAATTATCAATAAAATGATTAATTAATATAGGCACGTCCTCTTTTCTTTCCCTCAGCGGCGGAAGAGCCATAGTAACTACATTTAACCTGTATAAAAGATCACCGCGGAAAGAACCTTCTTTGGCCTGATCTTCGAGATCTTGGTTTGTAGCGCTAATCACCCGTACATCAACATGGATATTTGTGTTACTGCCTAGACGCTGAAATTCACGTTCCTGTAAAAACCTCAGCAATTTAACCTGTATCGAAGAACTTAATTCCCCGATTTCATCAAGGAAAAGTGTGCCGCCATCAGCTTCTTCAAAACGGCCTATCCGGCGGGAAGCTGCGCCGGTGTATGCGCCCTTCTCATGCCCGAATAATTCGCTTTCCAGTAAATTTTCCTGCAACGCCCCGCAATTGACGACGATGATCGGTTTATGCGCTCTGGAACTCAAATTGTGGATAAGCCGCGCCAGAAGTTCTTTTCCTGTTCCACTTTCCCCCTGAATTAAAATGGACGCGCGGCTTATAGCCACACGACTGGCCATGTTAATTAATTCCGCCATTAACGGACTTTTATAAATAATTTTATCGGAGCTGATGCCCGTCTTCCCCAACTCCTGTCTCAAGAGTTCATTTTCTCGAATGAGCGATCTGCGCTCAGCAACCCGATCAACAAGTATTAATAATTCCTCCAGCTCAATTGGTTTGGTTATATAATCGATGGCTCCGACTTTTATTGCTTCTACGGCAGTTTCAACAGTGCCGTAGGCGGTAATGATGACCACATCTATTTCCGGATTAATCCGTTTTATTTCCTTGAGCACTTCCATACCATCCATACCGGGCATTTTATAATCCAGAAGGATTAAATCAAAATGACCGTTTAAAACCATTTTTATCGCGGTTTCTCCATTTTCCGCCTCAGTTACAGTATGCCCCTCGGAACGTAAAAAATCACGCAGCGTTTCCCTCTGGGATTGACCATCATCGACAACGAGTACATTTAATTTCTTCATAAATATTTATCCTGTTTCATGCCTTTTCATTGACTTTTTCGCGGGGCAAAACAATTTCAAATGTGGTGCCTTCACCCTTCCGGCTGATTACTCGAATATCTCCGCCATGACCACGGATAATTTCACTGGCCAATGGCACACCCAAGCCTACGCCTTTTTCTTTTGTTGTATATTCCGGGCTGAAAATTCTTTCGATTTCCTCGGCGGTCATGCCACATCCCGTATCCGAGATACTTACAACAATATAGTTTTTACCCTCTTTATCGACAGTGATTATAATATTGCCATCTGCCAGTATGGATTCCATAGCGTTTTTAATTAAGTTGAGAAATGCCTGCTGGAGCTTATTTATATCCATCGGAATTATTACCGGACTGAGGCGCCATTTTGTTTCAATGGTAATTCCGCGCGCGGAAGCCTCCTCGCGAATCAAGTTGACAATTTTTTGCAATACCTCCGTCAGAGAAAAATCACTTAATGCCAGCCGACGACTTTTGGAAAAGGAGAGAAACTCCTCAATGATTCCATCGAGCCGTTTAATTTCATCCTTGATAACGCCGGAAAGATATTGAAAATCCTCGGCCTTACCGATATCCTGCGGAGTAAAATCACGCTTTAATCTTTGGGTGGCCATGCTGATAGCATTTAATGGATTACGAATTTCATGAGCAACACCTGCCGCCAGTTGACCGAGAGCAGAAAGCCTCTCTGCCTTTTCCAGACGACGTTCCATATCAACAACACCGGCCAAATGGCGATTTTGATCGTGATACAAAAGCCACATGGACAGAAGAGCGATAATAACCACAAAGATCATAAAAACAAAAATATTCTGGCGATTTTCAGAAATGATTTTATCCATTGAACCGCGGTCGAGACCGATTCTAACAATACCAACCACTTTTTTATCCAGTATGGAGGGGACATCCAGTGTAAAGGGGGCGGCCATATCGATAATCTTGATGCCTTGCCTGTCAATTTTTCTACTGATAATTCTTTTTTCTGCTTTCAAAATATCCTGATAGTTGAAATCTTTATCGCTTAATCCAACCGGTAACTCCCCAATATTACCCTGCAGCTTTTTTTGATCATTAAAGATTTGCATATAAGCGATCCCGTGGCCTTCACCCATTTTATTGATGGCTCTTTCCACGGCAACTTTAATGCTCCAATACAGTCTTCCTTTCTTGTCCAGACCGAAGACAACAACTCCGCTTCCATCCTTAAGCCTCGTGCCGACATAGCCTATGTCTTGTTTGACGCGTATCTTCTCCAACAATTCAATGGTAGTTGCCTTGCGTCCATGGATGTATCGATTGCTTTTGGTCAACACATCGTTTGCTAGCGGTTTGCTTTGATAAATAGCGTTGCCGTGCCGATTGAGAACAGCCACATACCAAAAATTATTATCAGTAGCAAATTCGCGAAGGTAGTCGTTGTTAATTAATTTTTTGTTCCATTGCTCATCGATTTTTTGCCCCAACGCAGTTAGGGCTTCATAAACCAGTGTTATGGAATAAACCATTTCTGCCTGTTTGGCCGTTTTTGCCTGAGACGGGATTTCCCCCTTTGCCGCCACAATGCTTTTGAGATTATCTTCCGTCTGGCGTTGCAAGACACTGATGGTGTTCAAGGCCTGGTCTTCCAAAAAACCCACCAGGTTGGTTTCATTCCTTCGGATATCGAGAAATCCCATTATAAGGATTAAGGTAACCAAAACAGCACTTGCTATTGCCACAGCAAGAGGTTGAAGAAAATTACCATTATAATTCGGGGATCTATGCCTGATACCTGATTCCTTTTTTTTGAAAATTATCATTTTTTATCCTCAAAACATTAATTATTTCTATCTCCCAATACCTATCATGGAACAATGAAGAAATATTCTAATTATTGGGACTATCTTAAATTATTCAAAAGAAATGTCAACGGCTAATACCAAAGAAAATCGACATTTTTGTCGAACGAGGTATAAAAAATGCCGTCATCGCTATATACATGTATTTATTATCATATTTAATGAGACGTAAATATTGCCCGACATTTATTGCCGTTAATTGATGTTGCTAAATTTGGGGACCAAACGGCAGTTAATCAACTATATATCAATACAATCAATCACTTATATAATATTTGTTGGTTGTGGCACACTCTATGCTGTAAGTAAGATCAAAGAAACAAGGGTGTCGACTTAAAATCACGGGCATGATTAGCCGACAGTAAAATAACCAAGAAGGCTTTAGGCCTTCTCTCTTCTCTCCTTAGGAGGCTTCCTAACCAAAGCCTCCTTTTTTTATGGTATCAACACAACAAACCCAACCAACTGAATTACTTATCTTCTGAAGAATCATCCTTTTTTCTTTGCCATATCTCGATTTGCTCTTTAATTATTTTTTCATAACCGGATTCCGTTGGCTGGTAGAATTTTTGTCCCTTAAGTTTTTCCGGTAAATATTCTTGAGGAGTATAAGCATCGGCATAATTATGGGCATATTTGTAATCCTTGCCGTAATCCAATTCTTTCATTAATTTAGTAGGTGCATTGCGAATATGCAGTGGCACAGGCAAATATCCTGTTTTATTAATCATTTCTTTAACCTTACTGTATCCGGTGTAAAGCGAATTGCTTTTGGGCGCAGTTGCTAAATAAACCGCGGCCTGAGATAAAGCCAACTCGCCTTCGGGCAGGCCGATAAAATGGAATGCCTCCTTAGCGGCAATGGTGACAGTCAGCGCTTGCGGATCGGCATTGCCCACATCTTCCGAAGCAAAACGCACCATACGTCTCGCGATGTAAAGAGGGTCTTCACCGGCGGTCAGCATCCTGCCTAACCAATATAGTGTCGCATCAGGATCGCTGCCGCGCATACTTTTATGAAATGCCGATATCAAATTATAATGTTCTTCGCCGTTTTTATCATACAAAAGAGCCTTTTTAAGCAATGATTCCTGTACAAATTTATTGGTGATGATGCGCTGATCTGGCGGCAAAGTTAGCGCTAAAGAAGCAATGGCTTCCAGATTATTTAAAGCGTTGCGGGCATCACCATCGGCTAAATCAACAATATAGCGAATAGCTTCGGAATCAGCCGCAATGGCAGATTTACCCAACCCCCTTTTCTCATCCTTTAATGCTCGCTCAACTATAACGATTAAGTCATCTTCAGAAAACGGCTTTAAAAGCAAAACCCTCGTCCGCGACAAAAGGGGAGCAATAACCTCGAAAGAAGGATTTTCAGTAGTAGCACCAATTAATGTAATAAGTCCGCTTTCAACATGAGGCAGGAAGGCATCCTGCTGGGCTTTATTAAAACGATGAATTTCGTCAACAAAGAGAATTGTCTTTTTCTTTTTACTTTCCCACACATCCCTAGCATCCTCGATGACTGCACGAATTTCTTTCACTCCGGCAAGAACTGCTGAAAAGCTGACAAAGTTCGATTTTGTCTCATTGGCTAAAATGCGGGCAAGGGTTGTTTTTCCGGAACCGGGCGGTCCCCACAATATCATTGAAAACAGCTTATCTTCCGCAATAGCACTCCTTAGCAAACAACCCTGCCCTAAAAGATGAGGCTGTCCGATATATTCGGCAAGAGTCCGCGGCCGCATTCTTTCGGCTAGAGGAGCAGAATCTCTGGCATCGCTTTCATTTCCCACACTAAATAAATCCACTGTTTTCATTTTTTGCTCTTCGCTGCCTCAATTATTTCGATCAGGCTTGTTACTTTGTCTTTAGGCTTTGCATTATTGAATCTCAGCCAGTCTTGATCTGTCATATTCTTATGCAAAAAACTCTCCACATCAAACACGACAGACCAGCAACTGACAATTCGGGAACAGGGAAACGCGCCTGACTCCCGCAAACAGTAAGAAAAGGCCATCTCATCACCCAAACGTGGGCAGCGCATCAATTTATCATTAATTTCTCTAGTCATGTAAAAGTAGCTTGGCTAAAAAAAGAAAAGCCGTCAAGGATTTTAATGAGACTCTAGTTTCAGAAATGCAGTGTACTGAAACTTGTTAGTCGAATTATCCCCATCCGCCGTGGCGGATGGGGATATCTAGCAAAGCGGTGTTCATATCTTTAGTTAGGGTTTGGGGAAATCCTTGATTGCCCTCAGCGCTCTTTCAATCTCTTCGTCCGGCAATTCGTAAGCCTCTAACTTACCGGACAAATAGGCATCATAGGAGGACATATCAATTAATCCATGACCGCTCCAATTAAATAGAATAACTTTTTCCTTCCCTTCTTCCTTGGCGCGCATTGCTTCATCGACTACGGCGGCTAAAACGTGATTAGTCTCCGGCGCGGGTACAAAGCCTTCCGTCCGTGCCCATTTAACACCGGCATCAAAGGTTTTCAATTGATCATAGGCTCTTGCTTCAATGAATTTTTCCCTGACCAGATGGCTGACTATCGGCGCCATACCGTGATAACGCAAACCTCCAGCATGAATAGGCGCCGGGATGTAATCATGACCTAAAGTATACATAGGAAGCAGCGGAGTGGTTTTGGCCAAATCTCCGAAGTCATAAGCAAACGGGCCTTTGGTCATACTGGGGCAGGACGATGGTTCCGCTCCGACTATCTTTACTTTCTTGCCATGAATTTTATCACAGACATAGGGAAGAGCAATCCCTGCAAAGTTACTTCCGCCACCGCAGCAACCCATAACCACATCCGGATAGACGCCGATTTTCTGCATCTGCTTTTGAGCTTCCAACCCGATGATCGTCTGATAAAGCAAAACGTGATTTAAGACACTGCCTAAAGCGTACCTTGAACCTGGAGTCGATACGGCTTCTTCAATGGCTTCACTAATCGCAATTCCGAGGCTGCCCGGTGAATCCGGATGCTCAGCCAGAACATTTCTTCCCGCTTGCGTCAGGTTGCTGGGGCTGGGAATACATTCAGCTCCCCAGGTATTCATCAGCATTCGCCGATAAGGCTTTTGCTCATAACTGATCTTGACCATGTAAACGCGGCAGGCCAAACCGAACATCTGGGTGGCCATGGACAGAGCACTGCCCCATTGTCCGGCGCCGGTTTCAGTGACAATGCGTTTAGTGCCAGCCATTTTATTGTAATAGGCCATCGGGATGGCCGCGTTAGGTTTGTGGGAACCTGCCGGACTGACACCTTCATTTTTGTAATAAATCTTTACCGGACAATTAAGTAGTTTTTCAAAATTGTAAGCGCGATAAAGAGGTGATGGACGCCACAGTAAATACTTTTGCAGAATTTCATCTGGAATATCAATCCAACGCTGAGCTGATGCTTCCTGTTCAATGATGTTCATGGGGAAAATTGCCGCTAGATCATCAGGCGTTACCGGCTGGCCAGTTCCCGGATGCAGCGGAGGTTTCATCGGCGTGGGCAAATCCGCCACGACATTATACCACTGCTTCGGTATTTCATGATCTTCCAAAAGTATTTTAACCTGTTCCATTTTAACTCTCCTTTTAAAAAATTATTTTTAACACCATAAAAAAATGCCATGGGATTGATATTCCCATGGCATTTGAATTCTATTGCTTAAGTCACGGGAAGAAACTTCCCTGCCCAAGCTCATTATTTTAAAGAGACTAAGGGCAGATATCTGAACTCTGCCACCACCAATTATTACTAATAAATATTACTGCCATCTGATCAACCTACTTGTTTCTATTTAATTGGCGTAACTCTTAACACAGCAAATAAATGATTGTCAAGATAATTTTTTGGTTGTTTTTTGGGTCGTGTTTTTAGTTCAAGATCGCACTTCGCCTTTAAGGGCGAATATCCTCTCAAAAAAATTCTCGCACAGAATGGAGTCTTGGAGCCGTCTTTCATCTTCAACCGGTAATAGGGGGAAGTGCTCCATAAAGATTCGTGCAAATATTCCTATACCTGTTTTGTCTGCCATACCCTTTTCATTATACACTTTACCGCGCTCCATGCCGCAGCTGGGAGAATCACTCTTAAAAACAAAACCGTAAAGATTTGCCGCTTCCATTTCGGCCACTCGTTTGTTTGCCCAGTTCACCAATAAATCTGTACGATCCTGTTTGCCGCCGGTAGTAACTAGCCGAGGATTATCCGGCTCTCCTTCAAGCCGCAGGGATTCTCTGGGAAAACCCAACCCGCACTCTACTTCCGGACAAACAGGAACATACTCAATAAAAGCACCCAAAGTATCCCTTAAAGAGCAATCCAGCTTATGCCCGCCGTCATAGCGGACATTAAACCCTAGCAGACAGGAACTAATGCCGAGTTTAATCTTCATCATTGCCTCTATGTTCGCTTAGCACATTAATGTTAAGATAATCAGAGTAATCAAAACCCTAAATATAGAACAATTCTTTTAGCATAGATGAGTTAAACTGCAAAATATTTATCCATCAACGCATCCATATTATTTACCACCTCGCGCTAACAGAATTCAATTGACATACAAGATCATCCTTCATATAGTTCCCCAACAAAAATGAAATTCTTATCACTTAGATAATAATAAATATTTTTAGGAGGAATGAGATGTATCAATTAACAAAGCCGGACAATATAGTGGAAATACTGGAGAAATCCATTCCAAAATTTTCACAGAGACCTTTTCTGGGAACGAAAAACAAGAAATTAAAACAATATGACTGGATAACATATTCTGATTTCGGAGCGCGCGTGGATAATGTCAGAAGCGGGTTGAGTCAGTTGGGTATTGCCAAAGACGATGCCGTCGGCATCATCTCCAATAACAGCACAGACTGGGCGGTATGTTTTTTCGCCACTAACGGTCTGGGGGGGCGGTTTGTCCCCATGTATGAGGCTGAACTGGTCCAGGTATGGAAATACATTATCAATGACGCTAAAGTAAAAGTGCTTTTTATCACCAAGAAAGAAATATATGAAAAAATAAAAGATGCCATTTCTTCATCAGTAACATTAAAAAAAGTTATACTAATGGAAGGTGAAGGGCCGGATACGCTGGCAGATCTGGAAAAAAAGGGCGCGTCCAAGAAAGTCCCCAGCACATATCCTGAACATTCGGCTATATCTATCCTGATCTATACGTCGGGAACTACCGGTGATCCGAAAGGCGTGCTCCTTTCCCAGGGCAATGTAACAAACAATGCCCACACCGCCATTGTCAGCTTCAATTACATGAGTGAAAATGAAGTGACCCTATCAATACTCCCCTGGGCGCATGTCTTCGGACTTGGGGAACTTATCATAATGTGCCATCTGGGCGCGTCAATTGGTCTTGCGGAAAGCGCGACCACCATAGCCGAAGATTTGGCCTTAGTTAGGCCGACTTTCCTTGTCGCCGTACCCCGTGTTTTCAACAAGGTATATGACGGGTTGTGGACTAAGATGAATGAAGAAGGCGGGCTTCCCAGAAAATTATTTGTAATGGGAGTAGAGAGCGGGAAGAAAAAACGCGAGCTTTCGGCACAGGGCAAATCAGATTTCATGACTAACCTGAAATTTAAAATTGCGGACGCTATAGTTTTCAAGAAAATTCGGGAGAAACTTGGCGGCAGATTAATCGGCTCCATGACCGGAAGCGCAGCGATGAACCCGGAAATTTCTTATTTTTTCTGGGATATCGGTATTCCGCTTTATGACGCTTACGGATTGACAGAAACCTCACCGGGAGCAACTATGAACTGCCCGACTAAATACAAGATTGGCAGCGTTGGCCCCGTTATGGACAAATGCAAGATAGTGATTGATAAGTCGGTTGTCGGACCGGATGCCAAAGATGGTGAAATTATCATTTACGGGCCTAACGTCATGCAGGGATATTATAACAAGCCAGAAGCCACGGCGGCTGTTATGACAGCTGATGGCGGATTCCGTACAGGTGACCGCGGCCGTCTTGACGAGGAAGGATTCCTGTTTATAACCGGAAGGCTCAAAGAACAGTTTAAACTGGAAAACGGGAAATATGTATTCCCGGTAGCTATTGAAGAAGATATAAAACTGAACCATTACATTGAAAACGCCATGATCTACGGGGAAGGCAAGGAGTTTAATGTTTGCCTGATAATTCCTGATTTTATCGCCCTAGATAAATGGGCGGGAAAAAATAATCTGCCTAAAGATCATGAACAGCTCCTTAAAATGGACGAGGTGAAAAACTTTCTTACCAATGAGATAAACAATACCCTCAGTGGTAAATATGCGACTTATGAGATGCCTAAAAAACTCATATTTATAAGCGAACCGTTTACTCTTGCCAACGGAACGTTGACCCAGACCATGAAACTGAAGCGGCGCATTGTATTTGAAAAATACAAGGACCAAATTGCCGCATCATACGCCAAGTAGATTTTAACAATAATTTCAATTTCAGATTAAAATTGATTTTGTACATCGTGTTCAAGCAGAAACCTCACCGTTTTCCAGCGGTGAGGTTTCTTGTATCTAAAAGACACTATGGTTAATTGGTGAATCCAAGGCAATCAAATTTTGTCTATATCTTCTATAGTGCATTTTTTCAGGGCGCCGGTATCCAGCAATGACCACATTTCCCCCCGGACTACCTCCATCATCATATCATTGCGGACAATGACCATTCCTTCCTGGACCAGTTCATTTAATATTACTCTGATCTCGGCCGGTTCCTTTTTAGTAATCAAAGCAAGTTGCGGTAAATGCTCTTCAATATTTGCTCCGGAATTATCCATAAAATGAATGACGATAGCCATTCGAGTCCAAAGGTTGGTTAACTCCTCGAGCGCCATATTGGAGTTTTTTAACCTGCGGGAAAATTCTTTGAGCATATGCATGGCAATCTCCCGACTCTCCCTCAGCATATCGCCAAAAGTATTGCCATCAATAACTGCCAGATGGCTATCCTCGATCACGCGCGCTGTTGCCGAGCGGGAGATATCAATAAGCGCGGCCATTTCACCAAAATACTGCCCTGGTCCCATTTCGGCTAATACTTTTTTGACATAACAATCAACTTTTTCCAGGCAAACACGTCCGGAAAGCACATAAAACATTTCATGTCCGCTATCACCTTCGGCAAAAACAATGCTACCTTTTTCATAGGTCTGGCCGAATTTTTTAAAGAGTCGTTCTTCAACTCTCATGCTTTTTTGAAGTGGTTTGAGCATCGCTCTTTCCAGCAAAAGAATATTGCGGCGCTGATAGGAGGACATAATTTCGGCGCAGAACAGGAAAATTAAAGCTACATAAAATACCCAGATAATCAGAATGACCACTGCTTCCAAAGAGCCGAAAATTACATCATAATGTGTATAATTTGATATGTACCAGGTAAAAAACTGTTTGGCAATTTCCATCAGCAACGCGAAAATTGCGCCTCCTACCAAAGCTACCGCTGGTTTGATTTTGGCTGTAGGAATTACCCGGTAAAGAAAGCTGAAAAAAATTACCGTAATTACGTAAGGAAGGAGATAACGCAAGAGTATTCCCGACATGGTTGAAAGATATAAATCCACTCCACTTGGTAATTCAATCGGCTGCCTTACGATCATCGCAGCCAAGTAGCTGATTGCCACACTTGCACCGCCCACAATCCATCCCATCGGTATCATGGCGATTGCCAATAATTTGGAAACGATATAATTGCGCTTCTTTGGCGAATGAAAAGTAATGTTGAGTGCGGCTTCCATAGAATTAAAAATTTGGGCGGAAAGCCAGATCAGACCAATTACCCCCAACCAGCCCAACAACTGCCTTTTCTTTTCAATTTGCCCTAACTGAACCAATATTTTTTCGGAAAAGTAAGGATGAAACCCTCTTACGGCATCCACTATATCTGTTTGAATATGCGGATATGAGCTGAAAATATATCCGGCTGCGATTATTGTCAGCACAAAAAGCGGGATAGCCGAGAGAACGGTATAGAGAGCGATGGCTGCCGCTTGATTGGCATCTCCATTAGAGCTGTAATTTTTCAAGGCGTCAGTCAATATCTCCCACCCACCGGCTGCCTTCATTTTTAATGATTCGGCGCGCGCTTTATTGCCGCTTGATAAATTTAGCTTTGATAAAACCATTTGGTCATCCATTTGTTTTGTTGCTGTATAATCTTACAATTTAATTAGCAGCAGGTCAAAGTGATATTTTGAACTGGTGTAAAATAAGTTGCAAACATTTAAAACCTGAGCTAATTTAAGTCATGCGCTCACTTCGTCTTTTACATCTATTATTTCTGTCCATAATATTTTTCATGGCTTGTGATAAGGCTCCTTCGGGCGATAAACCATATGCGCTTGACGCCGGACAACCGGCTTATGGAGATATTATGGTTAGGGGCGATATCGGCGATGCCAGCAATTTGATTCCGCTGCTTGCCTCCGATTCGCCTTCGCACAATATTGCCGGGATGGTTTACAACGGCTTGGTAAAATATGATAAGGACATGAAAATAATCGGTGATCTGGCCGAATCCTGGGGAGTCTCACCCAATGGACTTGTCATTACATTTCATTTGCGCAAGGGTGTTAAATGGCATGACGGGCAACCCTTTACAGCGGCCGATGTCCTTTACACATATCAGGTAACAGTTGATCCGAAAACACCAACAGCCTACGCTGGTGATTTTCTGAAAGTGAAGAAGGCCGAAATTCTTGACGCTTATACTTTCCGCGTAACTTACGATAATCCTTTCGCCCCGGCGCTGATCAGTTGGGGCAATGCCATTCTTCCCCGGCATTTACTTTCCGGGAAAGACATCACCAAAAGCCCGCTCTCAAGACATCCTATTGGTACCGGGCCATATAAGTACAAAGAATGGATTGCCGGCCAAAAGATTGTCCTTGTTTCCAATACTGATTATTTTGAAGGGCGGCCATATATTGATGGTTTTATCACCCGCATCATCCCCGATACAGCAACAATGTTTTTGGAGCTGCGCGCGCAGGGCATCGGCATGATGGATTTGACGCCTCTGCAATACACAAGGCAAACTGAAAATAACTTATTTAAGGAAAATTTCCAAAAATATCGCTACCTCGGCTTTAAATATGTTTATTTGGGATACAATTTAAAAAACCCGCTTTTTACCGACAAGAGAGTGCGGCAGGCAATTTCCTACGCTATCAATAAGGATGAAATTATCAGTGGAGTTCTTTTGGGGTTAGGGAAACCAGCAACCGGCCCTTACAAACCAGGAACATGGGCTTATAACGGCAATGTTAAAATTTATAACTACAATCCGCAAAAAGCCAGACAACTTCTAGGTGATGCTGGTTGGAAGGATACTAAAGGCACCGGCATTTTAGAAAAAGACGGCAAGCCCTTTGTCTTTGAGATAGTCACCAATCAGGGCAATGATACGCGGCAGAAATGCGCGGAAATAATTCAGCGGCAGCTAAAGGATGTGGGCATCACCGTTAAGATTCGTATTCTGGAATGGTCGGCTTTTGTGTCAGACTTTATCAATAAGAGGCGCTTTGATGCGGTGATTTTGGGCTGGTCAATTACTCTGGACCCCGATGCTTATGATGTCTGGCACTCGAGTAAAACCGCTCCCGAAGAATTGAATTTTATGTCTTATAATAATCCCGCAGCCGACCAGATGCTAGAGAAGGGCCGCAGCACCTTTAACCAGAATCAAAGGAAGAAATATTACGACCGTTTTCAGGAAATCATTGCCGAAGATCAACCCTATACTTTCCTGTACGTTCCAGAAGAATTGATCATTATCAGTAACCGCTTCCGGGGCATTGAGCCCGCACCCATCGGTCTCGATTACAACTTTATCAAATGGTATGTTCCTCAAGGCGAACAAAAATTCGTTATGATCAGATGATCAATCCAGATGATTTGACATTATGGTAAATTTTGATTATCAAAATATTTTCCTTGACTGTCATATGATTTAAAAGTAAATTTTAATCATAAATATATGAAGGATTATCTTTTTAAACAGATTATTATGCGAGTTGGGTTTTTCAGGATGATCCCCCGCTTAATCCTTATATTGACAATTTTTCTAGTGCTTTTATCGTGCGCGTCCCAGTACCCCTTGAATCCAAAGACATCCACTATTACTCCAGTAGCTTCGCCTGAGGCTGAAAAAGGCCAATTGTTATCTCCGCAACGCTCAGACTCGTTCCTTCTATTGTTGGCTTTTTCCGGCGGTGGAACACGGGCGGCTGCATTGTCTTATGGGATACTGGAAGCTTTGGAGCAAGTTGAGGTTCCTGTGCAGGTGATTGAAAAAGACGCGCCGCCAAGCAATAAAAAGCATACCCTTCTGGACGAAGTCGATGTTATTTCCAGCGTGTCGGGAGGAAGCTTCACTGCTTCTTACTACGGGCTGCACGGAAAAAACATATTCAAAAGCTATCGAGAAGATTTTCTGATAAAGAATCATCAAACTGCTCTTTTGTGGAATTTTGTAAATCCATTCAATTTCTGGTTCAGATTATTGTCTCCCCGCTTCGGTAGAAGCGACATGGCCCAGGAATATTACGATGACGTTATTTTTAAAGGCGCAAAGTTGGGAGATTTCTTGAAAAACGGCAATCCTGCGATAATTATTCAGGCGACTGATGCGATGGACGGCTTCATTTTTAGTTTTACTCCGGACATGTTCCACATGATGTGTTCTAATTACAACGAATTTCCCGTCGCCAGAGCTGTCGCCGCATCGGCTGCTTTCCCCGGCCCGTTATCACCTATTGTCCTGAAGAATTATGCGGGGCAGTGTAATTACCCCGTACCTCCATGGATTACCAAATCTCTGGAAAAAAGAGATTTAGTGGACCGGGCTTATTTCAATGCTGTGGAAATGAGTAAATTTCTCAATACTGAAGAAAAACCATACGTCTATCTTATCGACGGAGGAGTAGCGGATAATCTTGGCATCAAGGGGCCACTCGAATCTATCATTTCCCGCGGTCATGTCCGTGATGTCTTAAAAGAGCAAGGCCTGGCGAGTACAAGGAAGGTGGCAATTATCCTTGTTGATGCCCAAACCAAGGAACTAAAAGAGTGGGGGCTGTATGGTAAAGTACCCGGATTAACTTTAACCCTGGGCGCGTCTTCCGGGATTATGGTCAATAAATCTAATTTTGAAACCATTGAACTACTGCGTCGTTATGCTCAGGATTGGACATATGAAGACGAAGTACAGGGCAAAAAACCGATCGAATTTTACATTATCCATGTGACTTTTCATAGATTACCGGACAAGGCCGAGCAGGAATATTTTTTGGATATTCCAACCGCTCTGGAGCTGCCGGTGAAACAAGTGGACAAACTGCGTGAAGTCGCCGGCCGTCTTCTTTACGCGGATAGTGAATTCCAGAGATTACTTCAAAATCTTGGGGGAAAAATTATTGATCCGTCACAGCCCATTAAAGCTCCTGAACCTGCGCCAACTCAATCAGTTAAAACTCCAGAACCTTTGCCGTTACAGTCTCCGGCTTCTACTGTTCCTAAAAATAATTAATCTGCTTTTATCTGATGTAAGCAAAGCATGTTATTATAATTTATTTCCCCCAGCTTCTGACTTTTGTTTTAAGGACTTTGCTTTTTCGCAAGATTCTTTAGCCCCCATATTACACGAGGCAGCAAAATCTTTTCTGGCCAATAAAGTTTTTCCCATTTTTGCGTAAACTTCTCCTCTGATCCTGTATAATCTGGGATTATTAGGATTAAGCTTGACGGCTTCATTGGCATTGACAAAAGCCTGATTAATTTTACCGGGTTGATCTTTTAAAATAAGCGCTTTGATACCCAAACTTCTGACCGACCGAGAATTTATCTTCAGAGCATTATTTACAAACGTAAGCGCCTTCTGTGATTGTTTTAAGTTGTAAAGTGCGTAGGACATGCCGGTATAGGCATCATCGAGTCTCGAATTGAGTTCAATAGCTTTGCCGAATACATATTGCGCATCGTTCCAGCGCTGATCTGCCAATGCCACATGGCCTTTCTCCAGAAAGTCCAAAGCAAAAACATTCTTCAAAACATTTTCGTATTGTTGCTTCTGATCATTACTGATGAGCTTTTTAATTTCTGGAGCTTCCACCTCTTGCTTCTGAGGTTCCAATGGAGAAGATTTCTTCTGCTCTTCGGTTGGTGTTTCTTGCTTCGGCATAGTGGTTGGTGTTTGCTGCTGAGTTTTCAATTCAGCAGATTCTTTTTGTTCTTTGGCTGGTGTTTCATTTTTCTGTGGAGTTACTTGCTGTTGCTGTTTGGCTTTTAAATCGGCAAGCTCCTTTTGTAGTGCTGCCAACTGTCTTTGCATTTCTTTAATAGTTTCAGTTTGATCATCCTCCCGCATTTTAGCTATCTTATCTTTAATGTTAGATAAGTCTATAGTCGCGCGGATCCGAATTATGACCGATGTGGTTTCCCCTGATGTTTTCCAATCTTCACTTAAGACATCAATAGGCATCATGACGGTTGCCAATGTATTGATCTGATCCTTGGTTAATTTAGCGGCCTTAACATCAGGCAAACCCTCGAGATATTTAATAGCTTCATCTATTGCTTGTTTTTTTGCATCTATGAAAGCCAAGGATTTCGCGTCTTTTTGAGAGTCCAGACAGCCCAGTACATATTTACCCTCGCTGAAAAATGATTTCGTCTCAGCAAAGGCTGCTGTACTCAATAAGAAAAAAGTGAATAATAAAAACCAGGATAATTTTGTAAATTTTTTCGTTTTTCCTCCGATATTAATTTCCCTCATGATTTCTATTCTCATCTTATAAATTTACCATAATTTTATAATGAACAATTTACATTTTCTTAAGATTTTGGATTAAAATCCTAAAACAACTTCCTTATATGTTTGATGCTGATTGAAATAAGCGCAGCCCATAGAATATTGGCAAGCAGCAAGACAAACACCAATTTGGCAATGAAATCCAACGGCAGGTTGACAAAGTAATAATCCGTCAATATCAGCCATGGAAGTTGGCAGGCGTAGGCCAACAAAACGCTGAGGATAATGTTTTCGCTCTTTTTATAAAAGAGCGCCGTCAGCAAACCAAAAAGAACATTACCTGCGATAACGTAAGGGTTGCCTAAAAAAAGCGCGGTGTAGAGAGAGCCGGAAATGCCGGCAGCAACACCGCCCGACACACCGTAAAACACAGCGGCTAAAATGATCGCCGCCGGGAAAAAGTGGAGCTTCCAGCTTTGGGCAAAGGTTATATTGATCAGGCTAAGCAGACAGGGAAGCAAGACTAAAAAAGTAAAAACACTGGCTGCTTTACGGTACAACGCAACATTACTTTGGGCAGTTAATTGGAAATTAGCCATTTTTTTCACCTCACTTTCAAATTTTACTTTAGAATACTATCATTTGTTTATTCATCTTTGGCATGTTTGTTCCGCACGATGATTGAATTGGCGTGCGCGTCAAGGCCTTCGATTTCGGCAAAATGAGCCGTTTGTTTGAAAAGCCTCCCGAATGCTTCTTTTGAAAATGATAGAACACTCATGCGTTTGTAGAAATCATAAACTCCCAGTGGCGAAGAAAACCGGGCAGTTCCTTGTGTTGGTAAAATATGGTTTGTTCCCGCGATGTAATCTCCCAATGCCTCCGGAGTAAACGAACCCAGGAAAACTGAACCGGCATTACGCACCTGCCCCAGGATTCCTGCCGGGTTTTCCACCATCAGTTCCAGATGTTCCGGCGCGAAAAGATTGGCCAGTTTGACGGCTTGATCGATGTCTGCGGTAAGAATAATCGCTCCATATTTGTTTATAGAGTCCTCTATTATTTTCTTTCTCGATAAGGCTTGAAGCTGGCGATCGATTTGCATTGATACTTCGTGGGCTAAATCCTTATGCGGTGTCAAAAGAACAGCTGCTGCCATTTCATCGTGCTCGGCCTGTGCCAGCATATCAGCCGCTACAAAAGAAGCGTTGGCCGTTTTATCGGCGATAATGACAACTTCGCTGGGACCGGCGACCATATCTATAGCCACCTGACCAAAAACAAGTTTTTTGGCCGCAACAACATAGGCGTTGCCCGGGCCCACAATTTTATCGACGAGGGGAATTGTTTTTGTTCCATAAGCCAACGCGGCAATCGCCTGCGCGCCGCCAATCTTAAATATCCGCTGCACGCCGCTTGTTTCCGCCGCCGCGGCAATCAAAGGGTTTAATTGGCCGTCTTTAGAAGGACTGACCAAAATTATTTCTTCGACACCGGCAATGCGTGCCGGAATTGCTGCCATAAGCAGTGTTGAGGGATAAAAAGCTTTTCCACCGGGCGCGTAAATTCCCACACGCTGTAATGGTAAAACAATCTGGCCCAACTCCACACCGCTTTCATTCTTAACCATATAGCCTTGCGTAACCTGGTGGCGATGATAATTTTCAATACGCCGTGCCGCAAGTTTTATTACTTCTAAATCTTCCGACGGTACCAGTGCCAGTGCGGATTTTCTCTCTTTGTCTGTAACTTCCATCGTAGCCGCGGTCAATTGATGTCCATCAAATTTAGCCGTATAATCAAAGAGTGCTTCATCGCCTTTCACTGTAACATCGCGAATGATTTCCGCAACGGTCGTTAAAAGTTCCGGGGTAAATGTTCCGCCTCTGAGGCGCAACTTATTGAAAAATTCCGCAAACGCGGCGGCATCGGCCCTGATTATTTTCATACTATTGTGCCATCCTTTTAATATTCGCTCCCAGTGCGGAAAATTTCTTTTCTATCCCCTGATAACCCCGATCAATATGATAAACGCGGGAAATTTCCGTTGTTCCCTCCGCAACAAGAGCCGCCAGAATCAGAGATGCGGATGCCCTTAGATCCGTAGCCATGGTCTGCGCACCATGCAAAGCAGGCACACCGCGGACAACCGCGCTGCCACCTTGAATCAGAATATCGGCTCCCATGCGCGTAAGTTCGCTGACATGCATGAAACGATTTTCGAAAACAGTTTCGGCAATCACGCTAAGGCCGCTGCCGATAGACAAATAGGCCATCATCTGCGCCTGTAAATCTGTGGGAAAGCCAGGATGAGGAAGAGTTTTGACATCAACACTATGGATTTTTTTCCCGGCCGATGCTTTCAATCCGCCGGCGATGGGCTTGATTTTCATGCCGGTATCACGTAATTTATTGATCAATGCTTCCAGATGCTGAGGATTGCAGCCCATAACGTTTACTTCGCCCCGCGTAATTCCCGCGGCAATCATAAAAGTTCCCGCTTCAATGCGATCGGGAATTATTGCCGCTTCCACAGGCTGCAAGGATGTCACCCCGGTTATGGTGATTACGTCTGTTCCCGCGCCGCTTATTTTTGCGCCCATTCCTTTTAGAACATCCGCTAGATTGACAATTTCCGGCTCACGCGCGGCGTTGTTCAGAACTGTAGTACCATGGGCTAAAGTGGCCGCCATCATGATGTTTTCTGTTCCGGTTACAGTCGGCATATCAAAATAAATATCCGCTCCTTTTAATCTCTTGGCTTTAGCTACAATATAACCGTTGTTGAGTTCTACGTGCGCCCCCATATCCTGCAAGGCTTTGATATGCAGATTAACCGGCCTTGCGCCGATAGCGCAGCCCCCGGGAAGAGAAACACGGGCAACTCCCATGCGGGCTACCAGCGGCCCCAAAACCAGGATAGACGCGCGCATAGTTTTAACCAAATCATACGGCGCGTCACAGCTGGTGATCTTTTCAGCGCTTACTTTGCAAGTTTCATTTCCATCAATTTGCACACCCATATTTTTTAAGAGTTTTTTTATCGTTTTAATATCCACCAGATCAGGGATATTATGAAATGTATTTTCGCCCGAGGTCAAAAGGGCGGATGCCAATACCGGCAGGGCGGCATTTTTTGCTCCACTGATTTTGACATCCCCGTAAAGAGGTTCACCGCCTTTAATAACTATTTTATCCAATTACTTTTCTCCTTGCTTTAATCACGCGCGGCAGCCCGGCATAATCCTTGCGCATTTCGATGCTCTCATAAAATCCGGACCCTTCAATTATCCCGCGGATGCCTGATTCCTGTTTAGCTCCAATTTCTAACAAAAGCCAACCATTTTTTTGCAGGAAACCATCCGCCGAATAGATCAATTTTTCGTAAAATTTCAATCCGCTAACTCCTGCAAAAAGCGCTTCGCGCGGTTCAAATGCTCTTACTGAGGCGGGCAGATCTTCGTAATCGTTGGCCGCGATATATGGCGGATTGGATACAATTATATCAAAAAGGCCATCCACCGGTTCAAATAAATTTCCCTGCCGAAAATCGATTTTATCTTGAAGTCCCAAAGCGGCCGCATTCTTTTGCGCCAGATTAAGCGCCGCCATCGAAATATCGGTGGCAACAACTTCTGCGCCGGCAATTTCCAGGGCTAAGGCCAGGGCAATAGCGCCACTGCCTGTGCCTATGTCTAAAATACGCACGGGGAGGGAAGTAAAATTGCGGTAAATATCCAGAGCTTCTTCCACAATGATTTCGGTATCCGGACGGGGAATCAGCACAGAGCTGTTTACCTCCAAAGAAAAAGACCAAAATTCTTTGCGGCCGGTTATGTAGGCCACCGGCTCCCATTGCAATCTGCGGGCGATGAGGTTTCTAAACGCGGCAAGCTGTGTATCGCTAATGGTCATGCCCGGATTTTTGTAAAATTCCAGACGGTCGCAGCCCAGGCAAAAAGAAAGTAAAACTTCCGCGTCGAGCCTTGCGGAAGGAATATCCGCCGCCGCCAGCGATTTTGTTGACTCATTGAGAATGTCGCGAACAATCATTGCGTTGTTTCCCGCGGAAATTAATGAAATGATATCCTGATATTTCAAAATAAAGTGTTGCAAAAAAAATGTCAAGTGTTTATAAATCCAACGGAATAACATTGTCAGATTTCTCCATTGATAAAATACGGGAAGACTAAATGAATTGCATTGCATACAAAGGAAGGTATAAGTTTCAACTAATAAGCCGGGTACTATGGCACCAAAGGGGTTGTAATCCATGAAATCTAAACCACTGAAAACATCCTCCCCATTAGCCGTGGTAGCCAACACCGTCGAAAATGTTCGGGCGACCATGAAGAACCGACAGTCACAAAACCACCTGCGCGTGCGGAAAATGATCGAGACGCGCACCCTTGAACTGCGCAAGAGCGAAGAGCGTTATCGCGCAGTGTTTACAGGGACACCGGACGGCATCATCATCCACGATGCCGAAGGCTGTATCCTCGATGCCAATGAGGCGACAGCCCAAAGACTGGAAATCCCCCAAAAGGCACTTCTCGGAAGAAACATCGCGGAATTCATCACACAGGATAGCGCCATAAAAATGGGTGACAATGCGCGAACCACCCTGGCGGGGAAGACGCACGTTTTTGAGACAACCTACGTATCTGCATCAGGCAAAACGATACCTGCCGAAGTGAATGAGCGCCGTATCCACTGGAAAAAAGTGCAGGCCGTGCTCAGCATCTCCCGTGACATCACCGATCGCAAGCGGATAGAGGCGGCGCTGCTCAAGAGCGAATCCCAGTACCGGTTGCTGGCAGACAACATAAAAGATCAAATATGGCTCATGGACCTAAAATTAAGACCGATATACATCAGCCCATCTGTGGAGAAGTCACGGGGATACACATTTGAGGAGATTGTTCAACTTCCAATAGATAAGCATCTCACGGCAACATCTTTCCAGTCGGCGATGGAGTTTTTCGTAATTGAGATGCCCAAGGCGATGGAAGCAGATCCAACCTATTTATTAAAGCGTTCACTGGAACTAGAGTTCTACCGTAAAGACGGCACGACTTTATGGGTGGAAAACCAGTTTAGTTTCATCCGGGACAAAAACGGTAAGCCTTTGTCCATCCTGGGCGTAGGTAGGGACATCACCGAACGCAAGCGGGCGGAAGAGGCGCTGCAGAAATCGGAAGAGAAATTTCGCCTGATTACAGAAAATATGTTGGATTGTGTTGCTTTAGTGGATGCGAGCGGCACATATCAATACGCGACGCCTTCTTACAGAGAAACCCTGGGATATGGCCAGGGAGAGATGGTTGGCATTAAAGGATTTAGCCTTATTCATCCGGATGATGTGGAAAGGGTTTTCATGATCTACATGGAAGGCATTGAGAAAGGTTTGCGCGAAACAGGCTATGAAACGAGGCTCCGCCACAAGGATGGCCACTATGTACCCATAGAGATCAGAGTGCGTTCCTTAAACAATCCCCAAGGAAAAATTATCGGAGGTATCCTTACTGCTCGGGATATAACAAAGCGACTGGAATTAGAGCAGGAGCGTAAACTGGCGGAGGATGTGCTGAAGGAGAGCGAAGCAATGTTTCGAACTGTTTTCGAAGCTGCCAACGATTCTATTTTCTTGATGGATCAGAATATCTTTATTGACTGTAACTCAAAGACATTGGAAATGTTTGGCTGTACAAGGGAACAGATCATCGGTCGGTCTCCTTACCGGTTTTCCCCGGAAGTTCAGCCTGATGGAAGGAACTCCATGGAAAAAGCAATGGAGAAGATCAATGCGGCGCTTAAAGGTCAGGCTCAGCTCTTTGAATGGAAACATAGTCGTTACGATGGGACTCTTTTTGATGCAGAGATCAACCTGAATGCCTTCTCCTCTAGGGGTAAGCAATACATCCAGGCTATTGTTCGCGACATCACCGAGCGCAAGCAGGCGGAGGAGGAGAAGAAAGTCCTGCAAGAGCGCCTGCGACAAATCGACAAGATGGAATCCATCGGCACTCTGGCCGGTGGCATTGCCCATAACTTCAATAATCTGCTTATGGGAATTCAGGGCTATGCTTCTATGGCGTTAATGCATCTTGATCCCTCCAATCCCAATTATGAGAGACTCAAACGGATTGAGCAACAAGTGCAAAGCGGAGCGGATTTAACCTCTCAACTGTTGGGGTTTGCCCGTGGGGGAAGATATGAAGTCAAGACTACGGACATGAACGAGATTATTGAAAAGACCTCCTCCATGTTCGGCAGAACCAAAAAGGAGATCTCCATTCATCGGAAATCAGGCAAAGACCTCTGGAGCGTGGAGGTTGATCGTGGACAGATGGATCAGGTATTTCTGAATCTGTATGTTAATGCCTGGCAGGCCATGCCGGGAGGCGGGGAGATCTATCTGGAAACGCAGAATGTTGTTTTGAATGGTGGACAAGCGCTTTTCTACTCCGTGAATCCGGGTAAATATGTGAAAATAACAATCACCGATACCGGTGCAGGAATGGACGAGAAGACCAAGGAGCGAATCTTTGATCCATTTTTCACGACGAAGGAAATGGGAAGAGGAACAGGTTTGGGATTGGCGACAGTCTATGGAATCATCAAGGGTCATCAGGGCATGCTCACTGTGCACAGTGAGCCCGACCATGGAACGGCATTCACTATCTATTTGCCCGCTTCAGAGAAGGAAGTCCTCAAAGAAGAGACGGCAACAAGGGAAATCGTCAGAGGCACGGAGACGATACTGCTGGTGGATGATGAAAAGATGGTTCTGGAAGTGAACAAAGAGCTGCTTTCTTCCATGGGATACAAAGTCTATGCTGTAGGCAGCGGTCAAGAAGCTATTGATGTTTACACGGAGAAAAGAAAGAAAATTGATCTGGTCATTTTGGACATGATCATGCCGGGGATATCGGGGGCAGAGACTTTTGATAGTCTCCGGGAGATTAATCCCGCTGTCAAGGTTATTCTTTCCAGCGGATACAGCCTAACCGGGCAAGCCCAATCAATCATGGATCGCGGCTGCAACGGTTTTCTCCAAAAGCCATTTCATCTGGAACAACTATCCAGCAAGGTCAGGGAGATGCTGGATTGAAATAGCGCTTTACATTTGTTTTCAGTAAGCACTTCTTTCTGAAGCTCACAAAATCATATCTACGAAATATATGATTAGAATAGTGTTGACGTTAAACAAAGGTTAAGCGCACTCACTGTATCCACATGCGCGGCAGACGGCGCAACCACCTTCATGTTCAACAGCCCCGCCGCAATCCGGGCAGGCACCCTTGAAGAAGGCGCGCTTTTTATGCTGTACCTTGCCGCCGTTGGCCTCTAAGTGGGATTGAATTGCTCTGGCCACGGCGTCGGCGCACGACAAGATCTTATTTTCACCGAAGCCGGACGGTGAATGACAGGAAATGCCCTGAAGCTGATTGATAACCTGTCGCGCCTGTAGTCCGCTGCGCCAGGCAAGGGATACCATGCGTCCGATAGCTTCGCTCTGTGATGCCGCGCATCCGCCGGCTTTCCCCATTGTGGTAAAAAGTTCAAATAAACCTGTGGCGTCTTCGTTAACCGTCACATAAAGTGGCCCGCAACCAGTCTGCATCTGATAGGTCCAGCCTTTAAGGACGTTTGGACGTTCGCGCTTCGTTGCCCGTTTTTCTTTATCAATATTTTCGGGCGCAGCTTTTTCTTCCTTTTTCCCTCTCGTCAGCACCTGCTGATCTCTTGATCCGTCCCGGTATATCGTTACGCCCTTGCAGTCCAGTTGATAGGCGAGCTCATAAACTTTGGCTACATCTTGAACCGTCGCCCCATTGGAAAAGTTGACTGTTTTGCTGACCGCGTTATCGGTATGTTTCTGAAACGCGGCCTGCATTTTAATATGCATCTCCGGGGAGATATCATGCGCGGTGACAAAAACATTACGGATATCTTCGGGAATTTCGTCAATGTTATGGATAGTCCCATGCTCGGCAATACGCTGCATCAACTCCGGAGAGTAAAACCCTCTTTCTTTCGCGATAGCTTCAAAATGAGGATGGACTTCCACAAGGATGTCATTATCCATGACCTGCCGGACATAAGAAACCGCGAAGAGTGGTTCAACGCCGGAAGAGGCATTGGCCATAATAGAAATGGTTCCGGTGGGCGCTATGGTCGTAACTGTGGCATTGCGCATCGGGGGCTGACCTTTTTTATCATATAGAGAATCTTTAAAATTCGGGAACGGGCCCCGCTGTTTGGCAATCTCTTGCGACGCGCGGTGACCTTGCTCATTGATAAACTGCATAACTTTTTGGGCCAGTTCAATCGCCTCTTCGGTGTTGTAGGGAATGCCGAGTAAAATCAGCATATCCGCCCATCCCATGACACCCAGTCCGATTTTACGGTTGGCCAAAGTCATGAGGGCAATTTTTTCCAGTGGATATTTATTGACCTCTACAACATTATCCAGAAAATGAACTGCCATATGAACAACCGCTTCCAGCCTTGCCCAATCAATCTGGCCGTCTTTAACCATTTTGCTCAGATTGATTGATCCCAAATTGCAGGCTTCATAGGGCAGAAGAGGCTGCTCACCACATGGATTAGTGGATTCGATCTGGCCAACATTAGGAGTAGGATTATCGCGGTTGAGTCTGTCGAGAAAGATAATGCCCGGCTCGCCGTTTTCCCACGCCTGAGTAATGATCAGGTTGAAAACTTTACGCGCGTTGAGGTTTCCGGAAACCTGCCCATCGCGGGGATTGACAAGCTCATAATTCTCGTCTTTCTCTACCGCTTTCATGAATGCTTCAGTCAAACCAACGGAAATATTGAAATTGTTCAATTGCTTTTTATCAGATTTACACATAATGAAATCCATGATGTCTGGATGGTCAACCCGCAAAATACCCATATTGGCGCCCCGCCTTGTGCCGCCCTGTTTGATCGTTTCAGTGGCTACATCGAAAACACGCATGAAAGAGATCGGGCCGCTGGAGATACCGGTGGTGGTTAAAACTATATCGTTAGCGGGACGCAGGCGGGAAAAGGAAAAACCGGTTCCGCCGCCGGATTTGTGAATAAGGGCAGTATATTTAACCGCGTCAAATATTTCTTCCATGGAATCGCCCACGGGCAGCACAAAACAGGCTGATAGCTGACCCAGTTCCCGCCCGGCATTCATTAAGGTGGGAGAGTTAGGTAGGAATTCCAGATTGCTCATCATTCGATAAAAGTCTTCAGCGATTTGAGCCGGATCAGTCTTTTCATTGAATTTTCGATCGGCACTGGCAATGGTATCGGCTACACGCCTGAACATCTGGCTGGGAGTCTCCAGAATTTTCCCTTCCTTATCACGCTTGAGATAACGCCTCTCCAGAACTGTGATGGCGTTCTTCGTTAAATTCGGGACAATCGGTGTGTAAGCCTTTTTTTGCATTGAGTTTAGCTCCTGGGGTATGGCATGATTAATAATAAGCACTACATATTGTGTTGTGTTTTCTATTAACTACAACATTTAGGCTTTGTCAATAGTGGAAAGTCATCTTTATTGAGAAAAATGAAATTTGTTTTCGGTTCGCTTTAAAGCGGTGGATAATTAATGGTTTTTTTCAAAACAAAATACGGTGCGTGGTTGGAAGTAAAATAATCGGGTGTCCTTTGCAGGATTTTCGCCACTGCCGGATTTTTCTTGAATGTCTTTTCTAAAAATTTTCGCACCAAAAGACGATGCCAGCCCAGTGGATGCTCGAAGTCGCGATAAAGTGATAAGTCCCCTTCATAAAAACCACGTGTTTTCAAGGATTGTGCATCTTCGCTCAGTACAGGCAGATTGAAAATAGCCAGATTTAAAAAGTTAATAAAGTCGGAATGGCGGCAGACAAAATCAAGTGTTTTGCCGGCACTTTCTTCATTTTCCGGCGGTGTGCCAAAAAGAAAATAACAATATGTGGCAATGCCTGCTTTTTTGAGCGCTTTTAAAGCGACTGAAGCAGTCGGCAAATCAATTCCTTTGCTTAATTGATCAAGCACTTCCTGATCGCCAGATTCAATTCCGACTTTGAGCATTGCACAACCGCTGTGTTTTAAGGATAAACAAAAATCAGCATCAGACAAATGTTCTGTAATCCGGGTAAACCCGTACCAGGGCGCGCCCGGCGGACTTTGCGACAAAGCTTTAAGCAGTGACGGAGAGATGGAGCTATCCAGAATATGAATTAGTGAAGGATTTATCTGCCTTGTCAAGGCTTGCAACTCTTGGGTGACCTGAGAACTACCCAAAGGCGAATAAGTATTGCCTTCCGCTTTTTCCGGGCAAAAAGCGCAGTTGTGCCAGTAGCATCCATGAGCACTGCTGTACGGCAGAATCAAACCCGGTGATAAATATTGGTTTATCGGGAAGCCGCTATAATCGGGTGGAGAGTTGTTGAAGCCCTCTTTTGCTCCCAGAAGTTTCAGTAATTTTTCTTCGCCGGGACCCGCGATCATTTCATCGACAAGTCCCTGAAAAATATTATTATGAGCGTCAAGTTTCACCCACGAAGTTATCAGCGATCCGCCTAATATGATCTTCTGTCGAGGCACAATCTTTTTGATAAATCCGATCATGGCAAAAGTGCAAAGCGCCTGGCTCAGATAGTTTAAAGAAAACCCGATAAAATCAGGATTTTCTTCCAGTGCATTTTTCAGACGATGTTGAAAGTAAGGATAGAAAGGATTCGCCTGCGGTTTTTCGGCCGCGGATAGCAAGTCCGCACTCTTTACCGGGGATCGGCATGAATCGCGATAATCGGTAATTGATAAATCAACGCACCATGATTTACCCGCTACATTCAGCAGGTGATTGATGTCCGCAACTAACCGCTGGTAGCGGCTTTTACTTTGGTAGGTGTCGATGTTTTGCAGCGCGGCGAGATTACTATCCATTTTTTTACAGGCACGCCTTGTCCAGCGGTCGGCTGATTTACTATTATTGGAAGAATCTTTCAACAGGTAGATGATACTCTCTAGATTGGCGTCAATCACACAATGTTCAATGCCATTTGCTGCAAGGCATGAGGATAGCTTGGCGATACCGGCCGGCGGTTCTGATGGCTTGGTAAGCGGTGGATGGATTAAAATTATTTTTGGATGCATAGTTTATATCTATTAGTATCTAATCCCAGCCCTTGCAAGATCAAATTTAGATGATATATTTTTAAGTCAAATGTTGGTCAAGACAATTATCAATTTTTTGATGAGAAGAGGTTCATTGGGAACAGTTGTATAAATTCACCTTGTAACACTTGGCATCTTTAAAGATTTGAAGTGACAATCATAACTAAATTTTCAATTTGACAATTGCTCATTTGGTAGATTTTGTCAGCAAGCACTGCTTCCTGTTATGTTTGTTTTCTTATTTTCCCAATTACCTCAACATTTCAATCGGCAACAATCAAAAAATGAGTCTGGAAAACTAACCATATAGATGGTACGAATTTTTGAGAACCCTCAAAATGGCTGAATTCTAACTTAACATGTGGTACAGGTATCGGGGATAGATCAGCTCGCAATAGAGTTACCAAAGCTTGCTTTGTAGTTTATACCCGTAATTTAAAAGCAGGGGGAAAATTGAAAAAGTGAAACGTCTAAATTATATCTTATCAATTATAATCATCAGCATAGCAGTAATTTTATGCCACCAGATTATTTCCAATTCGTTTTCCAACCAGAAAAACAAATATGACTATGCTGAACTAAACAGTGTTAAATATGGTCTTTTAAGTATTGAAGAATGGAAACAGCAGCTTACCTACATCCTTGATGATGAGATCAATAAGCTTCATTTGTCATATACGAGCAGGAAGGAATTGAAAAATAAAATCGAAATTCTATTGAGTAAACTTATTGATAATGCCAACAAGAAAATCAAGGAAGAGAATTCGAAATCCGCGGGCGGCCGGATCAAACAATCCTTCATAAATACTTTCATCAGTATAGAAGCTATTAAAGAAGGGATTCCCGAATATGCGAATACCATTATTAATGAAATGACAAATCCGAAAACGATAGGTAAAGCGAAAATTATATTAAAGGAACAGTTGAATAAATATTCTCAAGAAACTTTTGATATAGAGAACACATCTGAATTAAACCGCATTTTCCTTGAGACTGATTCTAATGATATTGGAAGTGCGAGGATTAAACTCTACAATGCAATTGAAGCTAAACACAAACTGATTTTTTGGGAGTCTATGGGGTTGATCATTCTTGCTGTTATTCTTTTTACGTTGGCAGGTTTCAGAAGGCAACCGTTGACTTCCTCCCAGTATATACTCCTCGTTCTGTTTCTGATCATACTATTGATAGTCGGCGTAACTACACCCATGATCGATATGGAAGCCAAAATTTCATATATGAGTTTTATGTTGATGGGGCACCATGTTAATTTTATGGATCAGGTTTTGTATTTTCAGAGTAAAAGCGTTTTGGATGTGTTTTTCATCATGATTACCCATCATGATATTATGATGAAATTTGTCGGGATTTTGCTGGTCACCTTTAGTGTTATTTTCCCGATGCTGAAACTGATCTCGTCCGTCGGGTATTATTACAATTTCAAAAATGCTAAAAATAATCCCATAGTAAAATTCTTTGTCTTAAAATCCGGCAAATGGTCTATGGCCGATGTAATGGTAATTGCCATTTTTATGGCCTACATAGGCTTTAATGGGATTATTAAAAACCAGTTTGGTAAATTAAAACATGTCAGCCAGGAACTGATGATCTTAACTACAAATGGAACTTCCCTTCTGCCCGGATACTATGTTTTTGTGACATTCACTATCCTGGCGTTATTTTTGTCAGAATTCCTGATGAGGGAGCTTAAGGCTTATAACCCAAACGAAGAAAGATAATTAAGACATATTGGGGACGTTCTATTAAATTACAAACTCCCGCTAGCTATTGCCAATCCTGGCTTTCCGGTCGGTAAAATGAATATTTTGGGGAGTTTGAAGTGGCAATCCACACTAAATTTTCAACCTGACCGCTGCTCATTTGTAGATGCTATACGTAACATAATCTGATTTTCTTATTGAAGTTAAAATGTTACATGCTGTTTAAATATTCACATCTTTGTCCTTCCGTTAAGTATTATTGGGTTTGCCAGCCGTTCGTAGCATAATTACCTCCATTGCAGTGAAGTAATCTCTTTGTCCTTTTAGATTTGATACCCGAAGATTGGTAACACTGAAAGAGATAGAAATATGTCTTGATCTTCCTTTTTTTATTGGCTATTTTCTACCGTTTGTTTCCTGGATTCCCTTGTCTCATTTCATTCGCAAGGCAATGACATGAGGAAGTAACATTTGTTTTATGTATATTTATACTGTCATATTTGCCGCTTGACAGGCGACAATCTTTACGCAATAGTCACTCCGCGGAAAAATTAAATAAGTCATTTGGTACGCTGGAAAAATTAAATGATTAATCCTCTCCCCAACAGACGCAAAATAATACGGACTTTATACGCAGCAATCCTTATCGCGCTGATAACAAGTGCCGTTTTTGCTGCTGAAAAGTATCCGATGCCACGGGGAGCTGTCAATGATTTTGCCAATGTTATTGATCAGGATAACGCTGCTAAAATGGAATCTCTGGCGCGGGAAGTCTTGGAAAAGACAGGCACAGCGGTTGTTGTGGTAACTGTCCCTACTATTGGAGAGGGAGAAGAAACCAACCTTTATGTTAATGGTCTTTATAAAGCGTGGGGTATCGGGAAAAAGGGTGAAGACAGGGGCGTTTTAATTTTTTTGACGATCAAGGAACGAAAAGTTCGGATCGAAACCGGTTATGGCGTAGAGGGTATATTGCCTGATGGGTTAGTCGGTGAAATCAGGGATACGTATCTAAAACCACAACTCCAGACTGGTAATTATGGTAAGGCTTTTTATGATACCATGTATGCTTGCAGCTCTTATATCGCCAAAGATGCGGGCGTTCAACTTAGCGGATCACCCACACCTTATCGCACTAAAGCTCGTGGCGGGAAAAAAGGTGTCGGCGTCACCGAAATTATAATTTTTTTAATTATTGCGGCACTGCTGATAGGCACAAAAACAGGCCGGAAAATGCTACCCTGGATATTGCTTTTGCTCTTGAGTGGCGGCGGTGGACGGGGTGGCGGCGGTTTCAGCGGTGGTTTTGGCGGTTTTGGCGGCGGCGGTAGTGGCGGCGGCGGAGCCGGTGGAGATTATTAATTCAATAATTGGGTGTGTAAAATGGCAAAAATACCAAATCAACCACAGGAAGTATTTGTTTCTTTAACGCAGGATTATCTGAAAATATTCGGCAGCGATCTTGTCTCTTTGATAGTGTATGGTAGCGCCGCGGCCGGTTCCTATGTTAAAGGCAAGTCCGACATCAATTTGCTTGTAGTTTTGACCGACGCAGGTATTAACAGGCTCGATGCCGCGTTTGAAAAAGTAAAGTATTGGAAGACGCGCAAAGTCACCACACCACTGGTGATGACCAAGGAATTTATTGAAACTTCATTGGATTCTTATCCAATAGAATTTCTGAACATGAAAAACAGTCATATTCTTGTTTACGGCGATAATGTTCTGGCAGATATTGCTTTCAAGCCGGAAGACTTGAGGCTGCAAATTGAAAGAGAAATCAAGGGGAAAATAATACTCTTGACGCAAGGCTATCTCGAGACGGAAGGTTCGGCACGCCAGCTTCGGCAGTTGATTCGCAATTCCTTTACGGCGTTTATCTCAATTTTTAACGCCCTGCTTTACTTAAAACAGGGAAAGGCGCCACAGACAAAACGAGAGACAATCAAAGAGGTGTGCAATCTTTTTTCAATGGACACTGCCGTGTTTGAGCTTTGTTCTGATATTAAAGAAGGCAAGGATAAACTTGCAAATAAGGAAATCATTAATATATTCAAAAAATATTTGCTGGAAGTCGAAAAAATTGGCAGCATAGTTGATAAACTATAAATAAATTAACATATTTCAGGAGGTAATAAATGGATCCCAAAAAGAAGACTCTGATTGGTGTACTGGTTGTGGCCCTGATTTTAGTGGTCGCGTTTTATTCGTTTTTCGTAGGCAACTACAATAAGTTTGTCAAAATGGATGTGTCAATTAAGGCGGCATGGGCACAGGTGGAAAATCAACTTCAGAGGCGCTACGACTTGATTCCGAATCTTGTGGAAACCGTCAAGGGTTATGCCAAACAGGAAAAGGATGTTCTGGTGGAAGTAACTAACGCCCGAGCTAAAGTAGGCGGTGCCGGAAATATTCCTGATAAGATCGCGGCTAATAACCAATTGACAGGCGCATTGAGCCGGCTGATGCTGGTTGTGGAAAAATATCCTGATTTGAAATCAAATCAGAATTTCCTGAAGCTTCAGGACGAACTTGCCGGAACCGAAAACAGAATTGCCGTAGAGAGAATGAGATACAACGAAACCGTACAAGTTTTCAATGAAGCAATAAGAACCTTCCCGGCTAATCTGCTTGCCGGCATGTATGGATTTAAAGAGGCGGCATTTTTTAAGGTAGATGAAGTAGCAAAAGCCGCTCCCAAGGTTAAATTTTAACCGCAAGAGATCATCAACAGTGGGATTGATATTTAGCCCTGAACCTTTAATTTATATGAGGTTCAGGGCTTTTTTATTCGTGGAATACTGTTGATTGCCAAATCCCGCCGGTCATTAGAAAGCGGCTGGTCTCGCCTGGCCGTGCCGGTTGCTTATATCTCTCAATACTGTATTCAGGATCGTGCGGCAACTTCAATCCGCCTTTCATTGGCTGGGGCATGATGGGATAAATTTTACGATTGCGGGCTGCCGCAAAAAGTTCATCTATCGCGCAAAACTCCGCCATTTCCTCAAGCGTCTTTAACGTCGGGGGCATCATTGCAATTTTCCCGGCGATGTACATTTGCAGCGCTTCACCTGGTGTTACCCACAGCGATGAAGTCAGTTCATCTTTGTCTGTGACTGCGTTCTGACCATGTGGAAATTCGGCAAGAAAAAATCGTGTGCTGAATCGTTGAGGAACAATTTCCGGTGTAATCCAGTGGGAATAAGGAGTGAGCAATTCCGGCATCACAACCAGACCTTCCTGCCGGATAATTTCTGCCAGAGTTATTTTGCCCTCATTTAGCGGTTGTCTGTACGCGGCAAAACGTGCTTGAATTGTGGCGTTGCAAAAATCAATGGAATCGTCGCTTGCGTTTCGCGCGAACAGGACTCCTGTTTCCTCAAATGTTTCTCTGATGGCGCAGATATAAAAACCAAGCGCCATATCCCTGGTCAGGTTGCTATCCTGCAATAAGGTGTGAGGTTGAAAATCATCGCTGGCCGATAGCAGTTTGGTTTCAGCAATATCGGCGTCTGATGCCTCCAGCTGCCCTCCGGGAAAAACATAGACCCCCGCCATGAATGATTGACTGGCATGGCGGCGGGCCAGAAAAACCTCCGGCGTTTTCCCCTGCGCCCGGCGAACAAGAATTACAGTTGCCGAATCCTTTGGGACACTATGTGTCGCGGGTGTTGACAAAATTTACTAATCCCTCGCAAAATTATTTAGCAATCAAGCCGCCGTCCGCGACAAGCACGTGGCCGGTTAAATAGGCCGATGCCTCTGATGCCAGAAATACAGCAATTCCCTTCATATCATCCATCTCGCCTACTCGGCGCAGTGGTATCTCGTTAATCATGGTATCGCGAATGTCTTTGAGTTCCGGTTTGTCAATAAAAGCCATCATATCTGTGTGGAAAAATCCCGGAGCGATGGCATTAACACGGATGTGGTAAGGGGCAAGCTTGACGGCAAGATTCATCGTCAGTAAGTTGACCGCGGCTTTTGTGGAATTATAAGGTATGGCCGGATGAGCCATTTCTGTTGATCCGCGGAAGGCCATGACCGAAGATATATTAATGATGTTTCCGCCACCCTGCGCTTTCATGATGCGGGCAACTTTTTGTGAAAGAATCCAGACGCCGCGAACATTAACATTAAAGAGCTGATCCCATTTTTCCAAAGGGAAATCGAGCGTAGGAGCGCCCCAGGTTGCTCCGGCGTTATTGACTAGAATATCAATGCGCCCGAATTTCTTTTGCGCCTTAGCAAGCATGTTATCAATCGCGTCTTCTTTGCTCATGTCACAGGCAATCGCGATGGCGCGCACTTTCTGATTGATCTCTAATTCCCTGGCTGTATCTTCCAGGTTTTTGAGCTTGCGGGATGTTAAAATCAGATCCGATCCTGCTTCCGCCAGTCCCGTCGCTATAAATTTACCGATCCCGCGCCCACCGCCTGTAACCAGGGAGACTTTCCCTTTAAGTGAAAACAATTCTGTAATGTTCATAAATTTCTCCCTTGAATATAATTATTTTTTTCCAGATTTTTTCTGGATATATAAAAGTATATAGAGCTTTATAAAATCTTTTGCAAAAAAGACTTTGTTCTCTCCTGCTTTGGATTTGAAAATATTTCTTCCGGAGATGAGTCTTCTAGTATTTCCCCTTTATCCATAAAAATAACCCGATTGGCAACCTCTCTGGCAAAACCCATTTCGTGAGTAACTACCAACATAGTCATACCATCTCTTGCCAGTTGTTTCATTACCTCTAAAACCTCTCCAACTAATTCAGGGTCTAAAGCGGAGGTAGGTTCGTCAAATAGCATAATTTTAGGATTCATGGCTAAGGCTCTTGCTATGGCAACTCTTTGCTGTTGACCGCCGGAAAGCCTTGACGGGTATTCATCTCTTTTGTCCTCAAGCCCTACCTTTTTTAAAAGCAGAGTCCCTTGTTCCATAGCTGTTTCTTTTGCAATTTTTTTAACAGTAAAAGGAGCTTCCATTATATTTTCTAAGGCAGTTAAATGGGGGAATAAATTGAATCTTTGAAAAACCATACCAAGTTCAGCACAAACCAAAGCTACCTTTTTAGGAGAAATTTTTAAGCTGCCTTTTCCTTTAACTTTTTCGTCTATTAACTCTCCGTCAATTATAGTTCGACCTTCAGTTATTCGCTCGAGATGATTAAGGCACCTTAAAAGCGTGCTTTTGCCGGAACCACTGGGGCCAATTATACAAACAACTTCTCCTTTAGTAACATCTAAATTAATATTCTTTAAAACCTCTAATTTACCAAATGATTTGTAGACATTTTCCAGCTTAATCATTTAAGTTCCATCCTACTCATAAACCGAATATTTTTTTTCTAATTTCCCAAATACAAAGGTAAAAATGGTTGTCATGGCCAGATATAATATAGCACAAGGTATATAATAGATGGCATTACCGGAAGAATTTGCCAAAAGCGAAGTTGTTCTCATTAACTCTGTCATTGCTATGATTGAAACCAACGAAGAATCCTTTAAAAGAGCTATAAATTCATTTCCTGTCGGGGGAATTAATCGACGATAAGATTGAGGAATAATAATTCTTCTCATAGCCTGGGTGAAGCTCATACCCAAAGCTTTAGAGGCCTCCATTTGCCCTTTGTCTATTGATTGAATTGCTGCTCTTATAATCTCGGCAAGATAAGCTCCGGAATTTAAGCTAAGGGCAATAAACGCGGCAGGCAGCGCGTCAATAGTAATGGGGGTAAAGGTAGGTAAAGCATAGTAAATAAAAAATATTTGCAGCAGTAGAGGTGTTCCCCTGAATAGCCAAATATAGAATTGAGAAAGTCTATCAAAAAACGCATTTTTTGATAATCTCCCTAAAGCTAAAAGCAAGCCTAAAATTAACCCAAAGAAAATGGAGACTAATGTAAGTAAAATTGTAAGCCCTGCACCTTGCAATAATGAGGGCATCGCAACTATAATCTTTTGAAAGCCCAAAACATTTAGCTCCCTAATTCATTTCTTTTAAAACTGTATTAATATTGCTTGTTAAATCAGCATTAAACCATTGCAGAGAAATTTGCTTCATTGTTCCGTCTGCGATCATGGCATCAATTGCTTTTTGAATTTTATCTGCTAAAATTTTATTTCCCTTCTTTAAGCAAACGCCAATGGGTTCGTTGGTAAGCTTAGCGGAAGCGGATTTAAAATTAGTTTTATCCAGCCCTATATAATATAGCCCGACAACTTCATCAACTATAATAGCATCAAGTCTGCCTGCTTTCATATCAGCAAAAGGTTGAATAACCTGGTCATAGATTTTAAGCTCAGCAAATTTCGTTCCTTTTGCTTGTATCTTTATAGCCGCTTCATGCGCGGTAGTTGATACTTGGCAGCCAACCTTTTTACCCGCTAAATCTTCCGGCTTTGTAATTGAATTGTCTTTAGGGTTAACGATTATCATTTGAGAAGTTGCTATATAGGGCTTTGTAAAGGTAAATTCCTCTAATCTTTTTGCAGTCATACTCATAGAAGAAATAATACAGTCAAATTTCCTCGTGTTCAGAGCGGAAAAAATACCGTCCCACGCCGTTGAAACAAATTGTGGTTCTTTGCCTAAACGCCTGGCTATTTCTTTAGCAACGTCAATATCAAAGCCGATTGTATTGCTTTTTTCATCCTTATATTCCATTGGAGGATAACTATCATCAACACCAATTTTTAGATATTTGCTGTCAATTGTTTCCGAACAAGAGGTAAGTAAAAATAATGTAACAAAAATTAGTGCCACAGTAAAAATTGAAAATACTTTTTTCATTTAATACGTCTCCTTATTTTATCCATTTAATTTTTTTAAAATTTCATCCTTATTTTTGCTGTCCACTCCAAAATTGCCACTGTCATTAATCAAAGCTTTTCTAATTTGTTCTATTTCCGCTTCTGTAAATAAAATATTTTTCCCCTTGTTTACCGGAGTAATTTTTGATGTAATTTCAGCGATAGCCTTCTTTGCTTTTAGAAAATCATCAAAATAGTAAACCTCAAAAGAATTATCAATAATGCCGCCATTTTCCAGATAAATCTCCGTTAATTTTGAAGGTTTAATTTTAACCTCTTTAGAAATATCCGCTATTTTATATTTACCCAAATAATCAATATAATAATAACCCACTTTTCGACCAGAGTTTCTAACAATGAAATTTGCTGAATCAATCATTAAATTACTCCTTTTTTAGTAAAGTAGACCGATTTCCTCCGATACACAGTTTATCCATATCATACTCATCGAGGAAATGACATCATTGTGAAGTGGTTGAAATTCAGCATATTCACCAAGGTTGACGTTTTTGTGGATTGCGAGAAGAAGTGCTTGCTGACAACATCTACAAATGGGCAGCATGGGCATTAATTTCAATCTTATTTTACCTCACAAACCAAAACCTTTGTAAAAAATTGTGCGGCGCACAAAAATAATCCTTGACTTGTGCAGTGCACAAATATATAAGGTATATCCATGAGCAAATTACATAAGATAAAAAAATACAAAAACCGGTTGATGTACGACACCGCTACATCCAAGCCAATTAACCTGAAACAATTGGCGGAGATGCTACGGGAAAATCCCAACATACGCATCGAGGACAACGATTCGGGCACTGATATTACACGCCTGACTGTCCTGCAGATGCTGCTCGATATGGAGAAGTCCGGCGGGGGCATACGTAATGTCCTGCCTGATTTCGTAGCTTCGCTCTTTAACCTGCCCCAGCTCGACTTGGTCAAGGTACTCAAGGACCTAGTTCAGAAAAATAAATACGATAATGAACTCGGAAGGGCTTGGGCCAGAAAGGTAATTCATGAAACCTCTCTAGCCTCGCTGATTCCCTTGAATAAGGAAAAGAAAATTATCGAAGAAATCGCCGATCAACTTGACAATCTATACCAGACCATCCTGGAATCTCTAAAAAAAGCTGTCCAGGATCGCAGTTCTATCTTCGAAATCTACGAAACTATCCTGAAGGCTATGGAAAAGGTCGCTTGGGAACAGAATCCGGTTTTTGATAGAATCGTAACTCCATTACCGGCAAAACTACGAAATAAACACAAACAAATTCAAAAGAAGGAGTGACGATGAAAATATTTGCTGAGGTGATCACCAAGTACCCGCGCACGATTCTGATCGTTGCCTTGCTATTCGCAGCCATAGCGGCCGTGGGCACCATCAAAACTCCCATAAATTACGACATCTTCTCCTACATGCCTCAGGAGGTCGAGTCCATCAAGGGGCAACTTATCATGAAGGAACAATTTAAGACCGCAGACACGGGCTTTGTGATGCTGAAAACCAAGAATACTGCCGAAATCCTCAAGGCAAAGGATGAACTATCCGCCATCAAGGGTGTGGCGAATGTAACCTGGATTAGCGATATCGTCGATCCTTCCGTGCCGGACGTTTTCATTCCTCAGAAACTGATCTCTATGTTCAAAAAAGGGGATCATGTTATGCTGCATATCTCATTTGCCAATGACGCGGCATCCAGCCAAACGCAGGATTCCATAGCCGCCATTAAAAAATATCTCAATCCCGGCTTGGCCTTTACCGGCATGCCGGTCTTTCTCTATGAACTGCGCGAACTGGTTAAGGCACAGGAGGTCAAATCTGTCCTCACGGCCGTGATCCTCTCGGCACTGGTGACTGGCATCGCCACCGGTTCGATGACCATACCCATCCTGTTCCTGATCGCCATAGGCTTCGGTATCGTGTACAACATGGGGACAAATTACTTCCTGGGCTCCATTTCATATCTGACCAAGGCGGTGGCTGCCGTGATCCAACTGGGCGTCACCATTGATTTCTCCATCTTCCTCATGCACCGTTTCCGTGAAGAAACCCACCATACCGATAACAAACGCGTTGCCATGGTCAAAGCCCTCCAGCGGACCGCCAGCGCAATCATCCCCTGCGCTTTGGTGACCATGGCGGGCTTCCTGGCGCTGACCTCCATGCGTATCAAGATTGGTGCCGACATGGGCATCGTTATGGCCAAAGGCGTGTTCTTCGGCCTTTTAAGCACCATGATCATCCTGCCGGCCCTGACGCTCACTTTCGAGCGCTTCAGCACTATCCGGGATGTCAAAAGGCTGACCAAACCCATGATGCACATTGCCGGGAAAGTGATTAAACGCCCTCTAGTGCTGACTCTGATCTTCGTGCTCCTGTTCGTCCCCACAGTCTATATCCGGCAGCATTCCGAACTATCCTACAGCATCCAGGACATCCTGCCGCAGAACCTGAAGTCCTTGAAGGATGTGCATGAAATCCAAAACGCCATGGGATCGATTGAAATGATCAACATCCTATTGCCGGCCGACACCCCCCGCTGGTTACAGAAACAGGCACTGGATAAAATCGATCGGCAGCCGGGCGTGATCCAGACCATATCCATGGAGAATCTCGTAGATCCTGCCGTGCCGACATCGTTTATCCCGGAGCAGGTAACGTCGCGCTTTACCAAGGGCGGCTATACCCTGGCCATGGCCAGGGTCAAAGTCTTGCCCGGATCTAACGAAGGCAACGTTCTGGTCGGTAAAATCCGCAGTATCCTTAACGAAGAACATATCCCCGGCACCTATGTCTCGGGTAACGCCCCCATAGCCAAGGATTTGACCGACCTCTCGGCGCCCGATCTGGCCAAGGTGGATATCGCCGGAGTTATCAGCATATTTTTGATCGTCGCCATCGTCTTTGTTTCTTTTTCCATCCCGGTGGTTCTGGTGGCCGGTATTCTCTTGGCGATCTTCATCAATGTCTCTATACCTTTTCTTTTTGGACATTCCATCCCCTTCATCACCTTCTCCTGCATTACATCGATCCAGCTCGGCACCTGCGTGAATTACGCCATCTTCCTGATGACGCGCTACCGGGAAGAGCGCCAGAAACACACCGCTAAGCACGCCATGGTCTTAAGCCTGGTCGGAACCGCCCCCGCCATCCTCACTTCGGGTATGTGTCTATTCTGCGCCATGATTGGGGTTGTGTTCATCAGCGATGTAAGTATGTTGCAATCATTGTCGCTCATGATCGGCCGGGGTGCAATCGTCGCTGTGGCGGTTATTCTATTCTTATTGCCGGGTGTGATCCTGATCGCCGACAAACTAATCTGTACCACCAGCTACGGCTGGAGAAAATTCATAAAGGAGTAAATCATGAAAAAATTCATCACCGTCCTGCTCATCTTTTGTAGCCTTGGTTCGAATGCCTTGGCCAATACCCTCTCCCGCAATGAGACGGTTTATGTAACCTTAAATACCCAGGGCAAACCAGAAAAGATCGAGATAGTTACCTGGCTGCGAACGGATGGTCTTGCCCCATCCCAGGATGCCACGGTTCTCAAGGACGTCAAAAACATACGGGGAATGGAAACCCCCGCTCTATTAGCGGATGGCAAACTCACCTTTACCACACCGGCTAAGGACATCTTCTACAGCGGCACCACCACCAAAAATCTACCGGTTACGATCGATATTCAATATCAATTAAACGGCAAACCTCTACAACACGCGGAAATAAACGGCAAAAGCGGTAAACTGGAGGTCATCATCGGCCTAAAGAACCAAACCCGCGTCCTCAAGGAATTCACATACAAGGAAATCGGTACCGGGAATACCAAGATCGCCAAGGAAGAAATTCCGGTGCCCTTCATCATCACGGTCAGCACGGATCTGGATATCGAACAATTCAATAACGTTGTGGCCCCGGAAGGCGCTTTTGCCGTGGTCGGGCGCACCATGAAAATGAACTGGATTTGCTTCCCTTATCCCGAGACAACCATCAAGCTCAGCGCCGATATTCAAAATGCAAGGATTCCATCCATCCTCTTCACCTTGATTCCCAAATTCCCGCCCTTGCCGGAGATAGATATTGAGTCAAAACTCAATCAGATTTATGCCGGCGTGGATATGGTGGGTTCCTCCTTGACCAAGCTTGAAAACGGGGCAAATGAATTGGCCAAAGGCCAACAACAAATGCTCGCTGCATTGGAACAGGTGCATGATGGCACGGGTAAGCTCATGCAGGCTTCCAACGCGCAAATAGAGATCATCAACGGTGGCATCAAGATCAATGAGGGAATCTCCACCGAGATCACGCCCCTAACCAAAATCCCATTGATATCCGGTAATGCACTCAAGGTCAGACATTATCTGGATATCCAGAAAGAACTCCTTGCTCTCGCCACCCAGGGCGGCCAGTTCTCGGATGATATCCTGAATTTCTTCAAGGAACAGGGGAAGGATGCCCCACAGGTCAAGGAATTCCCCGGGATCAAGGTCACCACGGAAGGTATCACTAAACTCCATGACGGCTCTCAACAAATGATCGACGGTGCTAAAAAACTCGAAGCCGGGTCACAAAAATTGCAGGTCGCATTGGCTCAGGTCAGGGCGCAGGGCACGGATACCATCAAGGGAAAAATGGTGGCCGGGGCCGACCCGCTAATGCGCAAGCTTGCCTCCATACAGACCGCTAAAAAGCTTGTGCTGAAATACGATCGTTTTGCCGGCAGACCGAGTGGAGTAAAAAGTTCGGTGGAAATAATTATGAAAACTCCTGATGAAGAGGCCAATGTCAGGTAAAGATTTACTCAACCTTGGTTTTCTTTTTTTTAAATCTCTACGCACGATTAATCAATATTATTTATTGATACTTTTCCTACGCGTCTTTATTCGTGCAGCATTATCTTCAGTGAAATTTACTTATATTTAATTTTTAAAATTAAAATGATGAGTCCCAAAACCAAGCCAATTGAATTGGCAATGATCACCGGCAGAGAACGCAGTATAATACCATATACCATCCATAAAAAAACCCCGAGGCAAAAAGCTATAAATGTGATGAGGGAGATATCTTTTGTTGATTTTGTTTTCCAGATCTTGATGACTTGTGGAACAAAAGAGATGGTTGTTAGGGCTCCTGCAAAATAGCCCAGAATTGATGCTGTGTCCATTATGTTCTCCATAAAAATAATTATTTACATAACCCCAAAAGAGGTTTGCTTCGTGTATCTGAATCCTTTAAGAAACTGAGTCTTGTATTTAACATTCGGCGGAATCTTCAGGGAAGCGGGGTATCCGCCAACACTATTACTACTATCTTTTTCTATTTTATACCGAGCATCTTTTTGAACTTTTTAACAAGATGACCATCATCGCGCCAAACGAGGCATGTATTGACAAGAAATTGTAAAATAATATTTGCCCGATCAGGATCGAAAACTGCTGGCTTCTTTGATTGATATGCTGCATATCCCTGAATGGCAGCAGGGGCCATTGCAAGGAGGAGCTCCACCAGGTGGGTGCATCCCTTTTTACCCCCGGCTAATTGTTTTACTTTTAATGTAAAACCTTTGGTAATAATCAAGCCTTTAATAGGAGCGAGGCATCCGATAGTTTCACGGCACGCTTCCCTGGGCACCGATATCAGGTCAACATCAACATCTTCAATCAAAAGATTAGAGCAATTAACCAGTAGTCTTATGGACATGTGATGAATAACACCGCCCGGTAACTTTTCACCGGTCATCATATGAGATTCCTGGAAGCGATCATCTTTAAGGAAGCCTTCCACAATTATTCTTTGTCCATCATAATCGTATGTCGTTACTTCAATATTTCGCGTATGTAATTTTTTACCTTTTGATTTCCAAATAGAGCGCATTTGATTTTGAGTCTCCTAAAGATATTTATTAAAAAATTATATCATCTCATAATTTATACTAATAGAAATAAATTGCCATAGATTTTATTAGAAAGGTTAATCTTTAAATTTACAGCAAAGCAGTTTATAAGAACTTTCTTCCATTAGAAGAAAGGATAGGAAAGCTTCTATTGTACGTCGATGAAATAATGACTTTAATGTGCTTTGGCAACAGGCGGGAGTGGGAATCGAACCCACATCTACTCGTTTTCACGCGAGTAGCATCACAGGTTTGAAGCCTGCGCCGCACGCCAGCACGAACGTCCCGTCATCTCAATTATAAAATAAAATTGGTTGCCCGAACCGCTCATTGTTATAACTCCACTGCGGGTGTCAGAAGGAGTTTGCATTCTTCTTGTGCCAAAGCTTCAACCTTTACTGAATATTTTCTCGATGCGGCAAGACGAGAAACATTTTCCCTAGCTACGGCCGTTTCCAGAAGAACGGCAATCGCTTCTCCGGGATTTTTATCAATTGCTTGCTTTGTTTTTACAACGGGGATTGGACAACTCAAACCTCGTAAATCTAACTCTATCATAAGTATCCTCCTTATTTTATTATTGAATGCAATTAAATGGTTAAATCTTTTAATGCCGCAGGCAGAGCGGCGACAAGCTGACGAATTTTAGTTGCCGGAGTTGCTCTGGCATAAGCACCTGCTTTGCGGTTTGCCTTTGCCGCCGCAATTACGGCCTCACGATGCGACATTCCGCTGCCAATGAATGCGCCGATCATGCCGCTGATAGTATCTCCTGTTCCGCCAATTGCTTCCATTGCCGGTATGTTCGGTTCGGAAATTGTACAGAGTATTTTGCCATCTTCAACAACAAGATCTGTCGCGCCTTTGATGAGCAAAGTTTTTGCCGCACTCTTGTGCTTATAGGCCGCGGTAATCAACTCCTGAGCCTGAGCAATTTCTGAGCTAAAAAGGTGACGGCTGATATACGCCGGATGGATGGCTGTAGCATCGGCCAGAAAAGCCATTTCGCAAAGATCCGGTGTAAAAATATCGAACTCAGGCGCAAGCCCCGCCGCCTTGGCCGCGTACATGGAAGAGGCATCCGCTATCATCACCGGTTTTACGGAGCATTTTCCCGCGGCCGCGCATACTTTTTTCATCAGCCCCATTACCGGCAGAATGTAGTGCAGCAAGACAATATTTGGAGAAACCGATGCTAGGTTGGCAATAAGATAATCATATAAAAGCCGGCTTCCCTTACCGCTGCCGTTATCTCCGGCTACAGCGACACGAGGCGGAGATATTTTACAATATGCGGCAGTAACACATGCGGCGCTAATCAAAGCGGCTGTTCCCTGAGTGCAGGGAATTTCGCAGTTGTTGATAAATAATTTTTCTCCATCGAATTTTGCTTCTCCGAGGGTAAGCGGGAGATCTACCTGAGGGATCGTTCCGCAAATAAGTAACATTTTATTCCCTCCCTCTTTGCCAGATTTCGAGAGATTCGGTAAATGCCCGATCCAGCATGAGCGCGCAGAGAGTGTAACCTTTGTCCTTGGGCCTCTCTACCTCGGTCAACTTCTTATCCAGCATGCTGATATGCAAGAAAGGAATATCCGGACAACCGCCACCGGAAATATTTAAAATAACCCCCGTCTTCTTATCGAAGGTCAGCTTCATATTGCCGGCTTTTACCATGCAGGCATCGTCAAAATTCTTTATTTTAACAACATCAAGAAGAACTCCTGCGCCTTTTACGGGTAGTATTGCAACAAATGATGTTTCTTTTTGATGGAGCAATCTTTCTACGCCGGTCATTTCGACAATATTGATCTCCAGGGCAAGATCGCAACCCTTGCGCAACTCCGGTGGTGGAGCAACGAGTCTTGTCTCATAGTCCCCTGATTTTAAGACTTTTTCCGCCCGAATAGCTTCTTCAACATTCTGGAAAAGAATAAGTCCGCCGCCTTCAAAACGGCTGTTTTGCTTACTGTTGAATATCAATTACTTTGTCCTTTCCATTTGGAAAAGGCCGATCAGCAGGCAGAAGATTAATCCAATAAGTACTGCCGTAGGTCCAAACGCGCTTGGCCCCTTGGGGCTGCTTGCTAAAAGGAAGTTGTGGGCAAACGCGGCTCCCGCGGCCAGTCCCAAAAAGGTAATGCCGGCATCTGTATCGCCTTCGGATGCCAAAACCATCTGACGCAGAGGACAGCCACCAAGCAGAGTAGCGCTCAAGCCCACCAAAACCATCGACATGAAGTTCCAGAGATGGTCGCTATGCGCTATAGGTTGATTTTCAAAACCCCAGTGATAGGCGCCTGAGGCAAAACCGCCGGTAAGATAATTAGTTACAAGCGCGCCCGCAAAAAAAGAGATAATGCCGCTTACCAAATAATAGTCGCGAACCAAAATAATATCGCGCCAACCACCGGCAAAACACATTCTGGTTTTTTGCGCGATAAACCCAATACCAACACCGGCTATAAGCGAAATCAGCAGCGAGGCGTGCTGTGAACCGGGTCCTTTTACGCTGAAAAATATAAAAGACGGTTGAAAAATGACAAAGAGCAGAAGTATGACAGCTGCTGCCGGCACAATGATCCCGGCTATTTTAAAAACTTTGCCTGCTCTTCCCAGACTAAAACCTTGCTTTAAAAACACAATGCCCACAATTATACCGGCAACAAGACCAATTATCGCTGTTAATGCGTTGAGATCTCCTCCGGCAAGGCGCAAAGGAGCTCTAACTGTGCAACCAAGAAAAACAAGCGCCCCGATCATCATAAACGCGCCCAGAAAAAATCGGATGAGTGGAGAGGAACCACCGCGCGGTTTAAATTCCCTGAAGATGAGAGATGAAAACAACGCGCCTAAAACGAGGCCGATTATTTCCGGACGGATATATTGAGCAACTTCCGCTCTGTGCAGGCCGAGGGCTCCTGTAATATCACGCAGAAAGCAGGCCGAACAGAATCCCATATTAAGAGGGTTTCCCCATGTGGTGAGGAGTGAAGCGAGTATGCCGAAAATCAATCCGCCAAGGATAATCCAGGTTTTTAGTGTCCAATATTTTTGAGCCATTTTCCCTCCTGATTAATAAATAATTATCAAAGCGGTGATCTTATAGCTAAATATTTAGGAATAAGTCAAATTCCAAATAGTTATAATCAGGGTTTGTCGATAATAAATATTTATGATATAAAGAAATTATGGCGTATGATCGTTTCAAAAGTATAACCCTCCAGCAGATGGAAGCTCTTATCTCTCTTGTGGAAGAAGGAAGTTTCAGCCGTGCCGCAAAGAAAATGCTTCTGACTCAGCCGGCCCTCACTAAAAATATCCAGAATATTGAAGATTGTTTAGACGCCCGGTTGGTTAATCGCAGCAATACGGGAATCTCTCTGACACCCGAAGGAAAAATTATTTACGAGTATGCTAAGCAAATAGTTAAACTTCGAAACGAGGCAAGAGAAAAAATTATAACGCTGCATGAAAATACCAGCGGCAGTATCTACATCACCGCCAGCACTATTCCTGCTACCTATATTCTCCCTAGAGCTTTGAGCGCTTTCAGAGAAAAACACTCTGATATCCGGGTGTACATCAAAACGGCGGACAGTGAAGAAGCAATGAACATGGTTTTGGATAAAGGAGCGGAAATCGGGTGCATCGGCAAAAAACCTCAGAATAAAAAGCTGGTAGCAGAGCCCCTGTGGAAGGATCGTCTTGTCCTAACTGTTCCAAGTGGTCATCGATGGCTTGAAAAGAAATCCATTGCGCCTACTGAGTTACTCCAAGAGCCTTTTATCGCCAGAGAAAAAGGATCGGCAACGCGGGATGTTTTGGAATCATATCTTAAAGAAACAAAATTGATAAGCTTGTCTCAACTTGATGTTTGCGGAGAACTGGGAAGCTCTGAAGCAATAAAGGAAGCGATTGTTGCCGGGCTTGGAGTATCCATAATTTCCATTCATGCCATAAAGCGGGAACTAGCCGCAGGTTTGCTTTTTGAGGTTCCCATTGCGGGACTAAAGATGGAAAGAAATTTCTATTTAATTTATCCGCGGCAGACTGATTTTCGTCCATCGCACAAAATATTCATGGCCTTTCTCAAAGATTATAAAATGTAAATACTGGAAAACGCAGAAGCGCAATCGGTGTTTATGTTCACACCATTTCGATTTCAAAGGATAACGAGGCGGCAAGAAGGAGGCGCCGGAAACGTATTGTCCATACGGTGAAGAAGCCGACGACGATGCCAACAAAGTTAGCCAAAGAAAGCGAATTGGTGTTAGGCGATGCAATTATCTAAGGCGCTGATGTCAACCAATCCGAAATCTTTGACATTCGTTTTAAAATTTTTAATGCCCAAAGATACTTCTGTGACATTGACAGGGGATGTTACAACGCAGCAAGTCCTGGAGGAAAGCTTATTTATATCTTCCGATAAAAAATTAAAAAAACCGGTGATCATCGCTTCCACCGTTCCCGCGGTAGAAAGATCAGAGCGGCCTGCTCCCGGCAGATCAAAAGAAAATTTATTTATCAACATTTTGTCAACGGTGCGGGCAATATGATTGGCTGCCGTGTAAATTCTATCGTAGTTTGTATCGGAAAGTTTTCCCAGACCAAAAAGAAAGAGCTTCTCTGTGCCGATGCGCCGGGGAAAAGGTATAAGAATCTTTTCCATGAAGTCGCCGGTAATTCTTCCTTGCTTAATTTCTCTCGAAATCATTCCATTAAGGCGCCAATCAATGAATCCGCAAATTCCACGTGGAGGCTTTTCATCGGAGAAAATACCCAATACCAAACATTTATGTTTTGGCAGATCGGGTGCTTCTGTTGATAGGGTTATCTGCATTTTTCTTCTTCAACTTTAAATTAAGGGCATCTAGTATCCCGTTAATAAATGATCCCGAATTCTCCGACCCGAAAGTTTTACCCAGATCAATTGCTTCATTCAATGTAACTTTGGATGGAATATCGTCACAGTAGAGAAATTCAAATACCGCCAAACGTAAAATGCTTATATCCACTTTGGACATTCTGCCTAGAGACCAATTGTCCGAGCTATCCCCTATAAGCCGGTCAAGCTCTTCTCTGTGCCCCCATGCCCCTTCTATCAATGAAGCGGCAAATTCCTTGTCCGCTTTCGGAGCGACAAAATTACCCCAAAAAAGCTCCATCGCTTTTTCTACATCAAGGGTCACAAAATTAAGACTGTAAAGAACCTGTAAGGCAACTTCCCGTGCCTTTCTCCGCCCGTGCATTTAGTCCTCAAATCCATCGGCACCACATCAAAGTGGCCTATTACGCATTTGCGTTAAATCTTTTTAAATAAATCAACCATCTCAATTGCCGACATCGCCGCGTCGGCGCCTTTATTGCCCGATTTTGTTCCGGCGCGCTCAATTGCCTGCTCTATCGTATCTGTGGTCAGCACACCATAAACCACCGGAATCTCCGCTTCCAGACCAACGCTGGCAATCCCCTTGGAAACCTCAGCGCTGATATATTCGAAGTGCGGTGTTGCGCCGCGAATTACTGCGCCCAGACAAATCACAGCATCAAAGCGAGCGCTTTTCGCCAGTTTCTTTGCCGTCAGCGGTAACTCAAAAGCGCCCGGTACTTTATAAACCTGGATGTCTTTTTCATCGGCACCGGCTCTAATCAGTGTATCGATCGCCCCTTCAATTAACCTGCCGCTGATAAAATCATTAAACCGGCTGGCGACAATACCAAACTTCATTCCCTTGGCAACAATTTTTCCTTCCACTATTTTCGGCATGATTAATTACCTCTTAAAGTATTAAATTTTATTTACCCGCAAAAAAGAATATTTTTTACGCTCACTATATGTTTAAAAGATGCCCCATCTTCTTTTGCTTGGTCTTCATATATTTTATGTTGTTTTCAGTAGGGCAGATTTCTATAGGAACACGCTTAGTGATCTCTATTCCATAACCTTCCAGTCCGACAATCTTTTTGGGGTTATTGGTCAAAAGGCTCATTTTGTGGACACCCAGATCAGCCAGAATTTGCGCGCCGATGCCATAATCTCTTAAGTCCGCCTTGAAGCCCAAAGCGATATTGGCTTCGACCGTGTCCTGCCCTTCTTCCTGTAATGCGTAAGCCTTGATCTTGTTGACCAGACCAATTCCCCGGCCTTCCTGCCGCATATATACAATGACGCCTTTTCCTTCCTGGGCTACCATTTGCATGGCTCTATGTAACTGATCGCCGCAATCACATCGCTCCGAGTCAAAGATATCGCCCGTCAGGCATTCCGAATGGACGCGCACTAAAACATCGTCTTCTTTTTTAATTTCACCTTTCACCAGGGCAATATGCTGCATTTCATCAACGTCATTTTCATAAATGATAATTTTAAATTCCCCTCCGTAACCTGTCGGAATATTTGCTTCGGCCAGGCGGCGGATAAGGGATTCATTCTGCATCCGGTAATCAATGAGGTCAGCGATGGTAACGATCTTTAAATCATATTCCTGCGCAAAAATTTCCAAATCCGGCATTCTGGCCATGGTTCCATCTTCATTCATGATTTCGCAAATAACGCCTGCCGGTGTCAACCCAGCCAGACGGCATAAATCCACCGAACCTTCGGTCTGGCCGGTGCGCACAAGAACGCCGCCTTTGCGGGCAATGATCGGAAAAACATGCCCCGGACTAACCAAATCTTCGGCTTTGGCGGAAGGCCCAACTGCCGCCTGAATTGTTGTTGCCCGATCTGCAGCCGATATGCCTGTTGTAACACCGATTTTAGCTTCGATAGAAACGGTAAACGCCGTGCCGAAACGAGTCTTGTTATCTTTAACCATCGGGTGAAGATTAAGTTTATGGGCAAACTCCTCATTGATTGTCAGACATATCAATCCCCGGCCAAGTCGTGCCATAAAATTGATTGCGTCCGGCGTGACAAACTGCGCTGCCATGAAAAGATCGCCTTCATTTTCCCGGTCTTCATCATCAACAAGAATAACCATTTTCCCGTTGCGAATATCTTCAATTGCTTCCTGAATTGTACTTATTGCCATTATATCTAACCCTTCTTATTTCATAAACCCATGTTCCGTAAGGAAATCTTTATCTATTTCCCGTCCGGAATGCAATAATTTTTCCACATACTTTCCTAAAACATCAGTTTCGATATTTACCAACTCACCTTCTTTTTTCGTAAGTAAAGTGGTGTTTGCGGCCGTATGAGGTATGATATTAACATAAAATCTACCTTTTTCAAGCTTGTTTACGGTGAGACTTATTCCATCGATTGCTACTGATCCTTTTTCTACAATCTGACGCGATAGTTGATCATTTACTTCCACAGCTAAAATGACTGATCCTGACTTTTGCGTCTTGGAAAGAATTCTGCCTACGGCATCCACATGACCTAAAACAAAGTGGCCACCAATAAATCCACCAACACGAATTGATTTTTCCAGATTAATTTTGTCTCCCGTATGTAAACGGCCAAGAGTTGTTTTGGCTATAGTCTCTGCGGAAACATCCGCGGAAAAAGTTTTTTCTTTCTTCGCGATAACTGTGAGGCAGGCGCCGTTTACTGCGATGCTATCCCCTATGGATACGTCCTTTAAATCAATTGCCGCCTCAATTTCTATGACAGCATCGGCCCCCTTTGCTGTCAGGCGTTTCACATTTCCCAATCCTTCTATAATTCCGGTAAACATAAAATTATTTTTTACCTTTACTCAACAAATCTTTTAGTTCGGACATAAATTCTCCCACATCACGAAACTGGCGGTAAACCGAGGCGAACCGAACGTAAGCAACACCGTCAAGAGCCTTGAGCTCCGCCATAACTTTTTCCCCGATGACACTGGAGGAAATTTCTTTCGCCTGAAATTCCTGACACGCCTGTTCCACATCCTCAACAATTTTTTCCATTGATTCCATGCTGATGGGACGTTTCTCGCAAGCCGTCATTACTCCGCTGCGTATTTTCATCCGGTCAAAAGGTTCGCGTCGGCCATCCTTTTTTACCACCATTGGCATAATATCTTCAACAAACTCATAAGTGGTAAATCTTCGGGAACAGCCTAAGCATTCGCGGCGGCGGCGAATAGCCTTGCCATCTTTACTTATTCTCGAATCTATAACCTTGTTTTCGGCGTTCCCACAAAAAGGACATTTCATGATTTTTTCTGCCTAAGTTTTATGCATATTACAATTGCACTACAATGATTCCCGCTTCTTTGAGCATATCGGTGGCTAACTTATCGCTATATCCATCACGAATAACTATACGAACAATGCCGGCATTTATAATCATCTTGGCGCAAATAACGCAGGGCTGATTAGTGCAATAAAGCGTTGAGCCTTTGGTAATAACTCCGTGCAGGGCGGCCTGAATAATAACATTTTGTTCCGCGTGCAAACCGCGGCACAACTCATGGCGTTCACCGGAGGGAACCTTGAGTTGTTCGCGTAAACAACCAATCTCCAGACAATGCTTTAGTTTGGAGGGCGCGCCGTTATAACCTGTGGCAAGAATACGCCGATCGCGCACCAGGCCCGCTCCGACTGAGCGGCGGCGGCAGGTGCTGCGCCGTGATACGACTTCTACGATGTCCAGAAAATAAGTATCCCAATCGGGACGATTATTTATTTTCTCCCCGGAATCTTTTTTTGTAGATTTTTTTCCCGTCATATTTTGTCGCTTATCAGGCCTTATTTTTGCCGTTTGCGCGGGCTAGACAACTTTTATTCTCTGGGCATAAAGTGGGAATTGGGCACAAAGATTTTTGACCTTTTCGGCCACAGCTTTAATCTTCTTGTCATCATTAATATTGCTAATAACATCGGCAATGTAGGAGGCGATCAGGCGCATCTCTTTTTCTTTCATGCCCCTTGTTGTGAGCGCCGGAGTACCGATTCTGATCCCGCTTGTGATTTGCGGCCCTTGCGTGTCAAAAGGGATGCCGTTTTTATTTACAGTGATAGCGGCAAGGTCGAGAGCTTCCTGAGCATCTTTTCCGGTAACACCTTTAGCAGTTAAATCAACCAGCATCAGATGATTATCTGTGCCGCCGGAAACAAGACGGAAACCTTGATTTTTCAGCTCATCGGCCATCGCCTGCGCGTTTTTCAGAATCTGGCTTTGATACTGTTTGAATTCCGGCAAAAGTGCTTCCTTAAAAGCAACCGCTTTGGCCGCGATAATATGCATCAACGGGCCTCCCTGCATTCCCGGAAAAACTCTGCTGTTCAATATTTTGGCGTAAGCTTCCTTACACATGATTAATCCGCCGCGTGGTCCGCGTAATGTCTTATGCGTTGTGGATGTGACATATTCACAAACCGGAACAGGCGATGGATGCAGGCCTGTAGCCACAAGGCCGGCCACATGGGCAATGTCCGCCATTATTACCGCGCCGACTTCATCGGCAATCCGGCGGAAGCGGTTAAAATCAAGAAGACGCGGATAAGCACTGGCACCGACAACAATCATTTTGGGCTTATGTTCCTTAGCCAATTTTTCCACTTCATCAAAATCAATAGTTTCTGTATCTTTACTTACACCATAAGAGATTATTTTATAAAGTTTACCCGAAAAGTTGGCCGGACTTCCATGAGTCAGATGCCCGCCATGAGATAAATTCATTCCTAAAATTGTATCGCCGGGCTGCACTGCCGCAAAATATACGGCCATATTTGCCTGTGAACCGGAATGGGGCTGGACATTGACATGATCCGCTCCAAAAAGTTTCTTACAACGTTCAATCGCCAGATTTTCCGCAATATCAACAAATTCGCAGCCGCCGTAGTAGCGCTTACCGGGATAACCTTCAGCGTATTTGTTTGTCATAATAGAGCCCTGCGCTTCAAGGACAGCTTCACTGACAAAATTTTCCGACGCAATCAACTCCAGTTTTCCCGCTTGGCGGCGAGTTTCCAAATCGATGGCGTGGGCTACTTCCGGATCAACTTTTTCCAAAAAAGACATTAAATATGCTTCCTCCTGTGGTATTTTAATCACGGTATTTCTTTACTACTAAAACGGCATTAACGCCGCCGAAACCGAAGCTATTGGACATGGCCGTGTTTATTTTCTTGTGTCTGGCGACTTTCGGCACAAAATCGAGATCGCATTCCTCGTCCGGATCGTCCAGATTAATAGTCGGTGGGATGATTCCATGCTGAAGTGCCAAGATGGAAAAAATGGCTTCCACAGCACCGGTTCCACCCAGCATATGGCCGGTCATGGATTTTGTCGAACTGACGAGCAGTTTATAGGCATGTTCGCCAAATAGGGTTTTGATTGCCTGGGCCTCGTATAAATCGTTGAGCGGCGTCGATGTGCCATGAGCGTTAATATAGTCAATATCGGGTGGGTTCATGACGGCATCTTTAAGCGCGACCCTCATGCTGCGGATAGCGCCTTCATGGCCTGGGGGCGGGGCCGCAAGATGGAAGGCATCCGATGTACAGCCATAACCAGCAATTTCGGCGTGAATTCGTGCGCCTCTTTTTAGGGCAAAGGATAATTCTTCCAGGATCAGTATGCCGCAGCCTTCAGCAATGACAAAGCCATTGCGCCCTTTGTCAAACGGACGGCTGGCTCTTTGGGGATCATCATTGCTGGTGGAAAGCGCCTTCATGGCAGCAAATCCGCCGACTGCCAGTTGTGTAATGGCCGCTTCGACACCGCCGGTGATCATAGCATCCGCTTCTCCATGGGCAATCGTTTTATAGGCATCGCCAATGGCGGATGTTCCTGAGGCGCAGGCGGTGACGGCGCAATTGATGGGGCCCTTGGCTCCAAAACGAATGGAGACATGTCCGGAACCCAGATTGGCAAGGATTGCGGGAACAGAGAAAGGGGATATTCTGCGGGGGCCTGATTTGTATAGCGTTGCTATTTCATGTTCCAAGGTTGCCAAACCGCCGATAGCGGATCCAATGATAACGCCAACACGCTCCGCAATTTCCTTGCTTATCGTTAATCCCGAATCAGCCATGGCCATAGCGGAGGCGGCCAGAGAATAAATGGCAAAGTTATCATAGCGGCGAACTTCTTTTTTATCGACAAATTGCAGCGGATCAAAATTCTTAATCTCACCGGCGATTCGGGAATTAAAAGCAGAACTGTCAAACTTGGTAATCGCGGTAATTCCTGATCTTCCTGCAATTGCGCCTTCCCATGATTCCTTAACGGAATTACCCAGAGGCGTTAACGCGCCCAAGCCTGTTACGACGACACGCCTTTTCATTGTCTTAATCCTGCTCTATGAACTAATTAATTCCCTTTTTTGTAAGGAAATCGATGACATCTTTGATTGTGCGAATTTTTTCGAGCTCTTCGTCGGCTATCTCAACACCAAATTTTTCTTCCATCTCCATTATCAACTCAACGAGATCAAGTGAATCCGCACCTAAATCGTCAATAAAAGAAGCCTCCAAAACGCACTCTTCTTTTGTAACATCCAGTTGTTCCATCACGAGTTTGATAACTTTTTCTTCTAACGTCATGCAAAATCCTCCTCTATATCTTTTGGTACCTTAAAATTTTATTCTTTAGCAGCTTTTTCCGTTGATACAATCTCTCTGCCTTTATATGTGCCGCATGTTGGGCAGACGCGATGAGGCAATTTCGGTTCATTACATTGCGGGCATAAAGACAACGGTGGCGGCGTCAAAAAATCATGCGCCCTTCTTGTATTTCTTCTGGTTTTTGAATGTCTCTTTGTTGGATTTGGCATAAATTATCCTTCTTTAAATTTAATTTTTAACTATAAAGTTTTTTAATACAGCCATTCTATTATTCCCAGCAGCTAAATGGCAATTACAGGAAGAAGTATTTAAATTAACACTACATCCTGAGCATAAACCTTTACATTCTTCCCTGCAAAGTGTTTTAATCGGTATCTGCAAAATTATCTGCTCGCAGATAATTGATGTAAGATCAATAAGGTCTCCCTGGTAATGGCTTATTTCCAGCTCTTCTGCGGTTAGTTCCAAATCTTCCCTGGTTTCAGCTTTTGCGGGAATCAGGGTATATGCAAAATCGCCGCCTATCGGAACGCTGATATCTTCCAAACAGCGACTGCAATTGCTATCAATAGTTGCAGAAAATTCGCCTTTAATAAAAACCGTGGTGGACGTTTTTGTTACCAGACAATCTACAACAACTTTGCGCAGTTTAAAATCAGTGTCAGCAGTATCAGTTAAGCATTCCTTAAAACGCGAACCATTTTCACAAAGAATATATTTTATTCCTTCCTCAGGAATAGTTGCAACATTAATTTTCAAAGAATTCGGTATCAAAGCCCTACTACCTTAGCAAAATTACGCAATCCTCGCTGCGCTAAGTTGGTGAGTAAATTATAAATTCTCTTCATTGTCAAGGATAATTTGTAGTTTTGGGGTAAATGCGGCTTGACAAATGAACAGTCACAACCTTATAAATCTAATAAAAATAAGGAAAATATGATGACAGTTGGAATTAGAACACGCTTTGCGCCATCGCCGACAGGCTTTCTTCACATTGGTGGAGCTAGAACTGCTCTTTTTAGCTGGCTTTTTGCCCGTAACCATGGCGGAGAATTTGTTTTGAGAATTGAAGATACTGATCAAGAGCGTTCGACTGACGAATCTACAAAGGCAATACTCGATGCCATGACCTGGCTTGGCCTAAACTGGGATGAAGGGCCATACTTTCAGGCGCAAAGAGTCGATTTGCACCGCCAGATGGTCCAAAAGTTAATTGATGAGGATAAAGCCTATTTTTGTACCTGCACACCGGAAGAACTTGAGGCCAAAAGAAAACAAGCTCTGGCAACCGGCAGAAAACCCAAATATGACGGCACCTGCCGTGATAAAAAATTAAGTAAATCAGCTGGCAGTGTTGTGCGATTTCGCGGCGCGCAAACCGGTGCAACAGTTGTAGAAGATTTAATTAAAGGGAATATCAGTTTTAATAATGACGAGCTCGATGACTTGATCATTGAGCGCGGCGATGGTTACCCGACCTACAACTTTGCCGTGGTTATCGATGACGCGCTGATGAAAATTACCCATGTAATTCGTGGCGATGACCATGTTAACAACACGCCCCGCCAGATTTTGATGTATCAAGCGCTGGGCTTTGATGTCCCCAAATTCGCCCACGTCCCGATGATTCTTGGTGCTGATAAGGCACGGCTCAGCAAAAGACACGGTGCTACTTCGGTTATGGCTTATAAGGAAATGGGGTTTTTGCCCCAGGCTTTGGTTAATTATCTGGTGCGGCTCGGTTGGTCTCATGGGGATCAGGAAATTTTTTCTTTGCAGGAATTGGTTAACTTGTTTTCTCTGGAATCAGTGGGCAAATCACCTGCGGTTTTTAATCCGGAGAAGTTGCTCTGGCTCAATGCCCATTATATAAAGGAAGCAAAACCCGATATTATCTACGAAGAAATGAGACCTTTATGGCCACCGGATGTAAGCAAAACCGACCCTGATTTTGTGCGTAAGGTCATCGCCGATTTACAGCCCCGGTCAAAAACTTTAGTCGAACTGGCCTCAGCTTCAGGTTTTTACTTTACCCAAAAAGTTCAGTATGAAGAGGAAGCCGCCCGTAAGTTTCTTACGACTGAAGTCGCTTCACATTTAACGGCGATTGAAGCGGGACTTTCCTCATTAGAAAATTTCAGCAAAGAAGGAATTGAAAATTTTTTGCAGATGTTTGTTCAAGAGCGGGAAATTAAACTTAAAGTTATTGCCCAGCCACTGCGCGTTGCTCTCACGGGCAAAACCGTCAGCCCTGGTATTGATGAAATCATGGTTACTTTGGGCAAGAGCAACGTAATCAGAAGGATTCAAGACGCCCAAGCTTATATTGATGAAACTCCAATTCCGAAAGCATAGTAACCTAATAACCTAAAGGTCACGCGAGGTCATCTGCGACGCAGCGGAATTGGTAAGTTGAACAATCCCGTAAAGCGGAGGGTATAAAACCCCGCAGCTTGCTGCGAAATGTTTCCAACTGCTTTGGGGTTTATACCCGTGATTCAGGCCGGCAATTAAATTATCAGGCTCGCCGGATTATGCACTGGCTCACGATAACTATAATTAGTCTTGACTTTTGTAATTAGATTGAATAGATACTCGGCGCTCGACGTTGTTGGGGGATCGTCTAGCGGTAGGACTCAGGGCTCTGAACCCTGCTACCCAGGTTCGAATCCTGGTCCCCCAGCCATGGTCCCATCGTCTAGTGGTTAGGACGCTGGCCTCTCACGCCGGAAACCAGGGTTCAACTCCCTGTGGGACTACCAGGAATAAAAGCCATTCACACCCGATGAAAAACATCGGCGCCACACCCCACATATGGGG
>Ga0209083_1000291_pt1 | contig 78737 bp, 66 predicted proteins | sample AM7aDNAmetaG_FD_184132 | JGI IMG/M metagenome (GOLD analysis project Ga0209083, IMG submission 184132) | Freshwater microbial communities from Finland to study Microbial Dark Matter (Phase II) - AM7a DNA metaG (SPAdes) (version 3) | ecosystem: Environmental > Aquatic > Freshwater > Lake ... | reverse complement strand
GTCAAGAAAAAATTCAAATCGAAAAATTTTAAAAACCGCTGAAACTACTAATAATAAAGAGTTTCAGAGCAAAAACCGGTTCAACAACCGGACACTAGTGAAAATAAATCATTTATTCAATGAAATTATTTTTTTGTGATTTACCCTAAGGTCACTATTTTTCACAAAAATATCAGGGAATATTTTTGGATCATATGTGACTGACAGTAAATATATTACAATTTATTACTAACAATTTTAAAGATTATCAAAAATGAAAAAAAGAATTGCCATTTTATCGCTTGTTGCGATATTTTTATCTGTATCTGCATTTGCTCAAACACAATCAACAGTAAAAGCTGAAAAAGCAAAAACTGAAGTGAAATGTGACAAAAAAGACGGTAAAGCTTGTTCTAAAGATGAGAAAAAAGATGCTTGTTGCAAAGACAAAAAAGCAGGCGAAAAATGCTGTAAAGAAACAGGTAAAGCTTGTGACAAAAAAGCTGAAACTAAAAAAGCAGCTGAAAAAAAATAATTTTTCACGATTAACTAAAGCCTTGATTTATAGCAAATCAAGGCTTTTTTTTATTTATAAATAAATTCATTTTAGATTATCTCAACCGCCTGCCACGAACCTTCTATCAATTGTCGCGTAGTTTTAAATCCGGCAGTTTTCAGGGCTTTGAAAGCCGGTTCGAATCCATCGAGCATGTTGGTCGGATAGTGACAATCAGAATTAACTACAATTGGAATCTGAAGATCATTTATCAACGGAAAGAACTTAAAATCGGGGAAGCACAAGCCTTTTTCAACCAGCGATTTAGTGTTTACTTCGAGAATAAGTCCTTTATCCTTAATCAGTTGAAGCAACTCTCCCACCCTGTTTTTATACCAGGAAGCAGAATTGTCGAAATCGACACAGTTAGATGCATTCATAGCAATTTTATCAAAATGTCCGACTATATCAAATCCTCCCTTTTCAATCATGCATTGGCTGATTTCATAAAAACGCTCTACTGCCGGACGAATTTCACTATCAAACAGCAGTTTAAGACCTGCAAAGAAATCACGAAAATTGCCATCAATTGTCCAGAAATCCCCACTTGGTAGTTGATCCATGTAATGAATGGAACCAATCAGGTAATCCATAGTATTGCTGGAATATAAATCGTTATGTATCTCAATAAAATTGTGGATATAATCTACTTCTAATCCAATATATAGCTCAATTTCAGATTTGTATTTCTCTTTAAGTCTCTTAAATTCAGATTGATATTCAGCAAAATCATCTAACTTCATGTTCCAGAATGTATTGAATGGCAGTGGTGCATGGGATGAAAAACCATACTTTTTCAGACCTTTGGCAATAGCAAAATGAACGAATTCTTCCATGCTGCTGCGTCCATCACAAAAAACACAATGACTATGATAATTAGACCAATACATGAATTTAGTTGATAATTTATAGTTTATACTTAGCAGGAATATGAAGAACTACAAAAGTAAAAGAAAACGATTAATAGACCAAATAATTTGCTTAGCATTTATTTCTAAATTTTCCTTATTTTTCAGCTCCAAGCCCGATTTTATTAATAAATAAAAGTATATTTGCAGTCATTCGTTTTTTTGTTTCAAATGCAATTCAGATTCCCCAAACATATATACCTCATTTTCCTTTTTGTTCGTTTGTCTACGGCTTTTATTTCGGGGCAAAACGACAATCCGGCTGCTCAGCAAGTTCAACAATCGGATGAAGAACGGCAGGCATACAACCAGCAATGCAATCAGGCCTTCAAAACCACCCTCAAAACAAATACTACAATAGCCTATCAGAATTTTCTGAAAAATTATCCTGAATGCAACAGCATTGGAGCAGCCGAAGACAGCCTGTTTGCAATAGCTTCACGCAAAGAAGATTTGAAATTACTACGATTTTGCATCGACAACTTCAAAGGACAAAAACGCTCCAAAGTATTCCGGCTTTATTACGATATTTATACCAGCGACGGTGAAACCCAATCCCTGGATGATTTTTACAAAACCTTTGGAAATGAGATTCCTATCAAGATAAAAACGAAAGATTTTGATATTGCCAGACTCGGAAACCGTCTCATGCTTCACTTGCCTTACACCGAATGGAAATTCTCAAAATACGATGAATATATCCGACAGGCAGCACCGCGTGAAAAAGCATTTGTGGCACTTCAACGTTTGATATCAAACGACATTTCAGCACGAAACTGGGCTCAGTCTGTTAAAAAAGTAAAATCGTATGCTCATTACTTTGGCAGCAATAATAAGAAAATAAATGATTTAGTTTATCTGTTGACTGAAAAATGGAATAACTATGTAAAAATAAATTCGGTTGGGAAAGGACTAAATACGGAAGATGCCGGTGAATATTCTCCGGTCATAACGGGAAATGAAGAACTCCTGTATTTCTGTGGTATCAGGCGTAAAGATAATATTGGTGGTGAAGATATTTTTGTCTCCAAAAAAGGAAGTGAAGGTTGGGGTAAAGCTAAAATTGTTCCTGAATTATCATCGAAACTATCGAACGAAGCTCCGGTTAGTATTTCGTCGGATGGAAATACAATCATGCTTTTCAAATCGGGTAAATTGTTTTATTCTCAAAAAACGAGTACAGGATGGTCAAAAGCATTTGAATTTCCCAAACCCATAAACGGCGATGGTTGGCAGCTGGATGGCATGTTGACAAGTGATGGAAAAGGATTGTTGTTTTCGTCTACCCGTGCCGGTGGTTATAACCATTTTAATTCACTCCAGAAATATCACGGCGACGAATTGTACCCTTCCGATATCTATATTTCATTGAAAACACCTGATAACCGTTGGGGCGATCCGATTAACCTTGGACCGATTATCAATACGCCTTATTGCGAACGCACACCCTTTCTTCATGCAGATATGAAAACCTTGTATTTCAGTTCCGACGGTCATGGTGGAATGGGTAAATTGGATGTTTTCAAATCAACACGCTTAGCTGATTCATGTTGGACATGCTGGAGCGAACCGGTAAACCTGGGAAAAGAAATTAATACCGAACTATCTGACGTTGGATATAAAATCACGACATCAGGCGATAAAGCTTATTTTTCGTACGAACGAAGAAGCAATTACGATTCAAGCATATTGTTGTTGTTGGACGTATCAAGCAGCATGTCAGGTTCTAAACTCAGAGCATTAAAAGAAGCCACCAAAATGGTTAGCCAATCGGCGATTCAAAACAATTCCGAAATTGCCATTCTCACTTTTGCCAATGAATGTAAATCGCCTATAACCGATTCCTGTGGCTTTTCGCGTGATTTTAACCCCGTTATGGAATTTGTGGAAAAAATTAAAACCGGTGGTGGTACACCTACTTTTGAAGCATATGATTATGCCTGCAAGTTTATAAACCGTAATGCAGACCCAAATTCTAAAAACAAAGTAATCGTTCTCTTATCCGATGGCGATGCAAATGGCTGTACAGGATTGGATTCGATGCTTTTACGGGTAAAAAAAGCAGGAATGCTTTATAAAACACAAACCATTTTATACGATTTTTCTGACAATAGTGAAGCTTATTCCGATTTGCAGAAAATTGCATCTTTTACGAATGGGAAATTCTATTCAACGAAGCTGTACGACGATTTGGGAAGTGCTTTTGAAGCGGCAAATAATGACATTCTAAACTTCAGTCTGACAGGAGATAAGGATATTTACTGGATTAATTTACCCCGGAATCTGCGCCCCGACTATGTATCAACTATTTCGGGAAAATTAGTAGCCAAAGACAATAAACCGATTGCTGCTGAAGTAAAATGGGACGACTTGCAAACCGGCAAAAACATGGGAGTTGCTACCAGCGACCCGATTGATGGAAGTTATTTTATTGCTCTGCCAACCGGAAAAATCTACGGTTATTATGCCGAAAAAGACTCATACTTGTCAGTTTCTCAAAACATTGATTTACGCAGTTCAACGAAAACAACCCATGCGAAAGAAAATCTGGATATGATATCGTTGAAACAACTGGTTGAAAGTGGAAACGCCATCAAGGTGAACAATATCTTTTTCGATTTTGCAAAATGGGATTTATTATCTTATTCCTATTCTGAACTCGATCGTCTGGCTCGCTTTATTATCTCAAAAAAGATAAAAGTAGAACTCAGCGGACATACCGACAATATTAGTTCAGCGGAAACAAATCAGGTTTTATCCGAAAAACGCGCAAATGCAGTAAAGGAATATCTGATTACAAAAGGTTGCTCCGCCGACCAATTAATCAGCATCGGCTATGGCAAAACAAAACCCTGTGCCAGCAACAAAACCGAAAGTGGACGAGCCAAAAACCGCCGGGTAGAGTTGCGAATTATTAAATAGCTAACGAATTAAATGACTGAAAATAAAGCAAATCTCTCAACCGATCAAAAACCACCGCGGTATCTCAATTACAATCAGGTTCTGAGAACTGAATTCTCTGAGCGCATTCAAAAAATCTCCATCAATGCCGGATTTACATGCCCAAACCGTGATGGAAGTAAAGGCCGGGGCGGTTGTACCTATTGTAATAATCAGTCTTTCAGTCCTCAATACAGCCTTCCTGTAAAAAGTGTCAGCCAACAGGTAAAAGAAGGCATTGCTTTTTTCCATCACAAATATCAGACACAGTATTATCTGGCTTATTTTCAATCGTACACCAATACATACGATACGCTTGAAAACCTGAAAGCCATTTACGAGGAAGCTCTCTCCCACCCGCAGGTAAAAGGAATTGTGGTAGGAACACGCCCCGACTGTATAAATCAGAAATTGCTCGATTATTTTGCTGAACTGTCAAAAAGCGTTTATGTAATGATTGAGTATGGTATTGAATCAACCAGCGACAAAACGCTTCAATTCATTAATCGTGGGCATGATTATGCTTCGGCTGTAGAAGCCATTAAAGCTACTGCTGCCCTTGGTCTGCGTACCGGTGCACATCTGATTCTGGGTTTACCAAACGAAAATCGTGAACTAATACTACAACATGCTGACAGAATTTCTCAACTGCCACTTACAGCTTTGAAACTGCATCAATTACAGTTGGTAAGGAAAACAGTTATGGCTAAACAATATGCAGAACATCCGGAATGGTTTAATCTCTACACAGCACAAGAATACATCGACTTAGCTATTGATTTTTTGGAACGAATAAATCCTGAAATTGCCATCGAACGATTTGTTTCTCAATCGCCAAAAGAACTCTTGATAGCACCTAACTGGGGGTTGAAGAACTTTGAGTTTACAGCCAAAATTGAAAAGCGCCTGGAAGAAAGGAACACCTGGCAGGGACGACTTTTTAGTTGATAGTTTGTAGTCGGTACTTTAAGAAAATTTCAATTTAAAATAAACTCTTTTGATGATTTTGTGTTTTAGTAAGTAATCAACAACTAAACAAATCAACAACTAAACAATATTTATAATGGCATTACAAATAGGCGATAAAGCTCCGGCAGTATTGGGAGTTAATCAGGATGGAAAAGAAATTAAATTAGCCGATTTTGCAGGGAAAAAAGTGGTTTTGTATTTTTACCCAAAAGACAGCACACCGGGTTGCACGGCTCAAGCTTGCAGTTTGCGCGACAACTACAGCGATTTACAGAAAGCTGGTTATGAAGTGATCGGGGTAAGTGCAGACAGTGCTTCATCGCACCAAAAATTCATTGCAAAACAGAATCTGCCTTTTAATCTGATTGCCGACACAGACAAAAAACTATCTGAGATATTCGGTACCTGGGGCGAAAAATCTATGTATGGTCGCTCGTATATGGGTATGTTCCGTACCACTTTTATTCTTGACGAAACCGGTATTATTAGCCGTATTTTGTTGCCCAAAGAAGTAAATACAAAAGAGCATGCAGCTCAAATTCTCTGATTTAAACCGTTTGAACTGAAATAGAGTCTTACCCTAATTGTAAGACTCTTTCTTTATTTGTACTTTTGCATTCAAAAAAACAGAAATGACAAATCCTCAAATCCTCAAATTCGTTGATAAACTTCAACTCTTTATCGAAAATAAAGAATTGATTAAACTCACGCTGGGAGGAAAAAGAGATCAGTCTTCAGACTTAAAAAAACTGATTGTAACAGCCGTTGAGCTTAAGAAAGGATATTGTTTGAATTTTGTGTATCGTCACAACACTAAAGATATCACCAAAAACTATGAAATTACTGAAGGAATCGGTATGGTGACAATCGCATTAGAAAATGACTTTTTGAATGCTGAATTATTTTCCACAAATGAAAATATTAGCCTTAATATTTTGCCAAATGGCAAAGCTAAACTGAAAACAACGGCATCAACCCTGCAAACTACGGTTACTTTTGCACACGATAAATCAAAAGAACGATTGATTAATCCGCATGAAAACATTTACCTCCGAGAACTGGGAATAAGCAATGTGAATTGGGAAATCAGACGCGAAATGAGCGATAAGTACAAGCAAATCAATCAGTATATTGAACTGCTGGCACCAAATCTGAGTGAACTGTCAGCAATTGAAAACCTACATGTGGTGGATATGGGTTCAGGCAAAGGCTATCTGACTTTTGCTTTGCACGATTACCTGACAAATAAACTCAAGCTGAATGTAAAAACCACTGGTGTGGAGTTTCGGGAAGATTTGGTAAACACTTGCAATTCTATTGCCCAAAAGGCCGGATTTGACAGTCTGAGCTTTGTAAAAGGAACAATTGAAAAAGCTGAGTTACAAAAAATAAACCTGTTGATTGCTCTTCATGCCTGCGACACGGCTACTGACGATGCCATTTATCGTGGAATAAAATCAGATGCAGAGCTGATTGTGTGCGCTCCCTGCTGCCACAAACAGATTCGCAAAGCAATGAACGTAAGCAATGAACTGATCAATATAACCCGGTTTGGCATTTTGAAAGAACGTCAGGCCGAAATCATTACAGATACCATTCGGGCAATGATTCTGGAAGCTCATGGCTACAAAACCAATGTTTTTGAATTTATTTCATTGGAACATACTCCTAAAAATGTAATGATTGTCGGACGAAAAACATCGAACAAAAAGACTGACAAAGAACAGATAGTAAATAATATAGCCGTCATTAAAAAATTGTACGGTATAGAAAAACATTATCTGGAAACATTACTTGAAATTTAATTCTAAATAGCAGTATTCGAAGTATATTTATCAAACTTTCAGAATAAAATAAGTTTAATTTTCCTACATTTGTTCACTAAATAAACAATTAAAAAAACAGAAACATATGCGAAATAATTTTAACCCCTGGCATCAGGTTTCCCCTCATACTGATTCTCCCGACGTTGTAAAAGGGATTATCGAAATTCCAAAAGGAACACATGCGAAATACGAGCTGGACAAAGAAAGTGGTTTGCTTCGACTCGATCGGGTGCTTTATTCTTCCGTTTATTATCCACATAATTATGGATTTATTCCCCAAAGTTTTTGTGAAGACCATGACCCGCTTGATATTCTGATTTTGTCACAGATTGATTTTGTGCCGCTTTGTATCGTGGAAGCAAAAGTGATTGGCGTAATGCGAATGCTGGATAATGGCGAAGCTGATGATAAAATTATTGCAGTGGCTGCCGGTGACCCAAGTGTGAATCATTATAACGATATTTCGGAACTTCCTCCGCATATGATTACCGAAACCATGAGTTTTTTTGAAGACTACAAAAAATTAGAAAACAAAACAGTAGTAGTGGAAAAATTCTTTGACAAGGCAACAGCGTTGACCATTCTGGACGAGAGTTACAAAATGTATCAAAAACATTTTGGAGAACTCCATAAGTGGTTTTACGGAAAATAATCATTCAACTGAAAACAGGAATCCCCTTAAATTACATCAATTTAAGGGGATTCCTGTTTTTATGATATTCTGTAAATAACTTCCAATGCTTCGTCACAGCTTTTAGTATGCATTAATTGATCACGCCAATGCGCTGCACCTTGAAAACCGTTGAGGTAAATTTTAAAAAATCGTTTCAACACATTGTAGTTTTGCGTTTTTCCCCAAGTCAAATCATATAGTTTTATGTGCTTTGTCAATAAGTCTATACGCATTTTCATGGAAATTTCCGACAAGGATTTATTGAACATCCACGGATTTTTGAAAACTCCCGTACCAACCATTACGCCATCCACGCCAAAATCAGCAATATGCTGCAGAGCTACAGCGTAACTATCCACATCACCATTTCCAAGAATAAGTGTTTCTGATTTTCGTTCTTTTTTCAATTGCACTGCCTTGCCAATCTCGTCCCACATAGCTTCACCTTGCGATTGCATTTTCTGGGTTCGGCCATGAATGGTGATGGCGGCAGGACTTTCATCAAGCAAATTGCCAATCCATTTTTCGGTAATTACTTCATTGAATCCAAGTCGGGTTTTCACGCTTACGGGCAGTTTTGTACCTTCCTTTGTAGCCACAATTATTTCACGCGCCAATTCCGGATAATTAATTAATGCTGAACAACTTTTATTTTTTACAACCTTCTTTACCGGGCAACCCATGTTTATGTCAATCCCATCAAATTGTCCCATTTCGGAAATTAATTGAGCGCTTTTCCGAAATTTATCAGGATCAGAACCCCAAATCTGAGCCACCAATCGAGTATTTGTTATGGTCAGCCATTCCCGTTCCGAATCGCTCACCACCAATCGACTGCTTACGTTTTTACGACCAATTTCGTTGCAAAGTCCATCCGTGGAAGTAAATTCTGTGAACAACACATTCAATACTTCGGGGTCGGACACTGAACGTATTAGCTCACGGAAAACCGTATCAGTTACATCTTCCATGGGTGCCAAAGCAATAATGGGACGGGAAATTTGCTTCCAAAAATTTGACATTATTTACAATTTATTCATTTTCGATTTACAATTTCAATTCATATCCGCGAAACAAATATCACGAACAAAGTGAGTAAATATCAGCCGAAGGCTAAATATCTGCTTTTAGCATTGGACGAAGTCGGCTTTTATAAATCTTACTATCGGCATATTTTTGAGCATGAATAGTACGGACTTTGACTTGCTCCTCTTTTGGAAGATGAAAAATAGTCTGACACTCTTCCGTACAGCAATCTTCGTATTTCTCGGCACATTCAGCACATTGAATAAACAGTAAATGACAATCGGCATTGGCACAATTGGTGTGTGTATCGGCTGATTTTCCACATTGATGGCAATGAGAAATTACTTGTCCATCAACCGATTCACCCAATCGTTCATCGAATACAAAGTTTTTACCATAGAACTTAGATTCAACTTCCATTTTCTTGATTTGTTGAGCGTATTCAATAATGCCGCCATACAGTTGCGACACATTTTCAAAACCATTATGAATAAGGAACGAACTGGCTTTCTCGCAACGAATTCCACCCGTACAATACAACAAAAACTCCTTATCCTTATCGTCTTTATACTTTTCAAGAACTAGTTGGATTTCTTCACGGAAAGTATCCACATCCGGACAAAAAGCATTTTTAAAATGTCCGATTTCGCTTTCGTAGTGGTTACGCATATCTACAACGATAGTTCCCGGTTTATCTATAGCTTCGTGAAATTCAAGCGCACTGAGGTGTTTCCCAACTTTCGAGAAATCGTAGGTATTATTTTCAAGTCCGTCGGCAACAATTTTCGGGCGCACTTTGATGGTAAGTTTGTAAAATGATTTGCCATCATCCTCAATTGCCCATTTGATAGGCACATTGTTTAATTCGGGAATGGAATACAAATACTCCATAAACTTATCTACATTATGTTCTGGTACGTTCATTTGTGCATTAATGCCTTCCTGAGCTATATAAATTCTTCCAAAACAGCCTAATGCAACTAAGTTTTGATATAAATTATTTCTGAACTCCTGAGGGTTTTCGAGATTGAAGTATTTATAGAACGAGAGTGTTTTACGTTTAATGGTCTCATTCATTAATCGTTTTTTAAGTATTCTTTTGTCAATCCGATTTTCTAACATGATGATAATTTCTGTTTACATTCTGATAATCTGAACTAAAACAACAACTCCGGAGCATTGTTTATTCTTACAGATAATTTAGCAACAATTATAAAGTATTTTAGCAACTTATGTCTTTCGCGGGCAATTTAATTTGTCTATCTTTGCGTTCAAATAGCAAGTGCAGTTCATTGAGGCCTAAAGTTCAATAAATCTGCACTTTATATATTTTACAGAAATTCCCTAGCTCAAAAATAAATTATGATTTTATTTTTCCGAACCCCTGCCCAACATGTTTACGCTGTTCAGTCTGCCGAGCCCCTCAAAGTGGCTGATGTTCATAAGTTAGAATGGCTTTTTAGCGAAGCAATGTTACTTGAATCCTCTCATGTCGAAGGAAATTACGTCGGTCCGCGTCGCGAAATGATTAGCCCCTGGAGTACGAATGCTGTTGAAATCACCCAAAACATGGGAATTTCTGGCATTATTCGTATAGAAGAGTATAGTCTCGTTCCAAGTACACCTTCTGTCAAAGGCGGTTTGGAATACGACCCTATGCTTCAGCGCATTTACACCGGTTTGAATCAGGAAATTTTCACGGTAAACAAACTACCGGAACCAATTCTGGAGATTGATGACATTGCAGCTTACAGTGCACAGGAAGGGTTGGCCTTAAGCCCTGACGAAGTGGATTATCTGAACGGAATCAGCGAAAAAGTGGGTCGAAAACTGACTGACAGTGAAGTTTTCGGATTCTCGCAGGTAAACTCGGAACACTGTCGTCACAAAATTTTCAACGGACAATTTATTATTGATGGCGAAGAAAAAGAACTGACTTTGTTCAAAATGATTCGCAAAACATCGGAAGAAAATCCAAACAAACTGGTTTCGGCTTACAAGGACAATGTGGCTTTCAACGCCGGTCCTAAAATTGAACAATTTGCTCCGGCAAGTGGCGACAAACCGGATTTTTTCCAAACGAAAGAAATTGAATCGGTAATTTCATTGAAAGCCGAAACACATAACTTCCCAACAACCGTTGAGCCTTTCAACGGTGCTGCTACCGGTGCTGGTGGTGAAATCCGCGACCGCCTTGGCGGAGGAAAAGCGAGTTTGCCGATTGCCGGAACTGCTGTTTATATGACTTCATACGCTCGTAATGACAATTCGCGCAGCTGGGAAAATACGATTAATCCACGTAAATGGTTGTACCAAACACCTGAACAAATACTTATCAAAGCTTCAAACGGAGCTTCGGACTTCGGAAATAAATTCGGTCAACCACTTATCTGTGGTTCTCTATTGACTTTTGAGCACGAGGAAAATAACAAAAAATTCGGTTACGACAAAGTAATTATGTTGGCCGGTGGTGTTGGTTTCGGAACCATGCGTGATGCTCTGAAAGGCGAAGTGGCAGCCGGTGAAAAAGTAGTGGTAATGGGTGGTGACAACTACCGTATTGGTATGGGTGGTGCCGCTGTATCGTCTGTTCAAACAGGTGAATACAATAACGCGATTGAACTAAACGCCGTACAACGTGCCAATCCTGAAATGCAAAAACGTGTTTCTAATGTGATTCGTACGCTGGCTGAAGCAGATATAAATCCAATCGTTTCTATTCACGACCACGGTGCAGGCGGACACTTGAATTGTTTGTCGGAATTAGTGGAATCAACCGGTGGTAAAATTAATTTGTCATCGCTTCCTATTGGCGATCCAACCTTGAGTGCCAAAGAAATTGTCGGCAATGAAAGTCAGGAGCGTATGGGATTTGTGCTTCCGGAATCTGCTATTGAAGGCGTACGCCGCATTGCTGAACGCGAACGCGCACCCATGTATGTGGTGGGTGAAACTACCGGCGATATGAGACTTACTTTTGGGATGCCCCCTAGCCCCCTAAAGAGGGAACAAAAAGCGAATATGCAAACGGCATATCCTTCAATGTACGCACGTTTAAAAGAATTAGCTGTCAAACACAAAAATAATCCTACTCAGGCAGAAGAATTTCTCTGGGAACAGCTAAAGGGTAAGAATCTTGACGGTTACAAATTCAGAAGAGAACATATTATTGGTGATTGTATTGCCGATTTTGTATGTTTGCAAAAAAGTTTGGTAATTGAAGTTGATGGTAAGTACCATAATGAACCTGAAGTTAAAGAATACGATAAACTACGCACTCAACTATTTCAGGAATATGGCTTCAAAGTAATCCGATTTATAAATGAAGAAGTAATTGGTGATATTGACAACGTTCTAAATTCAATAAAAACTGAGCTGGCCAAACAAACTCCCCCTTCAGGGGGTTGGGGGGCCTCTCCCATCGATCTCCCACTGGAATATTTGATTGGAAAATCGCCACGCACCATCATGACCGACAGCACAATCGAAGAAAATTATGCTCCAATTGAAATAAGCGAAGATAAATTACAAGAATACATTCAAAACGTATTGCAGGTAGAGTCTGTTGCTTGTAAAGATTGGTTGACAAACAAAGTTGACCGCTCTATTACCGGTAAAATTGCTCGCCAGCAATGTACCGGTGAAATTCAATTGCCTTTGAATGACCTTGGCGTTGTAGCACTGGATTACCGTGGAAACGTAGGTATAGCAACTTCTATCGGTCATGCACCGTTGGCAGCCATGGTTAACCCTGAAGCAGGTTCGATTTTGGCAGTTGCCGAAGCATTAACCAACATTATTTGGGCACAATTGACCGACGGTTTGGATAGCGTTTCGTTAAGTGCCAACTGGATGTGGCCTTGTAACAATCCGGGTGAAGATGCCCGACTGTACAAAGCCGTTGAAGCTTGTAGCGACTTCTGTTGCTCATTGGGCATCAACATTCCTACCGGAAAAGACTCACTTTCGATGACTCAAAAATACGGTGACGAAAAAGTATTCTCGCCCGGAACGGTGATTATATCCGCCGGAGCTGAAGTTTCTGACGTAAAAAAAACTGTAGGTCAAGTTTTGGTAAACGATCCAAAAACAGCTATTTATTATATTGATTTCTCGTTCGACAAACATAAATTAGGTGGCTCGGTATTGGGACAAACGCTGAACAAACTGGGCGAAGAAGTTCCAACCGTACAAGATGCAGAATACTTCAAAGCGGCATTCGACAGCATTCAGGAATTAATCAATAAAGGTTTGATTCTGGCAGGACACGACATTTCGGAAGGTGGACTAATTACCGCATTGCTCGAAATGTGTTTTGCCAATGCTAACGGTGGTTTAAGTGTAAACTTAGAAGGAATTGCTGAAACATCATTGGTAAATATTCTGTTTGCTGAAAATCCGGGTGTATTAATTCAGGTAAAAGATCGTAAAGCGGTTGAAAAAATCCTTACCGATAATGGTGTCGGTTTTGCCCGCATTGCAACTCCAATTGCTGAACGCCGTTTGGAAATAAGCAAGAAATCAGCTTCATATTCATTCTCCATCAACGAATTACGCGATATCTGGTTCCGCTCATCTTACTTGCTCGACCGCAAACAAAGTGGCGAAATATGTGCTTCGGCTCGTTTCAATAACTATAAAAATCAACCCCTGGAATTTGCATTTACCGACAGTTTCAACGGTAAATTTTCTCAATTCAATATTTCACAAGACCGTACGCCAAGTGGCATAAAAGCTGCTATTATCAGGGAAAAAGGAACCAATGGTGATCGTGAAATGGCTTACGCACTGTATCTTGCCGGTTTCGACGTAAAAGACGTTCACATGACCGACCTTGCAACAGGCCGCGAAACACTGGAAGATGTAAACATGATTGTATTCTGCGGTGGATTCTCTAATTCCGACGTATTGGGTTCAGCTAAAGGTTGGGCCGGTGGATTCTTATTCAACGAAAAAGCCAAACTTGCATTGGATAACTTCTACAAACGCAAGGATACCTTGAGCTTAGGTATTTGTAACGGTTGCCAATTGATGATTGAGTTGGGTCTGGTAAATCCTGAGCACGACATAAAACCACGCATGTTGCACAATGATTCACATAAGTTTGAATCAGGGTTCGTGGGCTTAACTATTCCGGAAAACAATTCGGTCATGCTGGGCTCGCTTTCGAATAGCAAACTGGGTGTATGGGTAGCTCATGGTGAAGGAAAGTTTTATCTTCCAAATCCGGAATGCGAATACAATATCATTGCAAAATACTCGTACGCAAGCTATCCGGCCAATCCGAATGGTTCGGACTATGCAGTAGCCGGTATTTGCTCAACGGATGGTCGGCACCTGGCAATGATGCCACACCCTGAACGTGCGGTATTCCCATGGCAATGGGCACACTATCCTGCCGACCGCAAAAACAGCGACCAAATTACTCCGTGGGTGGAAGCTTTTGTCAATGCGAGAGAATGGGTGGAAAAACACAGTAAATAGTTTATAGTAGGTAGTAGGCAGCAGACTGTGAATTAAGATAGAATCCCGCTTTCAATTGAAGGCGGAATTTTTTTTGTACTAAAACAAAAGTCTAAAATTATTGTTACATTTGCATTCAACAATTTAATTAAAAGTAAAACATGAAACAATTTGGAGAAACAGTTCCGGGTTATAATATACCGGTATTAAACGAGCGCGAAATCAGAGCATCAGCCGGAATACTCTTTTTATTTGTATTTATGGCTATTCAGCGGGTAATTTATACCGGCGATTTTTTAATGATAAAGTATTTTGTACTTATTTTTCTGGCTGAGTTTATAGTCAGGGTTTTTATCAGCCCCAAATACGCACCGACTCTCATTATCGGGAGGATGATAGTCAGTAAACAAACACCTGAATACGTAGGAGCTGCACAAAAAAAGTTTGCATGGATAATTGGTCTGGTATTGGCAGTGACTATGCTGGTATTGTTGGTATTCATGAATACAAAAAGCCCTGTAACCGGAATTATCTGCCTTATTTGCCAGATTTTCCTGTTTTTTGAATCAGTCTTTGGTATTTGTCTGGGCTGCTTGTTTTACAATTTGTTCTATAAAGAAAAAGCCCAACACTGCCCGGGTGAAGTGTGCGAACGCAAAGACAAACAAGCCATCCAACGCGTATCATGGACACAGATACTTATCGTGATTGCCTTTGTGGCCTTAGCTGTTGCTGCTTTTATGTTGTGTAAAGCTAATTTCAATCAAGCACCGGTAAATTTATTCTGATTAATTCACTCATTTTTCCGAACAAAATAATCCTATCTTCATTGCTGAAGGTGCGATTTTTTTTGTAATGAATTGAAAACTTTGTATCTAAGCGATCTAAAATCAAATTGTAAAAGAGGAAAAATTAAGTTTTAAAATTCTTCTGCTTTTAAATATTTAACTGTAAAAATATCTTTATATTTGCATTCACAAAATTCAAAAAAAAGGATTTAAATGAAAAAACTTATTATCGTTGTAATTACTGTGATTTTAGCACTCCCAGTACATTTATTTTCACAAAATAAAACAGATTCGCTGGTATCGTTTTCAGGTATTAAGTTTCATTCGGAGTTTGAACAGCAAGCTTTAAAGAGCTATATTCAGAATAAAAAAGACACCTTCAATTTATTCCTGGCAATTGATGAAAACATGACAACGGAAATTGCAAGTGGTTATCGATTCATCTACAACAAAGCAATTGCAGAATTATACAAACAAAAAATTGAAACAAAAAACCCGGAACGGAAAATCAGAATGCTATACTCAACGGTACACAATAAGTTCCTGAAGAAATACAATGAGAATGAATATTTTCCATTCATTTTCAAGGAAGGGACTTATAATTGTGTAAGCGCTTCCCTCCTGTTTTCCTTGGTTTTTGACCAACTTAAAATACCTTATAAAGTTATGGCTTCTAAAAGTCATATCTATTTGATAGCCAATCCCGGTAACAATTCAATCGTAATAGAAACAACAAACCCCGCCTTTGAAAATAGCATTTTCAATGGTGATTTTAAGGAACAATATGTTACTAATTTACGTAAATCGAAGCTAATCAGTGAGGACGATTATAAAAGTAAATCCATTGAAGAAATTTTCGCCACTAGATTTAATGAATTAACTGAAGTAAAAGTGAGCAATCTTCCAGGATTTCAATACTACAATATGGCTCTGACAAAAGCGGTTGATCAGGACATTGACAAAGCATATGATTTAGCTCAAAAGGCCTATTATTTTTATCCTGACCAACAGGTGAAAACTTTATTTTACTCTGCTTTGGCCTATAAACTAAACAAATGCGAATTCAACAAAATGGAAGATGTTGATTTATTAACTCAATATGCAAAACTTGACCCTTCCAATACAAATCAGATTTCAAGAATATTTGATGTTATGTTGGCCAAAAATCTACAATACACCGACCGCTCAAAAAATATTGAATCCTATTATCAGCGGCTTAAATCACAAATTTCAAACCAAAGCATTCTGGAAGAAATAGGGTTTAATTATTATATGACCCGGGCATACAGCAAAAAGTATGATTTAACCGGTTCAGCCTATTTCGCACGTCAGGCGTTGAAATTCAAACCAAATCAGAAAGATGCCATATCACTGTTTGAAGCCTGTCTTCAAAATGATCTTCAGAGTACTGATATAAGTGTTTCGTATCTTGACAGTCTTAATTCATATGATAAGGAGCTAAATAACGAAGAACTTTCCTCAATTATCAGCGAACATAAAAATCTGTTATACCTGAAAATTGCAAAAAGAGCTTTCATTAATAAAAATATAATTGAAGGTGAAAAGTATCTCAGTTTATTTGAAACCAACTTCAAATTACCATTTAAAAAACCAGACATGAAATATACCCTCGAAAATACTTACTACGAATATGCCGCTTATTATGCTCATAAAAAAAACAAAGCAATGGTTGAAAAAATAATCAGCAGAGGGTTGAAACTAGTTCCAAACAGTAATATGATACAATCAGCAAGAGATAATTATCCGATAAGAGTAATCACTAAAATGCAGGTTGTGAGAAATTAGACCCGATTTATCATTAAAAGTTAACAGTCTACAGTTGTCATTGACTGTATGCAGTAAATAATAATAGTGGGGGTACGACTTTTAGTTGTACTTCCACTATTATTTTGTCATGCTGGGGAATAATTGAACGACTCTGACATTCACGTATACGACACAAAAAATATCAAAATAACTCTGCTAGTTATTTATAATTACTCATGACTTCTTGAAATCATAAACAAGAGCTACTCAATTCAGGCAAATTGTGAGCTCGATTTTTTAATAGAGCAAGTACTTTATTTTATGCAATAAGTCAACAAATACTATTCAACAATTGTTATATTAGAACTTAAATATGATTAAATCACTTAATTAGAGGAGGTATAACCATGACAACATCAAAACCATTTGCTATTACCATCAGCCGTCAATTAGGAACCGGTGGTGCTTTTGTTGGACAACAGCTAGCCAATAAGCTGAATATCTTTTTTGCAGACCGTGACATCCTTCGTGATGCGGCCAATCTACTTTCAAGCTATGAAGAAAACCTTGAATCGCGCGAAGAAAAATTGCTTTCATTCTGGCAATCATTTCTGAAATCGTCTCCCCAATCCGATCTTATTACCGTGCCTTCTGTATCTCCGGCTCTGGAGTATACCGATCAGGAATTATTCGATACAGAAGCAGAGATAATTAAAAAAATCGTTCAGGAACAAGCTGCTGTTATTTTAGGGCGTTGCGGGCATTATATTCTGCGTGACGAACCGAATCACATCAGCATCTTCTTACATGCAGAAAAGGATTTCAGAATAAATCGTATTCAGAAATTATATAATGTACCAACCGATGAGGCCACAAGAATGGTTGAAAAATCAGACAAAGACAGAGCTGCATTTTGTAAGACATTTACCCATAAAGAATGGATGAATGCTACAAATTACGACCTATCGATTGATACAGCTAAAATTACGTTGGAACAAGCCGTTGAACTTATTCTGGAGTATATCAAACTTCATCCATGATTATTGATTCCTCAAAACAAATGATATAAAAAACCTTGTTGGTGCTAGATAATACAACCGGCTGAATTTCATATAGAGATTCAGCCGGTTTACTGTAAAATTTCAACCATGAAAGTCAAAAGTAATTTGAAAGCTAGTTATAATCTTCATATTATCTGAGTATTACCCTAAACTTTCCAGATAATAACAGTTATAATTTTCAAGTGCGCCAAATAAATGCTAATTTTGTGGCGCTTTAGGTCGAAATTAACTGATCATTATCTGGTTAGTGAAAAAACAAAAATGAGAAAAATACTACTGAGCATAGTTTTCCTTTTAATTCTTAGCAGGGCTTTTGCATTGAATCCCGACAGCATATCTACTGTATATGCCGATGGTGAGTTTGTAACACAGTATCAGATGAGTGTAAAAGTACCAATGAAAATCACAAATGAAGTAAGCGATTATCTGGTGAGTGATTTTCATAATTCGCCCATTAATCTGTTTAACTGGGCATTGAAGGATTTGGGACTTCAGAATAAAAACAATGAACTGATTATTGTTTTTAAATCGTCGACAAACGACGACAAAACCACCGTTACTCATGGGGTTTTTGATATAGTTGTACCGGGCATTATTACATTCAGTGGTATTAAGGTTGATGCAAGAGTTATGAAAACCAGGTACACAAAGGGAGATAGCAGAGTTACTGCCAATATCATGTATTCCAGTATGTTGATGAAAAATGCATTGGGAACAATAACGGTTTTACCGCAATCGAATAATGAACAATTACTGGTTACTAATGTTAAGATTCAATTTGGTTGGTTCTTCAATATATTTATTACCAAAAAGCGATATAAAAGTATTGTTGAATGGAGAATTAAGAAATTTACCGAAAATATCCGGAATGAATGCCTGAGAAGGCAAAGCATTGAACTGGCAAAACCGGCTTTACTAAACACAAGAAAATAATAAATCGGAAACGAAAAAAAATGTATAAAAGCACGGTATTAATAATAGTATTCCTTTCGGTAATGAGCGCATTAAGTGCCTCACCTGTTGATTCTATATCAACAACTTACAAAGATGGTGGATTCACTACCTATAGTCAGGTTTGGGTGAATGCTTCTGATACGATTTGTAATGCAGTTTCGAAAGACTATGACTATCAGATGCGTTACAATTTGGATGGACTTTTTCCCTGGGCACTGAAAGGAATGAATCTGAGAAAAGAAAAAAATGAATTGATGATGTTTTATTTCAAAACTACCTCATTCAATAAAGAAACCAGTGTTTTGCGTGGAATTGGCGATGTGGTTGTTCCCGGCGTGATAACTATTCCGAATATTTATGTCGACTGCAAACTGACCGGCAGGCCCAACAGCACCGGAAGAAACACAGTTTATCTGAATCTACTCAGTTCGAATGGTTTCATTCGGAACATGAATAATTCTTTTTCAATTATTCCGACCAAAACTAAAGGCAACTGGTTTGTGCTGGAAACACATGTCAAATTTGGGTGGTTTTTTAATATCTTTATTACCCAAAATCGCTTTAAAATCATTATGGAATGGCGACTGAAACGCTTTATTCATAATCTGAAAGACGAAGCGGAACGGAGAGAAAAAAACAGCGGCAAGCGTTAAGCAGTAAGCAGAAAGTAGTAAGCAGCAACTAAATCCTAAGCAAATAAACAAATAAGCACCTCAACATACACAATGGCTGAAAAATCACTATTAGAAAAACTTGAAGGACTACAACATAAATTTGAAGAAATTTCGACCTTGATTACCGACCCGTCTGTTATTTCGGATCAGAAACGCTATGTGAAACTGAACAAGGAGTATCACGACTTAGAAAAAATTCTTTCTGCAAAAAATGAATATGAACTGGCATTGGGACATCTGGCTGAAGCCAAAGAATTGCTCGACAGTGAAACTGATCCCGAAATGCGCGAAATGGCCAAAGCGGAAGTGGATGAAATAGAGCCCAGGATTCCTGAAATGGAGGAAAACATTAAACTATTGCTGATTCCTGCCGATCCGGAAGATAATAAGAATGCCATTGTCGAAATTCGTGGTGGAACAGGGGGAGATGAAGCAGCTATTTTTGCCGGTGATTTGTTTAAAATGTACACAAAATACTGCGAAACTAAAAGCTGGAAAATGGAAATTACCAATATCAGCGAAGGGACTTCGGGTGGTTACAAAGAAATTATCTTTACTCTTTCGGGTGAAAACGTGTATGGAACTATGAAATATGAATCGGGTGTACATCGAGTTCAACGTGTGCCACAAACTGAAACACAGGGACGCGTTCATACTTCAGCAGCAACAGTGGCTGTTTTACCCGAAATGGAAGAATTTGATTATGAATTAAAAGAATCGGATGTACGGGTTGATACCTTTTGTTCGTCAGGTGCCGGTGGACAGTCAGTAAATACTACGTATTCGGCCATTCGCCTGGTGCATATTCCAACAGGCACAACCGTTCAATGTCAGGATGAGAAATCACAGCATAAGAACAAAGCGAAAGCTATGAATGAACTTCGTTCGCGTTTGTATGCCATCGAACATCAAAAATACCTTGACGAAATTGGTTCAAAGCGTAAAACCATGGTATCAACCGGTGACCGATCAGCCAAAATCCGCACTTATAATTATCCGCAGGGACGCATCACGGACCACCGAATCAATTTCACTATTTATAACCTTTCTGCTTTTATGAATGGTGATATTCAGAGTGTGATTGACAACCTGATAGTGGCTGAAAACTCTGAACGCTTGAAGGAAAGTGAACTCTAAAAAAATAGGATTGTGAAAGCAAAAATTATTTTACTGTTTTTACTCTGTGCTTCAATTTCAACTCTTGATGCTGCTAATGATATTTTGCCTAAACTTCAATTTAATTTTTCAGTCGGTGCCAGTTATCTTACTGTACAATCAGCTGTAAATCCATCAAATGAAAATTTTGTTAATTTGACGAAATATATTGACAAATTACATAATGAATTCAATTCTCAATTCGATATATTATATTTTCCACAAAATAATATTGGATATGGATTGAAATATAATTTATACAGCTATTCTGCTCAAGGACAAGATTTTATATTCAATTCGGACGATGGAATTCATAATATTGTAGGTGATATGGCCGAAAAAGATTTTGTAAATTTTATTGGACCAACTATCATGTTTGTAACTAATTCCTCACCTGAAAATCCGTTGAAATTTTTCGTACAATATTCGGTAGGTTATGTCTCGTATCGAAGCGAAACTACGATGGCTGAAACCAATATACTACTAACAGGTGAGAGTTTTGGTACATCAATGGATGCAGGCTTACATTATTGTTTAACTAAAAACCTTTCGTTTGGTTTAAAAGCCAGCCTTTTGTACTCCACTGTTTCTAACATTGAAATATTTGACGGCTTGAACAAGGAGTCTAAGACTTTAGATAAGTATAATAGCATCAACAATAGTAGTGTTGGTTTATCAGCCTCAATTTCATATATATTTTCACATAAAAAATAGTATGTATGAGAAAATTATCTGAAATAGTTCTGTGCATTTTACTTGTTGTGGGTTTCTATGGCTGCAACAATGACTTCTTGAATTCTAATTTTAGTTTAATTTTTAAGAATACACTTGTATCAAGCGATTCACTGACTCTGTATTTCAATCAAACCATGGGATCATATACTATGACGGTGAAAAATGCCGGTGAAACAGCTCCTTATCGAATCAGAAAATATCCGGATAACATAAAATTCAGCAGTTTAAAAGGAAACCTACAGAACAATGTCCTTACTCTTAATTTCAGTTGTACGAATCGTTATACTGATCCTTCTTTTGACCCTACAAAATTAGGTGAAATTGTTGTGGAAGTTGAAGATTTCGGCTATGTTATTATACCTGTAAACTACTTTTTCACAGGTGGTGCAGAACTTAAAATCAACAAAATCCTTATCGATTTTGGAACTACTGGAACACTCGATTCGGTTGAAATTGCTACTGTTTGGATGACTAAACTTATATACAAAATCATAGAACAACCCGATTGGATAAGTATCAACGACAGCGATAAAAGTGGAGGCTTATCGTTTTATGAAAAAAAACAAATTAAAATAACTTGTAATCGAACCGGAAAACCGGGTGGTTTATACGAAGGTAATATTGTAGTCCAAACGAATGATCCAAACCAATTGTTTTTGAATATAACAGTGAAAATGCGACCGCTTATAAACCCTGATGAACTGCAGCCGATAGAAGGAACAGTTGCTGATTGTGAGTATATTAAGTCAGAAAATAAATTGTTGATTGCTACAAAATCGCCCGATAGAGTATTAATTATTTCAACAGATAATGGTGCCAAACAACAAATTGATTTAAACCATGCACCTAATTGTATCAGTCTATCCGAAGATGCTCAACAGCTTTTTGTGGGTTCAAATGGATATGTTGATAAAATTATTATTAATTCGCTATCTATCGAAAAATCTTACAATGTGAATATAAACGTAGGTGATATTGTTTATGGTGAAAATAATTACTGTTATTTAATAGTTAGAAATATAAGTGAATTTAGTACTACTTCGGATGCTGCATTTCGCTATTTTAATATGAGTGATGGAAATGTTTTCACTGCTCAAAACCACGATATTTATACAGGTTCTAACATAATAAAATTAAAAGGAAAACCCTATCTTATTGGCACCCGACCATATACAAGTCCAAATGGCGTGGCACTTTTTTCAATCAATGATATACCTACTAAAATATCGTATTGGCATGATAGCTTTGGAGCAAGATTATGGCCTTCAGAAAATGGGATTATTCTTTTTGGTACCAACAGCAGCATTATTCAAACTCCTGACAATAGCACTGGAACAAGTATTACGTCATATGGAAAACTAACCGATGGTATCAATTCATATTCTTATAATCTGGGTTGGATTGATCTTTGTCAAAACACTAAAAGCATTTGGGCAACCAGACCGGATTATACAAAAACAGACTATTCCGATATTGTTGAATATGATGACACGAATTATAAACAAAAACGTGTGCTGATTTATAGCACCGATTACCTGACCACCGTTAATGGAATAAACGCATTTTACAAAACTGTGCCATATTTTCTTTTTAGTAATAAAACAGGTACTAAATTATTTGCAATTATGAATTTAGGAAAATCGTATAACGCAAACCAATGGAGTATACAAACAATTAATTTAGCAAAATGACCAAACAAGAATTATTTGAAAACATACAGCGCAAGAAATCATTTCTGTGCGTTGGATTAGACACGGATGCAACAAAAATTCCGGAAATTCTATATGATGAATCGGACGATGCTATTTTTGAGTTTAATAAAGCCATAATAGACGCAACAGCAGATCTTTGTGTGGCCTACAAACCAAATCTTGCTTTTTACGAAAGTCTTGGCCTCGAAGGCTGGGAAGTGCTGGAACGTACTGTCGATTATATTCGTGAAAACTATCCCGATCAATTTATCATTGCTGATGCCAAGCGTGGCGATATAGGAAACACATCGGCTATGTATGCCCGAACATTCTTTGGAAATATGGAATTCGACTCGGTAACCGTTGCACCTTACATGGGTGAAGATTCCGTTACACCCTTCCTCACTTACGAAGGCAAATGGGTTACCCTGCTGGCTTTGACATCGAACAAAGGTGCTTACGATTTTCAGTTTATGAAAGATGCTGAAACAGGAGAACGATTATTTGAAAAGGTGCTGAAAACTTCGCTTAACTGGGGAACTGACGAAAACATGATGTATGTGGTGGGGGCTACTAAGGCCGAAATGCTGACTGATATCCGCACGATTATTCCTGAGCATTTTCTGCTTGTTCCGGGTGTTGGTGCGCAAGGTGGAAGTTTGCAGGAAGTAGCTAAATATGGATTAAACAGTAAGTGTGGATTGCTTGTAAACTCTTCTCGTCAAATAATTTATGCATCTTCAGAAAAAGATTTTGCACAAGCTGCCAGACAAGAAACAATTAAGATTCAGACTGAAATGGAAGAAATACTTCAAAAATCTCTGTTAATTGATTAAGGAAATTTTCATTATTCCTGTGAATTACTCCAAAAAAAGCCAAAACCCGGGAAACTTTACTTGGTCTTCAACAAATCTTCGAGTTTAATCAGTTCGTCGCGAAGTTGAGCTGCTTCCAGAAATTCCAACTTTTTGGCAGCATCCTGCATAGCTTTTTTGGTTTTGGCAATGGCTTTTTCAAGGGCCGGTTTACTCATATATTGAACAACCGGATCGGCAGCAATAGCTTGTGAAGTATCCGGTTCGATATAGGCATTCGGATCAATATTAGCAAAAGAGTTTCGCTCACCTTTATAAATAGCCGTTGGTGTAATACCGTGTAATTCATTGTATGCCAATTGTTTTTCACGTCGGCGATTGGTTTCCGAAATGGTTTTAGCCATGCTGGCAGTAATTTTATCGGCATACATAATCACTCGACCATTCAGGTTTCGTGCAGCACGTCCTGCCGTTTGTGTAAGTGATCGGTGCGAACGCAAAAAACCTTCTTTATCGGCATCCAATATTGCCACCAGCGAAACTTCCGGTAAGTCCAATCCCTCCCGCAGCAGGTTTACACCAATCAGCACGTCATAAATACCCCGACGTAAGTCTTCCAGAATTTGAACCCGATCCAGCGTATCCACATCGGAGTGAATATAATTACAACGTACATTCATTTTAGCCAGATAATCGGTCAGTTCCTCTGCCATACGTTTGGTAAGGGTGGTTATCAAAGTGCGTTCGTTCTTTTCAGTCCGCTGTGTAATTTCTTCCAATAAATCGTCAATCTGATTCAGGCTTGGACGAACATCAATTATGGGATCGAGTAATCCGGTTGGGCGAATCAACTGATCCACCACAATGCCTTCGCATTTGTTCAACTCATAATCGGCCGGTGTGGCACTCACATAAATGGTTTGTGGAGCAATTTCCTCAAATTCTTCAAACTTCAACGGGCGATTATCTTTGGCAGATGGCAGGCGGAAGCCATATTCTACCAAATTTAATTTTCGGGCAGCATCGCCACCAAACATGGCATGAATCTGCGAAAGTGTCACGTGACTTTCATCAATCACCATCAAAAAATCTTTCGGGAAATAATCGAGCAAACAGAATGGGCGACTACCGGCAACACGACCATCGAAATAACGGGAATAATTTTCAATTCCGGAGCAATAGCCAAGTTCTTTAATCATTTCCAAATCATATTTCACCCGTTCGTAAATACGTTTAGCCTCGTAATGCTTATCAATAGAACGGAAATAATCAACCTGACGAGCCAAATCCACTTCGATATGATTAATAGCTTGTGCTATGCGTTCTTTAGTTGTTACAAAAATACTGGCAGGATAAATTTTATAGGCATCAAATGAACCGATTACGTTGAAGTTCAATGGTTCGACAGTGAAGATTTCTTCAATTTCATTGCCCCAAAACACCACACGAAGCACAAAGTCGGAATACGCCAGGAAAATATCTACCGTATCACCCTTCACACGAAAATTACCCCGATTCAGTTCTATTTCGTTTCGGGTGTATAAACAATCAACCAAATTTCGCAGAAAATCGTTTCGCACAATTTTCTGACCCCGTTGAATTTCAATAACATTGCTTGTAAAATCTTCCGGATTACCAATTCCATAAAGACAGGAAACCGATGAAACGACTAACACGTCTCTCCTACCCGACAATAAGGAAGAAGTGGTTGCCAATCGTAGTTTCTCAATTTCCTGATTAATGGATAAATCTTTTTCAATGTAAATGTCTTTTACAGGCAAATACGCTTCGGGCTGGTAATAATCGTAGTATGAAACAAAATACTCAACGGCGTTCTCCGGGAAAAAGCCTTTGAATTCGCTGTAGAGCTGAGCAGCCAGTGTTTTATTATGACTTAAAACCAATGTCGGGCGTTGCACTTGTTCTATCACATTGGCAATAGAAAAAGTTTTCCCCGAACCGGTTACACCCAACAAAGTCTGATAATTTGCACCTGCATTCAAACCATCAATTAGTTGTTTGATAGCCTCAGGCTGATCGCCGGTAGGATGATATGGAGAGATAAGTTTAAACAAAATAGTGGGCAGTTAGTAGTGGTCAGTTGACAGTGTATAGTGGGTAGATACAAACTACAGACTAAAAACTGCTTACTGCCCACTGCCGACTTAATTTATTCCTCACCAAGTGGCATAACAATCCACAGAATGATGTAAAGGGTTAAACCCGGAAATGCACCGGAAAAGATACTCAGTAATGCATAAGCAGCACGTACAATGGTATAATCCCAGCCAAAATAATTGGCTATACCGGCACAAACGCCACCTACAATCTGATTGTTCGAACGTTTTAGTTTTTTGTTCATAATTGCAATATTTTGGGGGTTCTGAAATGAATAACAAAGTAACGAAAAATATGTTGAAAATAAAAGTATTTTTTGGTCAACAAACAATAGAAGAAGAGCTTGTTTCACGGATTTTTTTAATCGGGCAAAAATATCTACTTTTGCAGAGTAAAAAGGTTGATTATTGGACACTATCAACTTCCAACTATCAACTGTCAACTAATAAAATTATGCCACACACATCGCTACGGGGGCAGGCAATGCCCGAATCGCCCATTCGAAAACTGGTTCCACTTTCCGACAAAGCCAAAGCGCGCGGAATCAAAGTGTATCACCTGAATATCGGTCAGCCCGATTTAAAGACACCACAAGTGGCGTTGGATGCCATTCGAAACATTGACCGCACGGTGCTTGAATATAGTCCCAGCGATGGTATTAAAAGCCTCAGAACCAAATTGGCTGCTTATTATCATACTTTCAATATTGATGTTACCGAAGATGATATCATTATCACAACCGGAGGTTCGGAGGCAGTGAATTTCGCCTTTATGAGCTGCCTTGATCCGGGTGACGAGATTATTGTTCCAGAACCGGCTTATGCCAACTATACGGCCTTTGCTATTGCAGCGGGAGCTGTTGTTAAACCTGTGGTTTCGACTATCGAAGAAGGTTTTGCGTTACCACATGTTGATAAATTTGAGGAACTAATTACACCCAAAACGAAAGGAATTCTGATTTGTAATCCGAATAATCCGACCGGATATCTGTACACCCGTGCCGAAATGAATAAAATACGCGATTTAGTAAAAAAATACGATTTGTATCTTTTTTCGGATGAAGTGTATCGCGAATTCTGTTACACTGGTGCGCCCTATATTTCGGCATTCCATTTGGATGGAATTGAAGAAAATGTGGTATTGATTGATTCTGTTTCAAAGCGTTACAGCATGACAGGTGTTCGAATTGGTGCTATTGTAACCAAAAATAAAGAAGTCCGTAAGAACGTGATAAAATTCTGTCAGGCCCGTTTAAGTCCACCTTTACTTGGACAAATAGCAGCAGAAGCTGCCATGAATACACCACCTGAATATATGCTTGAAATGTACAACGAGTATGTGGAACGTCGAAAATTCCTTATCGATGGATTAAACCGCATTCCCGGAGTATATTCGCCAATTCCAATGGGTGCTTTTTATACTGTGGCACGACTGCCGGTCGATGATGCCGACATTTTCTGTTCCTGGTTACTATCCGACTTTGAGTACGAAGGCTACACCATTATGATGGCTCCTGCTTCCGGTTTTTACACTATCGATGGCTTGGGAAAAGATGAAGTTCGCATTGCCTATGTGCTCGACAAAGAAGACTTAAAACATGCATTGATTGTTCTTGCAAAAGCATTGCAGGCATATCCGGGAAGAACTATCTGACCTCCCCTAACCTTTCCAAGGAGGGGAAAAACGGGTAATTCAAACGCTTCAAATCGTATTTTTTATTAATTTTTCCAAGTCAGAATAGCTAATTTAGAACTCTGTTCTCCCTCCTTTGGAGGGAGTTAGAGGGAGGTCGAAATCATGAACCCTGAATTATTCATAGCTAAACGCATCCATTTTCAGCAGGGCAAGAGAAATATATCTCGTCCTGCCGTTCGTATTGCCACTATCGGTATTGCGCTGGGACTTGCGGTTATGCTAATTTCGGTGGCAGTCGTGATTGGGTTTAAACAGGAAATCCGCAACAAAACGATTGGCTTTGGAGGACATATTCAGGTTACAAATTTTGATAATAACAATACCTACGAAATGAATCCTATCAAAGCTGACAAGGCTTTGATAAGCTCAATTACTTCTATCAATGGGGTTAAACACCTTCAGCGATTTGCTACCAAACCGGGAATAATCAAAACAAATTCGGAGTTTCAGGGAATTGTGCTGAAAGGAATTGATGTCGGGTTCGACTGGAACTTTTTCAAGTCCAATCTGCTGCAGGGAACGATTATTGATCTCAAAAATACTGTTTCAAGTAATCAGGTTGTCATTTCCAAATATTTGGCTAATTTACTCGGTCTGAAACTGGGTGACAGTTTCTTCACCTATTTTATTCAGGATCAGGTTCGGGCGCGAAAATTCAAAATTGTGGGTATTTATTCCACCAACTTTATTGAGTATGACAAGTTATTTATCCTTGCCGATATGCGTCAGGTGCAAGCACTCAACAACTGGGATAAGGACTCGTTCAGTGGATTGGAAGTGCTGATTACTGATTTTGACCGTATTGATGAAGTGGGCGATGCAGTTTATTCGGCCACTGCCAATAAATTTAACAAAGAAGGGAAAACCTATAGCACACAAACCATTAAACAACTTAATCCTCAGATTTTCAGCTGGCTCGATTTACTGGATATGAATGTGTGGGTAATTCTCATTTTGATGCTTTCAGTGGCAGGTTTTAATATGATTTCAGGGCTGCTTATTTTGATTCTTGAACGTACCAACATGATTGGTATTCTGAAATCGATTGGAGCAACTAACTGGTCAGTACGTAAAATATTTCTTTTTCATTCCTTTTTCCTAATTGCTAAAGGTATGTTTTGGGGCAATGTTATCGGACTTTCGCTTTGTGCATTCCAGTATTTTTCCGGCATTATTCCACTCGACCCCGAAGCCTATTATGTGGCTACTGTGCCTATCTCTTTCAACTGGCTCTATATTTTCCTGTTGAATGCAGGTACTCTGTTAGCTTCCATCCTGATTATGATTGGTCCATCCTATCTTATCACCAAGATTACTCCTGCAAACATTATTCGCTACGAATAAGATCAAAAATAATTATAAAGCCACTGTTTTGAAATTTTATCTTTTTACTAAAAAATGCCCTGATTGTCAGGGCATTTTTTAGTAAAAAGATATCAAACTATTAATTTCAGATACTTAACTCATCCTTAAAGTATTGAATGGTTTTAATTAAACCTTCCTGAAGCTGAATAGTTGGATTCCAATTATCAAGCAATTCTTTGGCTTTGCTAATATTCGGTTGTCGTTGCCTTGGATCGTCCGAAGGTAAAGGTTGGAATATCAGTTTTGATTTCGAACCGGTTAGTTCAATTACTTTGGTGGCTAATTCCAACATGGTAAATTCATTTGGATTTCCGATATTTACAGGTCCAATGACCGAATCATCAGTTTTCATCATCCGTATCATTCCTTCGAGCAAATCGTCAACATACTGAAAACTACGTGTTTGCTCACCACTTCCAAAAATAGTTATATCTTCTCCACGTAAAGCCTGAACAATAAAGTTTGAAACTACCCGACCATCATTCGGATTCATACGAGGACCATAGGTATTGAAAATTCGGATAATTTTAATTTTCACCCCATTTTGCCGATGATAATCCATAAACAAGGTCTCGGCACATCGTTTTCCTTCATCGTAGCACGAACGGATACCGATAGGATTTACATTTCCCCAGTATTCCTCAGGTTGTGGATGCACGCTAGGATCTCCGTAGACTTCGCTGGTGGAAGCTTGTAATATTTTGGCTTTTACACGTTTTGCTAAACCGAGCATATTGATTGCACCCATAACCGATGTTTTCACCGTTTTAATGGGATTGTACTGGTAATGGATTGGAGAGGCAGGACAAGCCAAATTATAAATTTCATCAACTTCAGCCATATAAGGTGTTGTAACATCATGTCGAACAAATTCAAAATAACCATTTGAAAGGTTGTGTTCAATATTTTTACGCCTGCCGGTAAAGAAATTATCCAGACAAATCACTTCGTTTCCTTCACTTAAAAGTCTGTCGCACAAGTGAGAACCAATAAAGCCCGCTCCTCCGGTGATTAAAATTCTGCTCATAATATTCTATTCTAAAATTTAAAAAATTGGGTATGGCAAAAGAAAAATTATACAATTTAGTTAGATATGCTTTAATAAAGCACATTTGAAATTCAATATTTCTTTTTCCGAACAACAGTGATTTAATTAAAGTTCATTGGTTTTTTACCAATACTGTAATACTGAAACTTGAAATCCATCAATTGCTCAATATCAAATATGTTTCGACCATCGAACAAGACTTTCTGATTCATTAGCTTTTCCATTACCATAAAATTTGGAAGCCTAAACTCGCTCCATTCAGTTACAACGGCTAAGGCATCGACTCCAATCAGAGCTTCATACATATCTTTGCAATAAATAATTTTATCACCCATTATGCGTTCAGTCTCGTGCATTGCTATGGGGTCGTAAGCTTTCACTATAACGCCTTGAGCTAACAAACTCCTGATCAAAACCAATGAGGGAGCTTCGCGCATATCATCTGTTTCAGGTTTAAAGGAAAGCCCCCATATGGCAATGGTTTTTCCTTTTAGTTTTCCTTCGAAATGTGTATTTATTTTTTCGAACAAAACTGTTTTCTGATAATCATTCGCATCTTCAACTGCTTGCAAAATATTCAGCGAATAGTTGTAGCTTTTAGCCGTTTTTATTAATGCCTGAACATCTTTTGGAAAACAAGACCCACCATACCCAACTCCCGGATATAGGAATTTATAACCAATACGCGTATCAGAGCCAATTCCTTTTCTAACCAGGTTTATGTCAGCACCTACAATTTCGCATAAATTTGCGACTTCATTGATAAAACTAATTTTGGTGGCAAGCATTGCATTGGCAACATATTTAGTCATTTCGGATGAAGTAATGTCCATAACGATAATTGGATGGTTGTTCAAAACAAAAGGTTTATAAAGTCTTTTAAGCACTTTTTCGGCAGTTTCAGATTCTACTCCAATCACAATTCGATCAGGTTTCAGAAAATCTTCAACCGCATTGCCTTCTTTCAAAAATTCGGGATTTGAAGCCACATCGAATTCAACTGTTACCCCTCTTCGGTCAAGTTCCTCCTGAATAGCAGCCTGTACTTTAGTAGCCGTACCCACCGGAACAGTACTTTTGGTAACAACAACTGTGTAACTATTTAAATTTGAACCAATTTCGCGTGCCACTGCCAATACATATTTAAGGTCGGCACTTCCATCTTCATCGGGTGGTGTTCCTACAGCAATAAAAATAGCGTCGCTATCATTCACCACTTCGGATAATTTTGTTTTGAAAAACAATCTTTCTTTCAGCACATTACGTTTCACAAGATCCTCAAGCCCTGGTTCATAAATTGGCATTAGGCCATTATTCAGGGAGTCAATTTTACTCTGATTTGTATCGATACAATTTACAATTGCACCGGTTTCAGCCAGACATGCTCCGGATACAAGCCCTACATATCCAGTTCCTACGATTGAAATATTCATAAAATAGCTGTTTTAATGATTGATTTGTTGTGCGATAAAGTGTTTTTTGATATTATACAAATTCATAATTTAGGAAAATGAGGATTTATTTAAACCAACATTGTTCAAAAATGCGCTGTATTGCTTAGTTTTTAAAATAAATTTGTTACAAAAATAGACATTATTTCGGTATAATAAATGTTATTAAATGTTATTTTTCAAATGAAATAATATCTACTTGAATGAATAAAGATAAATGAAAGTAAGCCATATTAACAGCAATGACAAGAACTTTTAGTATATTTAAGGCGGGGAGTAAATGCTAAAATAAAATATTGTCAAAACAGTATGTTGATAAAACTGATCTTAAAGCTATTCTAATATTTATTTCCAGACAGATAACAGAAGCTAAGAGGCTATTTTTATGATGTTTTGCACAAATAGCTACAACTAATTCAAACCTATTTCAACTCAATAAATAATAAATTATTTCGAACTTTTTTTCAGCTACAGCGTTTATTTGAGTAGAAAAATTGAAAACCAAATTCAACCAAAAAATGAGTAAAATTGAAAAAATTTTCGCACGCGAAATACTTGACTCGCGTGGAAATCCTACAGTAGAAGTAGACGTATTATTAGAATCGGGCGTTACAGGACGTGCTTCAGTTCCATCGGGAGCTTCAACCGGCGAAAACGAAGCCATAGAACTTCGCGACGCCGACAAAGGTCGTTACCTCGGTAAAGGTGTTCAGAAAGCAGTTGCCAATGTGAATAACGTGCTTGCTCCTGCCCTGATTGGTATCAGTGCCCTGCAACAACGTGCCATTGATAAATTAATGATTCAGCTGGACGGTACAAAAACCAAATCGAAACTGGGTGCTAATGCCATTCTGGGCGTTTCGCTGGCTGTTGCACGCGCTGCTGCTTCGTATCTCGATTTACCTCTGTATCGCTACATTGGCGGAACAAATGCATTTACCTTGCCGGTGCCAATGATGAACATTATCAACGGTGGCTCGCACTCCGACGCGCCAATTGCCTTTCAGGAATTTATGATTCGTCCTGTGGGTGCTTCATCATTTAAAGAAGGTTTGCGTACAGGTGCTGAAGTGTTTCATTCATTGAAAAAAGTGCTTCACGACAAAGGCCTCAGCACCGCTGTAGGCGACGAAGGTGGCTTTGCTCCTAACCTTGCCGGCGGAACGGAAGAAGCGTTGGAATCTATCCTTACCGCTATCCGCAATGCAGGTTACAAACCGGGTTCGGATGTAACTATCGGGTTGGACTGTGCTGCATCCGAATTTTTTAAAGATGGTGTGTACGACTATTCTAAATTCGAAGGTCCAAACGGAAAAAAACGTTCGTCGGCCGAACAGGCTGATTACCTGGCTGAACTGGTTGCAAACTATCCGATTGACTCTATTGAGGACGGTATGGGTGAAGGCGACTGGGATGGATGGAAATTCCTGACCGACAAATTGGGCAAGAAAGTGCAACTGGTGGGCGACGATTTGTTTGTGACCAACGTGGATTACCTGAAAAAAGGGATTGACATGGGTTGTGCCAACTCTATTTTGATTAAAGTAAATCAGATTGGTACGCTGACCGAAACACTCGACGCTATTGAAATGGCTCACCGCGCAGGTTATACTTCGGTTACTTCGCACCGCTCGGGCGAAACGGAAGATTCAACCATTGCCGACATTGCCGTGGCAACCAACTCCGGACAAATCAAAACCGGTTCGTTGAGCCGCTCCGACCGTATGGCTAAATACAACCAACTGCTTCGCATCGAAGAAGAATTGGGCGATTTGGCGGTGTATGGGTATAAGAAATAGTTGACAGTTAATAGCTGACAATGATTTATAAATAAGAAATCCGATGAGTTGATTCATCGGATTTCTTTGTTTATTTACTCACCAAATTATACACCCTGCCGTCATTGTACTCATAGCGGTGTCAATTCTGTTAGAATCTATATCCAATTGAAATCCCAAAGTTTCCAAACTGACTTTTTGCAGTAGGATAATTATTACTGTTTCCAAATGCATGATTATAATATTCTTCTTTAGTCCAATTACCATAAAGAACTGGAATAAGCTCATTCAAAAATTTCTCTTTGTCAAAAAAGTCAAATACTGTAATTAAAGGCGAATAATAGACTTTAATAATTAATCCACCCGTTAATTTATCAAAACGATAACCTATTGAAGGTACAAAATACATTCCTTCTGATTGAAACCAAAAATCCTGAGTATTACCAAATGCTCCTGTTGGAAGGTGCATATTTTGAGCACCTTTAATATATGAAGCTCCTAATCCTAATTCAAAATGGTGTCTCTTTGTCCCTGTTAGTAAATTGATTCCGATTGGAATTCCAGTAAACTGTATGCTGTTTCCAGAATAATAACCAAAACCAATTCGAGCATTTAGTTTGTAATCTTTAAATTTTCCGACCTCGTATTCTCCATTAAGAGAAAATAATCCACTGTTTCCGAATAAATCAAGTGTTAGACCAAATTTATTGAGTTTGCTTTGGGAATTTCCAATTGTACTAATTGTCAGAAGGAATAGTAAAATTCCAAATTTCCGTATTAATTTCATGGTTTTTATTTTATTTTTTTGCTTTCAGTTTATCATAGAATAAAGTGTAATTACCCTTATTTACTTAGCAAATTATACACCCTGCCATCTTTGTACTCGTAGCGGATAATGCCGTTTTTGTAGGTGAAATATACTGTATTTGGTGTAATGTCTGGTGTAACATTTTGTAAAATATATAAATTTTGATACGTAACTCCACTTAAGGAATAATTGGATATTTCTTTTTGGGAACTGTATGGTTTCATATAGTCGAAATAGATGAAAAATGTCACACCACCTACATTTGCAGTAGTAATTCGGAAATCGAGAAGAGAATTCTTACTGCTTGGTTTTTTATAGCTTACATAGAGTTCTTGAAAGGAATCATGATCGCTTTGATTCCATGAATTAGCTATTGACAAATCTAATGTATCTATTTTACTACTTACACTATCCTGAAAATAAACTCTGTCATTATTTTTCAATAGAGGTATATGATCCTGAGGTATATTTGATTGATAACCTTGACCTAAAAAGCCATTACACGCACTCATCACCCCACAAACCAAAACAAAAAACAGTAGCTTTTTCATAAGAATCCTGATTAAAATTAACTGCTACAAATATACAAGATTTTTTCATAATTAAGATAAATTTTCGTCTAAAGTTTAAAAATACTCCTAAAAAGAAAAAATACGCAAAATTGTCAGTCTGAAAATGGTCATTATTTACATTCTTTAAACCTATTTGCCATAAAGCAAGCATTTTAGGTGTCCATATATTCAGGATTTTTTACGAACTGATTTCGCTTGGTTAATGCCCGTTAAGCGACGAATTCGGTCTGTTAAATAATTTCAAATAAGTCGCAAATTTTACTTGTTGGAATGGCTTTTGTATATTTTCGCAGCGAAATTAATCTCAGTTATCAACTAAATTATAAATTATAAAAATCAGAAAATTATGAAAGCAACAAAAAGAATGAAATCGCTCGGCCTTTTCGTGTTGGTCGTAGCAGTGAGTGTGGCAACCAACCTGACAACCAATCTGGTTTCGCACAAAAACGAGGGTTTTAATGGTCAAGACAATTCGCTTCCGGCAGGGTACGCCAAATTTGCCCGTGCATCCAATGCCATGGAAACTGATTTTACTGTAGCTGCCGAATTATCTATTCATGCTGTGGTTCACGTAAAAACAAAAACCCCGCAGCGGATTCAACAATTCGGAGGCGGAGGATTCCCCAACGATCCGTTTTTTCAGTATTTCTTTGGTCAGCCACAACAACGACAGCCACAGGAACTGCCCATGCAGGAAGCTTCCGGCTCGGGTGTGATTATTTCGAAAGATGGCTATATCGTAACCAACAACCACGTGGTGGATCAATCGGCCGAAATTGAAGTAACGCTCAACGACAAACGCACGTTTAAAGCCAAAGTGATCGGCACCGACCCGAATACCGACATTGCGCTGATAAAAGTGGAAGCCGAAAATCTGCCGATAATCACATTTGGTAATTCCGATTCGCTGAAAGTGGGCGAATGGGTATTGGCAGTGGGTAATCCATTTAATCTCACTTCCACCGTTACGGCCGGAATTGTAAGTGCCAAAGCACGAAACATCAACATTATCAATTCTCAAATGAAAATTGAAGCCTTTATTCAGACCGATGCGGCTGTAAATCCCGGAAACAGTGGTGGTGCATTGGTAAACACACACGGCGAACTGGTGGGAATAAACACCGCTATTGCTTCGCAAACAGGTTCGTATGCCGGTTATTCCTTTGCTGTTCCGGTAAGTATTGTGCAAAAAGTGGTGGCCGATATTCGTAAATTTGGCGTGGTACAACGTGCGGTATTGGGTGTTGAGATTAAGGATATTAGCAACGAACTGGCCAAAGATAAAAACCTGAAAACACTCGAAGGAGCTTATGTAGGCAAAGTAGCCGATGGTTCGGCAGCAAAAAAAGCCGGAGTGAAAGAAGGCGATATTATCAATAATGTAAATGGTGTGAATGTCAAATCGGTTGCTGAACTTCAGGAACAAATTGGCCGTTACCGCCCCGGCGATAAAATCAATATTAGCATCATTAGAGATAACAAAGAACAAAAACTCAATATTGAGCTTCGTAACCGTCAGGGAAGTACCGGAGTCGTTTCGTCACAAACCAGCGAAGATGTATTGGGAGGCACGTACAAAGAAGTGAGCGATAAACTGAAACAGCAATTTGGCTTGGAATACGGTGTGGAAGTGAAATCGCTTTCGAAAGGTAAATTAGCCGATCAGGGCATCAAACCGGGATTCATTATCGTGAAAATCAATAATCAACCCATTCGCTCAGCCGACGATATTCAGACTGCTTATGATGCAGCAGTGAATAACGGACAGCAGGATAAAGTACTGCTGATTGCCGGCTTGTATCCAAACGGAAAGATAATTTATTATGCAATAAATCTGGCTGAATAAGCTGATTATTAAAAATTTACACAATTAAAAGTACAAACTCTTAAAAAGGGGGTTTGTACTTTTAATTTTTCAACAATTCAAAACATTTTCAGACTTTATACGTTTGATAAAGAAAAGGTTGATTTTCTGAATATTATTTCACATTTAACCAAACTACTTTTTGTTATTTTTTTCTTGGCAATCTCAAAAAAAATGACTACTTTTGCAAGCTAATTTTCATCATAAAAATGAGACAATTAAAAATTACCAAATCAATCACGAATCGTGAAAGTGCATCCCTTGACAAATACCTGCAAGAGATTGGACGCGAGGACCTTATCACCGTCGAAGAAGAAGTTGAGTTAGCTCAGCGGATACGTGCTGGTGACCGGATAGCGTTGGAAAAACTGACACGTGCGAACTTACGTTTCGTTGTTTCGGTAGCAAAACAGTACCAAAATCAAGGCCTCAGTCTACCCGACTTAATCAATGAAGGCAACCTTGGACTGATTAAAGCAGCCGAAAAATTTGACGAAACACGTGGATTTAAGTTTATTTCGTATGCTGTTTGGTGGATTCGTCAGTCTATTCTGCAGGCTTTGGCCGAACAGTCACGTATTGTTCGTTTACCATTGAATCAGGTAGGTTCGTTGAACAAAATCAACAAAGCTTTTTCGAAATTTGAGCAGGAAAACGAGCGCAAACCATCACCTGAAGAACTGGCCGAAGTGCTGGACATTCCGGTTGATAAAATTGCCGACACCATGAAAGTTTCCGGCCGTCACATTTCGGTAGATGCTCCCTTTGTTGAAGGCGAAGACAACAGCTTGCTGGATGTAATGATTAACGACGATTCTCCAAACGCTGACCGCGTGTTGATTAACGAATCACTATCCAAAGAAATTGAGCGCGTACTGGCATTTACATTGTCAGACAGAGAGCGCGACATTGTGAAAAAATTCTTTGGTATTGGGGTTACTGAAATGACACTCGAAGAAATTGGCGACGAATTTGGCCTGACACGTGAACGTGTACGTCAGATTAAGGAAAAAGCGATTCGCAAATTGAGACCAAACGCTAAAAGCAAATTATTAAAAGGATTTTTGGGTTAATCGGAACGATAGTACGATTTCTTTCAAAAAATAAAAGGAGCAACTTCACTGAGGTTGCTCCTTTTGTATGAAATATATCTGTTTTTTACAATAAGTATTGTTCGCTGATTGATTTGTGTTCCTGAACCCGGTAAATGGTGTCAGCAAACATATCTGCAATTGATAAAACCTTTACTTTCTGACATTTAGTGAGTTCAAATGGAATAGAATCGGTAAATGCAATTTCGGTAAGCGCTGAATTGTCTACCCGTTCGGAAGCTTCACCTGACATAACGCCGTGTGAAACAATAGCCCGAACACTTCTGGCACCTTTGGCAGTCATCAAATCGGCTGCTTTGCACAATGTTCCGGCAGTATCAACCATATCGTCGGTAATAATCACATCTTTGCCATAGACCTCACCAATAATAGTCATTTCGCCTATTACATTCGCTTTTTCACGTGTTTTGTAACAAATTACCATCGGCACGCCCAGGTATTTTGAATACGATCCGGCACGTTTAGAACCACCCACATCAGGTGATGCAATAACCAGATTTTTAAGTTTCAGCGAACGGATATATGGAACAAAAATAGTGGAAGCATATAAGTGGTCAACCGGGATATTGAAAAAACCCTGAATCTGGTCAGCATGTAAATCCATGGTAATAATGCGGTCCACTCCGGCAACACCAAGCATATCGGCAATCAATTTAGCACCAATCGAAACACGCGGTTTGTCTTTTCTGTCCTGTCGCGCCCAACCAAAATAAGGAATAACAGCAATAATTTTATAAGCCGAAGCTCTTTTGGCAGCATCTATCATCAAGAGCAGTTCCATCAGATTATCGGAATTCGGAAAAGTAGACTGAATTAAATAAATATACTGACCACGTATTGATTCTTCGTACGAAACGGCAAATTCTCCATCCGAAAAATGCTGGATTTTCATATTTCCAAGCGGACAACCTAAACTCTGACAAATTTTTTCGGCAAGATAACGACTTTTAGTACCTGAAAACACCTTAAATTCTGAACTTGTGGATTGCATAGCAGATGGATAATGTGGTTTGAAGAATTTTCTGCAAAAGTACTGAATATAATCATATAAAGGCAAGAAAAGTTCATAAATATGTCATGAATATTTATGAGTTGAAAATACATTTCCTTTTCGGTTTACGGTTGAAGATTATATTTGTGGTACGGAAGTTTCGAAACGACTAAGCAAAATTACCGCAAACGTTTGAAATGAAATTTAGTATATTTTTATAGAGCATGAAAATTTTGCTTGGAAAATAGCTGTATTTTTGAATGGTTTAAAATTAGTCCAGACCTAAAAATCTATTATTCAGCTATCTATGAAAATTCATTTTAAAATATCATATTATACCTATTGGGGACAGCGCATCCTTGTAAGTGGAAATATACCGGAATTGGGAAATAATGACTTATCCAGGGCATTGGAACTTAATTATCAAAATCCAGAAAAATGGACTGCCGAAATAGAACTAAATGCTGTTGAAGAGTTGGAGCTAAATTACAGGTATATATTATTTAACGAGCTTACCGGAAAAAACGATATAGAATGGGGAGATGACCGAAATTTAGTACTCAATACAACTAATACCGATCATTATTTTTGCTATGACACCTGGAATTCGGCATCGAGTATTGATAATGTATTTCTTTCCACCCCTTTTCAGGATGTTTTATTCCGTAATAACACTGCAGAAACATGTAAAGCAATTAATCCGATAAAGAAATACAGCCATATTTTCAAAGTTAAAATGCCTTTAATTCGAAAAGATGAGGCACTTTGTATCATAGGTGATTGCGAAGTATTGGGTAACTGGGGAACAAATAATCCGATTATACTCTGCAAAACAGATGATAATCATTGGGTAGCCAAAGTTGATTTGAGCAAAGTGAAAAATGAAGTTCACTATAAATATGGTATTTGCGATGCTGAAAGCAAGCAATTCCGGTATTTTGAATCCGGACCTGATCATATAGCACCGATACACAATTCAAAGAAAACAATCATTCAACTAGCTGACGGCTTTGTGAACATAGCCGATAATTCGTGGAAAGGTGCCGGAGTTGGTTTGCCTGTATTTAGTATTCGCACTCGGAGCAGTTTTGGTGTGGGCGATTTTGTTGATTTAAAATTGTTTGTTCTATGGGCTGAAAAAGTTGGTTTGAAACTGATTCAGGTCCTTCCGCTAAACGATACTATAGGAACACATACTGATGCAGACGTATTGCCCTATGCTGCCATTTCTGCTTTCGCACTGAATCCACTTTTTCTGAATCTGGCTACCATCGGAAAACTAGACGAATCACATCCATTACAACAGGTTTACGAAACAAAACAAGCTGAGTTAAACAATCAGGATTTAGTGCCATTTTTGGATGTAATTAATTATAAATTGCAATATAGCAGGGAATTATATCTTCAACAAAAAGATAAATTTCTGAAAAATAAAGATTTCAAAGCGTTTTTCAAAAATAACGAATACTGGTTGGCACCTTATGCGGCGTATTGTGTGTTGCGTGACCGCTTTGGCACTTCCGATTATCGGCAATGGGAAGAATTTTCGACCTATGATTCAAAAAAAATTGCTGACTTCTCTAAGCCCGATCAGGTTCATTTCGATGAAATAGCAAGCAATTACTTCATACAGTATCATTTACATGTTCAATTATCCGATGCTGCTAAATTTGCTCACGAGCATGGCGTAGTACTGAAAGGCGATATTCCGATTGGCGTGAACCGAAACAGTGCCGACACCTGGGTAAATCCGGAGCTTTTCCATATGAATATGCAGGCCGGTGCACCACCCGATATGTTCGCCGTTAAAGGTCAAAATTGGGAACTGCCAACTTACAACTGGGAAATGATAGAACACACCGGTTTCGATTGGTGGAAAAACCGTTTTTCACAAATGTCGAACTATTTTGACACCTTCCGCATTGATCACATTCTGGGGTTTTTCCGTATCTGGCAAATTCCAAGCAATCAGGTTGAAGGCATAATGGGTCATTTGAATCCTTCGGTACCGGTCCATATTAATGAGTTTACTGAAAAAGGGCTTTGGTTTGATTACAACCGTTATTGCAAACCCTATATCACTGATTCAATTCTGTACGATTTCTTTGGCGATGAAATGAATTGGGTAAAAATCAATTGTCTGCAGATTGAAGATGGCTGGTATTACAGACTGAAAGATTCCTACCAAACACAACTTGCAATTGAAAATTTATTTAAAGAAGGACAAATTTCAGAACGCGTAAAATGGGGGTTATTTGATTTAATTTCAAACGTGCTTTTCTTTGAAGTGGAAGGAAGTTACGGCACACAGTTTTATCCTCGTTTTGGTATGCAATCACTTCGCTCCTACCGCGACCTGGACAATTATTCAAAAGACAGGTTAAATGAAGTCTATGTGGATTATTTCTTTAAACGTCAGGATTCAAACTGGTATCAATCAGGCATGGAAAAACTACCGGCTTTAAAGCGAGCTACCAATATGTTGATTTGCGGTGAAGACCTCGGTATGATGACTGCTTGCGTAACTTCTGTAATGAATAATCTGGGAATTCTGAGTCTGGAAGTTCAACGCGCTCCAAAATCGAATAAAATAGAATTTTTCCACCCGGCTAATGCACCTTACTTATCAGTTGTAACTCCTTCAACTCATGATATGAGTACTGTAAGAGGATGGTGGGAAGAAGACCGTGCAGTCACACAACGTTTCTATAATTCAGAGCTTGGACATTGGGGTGAAGCTCCATATTTCTGCGATTGGTGGATTTGTCGCGATATTTTATTGCAACATCTCTATTCTCCGGCCATGTGGAGTATTTTCCAGATGCAGGATTTACTAGGAATTTCAGATCAAATCCGCCGGCAGAACCCACATGATGAACGGATTAACGTACCATCCAATTCCATGTTCAGTTGGCGATATCGTATGCACCTGACTCTGGAAGATTTATTAGAGAAAGACGATTTTAATACTGAATTAAAAAATCACATTACTCAATCAGGTAGATAAATAATTATTACTACTGCTTACCAACTCCCTACTAGCAACTAAAGTTTTAAATATCAAAGTTTTATCGCAAATTTCTTCAATCTGGCATCTAGCATGTGCGAAGGAATAATTTGTTTAATACATTCAGCTACAGCATTTAATGCAGCTTCACGCACAAAATCGTGGCGAATAACGACTGAAATCTCACGAATAGCTTCAGGTTTTACTACTTCACGCAAATTTAGTTTTTGTGTTTCACTGAGCAAACGCACATGAAGTTCGGGAATAACGGTGTAACCACCGTTTAAATCCACTATCTTCACCAGGGTATCGATACTTCCTGCCTCGTAAGTTGAGGCTTGTACCGGTTTTTCGTTACAGAAATTAAACACCTGATTCCTTAGACAATGGCCTTCTTCAAGCACCCATAACTTATCCAGTGGCATATCGTTGGCCGAAAGCTCAGTACGGCTGTAAATCGCTTCAGAAGGCGAAATATAAGCCACGAAACGTTCATAATACAACGGAACTTCCAGTATTTTCGGATCATCGAGTGGTGTGGAAAGAATAGCCATATCTATTTCGGCAACACGTAACTTTTCAATAATGGTACTGGTATGCATTTCGCTTACTTTCAGAGCCATTTCAGGGTAAAGACTTTTGAATGAAGCAATAAATTGGGGTAACAAATATGGTGCAATCGTTGGGATTATAGCTAAATGCAACGTACCTGAAAGTGTATTCTTTTCTGTCAAAACACTCTCCTTCAATTGATTCGCCTGATAAAGAATTACTTGCGCCTGATCGATAATTTGTTTACCAATTTCGGTGGTTTCAATCGGCTGACGGGAACGGTCAAATATCTTACAATCCAACTCATCTTCCAGTTTCTGAACCATTGCACTTAACGTTGGCTGTGTTACCCCACAAAGTTCTGCTGCACGCACAAAATGACGCGTTTTTTCCAACGCCATCACATATTCCAATTGTTGTAAAGTCATAACATATAGTTTTAATCTATGCAAAGATAATAATTATATAAGAAACTAGTATCATTTTAGATAAATTAAAACTAAAGGTAATTTAATTATGAATTATGAATGATTAAGACTGAATTACTTATCTACCTTTGTGAGAAATAGAAATTATATTATAAATGAAGAAAATAATCCTGCTCTTATTCATACTGTTCACTTCTTTTTCATTTACTCAAGCACAATTACTTTGGAGAATATCCGGAAAAGGGCTGAAACATCCCTCCTACCTGTTTGGAACACATCATTTGATTCCGATTCAGTTTTTGGATAGTGTTCCGGGCTTATTTAAGGCATTCAATGAATGCGAAACTGTAGTTGGTGAGATGGTGTTGAATAACATTGACGTTTCAGCTAAAATACAACAGGCTGCTATCATGCCCAATCACAAGAAAATGAGCGAATTATTAACCGTAGAAGAATATAAACTTGTTGATAATGAACTGAAAGCAACAATAAAATTAGGTTTAAAAGAAGTTTCCATCATGAATCCATCCCTCATTCTTACTTTATACGAAATGGAAAAATATAAGAAACTGACCGGATTCAGCGATGACAAACAGTCTGATTCTTATTTTCAATTGGTGGCAGAAGAAAAAGACAAGAAAGTGCTTGGATTAGAAACCATTGACCAGCAAATTACCATTCTGTTTGGTAATGGGAGTCTGGAACGGCAAGCCAAATTATTAGTGGAAAGTATAAGAAAAAAAGATAGCATACTGAAAGAAATTATTCAGCTAAACAGATTATACAAAGCAGGAAAACTGAACGATTTGCTTTTATTATCCAAAGGAAAAGGAGAAATCACCGATATGACTGACGAAGAATTCAAGAAAATGGCCGATGACCGTAATGCTGACTGGATAACCAAACTACCCAATATGATGCAAAAATCCTCCTGTTTTATTGCTGTAGGAGCTTTACACCTGCCCGGACAAAACGGATTATTAAAACTGCTTGAGAAAGAGGGATATAAAGTCACCCCAAACCCCTAAAGGGGCTTTAAGACCAGGTATCTAATTAAGAGTTAGAGAAAACAATAGTAACTTTGTTCCCCTTTAGGGGTTAAGGTATTTTAGAATATCTTCCTGTAAATATGGCAATACGGACTTCCGTGTTTCTTTTCGTAATACTCCTGATGATACGTTTCTGCCTTCCAGAATTCCGGTGCCTTAAGTAACTTTGTAGCCACTTTATAACCTTTTTCGGTTAGAATATTAATGTATTTTACAGCAATATGCTTCTGACTATCCGAAGTATAGAAAATAACCGATTGGTATTGATCACCAATATCTGGTCCCTGCCCTCCAACCTGAGTGAAATCGTGTGTTTCGTAATACAACTTTACCATATCATCAAACGAGGTTTTGGTTTTGTCGAATACCACTTCTGTAGTTTCAATATGCCCTGTTTCGCCGGTACATACTTCACGATAAGAAGGATTTTTGGTGTGTCCACCCATATAACCGACAGCGGTTGAGATAACTCCCTTGGCTTTCATAAAATGATATTGCGTTCCCCAAAAACATCCGGAGGCAAAATAAGCTGTTTCCATATTTGTATTTGTTTCTTTATTTTCTGTAGCAGGAATAAATTTCATTGAAATTGAATTGACACAATGGCGGGTATTTTTCTGTGTAAATCCCTCACCCGTAAACACATGACCCAAATGCGCACCACAATTGGCACAAACGATTTCAGTTCGTTGTCCGTCAGCATCCGGTATTCGTTTCACAGCTCCCGGAATTTCATCGTCGAAACTCGGCCAACCGCAATGCGACTCAAACTTAGCTTCCGAGCGATATAGCGGTTCATTACACTTTTTACAGATGTAGGTTCCTTTGGCCTTATTATCTACATATTGACCGGTAAAAGGGCGTTCAGTGGCTTTGTGAAGAATTACTGCCTGTTCTTCAGGAGTAAGTGAATTATATTTCATATTCTTTTTGGTTGATTGACTGCAGGCGTTCTGAGTGAATAACAGAGTAACAGCGCTGATTATTAAAGTTAGAGTTCTTCTCATCGTTGCATATTTTCAACAATAAACAGTTGGGACAGAAATTAGTTCGGTAAAATTTCATAAACAAAAAACGCCTTAAGTTAAAAGGCGTTTTAAAATTAGTTATGTAGACATTTATCGTAGTCTGTCCAATGATTTTACCAACTTTTCATCTTTTCCGATAGCACCGATAGCTAGATAACTTAAAATCAGATTTACCAGTGGTAAAACGGTTGGAATCCGTAAATGCCAATCGGTGTGTAAACGGATGCAGGCGGTCCAGATTTCAAAGACCAGAAAACCATAATATGCCAGCATAAAGCCCATATTAATCACACAAAGACGAATTTGTTTTGTGCGGTTTTTATAAGAGAATATAGCTATAAGGGCAATAACCGGTACAATCATCGAGATGGTTGTCAATCCCCAAATGGTTGTCTCTAGGGTATTAGCTGTTGGTTTCAACAATGAAATACCTTTGAAATCAACCAGATAAATTAATTTGTCAACGGTATTTACTAAATCAGCCAACGGGGCAAATATAACAAAACCGGATAAAATGACTATTGCCAGTAAATAAAGAGTTTGAATACGTTGTATCATTTTTATTTGTAAATTGATTTGTTGTTGAGCTGTTGAGTTGTGGCCTATGGAGCTTGCAACATCCCGAGAATCTGGACAACTACCTACTGCTTACAGTTTACCGCTTACTTCTAACTTCTAACTACTTTGTCCACTGAGCATCGCGGACTTTATAAATCCGTTCGATAATATCAACTACTTTCAGTCCTTCCAACACATTAGTAGTGATAGTTCCTTTGTCAGTGAGTTTTTCAATCACATTTTCAATCACATAATGATGATTCTGAGCTGAACCCTTGTATAAACCATAATCATTGGGTGGATTAGATGGTGCCAACTCCGGCATCACATAATCTTTTACATGACAATAACTTACTTCGTTCATATACTGACCGGCAACTTTGACAGTTCCTTTTGATCCGATAATAGTAATGCTGCTTTCGAGGTTGGTATCCCAAACCGATGTAGAATAATTCAGGTTGCCCATTCCGCCATTCACAAAGTCGAAAGTAACCACACCACTATCCTCAAAATCAGTCAGTTCTTTATGACTAAAATCAGCAAAGTTGCCACGAATATTCTGTACATCGCCAAATAACCAATACATGATATCGATAAAGTGCGAAAACTGTGTAAACAGCGTTCCACCATCCAGCTTCGCATCACCATGCCAATTGCCTTTTTTATAGTAGCGGTCGTCACGATTCCAGTAGCAATCGAGTTTTACCATATAAATATCACCCAAAGTATTATTATCAGCCAGTTCTTTCAGCCAAACCGATGGAGGCGAATAGCGATTCTGCATAACGCAAAATACATGTTTTGAAACTTCAAGTGATTTGAATAAAATTTCTTCAGCATCATTTTTAGTTAGTGCAATAGGTTTTTCAAGTACAACATGTTTCTTTGCTTTCAAGGCTTTGATGGCATATTCGGCATGAAAACCATTGGGTGTACAGATATTTACAACATCAACATCCAGTTCGGCAGCCAATAAATCATCAATGCTTGTAAAATATGCCTCCGTTATTTCGCTTAATCCTATTTGTTCTTTTGCTAATACATCGCATACTGCAATCAGTTCCGATTCCGGATTCCGGCGAATCATCTCAGCATGACGTTTTCCAATATGCCCCTGTCCTATTACTGCAAATTTTATCATAATGTTCAATTATCAATTATTTAATTCTTTTTACTTCTCCGTTTTCTAAAAGGTATTCCTGATTTGTTTCAGGGCAAATAGCTTTTTTTTCAGCATCAAAATTTAGTTTGTGACCATTCTCACTCACCCAACCAATTTGTTTTGCCGGATTTCCAACCACCAATGCAAAAGCCTTTACCGGCTTTGTAATGACTGCGCCTGCTCCTATCAAGGCATATTCTCCAATTTCATTTCCACAAACCACAGTAGCATTTGCACCTATGCTAGCACCTTTACGAACGATTGTTTCGGCATATTCATTTTTGCGGTTTACATGGCTGCGTGGATTAATTACATTGGTGAAAACCATGGAAGGTCCCAGAAAAACATCATCTTCGCAAATAACGCCCGTATAAACTGAAACGTTATTCTGAATCTTTACATTCCTTCCCAACCGAACCTGAGGCGAAATAACAACATTTTGACCGATATTACAGCTTTCGCCAATAAAACAGCCTGACATAATATGCGAGAAATGCCAGATTTTAGTTCCGTTTCCTATTTCACAATCGGAATCAATAACCGCAGTTTCGTGAGCAAAATAATTATTCATTGTTGATTTGGTTAGTTGTTGATTTGTTGATTACTTGGTTAGTTGTTGATTTGAATATGGTTTTAGAATAAAAAAACACCAACTCAACATCTAAGCAATGTATTCCAACACACTTTTCGTAATATATTCTAGTTGTTCATTTGTCAGTTCCGTATGCATCGGCAATGACATGACACATTCACTAAGTTTCTCAGCAACTGGAAAATCACCGGCTTTATAACGTTCATCCTGATATGCTTTTTGTAAATGAAGCGGAACAGGATAGTAAATCATTGCAGGTATTCCTTTGTCAGCCAAATGTTTCTGAAGTCCTGCACGATCTACCCCATTAAGTTTCAGGGTATATTGATGAAAAACATGAGTAGAATTGGCAGAACGAGCCGGAGTGATTAATTTATCAGTAGCTGCAAAAGCAGCATCATAATAATCAGCTGCTGCAAGTCGGTTAGCGCAATACGAATTGAGATGTTTCAGCTTTACATCCAAAACAGCCGCCTGAACACTATCTAAACGAGAGTTAACCCCCACCATATCATGATAATAGCGAACTACCATGCCATGATTGGCAATTGCACGCATTTGACCTGCCAACTCGTCATTGTTTGTGAAAATAGCCCCACCGTCACCAAAACAACCCAAATTTTTAGAAGGAAAGAATGATGTGCAACCTATTTCACCCATACAACCCGATTGAACCTTACGTCCATCCGAGAAAGTATAAACTGAACCGATAGATTGGCAAGCATCTTCAACAACGAACAAATTATGTTCTTTGGCAATAGCCATAATAGCCTCCATATCAGTATTTTGTCCAAATAAATGAACAGGAACAATGGCTTTGGTTTTCGAAGTAATTGCTTTTTTCAACGAATCAATAGAGATATTGAAGGTATCAAAATCAACATCCACCACAACCGGGATTAAACCCAGCAATGCAACCACTTCGGCAGTGGCAATAAAAGTAAAAGTTGGGGTAATTACCTCATCACCGGGTTTCAAGCCCAAAGCCATCAATGCGATTTGTAGTGCATCAGTTCCGTTTCCTACCGGAATAACGTGTTTTACATTTAGATAAATTTCCAGATTATGCTGAAATTCAGTTACTTTAGTACCTTTAATAAATGAAGTTGTATCAATTACATCCTGAATTCCGGCATTCACCTCTCCCTTTATTTTTTCGTATTGACTTTTCAGGTCAACCATTTGTATATTTTTCATCGGCTCTATTTCTGTTCCATTAAATATTCGACTTCTAAGGGGGAAATTCTGATATTGCTAATATGAGTTGTGTTATTCTTAATTTTTAAAATGTGCTTACTTGTTTTATCCGTTTTTAAATCGTTATAGTCAAGATAAACCTCAATGTCTGAAGAATTGAAGGTTTTGAATCGACTTAGACCCACTGTAAAAGTGGCATTTACAACTATAGGAAAAGTGCGAATTGCGAGATTTGTCGGACAATTTAGTGTAGAAATTGGAATTTGCACTTTACGTTCAGTAAATTGCTCCACTGAAATTGTAACTTTAGTATTATTTACTGAATAATGCGTTAATTTCAACGGGAGTAAATTACAACGGAACGAAATAGTATCATTTAGATTTTTGAATACTTTACACTCAGTATGAATTGTTTTAAGCGTATCCAGCATGTTTTTAGGTCCAAAAACAGTCACTTTATTTGGCTGAACCTTTATCCTGTCACTAAACATATACTGATGTGCCAAATCAATCTTAGCATTAAACTCGATAGGCAAAGTCTTATAACTCAATTTTTCGTACTTAATCAGCAATGAATCAGGATGAATGTCCAATAGTAAAGTAGTAGGCTTCAAATAACGTACAATTTTGGATTTTAACTGATCCGGGGTGATTAAAATTTCACCTTTTTGATAAAAAACCCGACTCAAATCGATGCTTAGTGGGTTTCGTCTCATATCGGAGTATTCAAAAAGTCGGATTCCCTGATCCCTGATATCCAATGAGATTTCAGAAGGCGGGTTGTTTGTAATAGCCAGATTAAGCGGCACACCTATATAACGTACTGGAACAATAATATTTGTTTCACGCTCTTTACCAAGAGCATGAACATACCAAAAGGTTGCTGAAATTAGTAGAAAAAGCAAAAAGCTTAAAATATCTTTAGAATTAAAGAATGATTTAAGCTTTTGCGCATAATATTTTAAGAATAAATTCCCGTTGTCTTCAGCCATTTTGACCTTTGATTATTTTGCTTCGGTTTGAGCGTCTTCAGCAGTTGCAAAAACTGAGTTTTTGTCTACTTTGATCAACACTTTATCTGCAATTTCTACGGTTACAGTTGTATCTTTGATGTCCTTTACTTTACCATAAATTCCACCCGAAGTAACTACTGAATCTCCCTGTTTCATTGCTTCACGTTGTTTTTTGATTTCTTTTTGACGTTTACTTTGTGGACGAATCATAAAGAAGTAGAAAACCACAAAAATCAATACCATCATTAAAATCCCTGAATACTGACTTGCGCCACCTGCTGCCGGAGCTGCTTGTAATAAAATACTTAATAAGTTCATTTTTTGTTTGTTTTAAATTTATACTGCAAAAATAGTTTTTTATTTTTTATTATCGCTAAACATCACCACTTTAATCAGTTTATTATCCTTCTTAAGTTGACCAACTATGTTATCAAGTACACCATTAATAAATGTGCCGCTTTTTTCGGTACTGTAGTTTTTAGCAATTTCGATATATTCATTCAGTGTAACATTTACCGGAATGGTTGGGAAATCAAGAAGCTCAGCCAGAGCCACTTCCATAATCACAATATCCATAAATGCAATACGATCGATTTCCCAGTTCTTGGTATTTTTGTCAATCATTTCGCGCAAATCAGCCCCTTTGGTCAACACATTACGCATCAGTTTAGTTGCAAATTCAGCATCATCCTGGTCTTTAAACATAGGCAGAAGTGCTTGATCAATGCCATTTGCCGTATCAAATCGTTTAATAGTTTTGATAATAAAACTCACCACCATTTCAATATCGTCGGTCCAGTAAATGTTCTGATCCTCAATAGAATCCTCCAAATCTTCGCTTTGAAGAATTATTTTTTTGAATATTTTACGCCAAATATCTTTATCTGCAGTATAATCAGCTTCAGGAGCGTTCAAATATTCGGCATAAAAATCTGAAGAAATTACTTCTTCGAAAAGTACTTTGATTATTTCCGAATCGTTTACCCAGGAAAGTTTATGCGCTGTGATATAGTCGTTAAATTGCAGATTTTTAGAAAGTTGCGCAATAAACTTGTTATCAACAAAACGGGTGTTTGGATTTAAATCTTCATCGGATGGTCGTAATCTATTGCGTTTTGTTTCAATTTTATCGGCAGCAAAGCGGGTTATTTCAATCGATAATTGCAACAGGTGAAAGTAAAGGTCGTAGGTTTTTTCGATGCTGTGAAACAGCTCTTTTTCAGCCAAAGGTAAGGATTTACCTTCACTTTTGTAATAGGAATATAAGATTTGGATAATCTTAATACGCAGTAATACTCGATTAATCATAAAATACAGAACGCTTTTTCATTAATGCATAATTCATAATGCATAATTCATAATGCATAATTCATAATTTCGGGTGCAAAGATAATACTTTATCCCGTTAAAATTGTTTTTAGGTATGCATTATGAATTGAAAATTATGGATTTATTTAAACTATCCACGGAAAACGAAAACAACTTTCGTTATATAAACAATAATCAGCAATTCCATTTACAGCTAAAGTTTTTACCAAAGATGCTTCCGAAAGTAATTCTTTTGCAAATTCAAGCGTTGTTCCTGTTTTTACGCGGTCGTCAACCAGCAGGATGCGTTTTCCTTTATAATCGAAGTCAATTTCGGCCAGTAATTTCGGCTTATCGTATAACTTATTTTGCATGGCATCACGCAAATTCAACTTTAGCAAATGGTATTCGCAGCCCAAGCGTTGATTTATCATGGCAGCCGGAATAATTCCACCATTGGCAATTGCCACCACCATATCAAAGGTTTCAGGGATTTCGATAACCCGTACCCGCTCAATTACTTCATCAAAAGACTTATCCATTTATTAATATACGAATTACGATGTTATATTTACGATTGGCTTTCAAACTACCAACTATAGACTATTAACTATTTTACCATTTAGAAATAGCTTTCAAACAGAAAAAACCACCCACCAACTGAAGTAACATTCCAGGAAAACCAATACGAATATCCTGCATAGCTGCTGCAAAAATACCTGTTAGCATAAATTCGGCAATCATTCCGATTCCCTGATAGAAAAGGATTACAAGAAAAATATTTTGCAATTTAATTTCTTTGGTGCGTTGAGCCAAATATGCTGCTGAAGTTGCCAATAAGGCTGATTTGATAAGAATAATCGGCATCATTTCGGCAGCCGGCATTCCGAACAACAAATGATTTATAATAGGAGAAGCCACAGCAGTAAGTAAACCGGTAAAAAAACCGTATTTGTAAGCAGCAATAAGTGTAAAAAAGTAAATCGGTAATAACATCATTCCTCCCATAGGAATCAGGTGACATATTTGTGGTAATATTACGTTACCGGCAACGAAAAGGAGTGCAAATGAATAGGATTTTAATTCAATAGCTTTAAGTGAGTGAAGTTTTACGGTAGATTCCATAATGTAATTGTTTTTAATTAAAATTATTTACTGAAAACAAATCTCAAAAATTAATAACGATATGCCATATCAGGCATCAAGCGTATTTTTCTGAAATTGAGATACAAAAATAGCATTTTTATTGCTTATATCCTTGAAACAACTTGTGAAATTTCTATAATTTGCTAAAGTGTTTAAAATTAGTAAATTTTTCTGTCTACAGATTTCATTAATAAATTGATTTTGAAGGCTTCAAATTCGATTTTAGATTTTTTTTTCAACTAATTAGTCAAAATCAGAAATTTTATTTGATATATTCAAAAAAAATACAGAAATTTGAGCACTCAATGCAAATAACTCTTTGTTGGTTGATTTGTGTATTGAAAAAATAGTTGATACAGGGTTTTATAATTTTAAAACAAAAGTAGTATTATGGAAGTAGAGAAAAAAAAATTTGAAATTGAGAAAAAAGAGAACGAAATCATTTATTCCAAAGCTATTAAAGCCGGAAAACGCATTTATTATCTGGATGTAAAGAAAAGCCGGAATGAAGATTTGTTTCTGGCTATTACCGAAAGCAAGAAGAAAGTGACTGGTTATGAAGAAGATGCGCAGGTAACCTACGAAAAACACAAAATTTTTCTTTATAAAGAAGATTTCGATAAATTTGTTGAAGGACTGGAAGATGTAATCAGATTTATAAAAACAGAACAAGGTGAAGCCACACCACGCTACGAAGAACCAACCGAAAACTCTGATACTTTAGCAACTGAAGAAAGCAAATCAAAAAGTTTTTTCGATAAATTTAAATTTTAGACTCCCAACCACTTCTAAAAGGAGAAAAATGGTATTATAAACCTCACACCAATTGTCAATTGATAATTGGAAATTGATAATTGATAATTGAATGAAATCCTTTGCCAGTGATAATTATTCGGGAATTCATCCCGAAATTTTTGATGCCATCCAACGTGCTAATGTAAATCATCAGATTTCGTATGGTGATGATGAGTTTACCGATGCAACTAATTTACTTTTTGAAAAAGAATTTGGAAAAGTAACCATACTTTATACTTTCAATGGTACAGGTGCCAATGTTACTTGTCTGAAATGCTGTACACTACCATTTCAAGCTGTTATTTGTTCGGAATACGCCCATATTTTGGCCGACGAATGTGGAGCACCTACGCAAAGTATTGGTTGCTCTCTTCTATCTCTCAAAACGGCTGATGGAAAACTAACTCCCGAACTGATTAAACCATTGCTTGCTCGTATTGGAAACGTTCATAATACCCAACCTAAAGTTATCTCAATCAGTCAAAGTACTGAACTTGGAACTGTATATACAATTAATGAACTAAAAACACTTTGTAAATTTGCACACAGCAACGGAATGTATGTTCATTTGGATGGAGCACGTATATCCAATGCTGTAGCGACTTTGGGTGTCAGCCTGAAAGAAGCCACCGTCGATTGTGGAGTCGATATTATGAGCTTTGGTGGAACAAAAAACGGTTTAATGATAGGCGAAGCAGTGTTGATCTTCAACGATGAGCTTAAAGAAAATGCGCCATATTTTCACAAACAAACAGCGCAACTTTTCTCCAAAAATCGCTTTATCGCAGTACAATTCAAAGCATTGCTCAGCAATAATCTTTGGTATCGGTTGGCTTCTCACGCCAACAGTATGGCCAAATTACTTGAAAGCCAGATAAAAGAATTACCCGGTGTAAAAATAACTCAAAGTGTGGATGCGAATGCCTTGTTTGTTATTATTCCCGTACAGCTTATTGAGCCTCTTCGGAAACAATATCCTTTTTATGAATGGGATGCAACTAATCACGAACAACGTTGGATGTGCTCGTTTGATACTACCGAAGAGGAAATTACAGGATTTGTAAATGCCTTGAAAGAAATTTTGTAATTATACTTAGTCTTTCTTAGCCTTTTTCAGTCTTTTTTCTTCTTTTTTTTCCTTAGGTGTTTTTAAAGCATCTTTTTTGACGTTTTTCTTTGCATTTTCTGACTTTGCCATACTAATTTATTTTAGAGTTTTACTAATCGAGTGATTTTGCGGTAAAATTACATTTTAATTTTATAATCTGACTAATTTCTATAAAAAACGGATGAACTAATAAAAAAGTTCATTCGTTTTGTTTACTACCAGGTCTGTTCAATCCACAAATTACCCAAGATAAGACGTGCTTTAATACACACAATCTGATAAGGTTTGCTGGAATTTATCCAAACATCTACGGCATTCACGTCCTGAAACACTTTATTTTTGGGGACCGAAGGTTTTACTTTATAGCATAACACTTTGCCACGGTCAGTTTTTGTGTATTCCATTCCGCACATTGTCACATCAATTTTATATCCGGTATCTTCGTAAAAACCATCAATGACAAAATGCTCACCCTTATTATATTTCGAAAAATCCACCAACCGAATTATCATAAAGCCAGCCACCACATCCCTTATATTTAATGGAGTTTTGTATACTTTTCGGAACTGAAATTTTTTTGTTTGATAATTTAAAGTCCAAATTTCAGCTTTTTTCTGCTCCAGGTTGAAATATGTCAATTCGTCAAGTTTATACTTTCCTTCCCGAATCTTCCGGTATGACTTTAGTGTTGTAAGATTTTGAATATCAATGTACGACATCCAACGATCATTTAGATAAAATAAACGTGCCAATCCATTGGTTGTCCCTTCCAACTGTATTTTACAACACAGGTTTTGTCCTATTTTGTAAAGTTTCCTTTCCGATTTCGTAGTGGCAGAGCCTATGGTCAGAAAACCCCATTTTGCTTTGTAGTGAAGTGTTTCGCCCAATAATAGCCGATGAACATCGTAAAGCACTTGCCCCGAAAGCCAGGTACTGCTTACTGACAGGAAGAAAACAACTATGTACCTTAACTTTTTCAAAATGATTGGCTAAAATTTTGCACAAACATACAAAGGTATTTTAATTCTCACAATCAGATTTGCAAATAAAATGGTTTTCTCCACCAGAAGCAGTATGAATTAATTTAAATATATTATTCATATTATAGAAAAGCCCCTCGTTCAACCGAACGAAGGGCTTTTGAAATATAAAAAAAAATTATACTACATAGGTTGTAGAAGCAGTATCACCTCCACGACCGGTCCAGTTCGTGTGGAAGAATTCGCCACGTGGTTTGTCAATGCGTTCGTAAGTATGCGCTCCAAAGTAGTCACGTTGAGCCTGCAATAGGTTAGCCGGTAAGCATTCGCTACGTAATCCATCGAAATAGCAAAGTGCTGAAGTCAATGCAGGTACAGGTACACCATTAGTCAATGCAGTTGCACAAACACGACGCCAGCCGGCCTGAGCTTTTTCAACGATTTCTTTAAAGTGTGGGTCAAGTAATAGGTTTTCTAAGCCAGGATTGATATCAAATGCTTTTTTGATATCTCCCAAGAATGTAGAACGAATAATACAACCACCACGCCACATCAAAGCAATGCCACCGTAGTTCAAATTCCATTTGTATTCGTTGGCTGCTTCCATCATTAAGTTGTAACCCTGAGCATAGGAAATTATTTTAGCTCCAAACAAGGCATCTTTCAGATCAGAAATCATTTGTTTTTTGTCGCCGGTGAATAATGCATCAGGTCCGCTGATTACTTTCGATGCTTTTACACGAATGTCTTTTTGAGCTGATAAGCAACGAGCAAATACAGATTCACCAATCAAAGTCAATGGAATACCTAAGTCAAGCGCTGCAACACCAGTCCATTTTCCGGTACCTTTTTGTCCGGCAGTGTCCAGAATTTTTTCAACCAAAGCTTCGCCGTTTTCATCACGGAAGCCCATAATATCTCGGGTAATCTCAATCAGGTATGAATCCAGATCACCTTCGTTGTATTCTTTGAATACCTGATGAATTTCGTCAGCATTCAATCCAAGTAGATCTTTCATTACCTGATATGCTTCGCAAATAATCTGCATATCACCATATTCGATACCGTTGTGAACCATTTTTACGAAGTGACCTGCACCACCTTCACCAACCCAATCGCAACAAGGAACGCCACCATCAACTTTTGCAGATATAGCTTGCAAAATATCTTTTACAGCTGGCCATGCAGCAGGAGAACCGCCTGGCATAATAGATGGTCCTAACAATGCACCTTCTTCACCACCTGAAACGCCTGTTCCAATATAAAGAAGTCCTTTGCTTTCAACGTATTTAGCACGACGTATAGTGTCAGGGAAGTGTGTGTTACCACCATCGATAATGATATCGCCTGCTTCCAGATTCGGAATCAGTTGTTCGATAAAATCATCAACTGCCTGACCAGCTTTTACCAACATCATTACTTTACGTGGTTTTGCCAACGAATCACATAATTCTTTGATAGAGTGCGCACCGATGAAGTTTTTGCCTGCACCACGTCCTGCAATAAATTTGTCTACTTTGTCTACCGAACGGTTGAAAACACCCACAGTAAAACCTTTACTTTCCATGTTTAGTACCAGGTTTTCGCCCATTACGGCCAACCCGATTAATCCAATGTCTGCTTTTTGTTTCATGATGAAAAATTATTTATAAGTTATTTATTCTTTGTTCTCTATTTGATTAATTCTTTATTTGACACTAAATCCCAATTCTTTGAGTTTAATTTGGGTATGATTATCTATGTTATTAGCAATAATCGTAAAAGCTGGAAATTCTCTGCGTGTTGGGTAATCACCCCTAAGTTGCTCAAAATTAGCTACATTGCTTCTGAAATCTGCATCATCATTCCAGATATTGTAAGTATGCAGAATGGCTTTTGACAGAATTTGTTGTTCAGTCAATCCGCTTCCATCTAGTTCAAAAACGGGCTCATTTGGTTCTTCAACTCCCGTTGGTTGCCAGTTTTCCAATCCAAGTCCGAAGTATTTGCTGATAGCCTGAACGCACATCAGTGTCCCGGTAGTTTTCCCGTCCTTGGAGTAACCTGCAATATGCGGAGTGGCTATTTCAGTCAAACTCAACAATTCTAAATCCAGATCCGGCTCATTTTCCCAACAATCGCACACAAAAGCAGAAATCTGTCCTGATTTCAATGCTGACTTTACTGCATTAGTTTCAGTCACCTCACCACGGCAAGAGTTAATCAGCACCGGCTTGTTTTTTAGAGCGTTTAAGAATGACTCATTTCCCAAATGATATGTGGCATCTTCACCATTTATATTCAAGGGAACATGTAAAGTAATAATATCCGCTTTATTCTGAATGGTTTCAAGGCTTACAAACTTATCCGAACCTTCTGCCCGTTTGCGGGGCGGGTCATTGAGCAGCACTTTCATTCCGAAAATCTCACAAATGTGGGCTACTTTGCTGCCAACATTGCCTACTCCCACTATACCTATGGTTTTATTGCTCAAATTCCAACCTTTCCGTTCAGCCAGTACCATAATCGTCGAAGCAATGTATTGTTCCACTGATTTGGAATTACAGCCCGGTGCATTGGTCCATTGTATACCGTTAGCTTCGCAATAATCCGTATCAATATGGTCGTAACCAATAGTAGCTGTTGCGATAAACTTTACCGACGAGCCTGCCAACAATTTTTCGTTGCAAATGGTACGGGTACGGGTTACAATGGCATCGGCATCGGTGGCTATTTCCGGAGTTGTTTTAGAACCTGCTATATAAACAACTTCAGCAACATCTTCGAATGCACCGCGTATGTATGGAATTTTATCGTCGATTATAATCTTCACTTTATTTCTTATAATATGATTTTACAATTTCTTCCATCACCCAACTCGTGCGAGCTGCTGAATATATTGTACTGACACATTCATTTGTTTTTCTCATTGCTCCTACTACCTGCTTGACAAGATTATAAGAGATATTTTCAGGATTTACAAAACTTAGTTTTGTTGTTATGCCGTCGGCTTTGAGTATTACATCGCCTTTATCAAAACATGGAAACTGAATACTTCCATTTGTTCCAGTTATCTCAATGCTGTCTTCTTCAGCCTGTTTATCCGCCACAAATGACCAACTGCCTGTGCCTTTAACTCCCGATTCAAAACTGAAAACGGCTGAAACGGTATCTTCTGGTTCATAATATCCGGCGACATTTGTTGCAATGCCGTGAACTTCGGTTACTTTACCCAATACAAAATCCAGAAAATCAAACTGATGCGATGCCAGATCATAAAAGTGTCCTGCTCCTGAAATCTCAGGTTTCACGTGCCATGTTTGCTTTTCAGGAAACTTATCTCGATCACCCAATGCCCAATGTAAGCGAACATTCACTGCTAACGGTTTACCAATAGATCCAGCTTTAATCAATTCTTTCACTTTCAAAAATGCAGGCAATGAACGTCGATAATATGCAACGTATATTGGCATGCCGGTTTCTTCTGAAACTCGAATCATCTCCTGACATTCGGCAAAAGTCCGTGCCATGGGTTTCTCCACATAAACAGGTTTTCCTGCTTTCATGGCCTGAATGGCATAAAAAGCGTGTGTATCGGGAGGAGTAGCCACGTAAACGGCATTGACTTCCGAATCGTTGATTAAATCATCTGCATTAGAATAAAACTTCGGAACTTTGTGTCTCCTTGCATAATCCTCTGCCAATATCGTATTTCTACGCATCACAGCAATCAAATTGGAATGTTCAACCTTATTAAATGCTGGTCCGCTTTTAAGTTCAGTGACATTTCCACAACCAATAATTCCCCAGTTAATTTCTACTAAGCTGTCCACAAGTCAGTTTAATATTTAAACCTTTCCTTAAAAGCCCACAATCCTAATGCAGGATTCGAAATATAGAAAATTTCTTCTCCATCTGACATTGTATTGTAACCGTCACGTAGTTTAGCAGGATTATATTTGGCTGTAACTTCATCGATATCCGCATACTTAAACCCAACGCTTTCGATTTCCGCCTGAGTCAGGTTTTCAGCTCCTTTTCCAGGGCAATATGTTACATTAAAACGACCCTCGGATGAACCGTGAATCAAGTGAGCTGCAGCACTTAAGTTATTGCGCAATTCTTCATTCTCATCACAATTTTTTAAAGTTGCTGGTGTTCCAAAATATCCATATTTACGAATCAATCGATCTATTTCTTTGTCCTCACCAAACTCTTTCAAAGCAGGAGCCAATACAATCAGTTCTCCATCGTCGTCAATAGCCATTCGGGTACGATAAATAGATTTATTTCCCAACCAGGTACTCTTGAATTCTGTCGGATCGAGATAAACAACCACTTTGGTCAAAGGTTTGTCTAGTAAATCAAAATTCACAAGCAGTGCCAGTTTAGCAGCTTTTGTAAATACGTCATAATCATCGCCGATATATAATCCACGTGTTTTGATTTTGCCATCAGTTTTATCCAATCCAACCACAGTTTGCACATACACAATTGGTAAATTTTGGGTAAAATTCTCTGAAGCATAATTAAAAATCCTACGTACAGGTGTATCAGCATGACCCATCATACGTTCCATGCCGTAAGCAGCACCCACAAAGTGACTTTTGTTTATGCCTTCTACCCCACCAGTTCCAACGAAGATATTTTTGTTGTAATTAGCCATTCCCACTACTTCGTGAGGAACTACCTGACCAAGTGATAAAATAAGGTCAAAATTACCTTCCAACAACAATTTATTGACCTGAGCCGGCCATGGAAACTCTACAGCACCACCCGAAACTTGTTTTACAAACTCAGCGGGCACAGTTCCAACCGTTACAACATCGTTACGCCAATCGTGCTCACGAACAAGCGAAGCCGGCATAGAACCGAACATGTGTTCAATTTGATGCGCTGTCATGGGTGAGTGTGTTCCCAAGGCTGGAAGCACATCAGTCATCGCATCTCCGTAAAATTGCCACGAAAATTCAGTAAGCTCACCGGCACGGCTTGGCAAACGAGTATAATCAGGAGGAATGGCTAGCACCTTGTGCTTCTTTCCTATTTTTTCCAATGCTTCAAAGAGGCCTTTTTTAAGGTCTTCGGAAGTAAATTCGGTTTCAATTGAACCTTTTTCGTAGTATAACATAGTTTGATTTACGATTTTAGATTTACGATTTACATTTGGACTCAATGATCTTCATTCCACTTGTAAATCGTAAATCGTAAATTTAAAATAATAAATTAGCGTTTCACCCTTGCATTTCCACCCCAGATACTCCAGATCATTTCTTCGTCAGCAGGTTGTGCATAATCAGTCAGGAATGTAGTAGCAAGTGCTCCCGATGCCCAACCAAATTGAGCCCATGTTTCTGCTTCCCAACCCCTAAGAATAGCGTAAAGCATACCTCCTACAAATCCATCACCACCACCAATACGGTCGAGTACGTTGATTTTGCGTGGTTGAATTACATGCCAGTTGTCACCATCAAGCATAATTGCACCCCAAAGGTGTTCATTGGTGCTGATTACCTGACGAAGGGTAGTTGCATAAACAGATGCATTGGGAAATGCAGCTTTCACACGACCAATCATTCCTTTAAAACCATCAATTTCGGCTTCAATACCTTTACCGCCAGCTTCTGGACCTTTAATTCCCAAACAAAGCTGGAAATCTTCTTCGTTTCCAATCAAAATATCGGCAACCGAAGCAATTTCAGTAAAGATATCGCGCAATTCTTTGTCACGACCTTTCCAGAAAGAGGCACGGTAGTTCAAATCGAAAGAAATACGGGTTCCTGTTTTCTTGGCATAACGTGCTAACTGTAGGCAAAATTCACTTGTTTCTACCGACAAAGCACCAATTAAACCAGATAAGTGAAGAATCTGAACACCTTCTTTTACAAAGATGCGTTCCAAATCAAAATCTTTTACATTCAAGGTACGTCCAACTTCACCGGCACGGTCGTTCAAAACTCGTGGTCCACGAGTTCCAAAACCGCTATCGGCAATATTAAACTGGTGACGATAACCCCATGGATCACCTTGTGGTACTTCAACACCTTCATAATCCATGTTACGGGAACGTAGGTTACTTTTTATCATTTGTGCAATCGGACTATCTTTGACAAAAGTCGTCAAAACTTTCACCGGAAGTCCTAAATACGAAGCAATACTTGCAACATTTGTTTCAGCACTTGAAACTTCCATTTCAAACAATTTACTACTGTGAACTGGTTGACCGTTCACCGGAGTAATGCGAACACCCATACTGGTAGCAACCATTAATGAGTATTTAAAATCTTTTTTTAATTCAATCATAATTGTGTTTATTAGATAATTAGTTATTCGTTTATAAATTGCTTGAAGTGAAAGTAGAATTACCAAACTTACAACAACCAATTAAAATTGTAAATGTTTATATCGTAAATTAAAACAATGTTCTTGATATTCCGAGTTCCAGACCACGTAATTCGGCCATACCGCGAAGCATACCAATTGCAGAGTAACCAGGATTTGTTTTCTTGTGTAAATCGTCCAGCATCTGATGACCGTGATCAGGACGCATAGGAATATTACGTTTATAAGTATATTGTACAACCAACAACGCTTTCATTGCTTCGTACATATCCACATCACCCTCTAAATGGTTGTCTTCGTAAAAATCACCATCTGTATTTCTATGTGTACTTCGGAAATGTACATAATACAATCGTTCACCAAATTCACGCAACATCGAAGTTAAATCGTTTATTGAAGCCACACCAAACGAGCCTGTACATAAACAAATTCCGTTTGCTTTGCTTGGAACTGCTGCAAAAAGTTTCTGAACATCTCCGGCATTACTCAAAATTCGAGGTAAACCAAGGATTGAACGGGGAGGATCATCAGGGTGAATAGCCATCTGAACACCAACTTCATCTGCCACATGGCAAATTTCATTGATAAAATAGAACAAATTATTTCTCAATTGATCTTCTGAAATTCCTTTGTATGTATCTAAAGAAGCCTGAAATTGCTCTAATGAAAAACTTTCTTCCGCGCCCGGAAGTCCGGCAATCATATTACGGGTCAATGTTTCTTTCTCTTTTTCGCTCATTTCGTCAAAGCGTTTTTTTGCTTTCGAAATTTGGTCAACTGAATAATCTTTTTCAGCATTTGGTCGTTTCAGAATATATAGGTCAAAAGCCACAAAAGCAGCCATTTCAAAGCGCAATGCTTTTGAACGGTCGGGCATTTCGTATGCCAGATCGGTACGAGTCCAATCCAGAATAGGCATAAAATTATATGTAACTATCCGAATATCGCATTCTGCCAGATTACGAACAGTTTGTTTGTAATTTTCAATAAACTGTTTGAAATTTCCTGTTTGTTTCTTGATATCTTCGTGTACCGGTACACTTTCAACAACTGACCAGATCAAACCTGCTTCCGCTATCATTCTTTTACGGTACAAAATTGCCTCAACAGGCCACACTTCACCATTTGGAATCTGATGTAAAGCCGTTACAATATCTGTTGCACCAGCCTGTCGAATATCCCATAGTGATACCGGATCATTAGGACCATACCATCTCCAGGATTGTTTACATAAATACATAATCTAATTTACGATTTTTAAAATTTTCAATTTACGATTGGTAAATTGATTCAGTAAAAAAAATACCTATTAAAAAACTAGAAAGTTACAAGTGGTCAGTATTAACTGCCACTTGTCTTTACTTTTTATTCTGTTTAAATACAAAATGCATCAAAACCACCGTCAATAACTGTTAATGTTCCGGTTACAAACTTAGAAGCTTCACTTGATAACCAATGTAATGTACCAAATAATTCATCTGCTTCTCCTAATCGTCCAAAAGGTGTATGAGCAACGATAGATTTTCCTCTTGGAGTGGGGGTACCATCAGTATTTGTCATTAACGCACGATTTTGTTCAGTTAAGAAGAAACCTGGTGCCATTGCATTTACACGGATTTTTTCACTGAATTTAGTTGCCATTTCAGTAGCAAGGAATTTAGTGAAATTTGTTACAGCAGCTTTTGAAGCTCCATAACCAACCACACGGGTTAATGGACGAATAGCAGATTCGGAGGAGATATTAATAATACTTCCTTCTTTCTGATCAACCATAATTTTTCCAAAAACCATACAAGGCAATACCGTTCCAAACAAGTTCAAATCCACCACTTTTTCAAATGCATCAATTTGAAGATCGAAAATAGTTTGATCTGGGCCAATAGTTGCACCAGCCATATTTCCACCTGCCGCATTTACTAAAATATCAATTCTTCCAAAAGCAGCAACAATATCTTTTGCATTTTGTTCCAATGATTCTTTTTCAAGAACATTTGTATTCAAATACAAGGCTTCGCCACCCTTTGATTTGATTTCTTCTACTAAAGCCACACCTGCGTCAGCCCGGTCTAAAATAACGACTTTACAACCTTGTTCAGCCATATACTCAGCCATTCCTTTTCCAAGGATACCGGCACCTCCTGTGATAACAATCACTTTACCTTTTACATCGAATAAGTTTTTCATTTTGTATGTATCTATTGATTTATAAATTAAATAAACGTTTTAAATGACGGTCGTAAATATTTTCTTCCACACATTGCCCTACAACATCAGCATGTTTTTCAATCATGTTGATATAGTTGTCACCCATTTCGTAAGCTACTTTATAGGCTACGTGAATTAACTGGCGGAAATTTGGGTTATAATCGGGATGACCGGGAATATGACGCAATGTATTAGCATATTTTTCGCTTGACCATGAATTAACTTCTTCAATGGTAGGAAGTTCACTTGTCTTAATATCAATTACATCTGCATAAGGACCGCATAATTCTTCACTTCGGTTCAATGAATCGGCATAAATAAATTTAGCAGCTTCTAAGCCATCCTTTCCTGCCACGGCCAAACCAATTACTTCTTCCAACCAGGTTGTGCCAGCAGTTTTCAGGTGAAGACCTTTGTCGTATTTTTTAATAACAGCAGCCATAACGGGATATATAGAGAATTTATCGCTACCGGAGTGAATACTAAGTTTCAATTCTTCAGGAAGTCCGAATTCTTTTACGGCAAAATCAATTACTAATACATCTTCCTCAAATTCTTTTGCAAACTGATTCACATCTCCTGTATAATCAACACCTTTATTGAAACGACCTGTAAATTTTGGAGCGATTGTCTGAACAGGCACTCCTTTTGAAGCAAGCATTTTTAGTATAAACAACAGTTCAATTGGAGTTTGCGGAGTTTCCACTTCATCCATTGAAACTTCGGTAATAAAATTCCCTTTTCCTTTTTTATCAGCAAGAAAATTATATATATCGGCTGCTTGTTGAGTTGCAGCTAAAAATTTTCCTGCTATTTTTTCAAGCAACTCGACCGAAACAACTATTGTATGATCAATGCCCGGAATCTGAAGTTTACCAACGTATTTATCACATGAAGCAACAAATGCACGAATGTCTTCGGGTTTGCTTTCCTTTCCAATAAAAGATGCAACATCTAGTGTGAAGAAATCGGATGAATCAACGAAGCCGGCTACATTGCTAAAATTAATATGGTCAGCATCTACAAAATATTGACCCTTAAAACCTAATGCTTTTACAGCAGCTTCCGCTTCATTGCGTGTATCCTGAGGAACAGTATGAACATAGGTATGTTCACGATTTGATTTATTCCATACAATATTAATGTCTAGACCTTGCTCATTTGCTTTCATGATAGCTCTCAACTGAGCTTCACCCTGATGTGCAAATCGGTCACCCGTGCCAATACTGAATTTTCCTAATTTCATAATTAAATGATTTAAATTGTTGTTTTATTTTATTGTTTTCAATCAAATGTTCTCATTAAACTGAACATAATCCTCAATATTCTCTTTCATCAAAACATCCATCGGCATATAATTTATCCGGTTTATTTCCTGACGAAATATTAATTTTCGACACATATCCCGAACAGTGAAATAAGCCTGTTTATCAGGACGTTGTCCAATAATATAATTAACTATTCCCTGTTTAAGATACTTTACATTTTCCTCGAGCAAGTCATATCCAATTAAACGTACATTAGTTTGCTGAAGCGCTTCCAAATGCATAGCCAAACTATATACTCTTGAATTAAAAGTGATTACAGCCCTAATCGAGTGATTTTGCTTAAAAATTTGCTTCAGAATTTCCAGATTCCCAGATTCATCATTATTGTTAAATTCGGCACTGATAATATTTAATTTATTATCAAGATGATTTTCCTGAATATAACTATAGAAACCATTTCTTCTGGTAAGAGTCTGATTCGATACTGAACCTTTTCGTTTCGTTCGGATAACAACAATTTGAGAACCATCTGGCATCGAATTCAACAATAATTTAGCAGCGATGAATCCACTTTGGAATGAATTTTGACCATAATAGGTATTAAAATCAGTATTTTCAATCATTGAATCAATGAATGAATAGGGAATCGTCAAATTATTCAGGTCATTTATAAATGAAATAGTTTCATTTCTGAATATCGGAGCAATAAAAACGGCATCAGGTTCAGTTTTCAATACCGACTCCGAAACACATACAAATGATTGACTGTCAAACTGATTAAAATATTTTTTTTCGATATGTACATTGTGATGAAGAAATTCAAGTGCAGCCTGTTTAAAACCTTTATCAACACATTCCCAGTACTCACCGGGCTCAAAAGAGGGAAAAAGACATACAAAGTTGTAATTTTTTTTGGATGCTAAAGAGCGTGCAAGCAAATTGGGAGAATAATTCATCTCTTCAAGCACTTTGGTGACAGCTTCCCGACTTCTATCAGACACATCACCTCTATTGTGTAAAACTCTGTCTACCGTTCCTTCTGATACCCCTGCTAAAACTGCAATATCCTTAATACGAATTTTGTGATTTTTTTCTGCCATTCTTATACAAAATTTTCAAACTGTGTTCGCACACAGATTATAATTGTTGCAAAAATACTATTTATTTTGAATAAAAAAAATTATTTTCAAATATCGTGTGCGGACACGGAGTTTAAAATTGGCTTTAAATTAAACTATATCTATATGATATTCAAATAAATATGATAACATATCGAATGAATGAATGAATTATTGTCAAAAAAAATAATTTCTAATTCAAATAATTTAACATATCTTACAAGTCGTAATGGAGAAATCTTCTATAATTAATGCAATATTAATTTATTTACAGGATATTAAATTGAATTTATATTAGCGATAAATAAACGGATTTGAGAATATAAATTCTAGCTAAATATTTGTTTTCTGAAGATTTAATACGCTTCAGCATTTATTTTTACAATTAGGAAATATATTCTTCTGATACCAATAAAATTAGGTATTTAGCCCTAGTATTTGCTGTAAATAATTATAATAACCAGATTTACATCTGTAATTGATATGATGTGAATAATTTTTAATTGAGAAAGTATCATGTATGAAATTATACTCGCCTGAATTTACTCACTGTTAATAAAATGGATTAATTGAACAGTTTATAATGTCTTAAATATTTCCTAATAGTGAATATACAATAAAAAGAGCATACTCTAGATATCAAGATATTTATAACTATTTTTTTTGTATTTTTGTCGTGAATTTTAAATCAATTAATAATGAATATCACCGAACGATTTTTAAAATATGTCAGTTTTACGACTACATCGGATGAAAACACCAATATGACCCCCAGTACACCTGGTCAAATGGTTTTTGCAAATTATCTTGTTGATGAACTCAAGTCTATTGGGTTGAAAGAAGTTGAGTTAGACAGAAATGGTTATATCATGGCTACTCTCCCTGAGAATACTGACAAACTTATTCCCACCATTGGTTTCGTTGCACATATGGACACAAGTCCTGATATGAGTGGGAAAAACGTAAAAGCACGTGTTCTCACTAATTACGACGGTAAAAATATTATTCTTAATCCCGAAAAGCAAATTATTTTCGAAACCGTTAAATACCCTGAAATTCTGCAGTATAAAGGTCAGGATATTGTAATTACGGATGGAACAACCCTGCTGGGTGCGGATGATAAAGCCGGTCTCGCCGAAATAGTTAGTGCTATGGAATATCTTATTGCTCATCCCGAAATAAAACATGGTAAAATACGTGTTGGCTTCACACCCGACGAAGAAATTGGTCAGGGGGCTGATCATTTTGATGTTAGCAAATTCAATGCAGACTGGGCATACACGATGGATGGAGGCGAAATTGGAGAGCTTGAATATGAAAACTTCAATGCTGCCAGTGCAAAAGTTCATTTCAACGGGTTAAATGTGCATCCCGGATATGCATATCACAAAATGCGGAACTCTATGCGCATCGCACAGGAATTTGTAGGTATGCTCCCTCGTTGGGAAACACCGGAACACACGCAGGACTACGAAGGTTTTTACCACCTGACCAATATGGAAGGAACAGTTGAAAAATCTACATTGAGTTATATCATACGTGACCATGATCGTGATCGTTTTGAACGTCGCAAAAAAGAAATAATTCATTTGGTTCATAAAATTAATGCTGAATTTGGCGAAGACACTGCGACAATTGATATTAAAGACCAGTATTACAACATGCGTGAAATGGTTGAACCGGTAATGCACGTGGTTGATCTGGCATTCGAGGCCATGGAAGCTGTAGGCGTAAAACCAAATGTGAAGCCTATTCGGGGTGGAACTGATGGTTCACGACTTTCGTACATGGGTCTGCCCTGCCCTAACATTTTTGCAGGTGGTCATAATTTCCACGGACGATTCGAATTTGTTCCGGTACAATCCATGGAAAAAGCCATGATGGTGGTGGTGAAAATTGCTGAACTTCTTGCCAATAAATAGATATAACCTTCAGTGATATTATTTTCAATGATATGACTTTGTTGATAAAAAAATAGTATCACGACTGAAAGGAGTAATATCTATAATATCAACAACTGAAAGGAACTTATATCATTATAATAATACAAAAATAAACGGTTACTTCAACTATCAACTAAATAAATGAAAACTACACCTTTTACTAACATTCACATTGCTCTGGGAGCGAAAATGCACGAGTTTGCAGGTTACAACATGCCTATCGAATACAGCGGAATCACCGACGAACATTTAACTGTTCGGAATGCGGTTGGCGTTTTCGATGTTTCGCACATGGGCGAGTTTTGGGTAAAAGGTCCGAATGCACTTGCTTTCCTTCAAAAAATAACTTCCAATGATGTTTCAGCACTGTCGATCGGTAAAGCACAATATGCATGTTTCCCGAACGGAAAAGGGGGAATTGTGGATGACCTATTGGTTTATAATTTCGAACCTGAAAAATATTTGTTAGTTGTAAATGCATCTAACATCGAAAAAGACTGGAATTGGTGTGTTGAAAACAATTCGGAAGGTGCTGAACTTGAAAATGCTTCCGACTGGATGGCACAATTAGCCATACAAGGACCTAAAGCAACTGAATTGCTTCAAAATCTTACCACCGTTGATTTATCACAAATTCCATATTATGGTTTTGCTGTGGGAGATTTTGCCGGTGTTGATAATGTAATTATGTCGAATACCGGTTATACCGGAGCCGGAGGCTTTGAATTGTATTTTTATCCTGAACATGGAGTAAAGATATGGAACGCTTTGTTTGCTATGGGGGCCGAATACGGGATTAAGCCTATAGGTTTGGGGGCGCGCGATTCTCTTCGCCTCGAAATGGGTTTCACGCTCTATGGAAACGATATTGACGATACCACATCGCCTATTGAAGCAGGTCTGGGTTGGATTACAAAGTTTGTCGATGGAAAAGATTTTATTGATCGTCAGATTCTCGAAAAACAGAAGAATGAAGGCGTTGCTCGTAAGCTTGTAAGATTTGAATTGAAGGACCGTGGAATTCCACGTCATGGCTACGAAATTGTAAACGAAGCGGGAGAAAAGATTGGCGAAGTAACATCCGGAACTATGCTCCCCGACAGCAAAAAAGGAATCGGTATGGGTTATGTGAGTACAACTTACAGTAAATCTGATTCAATAATATACATACAGATTCGTGCAAATAATTTGGAAGCCAAAGTTGTAAAATAACCTAATTCCATATACTAAAAGTGCGGCTAACAATTCAGTTAACCGCACTTTTTTATTTTAGAATTGATACTGATTAGATTCGTTTCAAATTATTTGTTGTAATTTGCTCTTCCACTATAGCGTCAAGCACTGCAATAGCAGTCATATTCACTATATCACGAACTGAACTTTCAACATCTAAAATGTGAACCGGCTTGTTTAATCCCATTTGAATCGGACCAATTGATTCAGCTAATCCCATTTCAATCAACATTTTATAAGCAACATTAGCTGAACTTAAATTCGGGAAAATCAGTGTATTTACATTCTTACCTGCCAGTTTCGAAAATGGGAATTTTTTATCACGAAGTTCTTTGTTCAGGGCAAATGCAACCTGCATTTCTCCATCCACAATCATTTCAGGATAAGTTTTGTGCAATGTTTCAACTACCTGATGTACACTTGCCGGACTACCGGTTTTATCAGAGCCAAAGTTGGAATATGAAAGCATAGCCATTACCGGTTCGTGAGCAAAGAATTTCACGGTATCGTGAGTAAGTTTCGCAACATCTATCAAGGTTTCAGTAGTCGGGTGACGGTTGAACAGCGTATCAGCCAGGAAGAAAGTTCCCTTCTTGGTATTCATAATGTGCATGGCAGCCATATATTTCAAGCCTTTGCGCAAACCAATTACATCTTTAGCAGCCTGAATAGTATCAGCATATTTAGTATACACACCTGTGATTAAAGCATCAGCTTCACCGGTTTCTACCATCATCATACCGAAATAGTTACGTTCGTACATTTTTTCGTATGCTTCGTCGAAAGTCATACCTTCACGACTGCGTTTTTCTGAAAGAATTTTTGCGTAACTAATTCTGCGTTTTTCTTCACGATCGTGACGAAGGTTTACAATTTCAATTCCAGTCAAATCAATGTCATTTTCAGCAGCTATATTGCCTATTTTCTCTTCGTTTCCAATCAGTATAGGGAAACAAATTCCTTCTGCTAAAGCCATTTCTGCTGCTTTAATCATATTGATATGATTTGATTCGGAGAAAACAACACGTTTTGGAGTCTGGCGGGCTGTGTCGTAGAAATGACGTAACATTTTATTGTCATGACCCATCATTTCACGCAACTTATTGTTATATCCTTCCCAGTCTGTAATTTCTTTGCGAGCTACGCCTGATTTGATTGCCGCTTTTGCAACTGCAGGCGAAACAATGGTTAACAAACGAGGATCGAGCGGTTTAGGTATGATATATTCCCGTCCAAAAGCGAGTCGTTTCAGGTTATAAGCAGCATTTACGACATCAGGAACAGCTTCCTTGGTCAATTGTGCGATAGCAAGCACTGCAGCCAGTTTCATTTCTTCATTAATACATTTGGCACGAACATCCAACGCACCACGGAAGATATATGGGAATCCCAACACGTTATTAATTTGATTTGGATAATCAGATCGACCAGTTGCAAAAATAATATCCTGACGGGCAGCCATAGCATCATCGTACGAAATTTCCGGATTTGGATTTGCCAATGCAAAAACAATCGGATTGACATTCATGGAACGAACCATTTCCTTAGTAAGCAAACCTGCTACAGAAAGTCCGAGAAATACATCAGAGTCTTTCACTGCTTCAGCAAGTGTTGTAATAGTTCTATCTGTTGCAAAAGGTTTTTTACGCGAATTCAAATCAGTGCGTTGCTTGTTTATGACACCTTTTGAATCAACCATTACGATATTTTCAAGCTTCGCTCCCAACATCATATATAATTGTGTACATGAGTTGGCAGCAGCACCTGCGCCATTTACTACAATCTTCACATCTTCAATCTTCTTGCCAACTAGTTCCAGAGCATTAATCAATCCCGCTGACGAAATAATTGCAGTTCCATGTTGGTCATCATGCATCAATGGAATATCCAATTCGGCCTTAAGTCTTTCTTCAATTTCAAAACATTCAGGAGCTTTAATGTCTTCCAGGTTGATTCCTCCAAATGTCGGTGCAATTGCCTTAACTACCTGAATAAATTTTTCAGGATCTTTTTCATTAACCTCAATATCAAATACATCGATTCCTGCAAAAATCTTGAATAAAAGACCTTTTCCTTCCATAACAGGTTTTCCTGCCATAGCACCAATATCACCTAAACCCAGTACAGCTGTTCCATTTGAAATAACCGCAACAAGATTTCCTTTTGCAGTATATTCATAGGCTGCATTTGGATCTTTTTCAATTTCCAAACAAGGTTCGGCTACTCCTGGTGAATATGCTAATGATAAATCACGTTGAGAACTGTAAGGTTTGGTCGGAACAACCTCAATTTTTCCGGGTTTTCCCTGAGAGTGATAGAGAAGAGCGTCTTCACGCGTTAACTTTGCCATGATTTTTGAGTGTGATATAAATTATATGATTAGTTAGTAAGAATTTTAAAAAATTGTCGCAAAATTACAAATTAATATATCAATATGAAAGTAAATTAATAAAATTATTAGCTAAAAATCACTTTTCGAAATGATGATCATCGAATTTTGCTTTGAAATTATGTCCCCAGAAAAAACCAAGCTTTTCAAACTCAAGAACTACAGGGTGTGAAGCATAAAAAGTACCGTTTATAGTTGTGTCGCGATAAGCTTCTTCAGGTTTATTTTGACGATATTCATAACCCACTTTCCAATGAACCGGATTGAAATATGGATTAATATCAATTGCCATACCTTTAGCATGCTTTGAGAAAAATTCATTTCGATAACAAAAACTATAGGTATTATTATCCTGCATAGATAAATCATCATACCAGTTGTATTTTACTACAGGTATTGCATGTTCAATCGTAAACTTTGATTTAAGTATAAATTTAAAAATCATTTTTAAATCAATCACCAGCGCTTTATTAGTAAGGATTTGACCTTTATGTATCTTTCCATCTATTGAATAATACTCAACATCAATTAATTCCAACTCTTTAATTATTTCTTTGGGTGCCGTTGTACCGTCAATTGCTTCAGTAAAAGTATAATGAGAGTCAACAATCACAGTATCTTTATATGTAGAGTCCCCATTAATAGCTATATTTAAGGAATTTACTTGCTTATTTTTGTTATATTGCGTACAAGAGGCTATTGAAATACAAGTCACTAAACAAATTATTTTAAGCCTGTCAAACATTGTAATTTCAGCTATTATTTCACAGACAAAGTTACTATATTATTATCAAAACAAATTTTTCAAATAGCTATATTTGTTTAAATTATTTTGTTTAACATTTCAAGCAGGATAATTCAATGATTCTTGTATAAATATTATGTACTTTTGCAATAGAAAAAATAACCGTTTCCATGCGCCTAAACTCACTTTCTATACTCAATTATAAAAATATCCAAGAAGCTGATTTGGTTTTTTCGCCCAAAATTAATTGCTTTATTGGCAATAATGGTATGGGGAAAACCAATATTCTGGATGCTATCTATTTTCTTTCATTCTGCAAGAGTCATTCTAATTCAATTGATTCGCAAAATATTATGCATGAAGCTGAATTTTGCTTGCTTCAGGGAAAATACAGTTTAGGTGATAATACAGAAGATATTTATTGCGGTATGAAACACCGCCAAAAGAAGCAATTTAAAAGGAATAAAAAGGAATACGAGAGGCTCTCAGACCATATAGGGTTGCTACCACTGGTGCTTGTTTCGCCTGACGATTCTGTACTTATTTCCGAAGGAAGTGATGAGCGTAGAAAATTTATTGACGGTGTCATTTCTCAATACAGCAAAACATATTTGACGAACTTGCTTCAATATAATAATGCATTAAAGCAACGTAATGCGATTTTAAAGTCAGAAGTTACAGTAGATCATTCAGTGTTGGATTTATGGGAAGACCAAATGGCTACTTTTGGTAAGTATATCTATGAACAACGCCGTATGTTTATCGATGAATTTGTACCGATTTTCCAAAACTTCTATACTTATATTTCAGATGGAAATGAGCAAATCAGTCTTAGCTATCAGTCTCAGCACGAAGACAGAGACATAAAGGAACGTATGGTTTTGACCCGCGCACGTGACTTTGCACTTGGTTATTCTACACAAGGTATTCATAAAGATGAGCTTGAAATGAACTTAAGTGGTTATCCGATAAAACGGGTTGGTTCACAGGGACAGAATAAGACTTATTTGATTTCTTTGAAACTTGCTCAGTTTGATTTTCTTAAACGAACTCATAACTTATCACCACTCCTTTTACTTGATGACATTTTTGATAAACTTGATTCAAAACGCGTCAAAAAAATAGTTGAACTAGTATCCGGCGAAACTTTTGGACAAATTTTTATTACAGACACCAATCGTGAGCATTTAGATTTAATACTGCAGCAACTTAACCAACAAGCGAATATTTTTAATGTAGAAAATGGTCAAATCCGGTAATTTTTCATTACTATTTGACAAAACAATCCTCTTCTCATTTTAATTTCAATAATAGAAATATTCATTTTTCCTACAATTGCTTATTTATACTAAATTTCATTTTGGAAAATATTTTCCCAAAATAAAATTTTTATTTCACTGAATATCTGATAGTTGAAAATATTTTTGGAAAACTTTATATTTTTTATTCCAAAACTTTATGTTTGATATTGGATATAATAGAATTTTTGTCTAACATTGTAGTCCGATTTCAACACAACAATCAAAATCTGTAATACACTCATTATAATCTAATAAAGAAATTTTTATCGTGGAAACTAAGACATTTACACAAGAAGAGATCAAAAAAGCATCGTATGAATATTTCAAAGGCGATGATTTAGCTACCAAAGTGTGGGCAACAAAGTATGCGCTCAAAGATTCATTTGGAAACACCTATGAATTAACACCTGACGACATGCATCGTCGGTTGGCAAAAGAAATTGCCAAAATAGAAAAGAAATATCCAAATCCACTATCGGAAAATGAACTTTTTGAGTTATTTCGCGATTTCAAATATATAGTTCCACAAGGAAGTCCAATGACTGGAATTGGGAACGATTTTCAAGTTGCCTCACTTTCAAATTGTTTTGTAATCGGCTTTGATGGTGACTCTGATTCCTATGGTGCTATTATTAAGATCGACGAAGAACAAGTTCAGTTGATGAAACGCCGTGGTGGTGTAGGTCACGATTTATCTCATATCCGTCCTAAAGGCTCTCCCGTAAAGAATTCTGCACTTACCTCAACAGGTATAGTACCTTTTATGGAACGTTACTCGAATTCAACGAGAGAAGTTGCTCAGGATGGTCGACGGGGTGCGTTAATGTTGAGTGTATCTATCAAACACCCTGACTCTGAAACTTTTATTGATGCCAAGATGGAATCTGGAAAAGTTACAGGAGCTAATGTATCTGTAAAAATGGATGATGATTTTATGGATGCTGCAATAAATAACAAACCTTATACGCAACAATATCCGGTAACTTCCAAAACACCATGGTTTACAAAAAATGTAGATGCAAATGCAATCTGGAAAAAGATTGTACATAATGCTTGGCAATCGGCCGAACCAGGTATACTTTTTTGGGATACCATTATACGGGAGTCAGTTCCTGATTGTTATGCTGATTTAGGATATAAAACAGTTTCTACTAATCCCTGTGGCGAAATCCCATTATGCCCTTACGATAGTTGTCGTTTATTGGCTATCAATTTATATTCGTATATCAACAAACCATTTACAACAGAAGCTTCTTTCGACTTCGAATTATTCCACAAACATGTTGGGTTAGCTCAACGAATTATGGATGACATTATTGATTTGGAAATGGAGAAAATTGACAAGATTATCTCTAAAATTGAATCAGATCCTGAAGACGACGAAATTAAAAACACCGAATATCAGCTTTGGGACAAAATTAAAATTAAAACATCACAGGGACGCCGTACAGGAGTTGGCACCACTGGTGAAGGCGATATGCTGGCTGCTTTAGGATTCCGTTACGGAACAGATGAAGCAACTGATTTTTCAGAAAAAGTGCATAAAGCAGTTGCAATTGCTGCTTATTCATCATCGGTTACTATGGCTAAAGAACGTGGAGCATTCGATGTTTATGATTCAAAACGTGAAATAAATAATCCATTTATTAACAGGTTGAAAGAAGCTTCTCCCGATTTGTATAAAGAAATGGTCAAATATGGTCGCCGTAATATCGCTTGTCTTACGATTGCACCTACAGGAACAACTAGTATTATGACTCAGACTACTTCAGGAATTGAACCTGTATTTATGCCTGTATATACTCGTAGACGCAAAGTTAATCCAAATGATAAAAACGTAATTGTCGACTTTGTAGATGAAAACGGCGATTCATGGGAAGAATATGTAGTTTTCCATCATAAATTTATGACATGGATGGAAGCAAACGGTTATTCAACGACAAAACATTACAGCAAAGATGAAGTTGAAGTAATAGTTGCCAAATCGCCCTATTATAAAGCAACTGCAAACGATGTTGACTGGTTGAAAAAAGTTCAGATGCAGGGTCGTATTCAAAAATGGGTAGATCATTCCATTAGCGTTACAATAAATCTACCTTCAGATGCTACTGAAGAACTAGTTGGTCACTTGTATGAAGAGGCTTGGCGTTGTGGTTGTAAAGGTGTTACAGTATATCGTGACGGTTCACGTGCAGGAGTACTTATTGCCGTTGAAGATAAAAAGGATGAGAAATCGGACGAGAAAAAAATATGTTTTCCTTATGAAGAAGGATATCTGATTCGACCAAAAGAGCTTGATTGTGACATTGTACGATTCCAGAATTCAAAAGATAAATGGATTGCATTTGTAGGATTGAAAGACGGAAGACCCTATGAAATTTTTACCGGACTTGCCGACGACGAGGAAGGCATTCTACTACCAAAAACAGTGACTGAAGGAAAAATTATTAAAGTAGTTGACGAAAGTGGGAACAAACGATATGACTTTCAATTTGTGAACAAACGAGGGTACAAAACTACTGTTGAAGGACTATCTCATAAATTTGATAAAGAATTCTGGAACTACGCCAAATTAATTTCAGGTGTACTGCGTTACGGAATGCCTATCGATCAGGTTATCAAACTTGTATCAGGATTACAACTTGATAATGAATCCATTAATACCTGGAAAGTGGGTGTAGAACGTGCACTAAAAAAATATATTCCGGATGGAACACAAATCAATGAACAGGCTTGCCCTAGTTGTAAACAACATACCTTGGTGTATCAGGAAGGTTGCTTAACCTGCAAAAGCTGTGGTTACTCGAAATGTGGTTGATATTATTCCATTTTTAAATAAAAAAAACGAGGTAAAAACCTCGTTTTTTTTTTGTTCTATTTCCAAAAATCAGAAAATGTATTCATGCCTCTCAGGTAATAATTGAAAATAATGCTCTTTTGTAAGATTTCATTGTGATTTTGAATCGTTGAAAGTTGAATATTTTCTTTGCGTTTTTCTTCAAAATCCGGTAACAGCATTTTATAATCTTTTCGGGCTTTAAATATGCTGAACGCATTCTGTGGTTTTCCAGTTATAAAAAGCTGTAATGCAGCTGCATAGTCAAATATAAATCGCCAAAACAATATATTATTCAATACCTTTGCCGGTAAATTTTTATAAAGCATCAACAAATTATTTCTAAAATTCAAATAGGTTTTATATGGACTTTCAATGTTTAAAGTACCACCACCAATATGAAAAACAGTACATTCCGGAATGCAAACAATTTTATAACCACGATTTTTAAATCGCCAACATAAATCTATTTCCTCCATATGAGCAAAAAACTCATCATCCAACCCTCCCACTTTCCAATACGTAGCTGAACGCACAACCATACAAGCTCCGGTAGCCCAAAAAACATCTGATATTGTATCGTACTGACCCTTGTCTTCTTCTGCAAAACCTAAAACCCGACCTCTGCAAAATGGGAAGCCAAACTTATCAATATAACCACCGGCAGCTCCGGCATGTTCAAAATGTGTTCGGTGAAAATACGATAAAACTTTAGGTTGACATGCAGCAACATCTTCATGTTCAAGCATATAACTTATCATAGGTTTCAGCCAATTTTGAGTTACTTCAACATCAGAATTCAATAAAACGTAGTAATCAGCTTCAATTTGAGTCAATGCTTTATTATAACCACCGGCAAAACCATAATTTTGGTCGAGAACAATGGTTCTTACTGTAGGGAATTGCTCTTTCATCATCAATAAAGATGAATCAGTCGAAGCATTGTCAGCAACAATGATTTCTATTTCTGGATTGTTTGTGTATTTAATTAAAGCGGGTAAAAACTGTTGTAAGTATTTTTCTCCGTTCCAATTCAATATTACTACTGCAGTTTGCATCAAATAAATATATAAATGAATTAGTTGCGTTGATATTTCCAGCGTCTGTGCGACCAAAGCCAGTATTCAGGAGTAGTTTGAATCCTTTTTTCCAGCAATTGCATATACTTTTCGGTAATATCAAACTCGTTAGTCTTTGTTGGTTCTAAGGAGATTGGAATAAATTCACAGTGATAATATCCTCTTTTTGTACACGTTATATCGGCGTAAAAAACAGGATAATCGAATTTAACCGCTAACTGTTCTGTTCCGGTGAGCGTTGCAGTATCCTGATTCAGAAACTGAGTCCAAAAGAAATTTGCACCCGAACCGGTCGGAGTTTGGTCAGAAATCATCCAAAAGTTACCCCGTTTTTCTTCTTTTTTTAATCGAAACAGAACACGGAGAAGTTCTTTTTTCTCAATTAATTCAGCCCCGAATTTCGATCGTAACGAATACATCAATTTATCGAAATTTCGACTTGATTGTTTCATGTAAATAGGATTTGAAGCCTGTAAACCGGGCATAAAGAGCGGAAAACCCAGCGTCCATTCCCAATTCCCATAATGAGCTGTCATAATCATTACGCTTTTCCCAAGTGAATATTGTTCCAGAATTCCGCTTACATTACCATAGGTCATTCTACGTTTTATTTCGTACTCACTAAAATGTATTTCTTTCATGGTTTCAAAAAACAAGTCACAAAAGAAACGATAAAACCTACGTTCTATTTTCAATATTTCCTTCTCTGATTTGTCAGGAAATGATTTTCGAATGTTTGTATGAACAACCTTTTTTCTGTAGCCAACTACATAATATACAATAGGATATAACAAATCCGACAGTAAATATAATAGTCTCAACGGAAGAAGGGTAATTAGCCATACTGTGGCAAAAAGAAGGTAATACATGAACCCAAAATATAACAATGTTCAGATGAAAAAAAACACCAAGTAATCGGAAATATTTCCTGGTGTTTGATTTTTTTATTTATAACAACATAGGATATTAGTCCTCATCCTCGCGATAAATCCCAAGTGACTTACCATATTCATACTCACCATCCAGAATAAACTGAATATCATCTTCGCTTAAAAGCATTTTATCTTTTTTCGAACATTTCAAAATAAACTTAAACATATCCTCTTCATCAATGCTAGCTTCTTCAGTAGAATCTTCGTCAATCAATCCATTTTCATCATAATATTCGTATACCACATCCAAAACATATTCAATTTTCTCGTCATTTATGCGTTCTTTAGCATCAGCTGGCAATGAGTTTAGAATAAATTTAACTGCTTCGTCTTCGTCATAAACCAACAAATCGTCTTCCTGTGCTTTCATAATGTATGAGTTTTTAAATTTATATGATTATATAAAATATTTAAGTTCAAAGATATATCAATTTTGTAATATGCCATTAATATATCCCGTTTTTTTGAAATAAAATTTATTTTTTTTTATTGAACAACAAAAGAGACTCAACAATGAAGTTGAAATCTCTTTCATTTGAGAGCGGAAGACGGGACTCAAACCCGCGACCCTCAGCTTGGAAGGCTAATGCTCTATCAACTGAGCTACTTCCGCGATTTTAATGTGCCAATGAGACAATATGCTAATGTGCCAATTACTT